>Ga0214921_10001951_pt1 | contig 34519 bp, 24 predicted proteins | sample LL1505_MetaG_FD_177992 | JGI IMG/M metagenome (GOLD analysis project Ga0214921, IMG submission 177992) | Freshwater microbial communities from Lake Lanier, Atlanta, Georgia, United States - LL-1505 | ecosystem: Environmental > Aquatic > Freshwater > Lake | place: USA: Georgia | collected... | reverse complement strand
AGCCGCGGCCGACGGCACGACCTTCGTGAAGGTCGCCGACTTCGTCCTCGAGGCCGGTGCGACCACGACGCTCGAGATTCCCCCCACCGAGGCGCGGGCCTTTCGGCTGCGGATCACGTCGGCCCACATTCCCGATATCCAACTCGCGGAGTTTGGCGTGTTGCGGCAGGGAGATCGGCCCCACCTTGAGCACGGCATCAAGTGGTGGATGTTCAAGTCGGCGAAGCGGGCATTTTGGGACTGGCCCGCCGCGGGGCCGGCGGTGCTCGGCGAGGAATACGCCGATCCCGATGTCGCAGACTGCACGAGCGCCGACACGATCGAACTCACGCGGTCGATGGATGCAAGCGGCACCCTCACCTGGGACGTGCCGCCGGGCCACTGGGCGATCGCGCGCTTCGGAGCCACGCTCGTGAATGAGCCGCCCCGCGCGATGAGCGCGGCGCTCTCCGGCGGCTACGAGGCCGACCCGTACAGCCCGGCGGCAGCCGACCGGCTCTACGACGGTTCGATCGGCGTCGTGCTCAAAGACGCCGACGCGGCGGCGCGGCCAGCCTTGAAGGGTGCGTTTCTCGACAGCCACGAGATCGGTGCGGCGGCGTTCGGGATCCAGGGCACGTGGACCGACGGCTTTCGCGAGACATTCCGGAAACAGAGCGGCTACGACCTCGTGCCGTACCTGCCGGCCATGGCCCGCCGCGTGGTCGACGGCCGCCGCCAGACGAACCGCTTCTTCTGGGACTACCGCCGCGCGCTCGCCCAGTGCTATCTCGATTTCTACGCGCGGATCACGGAGCGGGCCCATCGCGACGGCCTCGTGATGCGGGCGGAGAACGGCTACGGATCGTATCCGTTCCCGCACATCGACGGGATGGCCGCGTATGGCCGCGTGGACGAGCCGATGGGGGAGTTTTGGTTCAACGACGGCGGTCCGTGGGGCGTCGTCTTGAAGCAGCACTTCGGCTATGTGGACTCCGTGCGCACCGCCGCCTCGGCCGCCCGGATCTACGGCAAGCCGCTCGTCGTGGCCGAGTCGCTGACGATCGTCGACGGCACTCGGCATCCGCCCTCCGCCTGGAAGGCGGAGCTCGACGCGCAGTTTGCCAACGGCGTGAACGCCGCCATGATCCATCTCTGGTCGCATCAGCCCGACGTCCACGCCCGACCGGGCCTGTTCACGTTCGACGCGATCAACGCCAACATGACCTGGTGGGAGCGGAGCGACGCCTTTCTCGACTACCTGGGCCGCTGCCAGTTTCTGCTCCGCCAGGGTCGGAGCGTGGCCGACTGCTGCTACTTCTTCGGGGAGGACACGGCGCAGTTCGTTCCCGGTCGCGCTCACGTGCGGCCTGCCTTGCCAGCTGGCTATGAGTTCGACGGAATCAACGCCGAGGTGATCCTCACGCGGCTCGCCTGCCGCGATGGGCTGGCCACGCTGCCCGACGGACAGTCGTACCGCTATCTCGTGCTGCCCGCCGCCGCGGGCTGGCCTGTGACGCTGCCGGTGCTCGAGAAACTCGCCGGCCTCGTGGCCGAGGGGCTGACCGTGATCGGTCCGCGGCCGGGGCCGTCGCCGCGGCTGCTCGACTCGGCTGCGGACCGCGAGCGACGGGGGGGCATCATCCGCGCGCTGTGGGGCGACGAGGCCGCGGCCCGCGGCGTGCGACGGGTGGGGAAGGGCCGCGTGGTCGCAGGCGTGCCGCTCGCCGAATTCCTCGCCGCAGAAACGCTCGCGCCCGACGTCGCGGCCCGCGGCGAGGCGGATCGCGGCTGGGCAAACGTCACGTGGGCCCATCGGCGCGACGCAGGCACCGATATCTACTTCCTCGCGAACTCCGGCACTGCGGCGGTGCGGCAGGTGGTGTCATTTCGGGTTGCCGGCTCGAGGCCGGAGGCGTGGGATCCGCTCACGGGCACGCGTCGCGATTTGCCCGAGTGGTCGGCCGAGGGGGCCGTGACGCACGTGCCGCTGCGGCTCGAGCCGTCGGGATCCGTGTTCGTGGTGTTTCGCGCTGCGGGTACAGCCGGGGGAGCGCAGCCGCCGCGCGGGCCGGTAACGGGAAATGAAAACGCCCCAGCCTGGAGGCCCGTGCTCGAGGTGGCGGGCCCGTGGCAGGTGACGTTCGCCCCACAGGTGGCGGGGAAGGGGGGCCAGCCGCCGACGGCCGCGTCATTCTCCGCCACGTTCGAGGCCTTGGCCGACTGGACGACGAGACCAGAGCCGGAGATTCGGCACCACGCTGGCGAAGCCACCTATCGCACGACGCTCGTCGTGCCCGAGTCAGTCATCCAGTCTGGAGCGCCGCTGGCCCTCGACCTCGGCTCCGTCAAAGAGATCGCCACGGTGCGGCTCAACGGCAAGCCGCTGGGCACGGTGTGGTGCCCGCCCTGGCAGGTGGCCGTGGGCGACGCGCTCCGGGCGGGCGAAAACCGGCTCGAAATCGACGTCGTGAACCTGTGGCGCAACCGCCTCATCGGTGACGCCGCGAAGCTTGCCGACGAGCGCGTCACCCGCACCACGATCGTGGCCGCCCCGACCGAGCCGTTGCTGCCGTCGGGCCTCTTGGGCCCCGTTCACCTCGTGCGGCCGGAGGCAGCGGCCCCGTGAGGCTCGCACCTCGACGGCTCGGCCATCGACCTCACGCCCGAGGCGGTGCTGCCCATCCAGGAGCGGCTGGGGCATGCGGCCGACGAGATCGTTCTTGTAGGCGACGATCCGGAGCTCGATATCGCCGCCGGCCGCCGCGCCGGAAGGCACGTGTTCGGCGTCAGCTGAAGATCGCCTCGACGGCTTTGCCCTTGCCGTCCTCGGTGGCGTAGAAGGGCCGGCTCTCGATCTCGAACACCGTCTTCGGGCTGACGCCCATCGCCGTGAACAGCGTGGCGTGCAGGTCGGTGACGGTAACGGGATTCTCCACGGCCATGCAGGGCCGCTCGTCGGCGGTCTTGCCGTAGACGAACCCCCGCTTCACGCCGCCGCCGAACAGGACCACGGACGATCCGCCCGTGAAGTGCCGGTGCTGGCCGTAGTGCTCGGGCTTCTGGAGAAAGTCTTTGGGCGAGGTGGCCTGGTCGGCGGCCGTCGAGCCGGGCTGGCCCTCCGTGATCATGTCGCGGCTGAACTCGCTGGCGATGACCACGAGCGTGCGGTCGAGCAGGCCCCGCTCCTCGAGCTCGCGGACGAGCGTCGCGATCGGGCGATCGACCATCTGGTGGAGCTTGGCCACGCGTTCGTGGCCGCGTTCGTGTGTGTCCCAGTGGACGAACGGGATGTATTCCGTCGTCACCTCCACGTAGCGGGCCCCGTTCTCGACGAGCCGCCGGGCGAGCAGGCAGCCGCGGCCGAAGCGGCCGTCGTCGCCTCCCATGTCGTAGCGATCGCGGACCTCTTGCGGCTCGAGCGTGATGTCAAATGCATCCTTCTCCTTGGCCCCGAGCAGCCGGTGGGCGTTCTCGAGGCTGCGGAGCATCGACTCCTGGTGGTAGTCGCTCGTGAAGGCTGCATTGGGCGCCGACTTGACGAGCTTCTTGAAGTGCTCGTAGCGGCTGGCGAAGCGGCCCGGCTGCATGCCGCTCGGCGGCCGCACGGCGAGGGCCGCCTGCTCCGGGTAGGGCAGGTTCATCGGGCCGTATTCACTGCCGAAGAAGCCGGCCGTCGTGAAGGCCTTGATCTCCTCGTTCTCGCCGATCCCCTCGAGCCGCTGACCGACGTTCACGAACGCGGGCATCACGGGGTTGCGCGGCCCGAGCACGCGGCTCATCCATGCCCCGAGGTGCGGGCAGGCGACCGTCTGCGGCGGCACGTAGCCGGTGTGCCAGTGGTATTGGTGCCGCGAGTGGAGGATGCTGCCCAGGTCGGGCTGCACGTGCGAGCGGATGAGCGTGGCCCGGTCGAGCACGCTGGCGATCTCCGGCAGGCCGCTCGAGATCTGCACGCCGTCGATTGCGGTGGGGATGGCGGGAAACGTGCTGATCACGTCGGCGACGGCGAGCCCCGGCTCGAACGGCTTGTATTTCTTGGGATCGAACGTGTCGGGGGCCGCCATGCCACCGGCCATCCAGATCACGATGATCGCGTCGGCCCGGGCGGCTGGATGGACGATCTGGGCGGTGGCGGCCCGAGCCCGAGGCTCGGGCAGGGCCATCGTCGCCGCGGCGGCCGTCGCAAAACCCTTGAGAAGCTCGCGTCGAGTCTGCATCGTTTCTCTCCTAGCGAATCAACTGGAATTCCGGCAGCATCGTCATCGCCCACAGGCAGTCGGCGACGCTCTCCTTGGTCGGTGCATTCCCGAGCAGATCGCGGGTGGCCGCGGCCTCGTCGGGCGTCGGGGGGCGGCTGAGCGCGGCCGCGAAGATCCACTCCACGATTCCATCGGCGGACGAGCCGTGCTTCTGGAGCACGGCAGCACCCCCACGGATGAACTCGTCGGCCAGGCTTTCCTCGTTTGCCAACTGGATGGCCTCCAGGGTGGTCAGGTCCGGCGGCCGGCTCGTCACCACCTGGTCGCGGTTCGGCCTGCCGAGGGCCGCCATCAGGGGCGTGCACTTCACGAGCGCCGCCCGGACCATCGGCAGCGGCCGCGGGTCGCTGCAGGCCGCGACCCGGGCCGCGAACGCCTCGTCGCTACTGGCCCAGGCCGATGTGTTCGCCACCGGCGCCGCGGCCTGCCAGTCGGTCGGGTGCTTATCCAGCGGGTATGCCCCGGCCTTGTTCGGCAATGTCGCCGACCACTGCCACGATGCGTCGGTGGCCACCGCCGCCGCCGCGCCGTCGGCGAGCCGCACGAGGAGCTCGAGCCGCAGGCCCGCGAGCCCGCCTGCGTCCACGACCACGACTGTGATCTCGTTGTCGCCGGCTCGAAGGCGGTTGGTGACCGGCGCCAGCGCGGGAGTCTGCCAGTGCTCGACGGGCACGACCTTCGTCCCGTTGAGGAACACTGTTGCCGAGTTGTCGGCGAGCGCGACGAGCATGGCGTTGGAGGCCGCCGCCGGCAGCGTGAACGACTTCCGGAACGCGAGGGTCTGGCCCTGCTCTGTGGTGCCCTGCGGGTTGGACCAGATCCAGGCGGCCTGCGGGGCCGCCGGCGGCGGCCCGCCTGGCGCGGGCAGGAGCCGCTGCACGTTTGCCTCCGGTGCGACGGGAGCCGAGTCCGTGAGCTGCCACACGGCATCGGTGAACTGCTCGGCCGTCATCCGGCGCGGCAGCGGACCCTGAAAGACGTAGTCACTGCCCTGCGGCTGGCCAGCGACGGGCGGGGTGATCGCGCCGTAGGCCTCCGACGTGCAGATCGTGGCGAGGACGTGCTTCACGTCCCACTTCGACGCCACGAGATCGGCGGCGAGCACGTCGAGCAGGTCTTCGCTCCAGGGCGTGAGCCGCAGGCTGTCGACGGGGTGCACGAGGCCGCGGCCCATGAGTCGGTGCCAGAGGCGGTTGACGAGGTTTCGCGAGAGCCAGCCGTTGTCGGGATTGGTGATCAGTGACGCCAACTGCTCGAGCCGTTGCCGTGGCGCGGCGGCAGGGTCGACCTGCCCCAGGTCGGCGAACATCCAGCCCGGCGTAGCCATCGTGCCGGTGGCCTTCTCGCAGCGGTGCAGCTCCAGGGGCTGCTCCGTCATGATCGCGGCGAAATCGTAGGTTTCCTGGAGCTTCCAACGATCGACGAACGAGTCGTGGCAACTCGCGCACTTGAGGTTGATGCCGAGGAACGTCTGGCCGACGCTCTGGGCAAATTGGATCGGCACCGTCTGGCTCGCGTTCACGGTGCCGCGCCACACGATGCCGTCGATAAAGCCGCGTGACTCGTCGGAGGGCGCGATCAATTCTCGCACGAACTGGTCGTAGGGCTGGTTCGCCACGAGCGAGCGGTGGAGCCAGGTGGTGATCTGCCGCCGGCCGCCGGTGATGAACCCCGTGCCCGTGTAGTCGTTGCGGAGAAGGTCGTTCCAAAACGTCATCCAGTGCTCTGCGTAGGCGAAACGGTCGTCGAGCAATTCCCGGACAAGCGCCTCGCGCTTGCCGGGGTCGGAGTCGGCCACGAACCGGGCTACGCGGTCGGGATCGGGCAGGAGGCCGACGAGATCGAGGCTCGCCCGGCGGATGAACGTGCGGTCGTCGCACCGGGGCGGACGCTCCACGCCCTTCTCCTGCCAGTAGGCGTCGACGATCCGGTCGACCGGATTGGTGCGGCCCTCCTGCGCCGGAGGCAGGGTGACCTCGCGCAGCCTCAGTGGCGGCTCCCAGGTGGTTCGCGTGAAGGTGAAGCCGGGCTCCCACGGCGCCTGTTCGTCGATCCATTCACGAAACACGGCGATCGCCTCGGGCGGGAGCGGATCTCCGTCGCTCGGCATGCGCTCGTCTGGATCGGCGCTCGTGATCCGGCGGATGATCTCGCTCTCAGCGGCCTTGCCGGTCACGAAGCCAGGCACGCCCGAATCGCCGCCGGCGAGCAGGTCCTCGCGGGTGTTCATCGAGAAGCCGCCCTGCTTGGCGTCGCCGACATGGCACTCGCCGCAGTGCTTCGTGAGGAGCGGCACGACGTCGTGGGCGAAATCGATGGCCGCGGCCGGCAGGGCGCTGAAGGCAAGCAGGCCGCCCAGGAAAAGCCTGGCCGCGCGGGCCGCGGACGGCCGCCCGACGAGGGAAACGCCATGCACCATGTGGATTGCCCCACGCTGTGGAACAGATCCGCTTCGCCGTCGCGCCGAACTCGGCACGACGCGGACCCGTAGGTCGATCGGCGGCTTCCACCGCATTATAGACGCGAACCCCTGGTCGTGGGAGCCGTTTTCAGGCCTTTTTTTTGGGATCGATCGCCGCGAGCCTGTCCTACGTGAAAACCGACAGGCGGGACGCCGGTCCTACGGCGTCCGCGGCGTCGGCTTCGGGATCGGCTTCGCGGTGAGTTCGCCGACGACCCACTCGAGGCCCTCGAGGTTGTCGAGCAGCCGAGCCTCGGCGTCGTGGCCGGTGTGGTTGAGGATCCCGATCGGGCCGGTGTAGCCGCTCTCGCAGATCGTCCGCGCGAGGCCGACATCGAGGTCGCCCTGGCCGATCACAAGGATCTTCTTCCCGAGCTGTTCACCATCGGCCGTCATGCCGTTGAGGTTGAGGAAGTGCAGGTGCGGCAGCATCTTCGCGAGGGCCTCTTTGAACCGCGGCAGGTGACTGTGGCCGTGGTGCTGGTTGTAGACGATGCCCACGGTGGGCATGGCGAGGGCCTCGCACACGGCCACCATGTTTTCGGGCTCGCCTCCCCAGCCGCCGTGGTTGTAGATCGAGACGCGGCAGCCGGCCTTTGCGGCCTGCTCGGCCATGGGCCGCAGGGCGTCGGCGGCGTGCTTCACCTTCGCCGCCTGGTCGAGTTCGGCGGGGGCACCGATCATCGTCCAGAACGACGGCTTCAGCCCGCGCTTCTCGAGGCTTGTGAGCAGGCCGGGAAAATCCGGTGGTGTGGCCCAGAAGGCGTCGAGTGCGACGCCGTGCTTCGCGAGCGCGTCCCACTCCTCGTCGAACGTAGGGATGTGCTGTGGCCGCCAGTCGTAGGCGAAGTGCTTAAAGCCGAGTTTTTCAAGCATCGCTGCACGATCCTCGGGGCCGCGCTGCTTGGCGTCGAACGGCACGATGCACCAGGCCACGAGGTTGTCGCGGCGAAAGAGTTCCTGCGCTCGCGCGGCGACGTCGACGGGCTGCTCGTCTTCGACGATCAGCAGACCGTTCATCAGCTTCCAGTGGCCCGGGAACGTGCAGAGGAAGGGATAGCGGCCGATCACGTCGGGAACGGTGAACTGGATCGTCTGCTGCTTGCCGGGGTCGGTGATGTCGGTGTAGGCGACCACGTCGTCGGTCTTGGGCACGTAGTGCCGGGCGACGGCCTCGGGGTCGGCGATGAGCGCATCGGCGAGCGTGCCCACAGCCGCGAGCGTGCCCGGCTTCACGAGCACCCAGTTGTGCGGCACGACGTCGGGATTCACGAACGTGAGGGCTAGTTTTTCACCGGGCTTGGCCCGCAGTTCCGGCGTCTTGTAGGCGAGGTTCGAGGCGGCCTCGATCGTGATCGCCCGGGCGCCCTCCAATTTTGCGAGCCACGGATTTTTCACCGTGGCCTTCATCATCGCCACGTCGCGCAGGATGGGGTGGGCGGCCACGGGCCGCGTGATCTCCTCGTAGTTCGCAATCTCGCGAAACGGCTCGTCGAGCGCGTGCACGGTGGCGAAGACGTCGCGGTGCACACCCCCTCCGACCGCCACCTGGAGATGCAGCTGGTTCACCGGCTGGAGGTCGGGCATTTCGAGGAACAGGCTCTGGCCATCGGAGAGCACCGTGGCCGAGCGGATCGCGAGCGGATCGTGCCCCACCGTGCCGTAGTGGTTCGGTGAAAACTCGGGCGAGCCATACGCCGGGCCGTAGCGGTAGTTCCAGCACTGGGCGAAGTGGTTTGCAGCGTCGGCCGCCACGCTGCGGTCGAGCGGCGCCGAGAATCGCAGCAGCACGCCGTTGCGGTGGGCCCGAATCCCGACGGGCTGCTGCACGGTGCCGCCGACATAGCGCACCCGCTGGAAGCAGCCGTCGTCGACGCCGTACACATGCCAGCCGTTCATGCCGCTCGCGTAGAGCTGGCCGTCGGCAGGGCTGAACCGGCCGCGGTGCACGCCCGAGCGGAAGTCGCCGACGAGCGGCACGACGGCCCCCTGCGGCTGGCCGGCCACCTCGTCGCGGAGCACGAGGAAGTGCGTGCACGATCCGAATGAAAAATGCACGAGCTGCCCGCCGAGCGGTCCCCAGCGGTCGCTCGACACATATGTCTGCCCGCCGCTCGAGTGGTCGAGCCCGCGCGGGAGATAGACCATCGGCAAGGCCGGCGGGACGCCCCGGAAATTCAGCACCGGGTTCGCGGGCGGCTGGCCCGGCTTCTGCTTCACCTCGCAGATCGCCGAGGCGTTGGCGTAGTCGCCCTCCGAGACGGGCACTGTGACCGAGCCGTCGGGCAGGAGCGCGAGGCCGTCGGGATTGCGGAAGCCCGTGGCCAACACGTCGATCGTCTGGCCGTCGGGGCTGATCCGCAGCAGGCCCTGGTGCGAGGCCGTGAAGAAGTTGCCAGCCGCGTCGCGCTCGAGGCCGCACTTGTAGTTGTGGCCGCCCGAGGGCTCGAAGCGGTTGGTCACGCAGGCGTAGAAGTCGGCCTCGCCGTCGCCGTTCGTGTCGTCGAGCCGGGTGAGCTGGTCGCCGCAGAGCACATACACGACGTCGTCGACCACGACGAGGCCGAGCGCCTGGTTGAGGCCGGCCGCCATCCGCCGCCACCGCACGCTCTTGAGCTCGGCGTCGAGGCCGGAGACCCGCCACACGTCGCCCTGAATCGTGCAGATCGCGGCGTCGCCGTTCGAGAAGAAGTCGTGCCCCCCGAAAAACATCAGGCTGCCCCACGGGTTGTCGACCGGCAGCGCGATCGTGTCGACGGCATACGGCGCGCCTGAGCCGAGGCTGCCGGAGGTGGTGAGCGTCTGCGGCCACTGGGCAGGGCCGCCTTTCCAGACGTGCGCGAGCGGATGGCTCGCGAGCGGCGCGATCTCGCGAACGAGCGTGCCGTCCTTCACCCAGGGCGCGTCGAGATACTGCACGCCGCCGATCAAGTAGAGGAAGAGCACCCGCTTTCCATGCCGGTAAAACCCTTGATACGTGCGCGGCCCGGGCGGCAGTTCCGCCGCAGCGGGCGGCGGGCTGACGGGGCCGGCCGGGGTGGCCGGTGAGAGGAAGCCGTAGCGGGTTTTATCGAACTTGAGGAAGCCGCCCGTCCACGTGGCCTCGAACTGCAGCGTGTCGGGATTGAAGCAGGCGGCGAGTTCGCCCGAGTCGCCGAGCCGCACGCAGACGGCCCGCGGGACCATCCCCTTCTCGAGCTTCAGCGGCCAGGCCTGCACGGTGCCCTGGTCGGAGGTGTCGCGCCGCGTGTCGTCCCACGTGGACCAGGGGATGCTGCCCCAGTGGCCATGCGTGCCGCCGTCGAGGCCGGGATAGGAGGGGAGCAGAATCGGCAGCGGATCGCGGCCGCGAAACTGCATCGCCTGCTTGGTGTAGGCGTCGTAAATGCGGTGCTCGTTGACCCACAGGCCGCGGTTCGGCCAATCGTCGGGCACGAGCGGCTCGCGCGGCACGTCAAACTTGCCAGCGCGGTGCGAGAGCGACTCGAGGCCCGGGGTGCGGCCGAGCTCGAGCAGATAGCGCACGAGGTCGCGGCGCTGGTCGGCCGGCAGAGCCGTGAACACGTTGGCCGGCATGAGCGAGCCGACCTCGGTCCGCTCCTCGATCTCGCCGGGCGGGATCGAGTGGCTCTTGCCCGTGGCGTCCACCACGACCACGGCCTCCGGCGTCTCTTCCTTGATGATGCCCTGGAGCACGCGGCCGTCGACGAGCGTGAAGGCATAAGCCCGATACTCGGGCTTCACGGCCCGCGCGGGCCAGTAGACGCTCTCGACGATCTCCTCGGGGGAAAGGCACTTGGCGATCGTGGTGAGCTCGGGGCCCACCGCGCCCCCCTCGCCGGCCACCTTGTGGCACGCCGTGCAGCCGGTCGTGGCCACGCTGAACACACCGGCCCCGCGGCGGGCATCGCCGTTGGCCCGGGCGTCGGTGAGGGCCTCCGCGACGAACTCAGCAGTCCAGACTGTCGCTTGGGCGGGAGCCGGGGGCATGGGGCCCGACGCCGGAGCCGCGAGGGCTGCCGCCTGCCAGACCGCCAGCAACCCGCCCCACAGCACGCATGGCCAGCTTTTGTCCGTACAAAACATGTGCTGATCTTAATGCCTCGGAAAACAGACGTCAATTCGCGGCGACACCATAGCCCGGTGAAGCGCCCGCTGCGACGATTGGGGCACGATGAATTTCTGCGGTCGGCCCTCGCCGCGCTGCTGCCTATTCAGCCGGCGGAGCGATCATCAGCGCCTCGATCCATCGCGCGAGGATTTCCGGCGGGCACACCCGGTGCACGAGGACGTGCCGCCCACCGGTGCCCGCCTCCCAGCGGGTGAGGCCGGCGTCATCCACGGTCACGGTCCCGCCCCGCTCCTCGCGCCACAGTTCCTGGTCTGGGCCCCTGGCCGAGTAGAGGGCCGCCGCCTGGTCGTAGCTCGGCTGGCCGCCGTCGATGGCATCGGGCATCTCGTCGTCCGGCTTGGCGTCGTGCGGAAAACCGTCGCGGAGCGCCGGCGTGTAGAGGCTCGTGCGCTGCAGCGCCGTGGGGCCGGCCTTGTCGGTGCCGATCGGAATCGCCGCGCGGCCATGCCACGCGAGAACGGGGCTCACTCTCATGCTCGCCCCGCGCTGTGGTTCGCGATGAAGGCCTCCCACTCAGCCTGCGTGGGCAGCGAGGGCTGGGCGCCCATCCGCGTGGCGGCGAGCGCCCCTGCCGCAGCCGCCCGGCGCACGGCCTCCACGAGCGCCGCCCCGGCGCCCACCGCCGTGGCGAACGCTCCGGTAAAGGCGTCACCCGCGGCCGTCGTGTCAACCGCGGCGACGCGATAGGCGGGCACATGGTGCACGGCCGCCTCGTCGACCACGATCGCCCCCTGGCTTCCGAGCGTGATGATCACGGTCCGCGGCCCGAGCTCCTGCAGCGCCCGGGCGGCCCGCTCGGCCGAGGCTAGGTCGCTGACGGAGATCCCGGTGAGCCGCTCGGCCTCCGATTCGTTCGGCTTGAGAAAGGTGACGTTGCGCAACAGCGCCTCAGGCAGGCCGCCATCGGGAGCCGGCGCTGGATCGAGGATCACGGGCACGCCGGCGGCGCGGGCGATCGCGGCGGCCCGCTCCACCGCGGCGAGCGGCACCTCGAGCTGCATCACCACGGCATCGGCTGCGCGGATCCGGTCGGCCGCCCGCTCGACGTCGTCGGGCGAGAGCGCTTCGTTGGCCCCGAGGGCGACGGTGATCGAGTTTTCCCCGTGGGCATCGACGAGGATCAGCGCCACGCCCGTAGGCCGGTCGGGGTCGCGCACGATCAGGTCGGTGAGGAGCGAGTCTTTTTGATAGCCCGCAATCGCCTCGTCGCCGAGCGGGTCGGCGCCGAGCCGGGCCACGAGCGTCACCTCCGCGCCCAGCCGCGCCGCGGCCACCGCCTGATTGGCCCCCTTGCCGCCGGCCGCCATCACGAACGCCCCCCCGAGCACGGTTTCGCCCGGCGCCGGGATGCGGGCCGCCTTCACCACCATGTCGGTGTTGGAACTGCCCACGACGACGATCTTCGGCCGCTTCACGCGCGTTCGCTCCCGTAGGCTCCGCTCACGCACCGGCCGCGATGATCAGCCCGAGCCCGGCGATGAAGCAGACGAACATCAACGCGAGCAACTTCGCCGTGCCCGGAGGCGCTGCGGCGAACTCCCGCCACACAAACACGCCCCACGCCGCTGCTACCATCGTCGCCCCCTGACCGAGGCCGTAAGAGATCGCCGGCCCGGCGACGCCGAAGGCGATGATCGAGAGCGTCATGCCCACCGCCCAGATCATGCCACCGGCCACGCCCCAGAAGTGGTCGCGAGCCGTGCCCCGGAAGTAGGCCGCCGGCTCGATCGGCTCGCCCGACACCGGCTTGCGCATCAGGATCGTGTTGAACACGACGTTGCTCGCCACGAGCCCCGCCGAAAACAGCACCATCGCCGTGTAGGGGCCGATCTTGCCCGGCTCCATCACCTTGAAGTCGGGCGCCATGGCGGCCGCGACGAACCGGTAGAAAAAGCCCATCAGCAGGCCGGCCACCATGGAGAGGACGAGGCCGAGCGTGGCATTCTTGGCCGTCTGCCCCGGCAGGCGGCGATAGGCGATCGCATCGAGGATGATGGCCGCGGCCACGAGGCCCACGCCGGCAAACAGCATGCCGGGCCGGCCCGCCGGCTGGGCGGCGTAGTTCACGATCACGCCCAGCACGAGCGCCATGCCGATCCCCACGGGAAACGCCACCGCCAGGCCCGCCAGCGCGATCGCCGCCACGAGCAGGATGTTGGCGGCGTTGAACACGATGCCGCCGACGAAGGCCGACCCGACCGCGGCCGGCGACGCCTGGCGAAGGTCGTCGAGAAACGGCCGGCCGGCCGCTCCCGTGCTCCCGAGCGTGAATGCGAAGATGAGGGCCGCGAGGAGCACGCCGACCACGTAGTCCCAGTAGAAGAGCTCAAACCGCCAGGTCGTGCCGGCCAGTTTCTGGGTGTTGGCCCACGAGCCCCAGCAGAGCATCGTGACGATGCACAGGGCGACGGCGAGAGCGTATTGCTCGACGATGAACACGGCTTGCCTCCCGGTGAGGATCCTAACGCCCTGTTGGCGGCTCGCTGCACAGTGCCGTGAACACCTCCGCGACGCGGGCCGCCTGCTCGGGCGAGGCGATCAGATACCGGTGCTGCCCGTCGGCTGCCGGCTCGAACCGCGTGCCGCCGTCGTCCTCCACGACGACGCGGCCCGGCTCGGAGACTGAAAAATAGCCGCGGTCGGGCCGCACCGCGTGGAGCACGCTCGTCAGATCCCAGGTCGGGCGGCAGTGCGGGGGCGGCTCGTAGGCGACATAGGAATCGACGAGCGGATGGTGGGCCACGTAGCCATAGTCGCGCTCGATGCTCACGGCCGGATACTGGATCGCCTCGCCGATCTCGAACCCGCTCCACACGATCGGCGTCGGCCAGCGCTCGGCGAGCCGCTTGGCGGCCGGGATATCTTGCACGACGTTGTATTCGAGGTGCCGCCTGCCGCCGATCGGCCGGAACGCGCCGGCCATCATCGAGAGCAGCCGCCCCTTCGCGGCCACGAGGTCGCGGCCTGAGAGCGGCGAGATCTCGTCGGGCGGCGAGTCGAGCAGCCGGGCGAGGTTGCTCGAAAACCCGACCTGCAGAAACACGACCGACTTGTCGGGCCGGCCCGCGAGCACGCGCCGGAGCAGCGCGGTGGCGTCCGGGGCATCGGCTCCGCTCACGAGATCGTGGGGATAGCGGAGCCGGCCGTCGTCGCGCCGCTCGGCCACTCCGAGGTATCGTCCCTGTTCGGGCGTCGGCCCGCCGCGGATCGCGCCGATCGGGATCTCGCCGCGGCCGTAGAACGTGTTCACGGCGTCGGTGTACGCCGCGGCGAGCGGATGGTCTTTTGTGAGCGTCACGGCGAGCAGCCGGCACTCCCCGCGCGATTCGAGCGCGTGGAGCAGCCCGAGGGCCAGGGCGTCGTCGACGTCGTTGCCCATGTCGGCATCGAAGATCACGTCGACAGGCGCGGCGACGGCCGCTGACGAAAGAACTCCCGCGACAATCAGGCACCACGACCGCAGCGCTTTCATCGAGATCGCTCCCACATGCCGGTTGGCCGCGAGGCGAAAACCATCGGGAAATTCCCCCGCGTTGAAGGCCGTGTCACAAAGCGTGATGAGGCGATACTGCAGCGCGAGCGCCTCGTCGATCCTGCCCGCCCGCGAGAAACCAACCCCACAGCACGCATGGGCAGCTTTTGTCCGTACAACACGTGTCTTGAACTTAATGCCTGGGGAAACAGGCGTCAATTCGCGGGCGAGCGGTGGCACCGACGGCATCGCGGTGGCAGACGCACCTGCCGTCGCAATCATGAGCCGAAGCCATCCACCCAGCATTCATGCTGCGGTGACGAGAATTCTCATGAATGCAGTATTACAGAATTACTGCATTTGATCATGGATGCTGGGCTGCGCACGCGGCAACTCGACTGCCTACGCGCGGCGGCGGCGGATCCATGCGGCGGCGGCGATGCCCAGGCCGGCGAGGGCCAGCGCGCCCGGCTCCGGCACGATCACGAGGTCGCCGGTGGATTGCGTGAACGTCATCGTCTGGCCGGCCACGCTCGTCGAGCCGCTCGTCCACACCCCGAAGCCATCGTTCGTGAACGTGAGCGAGCCGTAAGGGCCCGAGGCGGTCACACTCGAGAAACTGCCCAGTGGACTTCCGGAGAAGTTGAAGAGGTCAAACGTGGTGTTGTCGGCGAACGTGTTGGAGAACACGAGCGAGAGCACGCCTCCGTAGGTGAGCCCGCCCGACTGTGTGATGGTGACGCCGTCGTAGCCGGTGCCGCGGCCCGTGCCGTCGATCTCGAAGAGCGACGTGCTCGGCCCGTCGAGCACGAGCGACGCGATCGTGAGCACACCCGGGCTGTTCCCCGGAGAGAGCGTGCCGGTCACGGTCGTGGCGCCGCCGATCGTGCCCGACCCGCCCAAGACGGCTCCCGCGGCGACCGTCACGGCGCCCGTGGCCAGGGAGTTGTCGCCGTTGACGATGAGCCTGCCGCCGCTCACTGTCGTGGAGCCGGTGTACCTGCTCGAACCCGCCAGGATCTGCGTGCCAGCTCCTGCCTTGACCAGGGCGATTTTGGTCCAGCCGAGTTCCGCACCGATCTGGTTGGCGTAGGTGAAGGTCTGGCCTGTCGGCGTGTCGATCGTGAGCGTGGAGAGGACGTTGGAGTCATTGTTGTAGATGTCGCCGCGGAATTGCGTCGTGTTCGAGGCGGTGAGGCCCGCGACCGTCTGGTTGAAGCCCTGCAGATTGAGGCTCCCGCGATCCGTGGTGGCGGTGAACACGAGCGGCCCGGTGCCGATCGCATTGTTCGCCCCGAGCGATATGAAGCCGGCGTTGATCGTCGTGCCGCCCGAGTAGTTGTTCGACCCGTTCAGGACGAGGTAAGAATTGCCGGCGTTGGCAGAGGCGTCGCGCACCAGTGCGCCGGAGCCCGTGATCAGCGAGTTCACGGTGACCGTATTTGCGGATCCCACGAATCGCAGCGAGCCGGATGCCACGGTAAACGAGCCAGACAACGGCACGCTGCCCGACAGGGTGAGCGTGTTGGCGTTCCGCTTTGTCACCGCGCCACTGCCGGAGATGCTGCCGGCGAACGTGATGTCGTCCGATCGGTCGAACACGAGCGTAGCACCCGCCGACACCGCCACGTTGCCCCCGATCGAGCCCGTCGTACCGCCAGCGCCGATCTGGAGCGTGCCGCCGGTGATCGTGGTGTTGCCGGTGAACAGATTGCTGCCGCTCAAGATCTGCGTGCCGGCGCCGGCCTTGACCAGGGCGATATTGGCAAAGTTCCCGAGGGCACCGATCTGGTTGGCATAGGTGAACGTCTGGCCTGTCGGCGTGTCGATCGTGAGCGTGGAGAGGGCGTTGGAATTAATGTTGTAGATGTCGCCGCGGAATTGCGTCGTGTTCGAGGCGGTGAGGCCCGCGACCGTTTGGTTGAAGCCCGAGAGATTGAGGCTGCCGCGATCAGTGGTGGCGGTGAACACGAGCGGCCCGGTGCCGATCGCGTTGTTCGCTCCGAGCTGCACGAATCCTGCATTGATCGTCGTGCCGCCCGAGTAATTGTTCGACCCGTTCAAGATGAGGAACGAGTTGGCTGCATTCGCGGCGGCGTCGCGCACGAGAGCCCCAGAGCCCGTGATGACCGCGTTGATGGGCACCGTGCTTCCCGTTCCCGTAAACCGCAGCGAGCCCGATGCCACGGCGAACGAGCCGGTGAAGGGCATCGATTCGGCGGAGAGCGTGAGCGTGGTGGAGTTCCGCTTGGTCACCGTTCCGGTGCTGCCGGAGAATAAGCCGGCGAAGGAGATATCGTCGGACCGGTCGAACACAAGCGCCGCATTCGCCGTGACGTTGCCGACGATCTGGCCCGCCGTGCCGCCAGTGCCGATCTGGAGCGTGCCCCCCGAGATCACGGTGCCGCCCGTGTAGGAATTGGAGCCGGTGAAGATTTGCGTGCCGGCGCCGGCCTTCGTAAACAGGATGTTGTCGTTGCCAGTGCCGGTGCCGTCGGAACCGATCTTGCCGGCGTAGGTGAACGACGACCCGGATGCGACGGTCGCGGTCAACTTCTGGCCGGTCTGGTCGGTCGTGATGAACGTGCCGGCCGAACCGGTAACGCCCGCGATGCTAATGCCCGTACCCGTCTGGGCCCGCATGTAGACCTTGCCGGACTGTATGTTCAGCACCGTGGCGTTTGGCAGCACGTTGTCTTTCTCGAGCCAGAGCGTGTTTTGGTACCACTGCGCCGACGTGCTCGTCGTGAGGTTCACGATCGTTTGGCCGGTGTACGACAGCGTGCCGGAGTACGATGCAGCACGGAATGTGTAATAACCGCCGGACTGCCCTTGGAACTCGACGTCGCCGGAGCCCGAGATCGACTGCGACGTGAAAAGCGCATTGTCTGCATTCCTCGAAAACACGAGCTTGGCGTTGGCGGCTACGTCGAAGCTTCCGCCGGTAATGCCCCCTGCCGAGTTGCTTCCGCTCTGCAGAATCCCTGCGGCGACGGTGGTGAGGCCGGTATAGGTGTTGGAAGGGCCGAGCACGAGCGTGGTGCCGGCGCCCTGTTTCGTCAGCGTGCCGGAGCCGCTGATCACATTGGTGTAGCTGGCGTTGTCGGACCGGTCGAAGATCACCGCAGCATTGTTCACGAGCGGGCCGGTGAGGTTGCCGGTCGTGCCGGTATTCCCGATCCGCAGCGTGCCGGCCGAGAGCGTCGTCGTGCCGGAGTGGGTGTTGTTGGCCGTGTACGTCGTGGTGCCCGATCCGGCGAGCGTGAGGTTGCCGGTGCCGCTGATCGGGGCGTTCATGAGCGTAGCGAAGCCGCCATTGTTGACCGTGCCGCCGCCGGCATTGACGACCATGGAGACGCCGCTGGTGCCGGTCAGGCCCGTGCTGCTCGTGCCCGTCGCCAGGAGCGTTCCGCCGCCGAAGTTCAAGGTCATCGAACCGCCGGCATTGGTCCGGGTAATCCGCTGTGCCTGTAGTGTGCCGCTGTTGAGGTTGTAGACGCCGGTTCCGTTGCGGGCCTGCACGATCGGCGAGATCACGGTGCCGCCCGACTGATTCAATGTGCCGCTCCGCCCCGGGGTTTCGCCGAGCACGAGACCGAACCCGCCGCCCGCGTCGCCAGCCGTGCTGCCGACGGTGAGCGTGCCCCCCGTCACGGCCACCGTGAACGAGTCGGTCGCGCCACCACTCCAGCCGACGAGCATGCCGCCGGGCGTCGTGTTGGTGCTCGTGTCGCTGATGGTCACGGTGCCGCCGCCGTTGAACAAGCCGACCTGTGTGGACGTCTGCGGCGGCACACCGCCCGCGCCTCCCGTCCAGAGCGTGGTGTTCCACGGCACGGACGATCCGGTGCTGAGCGTGATGTACGACTGACCGACAGCCACGTCGGCGACGAGCAGGAACGCAAGCGCGGCTGCGATCCGCGCCGCAATGTTTCTGGTGGCACAGTTTTTGGTGGCGTGATGGATCATGAGATCACCCCGGGTCTTGAACTCTTCGCTCGACTGGGTTCGACTCTCCCCGAATGCCCTTTGAAAGTACCAAAACACCTTTGTCCGGTCAAATGAATTGTGGGAACCAAATTGTAGGTTGGATTTTGGGCAGCCGCGGATTGGCTGTTTTTCCCAGCAGAAAGCAGGAAAAAGCCTGTTCCTGCCCGCTGGGCCTGGTTCTCCGGACCGGCTTCAGGGCGGGCCGCCGACCGCAAACTCGAACCGGTTGGGCTCGCCCGGCTGGACGTCGGCCTCGAGCGTGGAACGGGTGTTGTATCCCGCGGGAATCAGGTTTTTCTTTTCCGTGGCCAGCACCCGGGCCATCGGGTCCATTTTCTCGAGCTCCGCCGCGGTGGGCTTGGGCTGCTCGAACCTATAGATCTCTATGCGATACCGGCCCGCCGCCGCGGCGCCCCCGAAGGCACCGGCCTTCACTGCAAAGACCTCGATCGCGCCGGTGGCCGGCATCCGAAAATAGACCTCGCCATCGGGCATCGGCTTGCCGCCGAGCGACACGGTGCCGCTGACGCGATGCTTCGCCGGCCCCGTGGAGCCGGAGCATCCGGCGAGCAGGAGCATCACGATCACACTGCGGATGGCGATCCGATTTGCCAACGAGGAGTGCACCTTTTCGCAGCCTGCGAAGTGGAGTGGATTCAGGGTTCGGAAACGGTCTGACCGTCGTCGCGGGTGGCGAGCCTGCCCAACACCGTGACCTCGGTGGCGTCGCTCAGGAAGCGCACGGATCCATCGCAGAAGGCCACGCTCGCACCGCCGCCGTGGGCGGAGTTGAGCGGCACATGGTTCGCGTTGCCGCCGCAGACGCCCGTGCCGGCACAGTTCCCACCGTTGGGCCAGCCCGTCTTCTGATTGACCGCATAGCGCACCGTCGTGATCGCGAACCCCGCCGAATTGCAGAGATAGTTGGGCGGTGGCTGTGGAGTGCATGCGCCGAGCATCCAGCCCCAGTTCGCGCAGGTCCAAGCGTTTTTCGTGCCGTCGAGCGTGGTGATGAAGTCGCTCTGCTCGCCGATCATGAGGCACTTGCTGGTGCCATCGGTGATGTCTTTCCAGCGGATCTGACTGTTGGCAAAGAGCACGCCGCTGCCGCCGAGAATGCCGCCACTGCCGCCGATCCCCTCGTTGAACCGCGTCTCCACGTAGCCCGGGATCATGTCGTTGGAGGGCGTGTCGGCCGAGCCGGAGATGCCGTGATAGTTGGGGTTCATCGCGTATCGGTTGTTCGACAGCGGGTTGAGCGCCATCTTCGGAATCGTGGATGATGGACAGCGAAGGGCGGGGATTTCGACGCCGGCGATCACGTCGGCATTGTTCGCGTTGCCGTATCCGGAGTTGTCGCGAAACTGCAATCTGTCGAAGAGCGGCCCCATTTCGATCCCCGGCAGGATGTAGGCGAGCCAGGTCGTGCCGCGGTTGCCCGACGAACCGGGCGCGACGCCCGAGCCGAAGGGGGGCGCGTCCGTGGCCATGCCGGGCGGCAGCCGGCCCCGTGCGTCGGCGAACGTGTGCAGCGCGAGGGTGATCTGCTTGAGCTGATTCGTGCAGTGTGATCGCCGTGCCGACTCTCGGGCCGACTGCACGGCCGGCAGGAGCAGCCCGACGAGCAGGCCGATGATCGCGATCACGACCAAGAGTTCGACCAGCGTAAAGGCCGCTGCGCGATGGTGCCCGGCGTGTCGCAACTTCGTCATACACAACCCCCGCTCTGCCGGCGATGACACCATGCTTTTGTCTGCACTAGCGTCTATCTCGCACAGTTTGACCGTACAAAGCATACGCCGCGGCGTCTGTCGCAACAAGTTGGGAACGCCCGATGACCCCGCGTTTTTTCAGGGGCGGGCGGTCGGTATGATGCACGTTATGAAGAAAGCTAACCGCGGCATCGCGCCCTCCCGCGACGCGTCGCCCCGCCGAGATGGCCGCGTCGATCCGCTGTTCCGGGCGTCGGAGCGGTTTTCCCTCGATGAGCGGTCGCCCGTGCCGCTCTACCATCAGGTGGAGCAGATCATCCTCGACCGGATCGCCAAGGCGGGAGAGATCGGCCTCAAGGTCCCCCGGGAGATGGACCTGATCAAGATCTTCAGCGTCAGCCGGGCGACGGTGAAGAAGGCGACCGACGCGCTCGCCGCCAAGGGCCTTATCGAGCGGCGGCGGTCGGCCGGCACGCGGATCGTGCGGCTGAACGTGTCCGAGGATCTCGGTCGGCTGACGAGCTTCAGCGAGCAGATGCAGAGCCGCAACCTGCAGGCCTCCACGGAGATTCTCGGCGTCGCCGTGCACCTTCCCGATGCCGCCGTGGCCGCGGCCCTCCAGCTTTCGAAGACGGCCAAGACGCTCTGCATTCGCCGTCTCCGCGGCACAAGCGAGGCGTTTCCCGTCGTGCTGCTGCAGTCGGAGATTCCCGAGGCCTTCGGGATCGATCCCGACGAGGATTTTCATGCCTCGCTCTACGACATCATCGAGACGAAGTATCGGATCCCGATCGAGTGGGCCGACCAGAAGATCTGGGCCGGCCAGGCGACGGCCGCCGAGGCCAAACTCCTGCGGATCGCGCCCGGCGACACGGTCCTCGGCATGGAGCGGATCACCTACACGCGGGGCGACCGGCCGCTCGAATATGTGAAGGCGATCTACCGCCCCGAGCACTACACCTTCTCGATGCGGCTCAAGCGGTAGGCCCGCGATAGGCGCCGAAGCGAGGGCCAGCCCTTGCCCGCCTTGATCGGACAAAGTAGGGACCACTTGATTTCAGGATCCCTTTGCCGATGAAAATTCCCGTCGCCCTCGGCACCTTGATCGCCCTGCTGCTCGGGTCACTGGCCGCGGTGCACGCCGCCGACGGCCTCGGCCATAGAGACCACGGTTCCATCGCGGCCCGTGGTGGGAAGCCGTGTCGCGTGGGGGCCTACTATTTCGGGATGTGGTCGCCGGCGGCGTTTCATGTGATGAAGGGGTTCCCCTTTGCGCGGCCCGATTTCTACATGCGCGGGGAAACCCCGGTTGAGCCGGTGTCTTCCTCCGACGGCACGCGGATCACGGGCTATGTCCCCCAGGGGCTCGTCACCGACGAGGATTGGTGGGTAGGGGTGAAGGATCTGTGGGACAAGGAACGTTGCTGGCCCGCCGATCCAGCCGACGCCTCCGAGGCCTACCTGAGCTTGCGCAAGGGAGACTTCTCCCACCTGCGGCCGGTCATCGGGTATTACGACCTCACGAAGCCCGAGACGATTCGCCACCATATCGCCCAGGCGCGGGCCTTCGGGCTCGAGTTCTTCAACTTCTACTGGTATTGGAACAGCTTCACCCACCAGGAAGAGCTGAACACCGGCTTGGAGCAGTTTCTCGGCGTGGATGGCAATCCGATGAAATTCGCCATCTCGATCTGCCAGCACGGCGGTCCCTTCGTGGTGTGGGGAAACGAGGAGAGCGCCGCCCGGCGCGGCGCGGAAACCTCGTGTTTCGACGTCGCCATCGGGAAGCTCGTCGGCTATGTGAAGCGCGACAATTATCTGCGGACCTCCGACGGCCGTCCGATCATCTACCTGATGGCTGCCGAAGGGATCGTGAACGAAAAGACCGATGCCGCGGGCCAGGTCGTCGGAGCCTATGAACCACAAGGCAACACGATCGAAAAGTTCATCGGCATGCTGCGGTCCGAAGTGCAGAAGGCGACCGGGCACGCTCCGCTGATCGTCGTCGGGGCGAACGACCGGGAATATCCCCACCAGAAACCCGACGGCAGCATGGGCACGGTGTTGGCGTCGGCGTTTGCCGATGCTGTCACCCGAGTGGCCCCCAAACGCGGAACAGACGCACTCGGCGAAGACGAGCAGAAGTACGGCTTGCCGGTGATGCCGGGATTCACCCAGAACTTCGATGAACGGCCTCGCTATGGGTGCATCAAAAATCCTCCCTGCTGGTACGACCCCACGGACAGCTTCCGGAAAAACTTCCAACAGGATCTCGCCCAGTTGAAAGCCTGGATGGACGAGCAGCCTCGGGAGGAGAGCCGGATCCTCTCCATCTACGGATGGAATGAATGGCATGAAGGTGGCATCATCGAGCCCAACGTTCGTGACGGCGCCCGCTATCTCGACATGATCAACACGGTCTTTCAGCTGCCCAGGAATCCGTGCGACCCGGCGCTCCTCGAGTCGCAGCCGGCCCACGCCACCGACTGACCGCTGCGGCACCCTTGTAGACTTTGACCGGACAAAGTACGATCTGGTGCATGAAACGCCTGCAACTCGGTTTGATCGGTAGCGGACGGGCTGGGCTGATCCACGGGGCGAATATCGCCCGGCGGATCGAGCAAGCCGAGTTGGCTGCCGTCTGTGATGCCAATCCCGACAACCTTCGCGCGGCCGCGGCCGAACTGGGCTGCCCGAGGACTGTTGCCGACTATCGCGCCGTGTGTGCCGATCCGGCGATTGACGCAGTCGTGATCGTCACGCCCACGTTCCTCCACGCCGAGATCGCCTGTGCGGCGGCTGCGGCGGGCAAGCACGTGTTTCTCGAGAAGCCGATGGCCGTCACGGCCGACGAATGCCGGGCGATCGAGGAGGCCTGCGACTCCGTCGGCGTCAAGCTTCAGATCGGCTTCATGCGGCGGTTCGACGAGGGCTTCCGGCGGGCGAAGGCGGTGCTCGATTCGGGCGATCTCGGCCGCGTGATGATCATCAAGAGCACGGGCCGCGGCCCCGGCGGCCCGGGCCCCTGGATGTGGGATCTCAAAAAGAGCAACGGCATCGTGGCCGAGGTCAACAGCCACGACCTCGACAGCATCCACTGGTTCACGGACGCGGGCGTGCGGCATGTCTACGCCGAGGCCCACAACTTCAAGATGCCCGAGGCCCGAGAGCGGTTTCCCGACTTCTACGACAACGTCGTGGCCACGCTGCGGCTCGACGACGACACGATCGCCGTGGTCGACGGCACCTGCCCTGCCCACTACGGCTACGACGCCCGCGTGGAGATCCTCTGCGAGAAGGGCGTGCTCTTCGTAGGCAGCGCCCGCAAGCATGGCTGCGAGTGGATCACGGTCGAGTCGGGGCTCCACGGCGAAGCCGTGGCCAGCTGGCGGACACTGTTCCGCGACGCGTATCTGGCCGAGATGGAGAGCTTCGTCGACGCCGTGCTCACCGACCGGCCCACCGACGTGACCGGGGCCGACGGCCGCTGGGCCGTCGAGGCCGTGGTGGCGATCAATGAAAGCCTGCGAACCGGCCAGCCGGTGCCCATGAGCGGCGCGGGGGTGACCGCATGATCGCGGCCCGCTACACGCAGGGGGGCGGTTTTGCCGTCACGGACGCCCCGGAGCCGATCGCCGAGCCGGGCGGCCTCGTCGTGAAGATCGACGCGGCGAGCATCTGCGGCACCGACATCAAGATCCTCAACCACGGCCACCGTAAACTCCGCGACGGCCAGACGATCACCCTCGGCCACGAGTTCGTGGGCACGATCGTCGATATCAACGGCTCGTCGAATGGCTTCGCCGTCGGCCAGAAGGTGGGCGTGGCCCCCAACATCGGCTGCGGCCACTGCACGATGTGCATGCAGGGGATGGGCAACATGTGCCCGGCCTACTCGGCCTTCGGCATCGACCGCGACGGCGCGCACGCACCGCTCGTGTCGATCCCGCGGGCCGCGATCGAGCAGGCGCTCGTGATCCCGCTGCCCGAGGGCGTCGACCCGCAGGCGGCCACGCTCGCCGAGCCGCTCTCGTGCGTCGTGGCGGCGCAGCGGGCCGCCCGGATCGATCCCGGCGACACGGTCGTGATCTACGGTGCCGGTCCGATGGGCCTCTTGCACGTGATGCTCGCGGCGACGAGCGGCGCCGGGCGGATCATCGTCGCCGACAAGAATGCCGACAGGCTCGCGCTGGCCCGCACGCTCGGCGCGGCCGACACGGTGAACGTGGCGGAGCGGCCCGTTGGCGACTGGGCCCGCGAGCACGCCGCCGGCGGCGTGAATGTCGTGATCATCGCGGTGCCCGTGCCGGAGATCCAGGCCGAGGCGATGGAGATCCTCGCCCCACTCGGCCGGCTGTGCCTCTTCGCCGGCTGGCCGCGCGGCACGAAGGGCGTCGCGCTCGACACCAATCCCATCCACTACAAGAGCCTCGTCGTCACGGGCACGACGGGCGGCGCACCGCGCGACTACGTGGCGAGCCTGAAGCTGATCGGCTCGGGCCGGGTGAGCGTGCGGCGGGTCGTGTCGCACACCTATCCGTTCGCCGATCTCGCCCAGGCCTACGCGACGGCCTCCAGCGGCGCGGCGCTCAAGGTGGTGATCGCGGCCGGAGCGTGACGCGCGGGGCCGCTGCAGGGAGGAACGATCGTGGCGGTTCTCGTGGGCATCGACATCGGCACGCAGGGCACGAAGGCGGCCGCCTTCGATGCCGATGGCTCGCTCGTGGCCTCCGCCTTCGAGGCCTCGCGGCTCAGCCGTCCGAAGCCGGGCGTCGTGGAGGAGGATCCCGCCCGGCAGTACGCGAGCGTGTGCCGCACGATCAAGGAGTGCGTCGAGAAGGGACGGATCACGCCTGGCGCCGTCGCTGCGATCGGGATCGACGGGCAGATGGCGGGCGTGATCGGTGTGGATGCCGATGGAACACACGTCACGCCCTACGACTCGTGGCTCGACACGCGCTGCGGCGCGATGATCGACCGCATGCTCGCCGAGGCGGGCCCGGAGATCATCCGCAAGACGGGCGGCCCGCCGAGCTTCAACCACGGGCCGAAGAAACTCTGGTGGCACGCGGAGCGGCCGGCCGACTTCAAGCGGATCGCCGCGTTCGTGCAGCCTGGCGCGTATGCCGCGATGCGGCTCTGCGGCCTCTCCGGCAGCGAGGCCTTCATCGACCACACATATCTGCATTTTTCGGGATTCGCCGACACCGCCCGCGGCACGTGGGACGACGACCTGTGCAACGCGTTTCGGTTTGATCGCAAAAAGTTGCCGCGGATTGTGGCACCGCAGGATGTCGTCGGCGTGCTCTCAGCCGCAGCGGCCCGGGCGTGCGGCCTCGCAGCCGGCGTGCCCGTCGTCGCGGGCTGCGGCGACACGGCGGCGAGTCTGCTTGCGTGTGGGGCGACGAAGCCCGGAATCTGCGTCGACGTGGCTGGCACAGCGAGCGTGTTTGCAGCGTCGTGCAGCCAGTTCACGCCCGATGCCAAGGAGGGAATCCTCTCGTGCGCCCGGTCGGTGACGCCCGGGCTCTGGCATCCGTATGCCTACGTGAACGGCGGCGGGATGAACGTCGAGTGGTTCCGCGCGCTGGTTGCGGGCCTCGGCGGCCGCGGACGGCTCCCCGACGCTGAAGCCCTCGATCGGCTGGCGGCCGCAGTCGAGCCGACGGACGACCTGCCGCTGTTCGTGCCGCATCTCGCCGGCAGGAACTCGCCGCCGCAGCCACATCTCCGCGGGGCCTGGACCGGCCTCACGCATGCCCACGGCGTGGGCGAACTGTATCGCGCGGTGCTCGAAGGCGTGGCGCTCGAGTATGCGGTGTACGTCGCGGCGATCCGCCGGCTGCTTCCCGCGGCAAAACTCGACGAACTGCGGGTCACCGGCGGCGGCGCAGCAAGCGCGGCCTGGAACCGCATCAAGGCCGACACGCTCCAACTGCCGGTGCGGCCGATCGTCGAGAGCCAGGGGGCGCCCGCCGGCGCCGCGATCGTCGCGGGCTGGGGGGCGGGTGTCTTCAAGTCGCCCGATGCGGCGGCGCGGCAGTGGGTGGAGACCTCCACAGCGTTAAAGCCCGCACGGTCGCAGGCTGCCCTCGCGAGCCGCCGCCTCGACCGCTATCGCACGCTTCTGCAGGCGCTCGATCCAGCCTCGACACGCGATGCACGGCGGAATCGCCGCTTCAATGACATCGGAGACGACCTCCTGTGAGTACGCCGATGACCACCGCCAAGCACTCTGCCCCGCCCGCCGCCGACGCTGCGGTCGTGTTGCCCGCCGTACAGGCCACGGCCACGACGGCCTTCGAGCCTGCTGCGCGGCCCACGATGTATTTCATCGGTGTAACAACGGGAAAGAGTTCGATCATGCAGGTGTTCCCCAAGTGGGCCGCCCACCTCGGCCTCGGCGCGGTCGCGATCCGCGGCATCGATTGCAAGTGGCATGACGACCCGGCCGTGTATCGCCACGTCGTGACGTTCATCAAGAAAGATCCACACTCGCTCGGGGCGCTCGTGACGACGCATAAGATCGACTTGCTGACCGCCTGCCGCGATCTGTTCGACAAACTCGACCCCTACGCCGAACTGCTCGGCGAGGTGAGTGGGATCGCCAAGCGCGGCTCGGCCGGCGGATCGCAACCGCTCCTCTGCGGTTATGCGAAAGACCCGATCACGAGCGGCCTGTCGCTCGAGGCGTTTCTGCCAGCGGACCACTGGCGAAAGACCGGCGGCGATACGTTGATCCTGGGTGCGGGAGGCTCGTCGATCGCCCTTTCCTGCGCGATGCTCGATCCCCAGCATGGCGACAATCTGCCCCGACGGCTGTTCATCACCAACCGCAGCCCGGGCCGGCTCCACGAGATCGAGGAGATCCACCGAAAGCTCGCCGTAAAGATCCCCGTTGAATACATCCACACGCCCCGGCCCGAGGACAACGACCGCGTGCTCGCCCGACTGGCCCCGCATTCGCTCGTGGCCAACGCCACGGGCCTCGGCAAGGACGCGCCCGGCTCGCCGCTCACCGACGCGGCCGTGTTTCCCGAGCACGGCCTGGCCTGGGACTTCAACTACCGCGGCGACCTGCACTTCCTCGTGCAGGCCCGCCGACAAGCCGCCACCCGCCACCTCCACGTGGAAGACGGCTGGGTTTATTTTCTCCACGGCTGGACCCGCGTGATGGAGGAAGTGTTTCACGTCGAGATTCCGGCTCGCGGCCCGGGCTTCGACGCGCTCGGACAGATCGCCGCGAGCACCCGCACCTGACACCCCGGAGTTTTTTATGGCACACGCAGTGGCTGTTCCCCCCGTCACCGACGCGGGAAGTCCCTTCGGCGTCGACATCGACCTCGTCACCGGCGCGATGGCTGCGCCCGATCGCGTGCTCGTCCGCCGCGCCAGCGACATGAAGGGCTACTACAAAGACGCCGCCGCCCTCGACCGCCTGATCGCGGCAGGCGATCCGGTGCATTACGAGGTGTTCGAGAAGGTGATCCCGGAGACCTACGGCCACCTCTTGTTCTGCATCTCGAAGCTCTATCCGGGCCGCGTGGGCGACGAGTGCTTCATGACGAAGGGGCACTACCACACCGTCAGCGGCACGGCGGAGACCTACCTCTGCATCGCCGGCACCGGCTACATGATGTGCAAGCTCTCCGACGGTTCGTGCCGAGCCGAGCCGATGCGGCGCAATCGGATGGTCTACGTGCCGCCGCACTGGGGACACCGTTCGATCAACACGGGCTCCGATCCGCTGATCTCGTTCTGCGTCTATCCGGCCGAGGCCGGCCACAATTACGGCGACATCGCCGCCCAAGGGTTTCCCAAGCGGGTGTTCATCCGCGGCGGCCGCGAGGCGATCGAGTAGGAAAGGCCTTGGCGGCAATGCAGTCGCAGACCCACACCCGAAAAATCCTCGTCACGCCGCGGTCGCTCACCACCGGTGGGCATCCGGCGCTCGACCGGCTCAACCGCGCGGGCTACGAGGTCGTGCTCGGCCCGGCCGGAAAAATGCCGACGGCGGACGATCTCGTGCGGCTGCTGCCGGGCTGCGTGGGCTGGCTCGCCGGCGTGGAGCGGATCAGTGACGACGTGCTGGCCGCGGCGTTAGACCTGCGCGTCATCGCCCGCAACGGCACCGGCGTCGATGCGGTCGATCTCGCCGCGGCCCACCGCCGCGGTATCGACGTGCGCCGGGCAGAGGGAGCGAATGCCCGGGGCGTCGCGGAGTTGGCGATCGGCCTGATCCTGGCCCTCGCGCGGTCGATCCCGTTTTCCGACGCCGCCATCAAGGCTGGCGGCTGGGAGCGCCGCAAGGGAATCGAGCTCGAGGGAAAAACGCTCGGCATCGTGGGCTGCGGCAAGATCGGCCGGATCGTCGCCCACCTCGCCCGCGGCCTCGGCATGCACGTGGTGGGGCACGACCCCTTCGCCCACGCCTCGGCCGAGTTGCCGCTCGCAACGCTCGACGAACTCGTGGTCAGGGCCGACGTGATCACGCTCCACTGCCCGCCGCCGGCCGACGGCCGGCCCCTGCTCGACGCCCGGCGGCTCGGCCTCACGAAGCCTGGCGTGCTCGTGGTGAACACCGCGCGGCACGAGCTCATCGACATCCCGGCGCTCGTCGCGGCGATCGACCGCGGCCACGTGGCAGGGGCGGCCCTCGACGTCTTCGACGCCGAGCCGCCGGTGGAGCGGGCCCACCTCGCGAGCGGCCGGATCATCGCCACGCCGCACGTCGGCGGGCTCACCGACGAGAGCGTCGACCGCGCGGTCGACGTGGCCGTGGACAACCTGCTCGAGTCGCTCGCAGCGTCTCCCGTCTCCCCACAGGAAAAGGTTCGCACATGAGCGCCGACCACGTCGATCCGCTGGCGATGATCGCGAAGCACCGCGTGGTGCCCGTGATCGCGATCGAGTCGGTGGCCCACGCGCTGCCCCTGGCCGACGCCTTGCTCGCCGCCGGTCTGCCGATCATCGAGATCACGTTCCGCACTGCGGCGGCGCTCGACGTCATCCGCGTGCTGGCCCGGGAGCGGCCGACGCTGCTCGTGGGCGCGGGCACCGTGCTCGACCCGGCCACGGTGGACGCGGCGGCGGCCGCCGGGGCGCGGTTCGCGCTCGCACCGGGCTGTTCGCCGGCCACGGTGAAGCGGGCCCGCGAGATCGGGCTGTCCTTCGTGCCGGGCGTGCAGACGCCGTCGGAGGTGGAACTTGCCCTGTCACTCGGCTGCAAGACGCTGAAATTCTTCCCGGCGGAGGCGGCCGGCGGCGTGAAGATGCTCGAGGCGATCCACGGGCCCTACAAGCACACGGGTGTGCGGTTCGTGCCCACCGGAGGTGTGAGCCCGGCGAACCTTGCGTCGTATCTTTCGTGCGCCGCGGTCGCAGCGGTCGGTGGCACGTGGCTCGCCAAACCGTCCGACATGGCGGACGGAAAGTTTGCCGAGATCGCAGCCCGCACCCGTGAGGCCGTGGCGGCTGCTGCGGCCGCAGCAAAGGGGGCAGCATGCTGACGGCGCCCACCGCGCGCGGCTGCCCGACGATCGAGATCGCCGCCGGCGGTGCGCGTCGGCTGGCGCCGTCGCCACCGGCCGCGGGTACCGTGGGCCTCGCGTGGCTCGGGCAGGCCGGGTTTCTGATGCGATCCGCCGGCCTCACGCTGCTCATCGACCCGTATCTTTCGAACTTCCTCGCCCAGAAGTACCGCGGCCGCGAGTTTCCGCACGAGCGGCTCGTGCCCGCGCCGCTCGACGTGGCCGACATCGAGCGGCTCGACTTCGTGCTCTGCACCCACCGCCACTCCGACCACATGGATCCCGAGACGCTCGCGGCGATCGCCGCGCGGCACCCTGGTTGCGGCTTCATCGTGCCCGCAGCGGAGGTCGACCATGCCCGTGCCCTCGGCCTGCCCGCGGAGCGGCTCCTGCCTGTCGACGCAGGAGAATCAGTCGCTCCCGCGGACGGCCTGGTCGTGACCGCGGTGCCGGCGGCCCACGAGACACTCGAGCACGACGCCGCAGGCCGCTGCCGGTTCCTGGGCTACGTCGTGCGTGTTGCCGGGCTCTCGATCTACCACTCCGGCGACACGGTCGTGTTTCCCGAGTTGTCCGGCATCCTCGGCCGCTCGACGATCGACTGCGCGCTCTTGCCCGTGAACGGCCGCGACGAGTTCCGCGCCACCCGCGGTGTGCCCGGCAACATGACCGCCCGGGAGGCGATCGACCTCTGCCGCACGGTCGGCATCCCCCTGCTCGTGCCGCACCACTTCGGCATGTTCGCGTTCAACACGGCGAGTGAGGCCGACCTCGACCTCCTGCGTCGCTGCACCCACCCGCGCACGTTCGTCCCGGACACCGCCTCCCACCTCGTCCTCACACCCTCTCCCAACGCGAAGGAACGAAAACCATGAGCAGCGCTCCCATGAAGATCGGCATCGACAACTACTGCTACCACCGGTTCTTCGGCGAGATCTATGCACAGCAGAAGGACCCGGGCCGGCGGATCACGATCGAATGGTTCATCGACCGCGCCAAGGCGCTCGGCGTCGACGGCGTGTCGCTCGAGAGTTGCTTCTTTCCGGGCTTCGACGCTGGCTACCTGGATGTGCTGAAGGCGAAGCTCGATGCCGCGGGCTTGATGCGGGTGTTCGCCTGGGGGCATCCCGACGGCCTCGAAGGAGGCAAGAGCAATGCGGCCCTCGATGAATTGATCGTAATGATCCCGCACGCCCGCCGGCTCGGAGCCGATGTCATGCGAGTGGTCGGCTCGAGCCTCATGTTCCGGTTCGAGAATCACCAGCAGCAGATCGAGCGGCTCACGGGTATGTTCAAGAAGGCTGTGGCCGTCGCCAAGGACCACGGCGTGAAACTCGCGATCGAAAACCACATCGACTTCACGAGCGACGAGATCGTGCAATTGCTCGACGAGGTCGATTCCGACCACTTCGGCGTGAACTTCGACACGGCGAACTTCGCCCGGCTCCTCGACGATCCGGTGAAAGGGATGCGGAAGCTCGCGCCGCGGGTCTTCGCCACCCACATCAAGGACCTCAAGGTGAACCCGCAGGCGAGCGTGGACGATTGGTTCTTCTTCTCATCGACACCAGTGGGCGACGGCTTCGTCGACAATCTTGCGCTCGCCCGGCTGCTCAAGGAGGCCGGGTACAAGGGATTTCTTGCGGTGGAGACCGACTTCCTGCACCCCGACTATCCGGACGAAGACGCCGCCGTCGCCCAGAGTGTCGTCGCTCTCAAGAAAATAGCGGCCGCCGCATGACGACCATCAACGAACCACCCCGGATGCCGAAGGCCCGCGTCGTGCCGCTCGCCTTCACGGCGACTCCCGACGACGGTTTTCGTGCGCAGTGCGATGCCATCCGCCGCCTCCTTGGCGATCGCATCGAACTCCTGCCGGTGGCCCTGCTCGGCGGCCCACTGCCCGAGTGCGACGCCGTGATCCTGCCGCAGGTGCTCGGCGACGCCTACCGGAGGCTCGAGGCCATCAAAGCGATCCGTGCGCCGATCCTGGTGGTGACGAGCGAATTCGGCACGCTCTCGATGTGGGACTGGGAGATCCTCGCGTGGCTTCGGGCGGAGGGCGTGCAACCGATCGCACCATACGACCTCGCCCAGGCCCGCCGCGTCTGTGCTGCGCTGCAGGTGCGTCGCGAGCTTGCCACGGGAAAGTTCGTCGTCTACCAGGACGATCCCGGCGATGGCATGCAGGCCGCGATCTTCAAGCGGTTTTACTGGTGGGAGGACGAGTGCTCGCAGCGGATCCTCGCTCGGTTCGGTGTGCAGATCGAGAAGCGGAGCTTCAAGGAGCTCGGTGCCCGGGCGAAGGCGATCACCGACGCAGTCGCCGAGCGGGCCTGGAACGAGAAGGAGCAGCCGATCAGCGGCTGCGGGGGCCGGCCGGTGGCGAGCGCCATGAAGATGTATCTCGCGCTCCGCGACGACCTCGACGCCGATCCGGCGATTCGGGCGATGGGGATCAACTGCCTGAACGAGTCGGCGTTTTCGGACACGACTCCCTGCCTCGCCTGGAGCCTGCTGCACGACGAGCGTGGCCTGATCTGGGGCTGCGAGGCCGACACCGTGGCGATGCTCACGAAGCACATCCTCCGGCGGTCGATCGGGGCACCCGTGATCATGACGAACCTCTACCCCTTCCTGATGGGGCAGGCGGCGCTCAAGCACGAGCGGATCGCGGCCTTCCCGCCGGTCGCCGACCCCGAGAATCACATCCTCGTCGCCCACTGCGGCTACATGGGTGTGATTCCGCGGTCGATGGCCACGTCGTGGACGCTCAAGCCGAAGGTGCTTGCGATCGTCGACGACAACGCCACGGCGATCGACGCGCGGCTTCCCGAGGGGCCGATCACGATTGCGAAACTGCTACCCACGTTCGACACGCTGGCGGCGACCAAGGCGGAGCTCACCGGCTATGTTGGCTGGCCCGGCAGCGACTGCGTGAACGGCGGCGTGATCCGCGTGCCCGACGGGCGGCGGATGATGGAGCGGCTCACGTCGCACCACGCGCTGGTTATGACCGGCGACCACACGGCTGACCTGCGGATGATCGCACCGGTCTTCAGCCTTGACGTTGCCGACCTGTGTGATTGAGCCCCGAGACACTCTGGAGTGAACCATGGCCGCGAAGAAGCTCAACGTCGCCCTGATCGGCACGAAGTTCATGGGCAAGGCTCACAGCCACGCCTGGAGCTCGGCCGCGAAGTTCTTCGACCTGCCCGCCGAGCCCGTGCTCAAGGTCGCGGTCGGTCGCGACAAGCCGTCGCTCGACGAATTCGCCTCCCGCTGGGGCTGGCAGGAGACGGCTACCGACTGGAAGAGCGTCATCGCGCGGCCCGACATCGACATCGTCGATATCGCGACGCCGACGGCGCTGCACTGCGAGATGGCGATCGCCGCGGCTGGGGCCGGCAAGCAGATTTTCTGCGAGAAGCCGCTGGCGCTCGACGCCGCGCAGGCAGAGAGAATGGCCCAGGCGGTGCGCACGGCCGGCGTAACGAGCTACGTCAATCACAACTATCGCCGCGTGCCGGCCGTGATGTATGCCAAGCACCTCATCGATACCGGCCGGCTCGGCCGCATCTTCCACTGGCGGGGCGCCTACCTGCAGAGCTGGATCATCGATCCGGAGTTTCCGCTCACCTGGCACCTGCAGGCCGAGCACGCTGGAGCCGGGCCGCTCTGGGATCTCGGCAGCCACTCCGTCGATCTCGCACGATTCCTCGTCGGCGAGATCGCGAGCGTGCAGGCGCTCACGACGACGTTCATCAAGGAGCGGCCGCTGCCGGGGGCCGAGGCGGGCACATTCAAGGCCGGCGCGGGAAGCGGGGCTGCCGTGCCGCGGGGCCCGGTGACGGTCGAGGATGCGGCAATCATGGCGGTCACGTTCGAAAACGGCGCTCTCGGCTCGTTTGAGAGCACCCGGTTTGCCACCGGCCGCAAGAATTCCAACCTCTTCGAAATCTACGGCGACAAGGGTGCGGTGGCGTTCAACCTCGAGCGGATGAACGAGCTGGAGTTTCTCGACGCGACGCTGCCGTCGCTCGAGCAGGGCTTTCGCACCGTGCTCGTGACCGAGGCTGAGCATCCCTACCTCGCGGCATGGTGGCCGCCGGGGCACGTGATCGGCTACGAGCACACGTTCACGCACGCGGTCGCCGACTTCGTGAAGGCGGTCGTCGCAAAACAGCCGATCCACCCCAACTTCGACGACGGGGCGGCCACGATCCGCGTGCTCGAGGCGGCAAAGCGGTCCGCTGCGGCGGGTGCGATTCAGCAGCTCTGATGGCAGGATTGAGCGGGGCATCCGTGGCTCGTTGGGGGCAGAGACGTGATTTCAGGGTGTGTGAGGAGCTTTCCATGGGCATCATGCGGTTTACGCTGCCCACCGATCAGTGTGCGGCGGGCTTCGTCCCCTCGGTCGTCATTGAGTCGTTCAAGGGTACGCAGCACGAGGCTGAGATCGCCGCGCTTGTCGGCCGCTGTGCCGCCGTTGACGGGCCGAGCGCGGCTGGCCCGAGCGTCGCGAGCCTGGAGGCGGAACTCACCAGCCGGCCAGGGCGGCAAATCCGGGCATGGTTGGCTCGCGCGGGCGATCAGCGGGCACCCGTGGGCGTCGTCACGCTCGTGGCTGCCGGTGCCGAGGATGACGCTCGATTCTCGATTGGCTGGCTGTTCGTCGACCCAGTGTTCAGGCGCCGGGGCATCGGGCGGGCACTGGTAGCCCAGGCGATGCGCGAGGCCGGCAGTCTGGGGGCTCGGGGGGTTCACGCAGAAACGCGCGACCGCTGGAAAGCGGCTGTCGCATTTTGGGGGAGCTTCCGGTTGGCGGCTGCAGGGGTGGCGGCTAGAATTCAGGTGTCAGGAGAGAGTCGCGAGACCGCCGAAGGCTGAACGCTCAGGCAAAAGTACTGACAAACACCAAAAACACTGTTGGAGAGTGACGCGGTCCTGCAGGATCGCGTCCACCGAAGGGGCAACCCGC
>Ga0214921_10001950_pt1 | contig 34538 bp, 36 predicted proteins | sample LL1505_MetaG_FD_177992 | JGI IMG/M metagenome (GOLD analysis project Ga0214921, IMG submission 177992) | Freshwater microbial communities from Lake Lanier, Atlanta, Georgia, United States - LL-1505 | ecosystem: Environmental > Aquatic > Freshwater > Lake | place: USA: Georgia | collected... | reverse complement strand
CCGTAAAACGGGCGTTCGCGGTAGCGTTAAACATGGAGAAAATTGATGCAAGCTTTTGGATGGGCAACCGGCTTGCAACAGATTGTGTGGAGATCTCAACTGACCCAGCCAGCCTTAACAAACCCGGATTTTGGGCAGTCGTAAATACTTTTGAAGGGAAATGGATCTGCGCAAGGTTTGCAAAAGTTACGCAAGCGCCAATTCCACAATCTACTTGGCAGCCACTTACTGGTGACTGGGATTCATCTTTGAATCAGGAGCAATATGCGAACAATGTTGAATTAATTAAAGAGATGATCGCACAAGGGGATATCTATCAGGTGAATCTGTGCCGGGTACTGACCACAGATTGCGATCAATCACTACTTGGTTTAGCTGGCAGATTGCAACAAGCAAATCCAGCGCCATATGCAAGTTATTTAAAGCTACCTGATTTAGAGATTGCATCTGCCTCTCCTGAGCTATTTCTTGAGCGAAGCGGAAAGAAAATTAAATCTACTCCGATAAAGGGAACTGCTACTAGTGCCTCATTTGGCGATAAAGATAAGGCCGAGAATGTGATGATTGTGGATCTAATGCGTAATGATTTTGGAAGTATCTGCGAGAGTGGCAGTGTTGATGTACCAAGATTGCTGGCGACCCAAGAGCATCCTGGTTTATTTCATTTAGTATCAGATGTTGTTGGTAATCTGAGAAGTGAAATTAAGTGGGAAGATATTTCATACCATTTGTTACCTGCAGGTTCAATAAGTGGCGCACCAAAATCTTCTGCCCTAAAAATAATTGCTCAAATCGAACAGGTTCCCCGCGGTCCATATTGCGGAGTGATTGGTTGGGTTGAGGGCGATAATGCATTGCTATCTGTTGGCATTCGGATATTTTGGTCAGAAAATGATGGCAAGATTCACTTTGGAACTGGTGCTGGAATTACTTGGCAAAGTGATCCAAATCAAGAGTGGGAAGAGACTCAATTGAAGGCGAAGCGGTTAATTGCGATTGCATCAGGGGCGCTGGTATGAAGTTGTTGATAAATGGTGTGCTTCAAGATGGCTTGGCCCAATTGCCATACTCAAATTCACTCTTAAGAGGCGATGGTTTATTTGAAACGATCCTAACTATTGATCAACAAGCTGTTGCCTGGGATATGCACTACGCCCGACTTGAAAAATCTGCCAAACAGATAATGTTAACTTTGCCGGCACGAATTGATCTTGAGGTTGGAATTGGGAAAATACTTAAGAATGAATTCGGAAGAAATAGATTACGCCTGAGTGTTTTATTAGAGGGTGATTGGTTCATAAGTTTAGAGCCGGTCGGTGAAGTAAGCGAATCTATTTCGCTCATTAAGGTGGATGAACCAAAAATCTCCAATGGTCTACTCAGTGGCAGCAAATCAATCTCGTACGGGGAGTCGCTACTGGCAGTAAGAAAAGCAAAGGCAGTCGGATTTGAGGATGGCGTGTTTGTAAACGAGAAAGGATTTGTAGTAGAAACCGGTTTATCAAATATATTAATTCTTACCAATGATGGCTGGGAAACTCCAGCACTTTCCACTGGCTGCCTACCTGGGATTACCAGGGAATTACTGATTAAGTGGTTTAACGTTAAGGAGAGTGAGTTTGATTTTGAGTACTTGCTCTCAGCACAAGCAATTTATGTCACCTCATCAATCAAGTTAATTCAGAGGGTGGACAAGGTGGGAGATCGGTTATTTGATGAGAGTTCGGTTGGAAAAGAATTAGTAAGTCAATTTTCAAGTAGATTACTAAGTAAGATAAACCCATGAATACAGTTTTAAAGAGAGTCTTAGTAGGTGTAGTTGGTGGCTTAGTAACTTTGGTCGGTGTTGTGGCATTAGTAGCACCAGGTCCTGGTTGGTTAATAATCTTTACCGGCCTTGGTATCTTGGCAACAGAGTTTGCTTGGGCTGCTCGAGCTTTAACACATGCAAAGGGAATGGCATCTCGGGCAGCAAGTTCTGCTGGGATTAAAAAAGAGCATCAATTGATTTTGCTTGCGGTTGGGACATTTATTTCACTTGTTTTACTCGTTATTTACTACGAATACCGTCGCTAATTACGCACCTTTACCGCCCGCTTTGCTAACCTAGCGGCATGTTTAATCAGATCAAAGTTTCTGTTGATGGTAAATCCATCGATATTGCCTCTGATCAAAGACCAACCCATTTATTTGAGAGTAATTCTGAAGTTGTTGTTTGTCGAATTAACGGACAATTGTCAGATCTTTGGAGTGAGTTAAAAGATGGCGATGTTGTTGAATCGGTAAGTATTGACTCACCTGATGGTCTAAATGTGTTGCGCCATTCAACCGCACACGTTTTAGCACAAGCAGTGCAAGAGGTATTTCCAGAAACAAAGCTTGGAATTGGCCCACCAATTCGCGACGGATTTTATTATGACTTTGATCCTAAAACTCCATTTACACCTTCTGATTTAGAAAAATTAGAGAGTGCCATGCGAAAGATTGTGAAAGCTGGTCAACGCTTTCGTCGCCGGGTAACAAATGAGAAAGATGCCTTAGTAGAGCTTAAGAGTGAGCCATATAAGTGTGAGTTGATTGGTTTGAAATCTGGCACAACAGATGATGATTCATCTGTTGAAGTAGGTGGCGCCGAACTGACGATTTACGACAATTTAGGCCGAGATGGAAATCCAGTATGGAGTGATCTTTGCCGTGGACCACACCTACCTTCAACAAAACATATCCCTGCATTTAAATTGATGCGAGCAGCAGGTGCTTATTGGCGAGGATCTGAGAAAAATGCAATGCTGCAAAGAATTTATGGAACCGCATGGCCAACTGTTGAGGCACAAGATGCTTATTTACATTTATTAGAAGAGGCGGAAAAACGAGATCATCGTAAATTGGGAGCAGAGTTAGATTTGTTTTCATTTCCTGAAGAAATTGGTTCAGGGCTTGCGGTATTTCATCCAAAGGGCGGAATTATTCGAAGAGCAATGGAAGATTACTCAAGAAAGCGTCATGAAGAAGAGGATTACCAATTTGTCTACTCACCTCATCTAACGAAAGCAACTTTATTTGAGACATCTGGCCATTTGCAATGGTATGCAGATGGCATGTATCCACCAATGGTTATGGATGAAGAGTTGCATGCAGATGGCACAATTAAAAAAGCTGGCCAAAAGTATTACATGAAACCAATGAACTGCCCATTTCATAACTTGATTTACAAGTCATCGCCTAAGTCTTATCGCGATTTACCACTTAGATTATTTGAGTTTGGCACGGTATATCGCTATGAAAAATCCGGTGTTGTGCACGGCATTACAAGAGCGCGTGGTTTCACTCAAGATGATGCTCATATTTACTGCACTAAAGAACAGATGGCAGGGGAGTTAGATTCACTCCTTACTTTCGTACTTAATTTATTGCGCGATTATGGTTTAACTGACTTTTATTTGGAATTATCTACTAGAAACCCAGAAAAATCAGTTGGCGAAGAGAAGGATTGGCAGGATGCAACTGAGGCACTTCGAAAAGCAGCTGAGAAACAAAATTTAGAGTTGGTTTTAGATCCAGGCGGAGCAGCTTTCTATGGACCAAAGATCTCAGTTCAAGCACGCGATGCAATTGGTCGCACCTGGCAAATGTCTACAATTCAAGTAGATTTTCAATTGCCACAACGATTTGATCTTGGCTATGCAGCATCTGACGGTTCAGTTAAACAACCAGTAATGATCCACCGTGCATTATTTGGTTCAATCGAAAGATTCTTCGGCGTATTAACGGAACATTACGCAGGTGCTTTCCCACCATGGCTAGCGCCAGTGCAAGTTAGAGGTATTCCAGTTGCAGAATCATTTGCACCATATCTTTCAGATGTAATTAAGCAGTTTAAGCAGGCTGGAATTAGAGCTGATATTGATAACTCCGATGATCGGATGCAAAAGAAGGTTCGAAACGCACAACTTGAAAAGATACCTTTTATGATGATTGCCGGCGAAGAGGATGTTGCGTTAAATGCTGTTTCATTTCGATATCGAAACGGTGAGCAGAAGAATCAGATTCCAATCAAAGATGCAATTGCTGAAGTAATAGCTGCGGTAAAAGATCGCAAGCAAATTTAAATGTCTGATCAATCCCTTGCAGGCGGGGCTGGCATGCCAGATAGTTGGCAACGTCTTTGGGCGCCACATCGCATGTCATACCTTGAAGGAGAGAATCGCCCACTCGAAGGTAATGAAATAAAATGCCCCTTTTGCAGAATAGCTGAGTTAGACGATGCTGAAGCATTAATTGTTGCTAGAGGCAAAGAGGCATATGTGGTTATGAATCTTTATCCATACAACGCTGGCCACTTATTAGTTTGCACAACTCGTCATGTGGCTGAGTTGCCAGAGTTAACTGAATCAGAGCGAAATGAGGTTCAATCTCTAACTGTTCAGGGCATAAAGGTATTGCGCAAAGTTAGTAATGCATCAGGTTTTAATATTGGAATTAATCAAGGTGATGTCTCCGGTGCCGGAATTGCAGGCCACTTTCACCAGCACATAGTCCCTAGATGGTCGGGGGATGCAAACTTCATGCCAATTATTGGAAAAACTAAGGTGATACCTAAATTATTGCAGGAGAGTAGAGAGCAGTTAGCTGCGGGCTGGAATCAAATTTAGAAAACGCTTTATCTCAGCCACACCTAATTTATTTTTAACTATAAGTGGAATTGCTGGAATTATTAGTCCTTGTACAAATTGATCCCAGCCACCTTCAACCAATGCATTATGCAGCTCATCTTTAAACTCCAAAATTAACTCTCGATGTTCGACGTCACTAGCTATTTGAGTAGCTGTATCGGTTGAGTAGTCGGTAATCATTTGGTCCTCTAGATTAATTAGTGCAGTTGGCTGGCCATTGTCAGCATGCAGTACCAGGTATGGGGTTAAAACTGGCTCCAACATTTTTCCAACGATTGCACTCATATCTTCAAAATCTACATCGCCATCTTCAAAATCAATTACTGCAACTATTGTCGGAACATATAACTCACGAAAGTTATGCCACTGAGCAACAACCTTTGGATCAATTCCATTTTTGGTGCTCGCAACGACTACTACGACATCGGCTGTAATTAAGGTTGGGTCATCAATCTGCGCAGCCGGCAACCCAAGGGCAGCACAAATTTGCGCATTCTCAGGAGATATTCCGAGTACGAACCGTGCGTTAATTAGGTCAGCCATGATCGGTAAGCCTACGATGTGAATTATGTTGCAGCGTTCATTACGTGATCCTGTCGCCAAAATTATTGCCCCTATGGTCAAAACTTTGATCAAACTAGGCATAAGCGCCAACATGATTTCATCCATTGGCGGTTTAGGCAGTGTTATCGCCGCTCTATATTTTTTCCCAAAGGGAGAATTTTTCGCTGGCGTTATCTGGGTAGCTGCCTTCGTCCTCTTTGATTTATTTGATGGAGCAGTAGCTCGTGCTTCTAACAAAGGTGTCAGCAAATGGGGGGCGCTACTTGATTCAACCCTTGACCGACTAAGTGATGCAGCAATTTTTATCGGGGCGCTACTTTATTTTATTGATGAATCAGACCGATTAGTTCCGATAATTATTGTTGCAACCTGTGCATCTTTTATGGTTTCTTATATCAAAGCTAGAGCCGAAGGGCTTGGGATTGAATGCAATGGTGGCCTGGCTGAGCGAAGTGAACGTTTGATAATTGCCCTGACGGCATTTGGTTTGCATGGCCTAGGAGTTGATTTTGCTATGGCAATCGGTATCTGGACTTTGGCAATCATTTCTATCTTCACGATGATTCAAAGATTGATGATTGTTTATAAAGCGGTGAAATAAATGTATTTGCTTTACTTATTTGCGTGGAAAGTAATTGGAGTAATACCAGAAGAATGGGCCTATAAACTAGCAAATTTTGTTTCTGATCAAATTTTTAAAAAAAATGGCAAGGGTGTAAAAAGGTTGCGAAGCAATTACAAGCGGGTAATGCCAAATATTTCTGAGCGTGAATTAGAAGTGCTAACTAAAGATGGTATGCGCTCATATTTAAGATATTGGTTTGACACATTTAGATTAAATAAGTGGAGTAAATCTAGAATTATTGAAACAACATTTGTGGTGCGTGACAATCTTCTGCGTGACCCGGTTGAAACTAAAGAGGGATGTATTATTGCTTTACCCCATGCTGGTAACTGGGATCATGCTGCTGCGTATTTCTGCTCCACTGGAATCACTCTCACTGCGGTTGTAGAGAAATTAAAACCAGAGGCCATCTTTAAGAAGTTTTTGGCCTATCGCCAAAGCATTGGCATTGAAGCAATTAGTCATAAAGAGAAAACAATCCCAATTCTGATGGAGCGATTAAATCAAGGTAAATTAATTGCTTTGGTGGCAGATCGCGATATGTCTCGCAATGGAATTGAAGTTAATTTTCTGGGTGGAATTGCGAAGATGCCTGCCGGACCGGCAATTTTGGCAATTAAAACTGGTTCACCGCTCGTAACCGCATACATCCGCTACCTCGAAAAAGGTATTGAAATTACTTTTGATGAAACGATTAAGTTACCGGTCACTGGTAGCGAGGAAGAGCAAATAAGGAAAATCACGCAATCCATGGCGGACAATTTTGCGATGAGAATAAAAGGTTCGCCGGTGGATTGGCATATGTTGCAACGGATCTGGGTCGATGAAGAAAATTAGAATTGGCATGGTTTGCCCTTACGGTTGGGATACTCCTGGGGGAGTTCAAACCCATATCCGAGACCTTACCGAGCATTTAATTGAAGAAGGTCACCATGTTTCGGTATTGGCACCGGTTAGTGATGATTCGATACAACATGAAGATTATTTAGTTAATGCTGGCAAACCAATATCAATTCCGGTTAACGGTTCAGTAGCTCGAGTAATTTTTGGCCCAATTGCGAGTTCAAGAGCAAAACAATGGATAGCTTCGGGTGATTTTGATTTACTGCACCTACATGAACCAGCAATTCCTTCACTCTCTCTTCTGGCTTGTTCCGCGGCAGAAGGACCATTAGTTGGAACATTCCATGTATCAACACCAAAGAAGAAAGCTATTTATGCAATCGGCCCGATTCTTGAACCGATTGTTGAAAAATTGACCGCACGAATTGCTGTTAGCGAGTTAGCAAGATCTACATTGAAGGATCACTTCGAAACTGATGCGGTTGTAATCCCAAATGGAATTAATGGGCAAAAATATGCAAATGCAAAGATTTCTGAAAAATTTAGTGGGCAATACACGATTGGATTTATTGGCAGATTTGAAGAGCCCAGGAAGGGGCTACAAGTTTTGATTGATTCATTACCAATCGTTGCAAGATTTATTCCAAATGTTAAATATTTAATTGCGGGCCCAGGTGAGAGTAAAGAATTTATGAAAGAAATAGATCCACAACTGCGCAATCGGATTGAATTTGTAGGCAGGCTAACTGATGAAGAAAAAGAGAGTTTTCTTAAGTCAGTAAAAATCTATGTAGCACCAAATACCGGTGGAGAGTCTTTTGGAATAATTCTGACTGAAGCACTATCGGCTGGAACGGCTGTTGTTGCAAGTGATATCCCAGCATTTAAAGCTGTTTTGGATAATGGTGACGCCGGGGCATTGTTTACCAACGAGGATCCAAAGGATTTAGCAAAAACACTTATCTCTCTTTTAAAAGATGATCAGAACCGCGAGAAGCTCGCGAGTACTGGAAAGTTAAGTGCCCAGAAATATGATTGGCAAGTAGTTGCTGAACAGGTTGAAAACATTTACGAGATGGCTATTGCAGGTGGGCAACGAGTTACATTGGCATCGGAAAATAAATTTTGGAGCCGACGATGAGTTTTGAGAGTTTATTTGTCATATTACTTGTTGTAATTCTTGGTTGGTACATCTCGTTTTCAGCATCGAGGTTAGATCGCCTTCATCATCGGGTGGAAACATCCTGGGCAACTCTTGATTCATTACTCCACCAGCGCGCTGCCCTTGCTCACGAAATTGTGGCGGAATCAAATCTCGATCCGGCTACAGCGTATTTAATTTCAGCATCTGCAAGTGCTGCTCGATTTGCCAATCCGGAAGAAAGATCTGCTGCAGAGAGCGTTTTATCAGAGTCATTAAAGCTCGTTCAATCAGCGGCCCGCAATGAGTTACTAGAACTTCCTACCCCGTTATTAGTAGAGCTTTCTGATCTAACAACCAAGGTTAAATTAGCAATAAACATTCACTTAGAGTCAGTTAACGCAACTAGAAATGTGCGTAAGAAAATATTTATTAGGCTTTTTCGTTTGGCTGGAAAAGCTCCGCTACCAGTGCGGTATGCATTTGAAGATGATGTACTTGAGCCAACAGACCTGCCACAGATTTAAATATAGAATCTACTGGTAGCAATATGCCATCTAAACGTAAATGGGCCAAGCGGCTATTAGTTCCAGTTACGTTAATTTTTTTCCTTCTTGCAAGCAACGCTATATCACCGCTTTCGGACTATATAAGTAAGAAAGAAATTGAAAAGAATTTATTCAGTGGGTTGGCCGGGAGCAATAACCAAATTCTTGTGGTCAAAGTCGATGACACAAAGGAGGCCCGACCTCAAATTGGCCTTGAAGATGCCGATATTGTTTATGTAGAACAGGTTGAAGCAGGTTTAACTCGAATTGCTGCCATCTATTCATCAAAGTTGCCAGAATTAATCGGGCCGGTTAGGTCTGCCCGTATTTCAGATATTGAATTGTTAGCTCAGTTTGGCAGAGTGGGTCTGGCTTACTCCGGTGCGCAAAGCAAAATGCGTCCGGTACTTGCTGCCGCAAATATTGAGAATTTATCTGCGGAGAGAAATCCACCTTCGATATATACAAAGGATCCAGAGAGACCAGGTCCCGTAGACATGATTCTAAAGCCCGAACTCTTGTTAGAGAGAGCGAATGCAAAAGTCAGCACAAAGATTGATTCTCCAACCGTTGCACCATGGCGTTTTGGTGATGCACCAAAGCTTGGAGCCGAAACACTCACAGCAAAAATTAAATGGCCAAATGCAAGATACGAATTAAAGTGGGATGAAACAGGTAAGAAATTTCTTATCTACTTCAATGGAGAACCAAATATGGCGGCATCTGGATCTCAATTAGCAGCAGATACTGCGATTATTCAATTGGTGTCTATCACTCCATCTATTTATGGAGATAAGTTCGGTGGCGTCACGCCATTTTCTAAAACAATTGGAAGTGGCAAAGCAATCATGTTGCGGGATGGATTTAGTTATAAGTTAACTTGGCAACGAGATGTTGAAACAGATGTAACTACCTGGCTAGATAAAGATGGAAAGATTGCGAATTTCAAGCCGGGCAATATCTGGATCTTTTTAACCGATAATCCTCCAGTATTGGCCCCATAAGCCATTTTTGTGTGTGTTAAGTCGCTTTTTTAACTGTTCATGGCATGTGAAAGTAATTAGTACACTTAGAACCTAGTGATTACTATTGGGGGAATGATGTCCAAGGAAACAGGTACAGCACGAGTAAAGCGCGGCATGGCAGAGATGCTAAAAGGCGGCGTAATTATGGATGTTGTAAATGTTGAGCAAGCCAAAATTGCCGAAGATTCTGGCGCCGTTGCAGTAATGGCGTTAGAGCGCGTACCAGCCGATATCCGTGCACAAGGTGGCGTTGCTCGAATGTCTGATCCAGACATGATTAGTGCAATACAAGCTGCTGTTTCTATTCCGGTTATGGCAAAGGCAAGAATTGGTCACTTCGTAGAAGCACAAATTTTACAAACCCTTGGCGTTGATTACATCGATGAGTCTGAGGTTTTAACTCCAGCTGACTATGCAAACCATATTGATAAGTGGAATTTCACAATTCCATTTGTATGCGGTGCTACAAATCTTGGTGAAGCACTTCGTCGTATTAATGAAGGTGCAGCAATGATCAGATCAAAGGGTGAGGCTGGTACCGGTGATGTTTCAAACGCGACAACTCACATGCGCACAATCTCAGCGGAGATTCGTAGATTAACTTCAATGCGTGAGGATGAGTTATTTGTAGCGGCAAAAGAATTACAAGCACCATATGATTTAGTAAAAGAGGTTGCTAGTACTGGCAAACTGCCGGTTGTGTTGTTCACGGCTGGAGGAATTGCAACACCTGCAGATGCAGCAATGATGATGCAATTAGGTGCAGATGGCGTTTTCGTGGGATCTGGAATTTTCAAATCTGGCGATCCAGCAAAACGTGCGGCTGCATGTGTTAAGGCAGTTACTTACTTTACTGACGCGAAGGTTGTCGCTGATGTATCTCGCGGGCTAGGAGATGCAATGGTTGGCATTAATGTTGCTGATATTCCAGTGCCACACCGTCTTGCGGAGCGGGGCTGGTAGTTGTGAAAATTGGAGTACTCGCACTCCAAGGTGATGTTCGTGAACATATCCAATCTTTGAGCGATTGTGGCGTTGAAGCGATCACTGTTAAAACAAAGAGTGAGTTTGAAAGAATTTCAGCCCTAGTAATTCCTGGGGGAGAATCAACCACAATTGCAAAACTTGCCAGATCCTTTGACCTTTTTGATTTGATAAAAGAGCGTATTGCCGGTGGCATGCCAACGTATGGATCCTGCGCTGGAATGATTTTATTATCTGATCATGTTGAGGATGCAATTGTCGGGCAGGAAAGCTTTGGTGGGATCGAAATGGTGGTGCGACGTAATGCGTTTGGACGTCAGGTTGATTCATTTGAAACTGACCTGAAATTTAAAGGAATTACTGAGCCGGCAATTAGGGCAGTATTTATTCGAGCCCCTTGGGTTGAATCTGTTGGGGATAATGTCGAAGTTTTAGCTGAGATAACCGATGGCGTTGGAGCGAAACATCCAGTTGCAGTCAGACAAGGACACTTGCTTGCTACCTCTTTTCATCCTGAATTAACTGGGGATAATAGAGTTCATAAGTACTTTGTTGAAAATATTTGTCGCGCGCTTGCAAACACTTAAAGGTACGGGAGATATATGAGCGGCCATTCCAAGTGGGCAACCACTAAACATAAAAAAGCAATCATTGATTCCAGGCGTGCAAAAAACTTTGCCAAGTTAATTAAGGCAATTGAAGTTTCAGCGCGAGCAGGTGGCGCAGATGTTTCTGGAAACCCAACCTTATTTGATGCAATTGCTAAGGCGAAGAAAAGTTCTGTTCCGGCTGACAATATTGATCGTGCGGTAAAGCGCGGGGCAGGCCTTGAAACTGGCGGTAAAGAGTGGGAAACCATTATGTATGAAGGATATGCCGCTGGTGGAGTTGCACTATTAATCGAGTGTTTATCTGATAATCGAAATCGTGCGGCTTCTGAGGTAAGAGTGGCAGTAACTCGAAATGGTGGCAACATGGCAGATCCTGGCTCTGTTTCATACTTGTTTAATCGAAAAGGCGTAGTACTGGTAGCAAAGAACAATGGAAAAGTAACTGAAGATTCATTACTTGAGGTTGTATTAGACGCTGGAGCTGATGAAGTAAATGATTTGGGTGATTCATTTGAAATCGTAACTCAACCCTCTGATTTAGTAGCGGTGCGCACCTCACTTCAAACCGCCGGTATCGATTACGACTCGGCAGATACTTCATTTTTGCCAACTATGTCTATTCCGATTGATGCCGAAACTGCAAAAAAAGTATTTGATTTAATCGAGGTAATTGAAGAGCTAGATGATGTGCAGAATGTCTATGGAAACTTTGATGTTTCAGATGAGGTAATGGCGAGCCTTAGTTAATACTGAATTCACGCTGATTAGGCTTTACCCATGCGCGTCTTAGGAATTGATCCCGGCTTAACTCGGTGCGGTATCGGAATTGTTGATTCAACTGGACCACAAAAATTGGAAATGGTTGGAGTAGGCGTAGTCCAAACTGATATAGATGCGCCACTTGAATTTAGATTGCTTGAATTAGAAAAAGAGATCTCAATTTGGATAAATAAATATAAGCCAGATGTAATTGCAGTTGAACGAGTTTTTTCGCAACTAAATGTGAGAACAGCCATGGCAACGGGTCAGGCCGCGGGTGTTGCATTATTGCTTGCAGCAAAAGCCGGAATTCCAGTTGTAATGCACACACCAAGTGAGGTCAAAGCTGCAGTTACTGGATCTGGCCGGGCAGATAAGAAGCAGGTCGCGCAGATGGTGAAAAGGTTGCTTAAATTAAAAGAAATTCCAAAACCGGTAGATAGTACCGATGCCTTAGCGCTAGCAATCTGTCATCATTGGCGAGGTGTGGGAAATGCCAGGTTGGCAACCGCAAAGAAAAAGGCGACTAAAAAGCGATGATCAGTTCGATATCTGGCACAGTTAAATCAACATCAATAAGTGCAATTGTCGTTGAGGTTGGCGGGGTAGGAATCCTGGTGCAGCTACCGGTTCGTGTCGCAGCGCAAATGCAAATAGGCAAGTTAGTAAATCTGCACACTTATCTAATTGTCCGAGAAGACGCACTTACACTGTATGGCTTTGTAGATCTAATAGATCGTGATTTCTTTGAATTACTTTTATCAGTAACTGGAATTGGTCCCAAAGTGGCGCAATCTATCTTGGCAGCGAGCGAAGCCTCAGCAATCGCTAATGCAATTGTTTCATCTAATTTGAAAAGTTTAGAAGCAGTTCCTGGTCTTGGTAAAAAGGGTGCGCAGCGTTTAGTACTTGAGTTAAAGGATAAGGCGGCAAATTTTGCCGGTGGAAATACGAATGCCAAACTTTCTATTACCAACCAGGTAGAAAATGCTTTGCAAGGCCTTGGTTACTCTGCAAAAGAATCTAGCGCAATGATTTCGCAGATTGCTGGATCAGAAAAGATTGAAAATCTTAATGCCGCTGAAATTTTGAAGTTAGCATTGAAAACAGGTGGTAAGAAATAATGACAGATCGCATAATTGATCAAGGCGCAGATGATGCTGAACGGGTTGCAGAGCTAGCCCTCAGGCCTAAAACATTAGGTGAGTTTGTTGGGCAACTTAGAGTAAGAGACCAGTTAAATCTTCTTTTATCTGCCGCAAAGGAACGAAAGTCTGTTTCAGATCATATTCTTTTTTCAGGCCCACCTGGCCTTGGTAAAACTACCCTGGCAATGATCGTTGCATCTGAGATGGATTCACCAATTCGGATTACCTCAGGTCCTGCAATTCAACATGCAGGGGATTTAGCGTCAATTCTTTCTTCATTAGTTGAAGGTGAAATTCTTTTTCTTGATGAAATTCATCGAATGTCTCGGCCGGCAGAGGAGATGCTTTACCTTGCGATGGAGGATTTTCGAGTTGATGTGATTGTTGGCAAAGGTGCAGGTGCAACCTCAATTCCCTTAGATCTTCCACATTTCACATTGGTTGGTGCCACAACTAGAGCAGGTTTGTTGCCAAGCCCACTTCGGGATCGATTTGGCTTTACTGCGCAGTTAGATTTTTATGAGGCTGACGAGTTAGCACAAATAATTAAGCGCAGTGCAGATTTACTAGAAATACAAATAGATAAAACTGCGGTGGCTGAGATCGCATCAAGATCCCGTGGAACACCACGGGTAGCAAACCGTCTGTTGCGTCGAGTTAGAGATTATGCACAAGTAAATAAGGAGAAGATTGTCCAGCTCGAGCACGCAATGACTGCACTTCAAATATATGAGGTGGATGAGATTGGGTTAGATCGACTTGATAAATCAGTATTAAGTGCGTTAGTAAAAAACTTCAATGGCGGTCCGGTAGGGGTATCTACACTTGCTATGGCAGTTGGTGAAGAGATCGAAACAATTGAATCACTAGCTGAACCATTTTTAGTTCGAATGGGATTTTTAGCACGCACGCCACGTGGCAGAATTGCTACCGCAGCTGGCTGGGCACATCTTGGAATTAAACCTCCGCTATCTGCACAGATTGGCACAGACGCCTTGCTCTTTGATCAAGATCCAGATATCGCGCAATAAATCAGTAAATAACGCATAAATCAGCGGCAACTTTGGTTGGATTTCTCAATAAACTCACCTAAGCCTAGAATTAACCCTCATGTCTGCCAATAAAATTGCAAGTACCCAATCACGTGCCGTTCGCACGATCTCAATTTTAATTCTTACAATCTTGGCTTTTACTGGAATTGCATTTGCAGTTGGCGCAACATCATTTAAATTAGGCCTCGACCTTCAAGGTGGAACCAGCGTTACCTTGCAGCCTCGAATTCAAGAAGGACAAATAGGAAAAGTTACTACCGAGGCAATTGATCAAGCAGTTGGAATTATTCGTCAACGTGTTAACTCATTAGGAGTTGCGGAGTCAGAGGTTTCTGCTCAAGGCAGTGGTGTTAATCGGCAAATCGTTATCTCTGTTCCTGGTGAAACCGGGCGAAGAATTGTTGACTTAGTTGGTCAAACTGCTGAACTTAGATTCAGGCCAGTATTGGCAGTGGGAGCGGCAAATGCCACAACTACAAGTAGCGACACAACAAACGTAACCCTTCCGACCGGAGTTACGCCAGAATTAAATTCTCAGTTTGCAGCTCTAGATTGCACACTTGCACAAAACCGACAAGGTGGCGGTGGCGTGAGTGAATCAGCTGCGATTGTTAGTTGCGACCGCGAAGGAACTGCTAAATATATTTTGGCGCCGGCAGAAGTTTTAGGTCGCCAGGTAACAAAAGCCTCATCTGTGATCAGCACTCAAAATGCAGCTGGTTGGTATGTGGTTTTGGATTTTGATGGCGAAGGAACTAGCAAGTTTGGTGCAATGACAACTCGACTTACATCTCTGCCATCTCCACAAAATCAAGCCGCAATCGTTCTAGATGGTTTGGTTTACTCTGCACCAAGAATTAATGAACCAATCAACACTGGAACAGCTCAAATCACTGGTAACTTCACACAAGTTGAGGCGCAGGATTTAGCAAATGTTTTAAAGTATGGCGCGCTACCTCTTGCTTTTGATCGTGGCGAGGTTCAACAGATTTCACCAACTCTTGGTGCTGATCAACTTCGTGGCGGATTAATTGCTGGTGGCTTGGGCCTTTTATTAGTAATTCTTTACTCAGTTCTTTATTACCGTGGTCTAGGAATTGTCTCTGTTGGCTCCTTATTGGTTGCAAGCGCAATTGCTCTCCTTTCCATCTTATTATTAGGTAAAGCAATTGGATTTACCTTAACTCTTGCAGGTATTGCGGGAGTGATTGTGGCAATTGGTATTACTGCAGACTCGTTTATTGTTTATTTTGAACGTATTCGAGATGAAGTTCGAGAAGGCCGTTCACTTAAATCTGCAGTTGAAACTGGATGGAAACGTGCTCGTCGCACAGTGATTGTTGCCGATGCAGTTTCTATGATTGCCGCGATAGTTCTTTACTTCTTCGCAGTAGGCGGCGTAAGAGGATTTGCATTTACACTCGGACTAACCACTTTTATCGATTTAATTGTTGTTTTCTTCTTTACAAAGCCATTAATGACAGTTCTGGCAAAATTTTCCTTCTATAGCGAAGGCCGCCCGTTATCTGGATTCTCTGCGAAATCATTAGGAATAGTTACAACAAATAATTTTCCAATCGAGGGGGATAAATAATGGCTAAGCTCTCTGGAATAGGTGGTCGCTTATACCGTGGCGAAACCTCATTTAATTTTATTGGTAAGCGCAAGATTTGGTATTCCTTCTCTGGTTTGTTAATTCTTGCCTCCGCAGCCACACTTTTCACACAAGGTTTACATCTAGGAATTGAATTTAAGGGTGGATCATCATTTACTGTAACTTCTCAAAGCGCTTCAATTGCTTCTGCTGAGTCTGCAATAAAAGAGGCTGGAGTTACAACTCAAATAATTGTTCAAAAGATTGGTAATGACAAGGTTAGAGTTCAAACGAATGCATTAACTTCGGCTCAACAAACTGCAGTTGAGGATAAACTTGCAACGAAATTTGGGGTGAGTGTTGATTCGATTGACTCCCAAATAATTGGTCCTTCTTGGGGTGCGGAAATTACTCGTAAGGCCCTGTATGGACTATTTGGATTCCTATTTGTTGTAATGCTCTACCTTGCGATGGCATTTGAATCAAAGATGGCAATTGCTGCAATTATCGCGGTTATTCACGATGTGTTTATTACTGTCGGAATTTATGCATTAGTTGGTTTTGAGGTAACTCCAGCTACTGTAATTGGGTTTTTAACGATCTTAGGTTATTCACTTTATGACACCGTAGTTGTCTTTGATAAAGTTCGAGAAAACACACGAGGCATTGCTTCGAGTGGCAAGAGCACTTATTCACAGGCAGCTAATCTGGCAGTTAACCAAACTCTAGTTCGTTCATTCAATACCTCGTTGATTGCACTTCTTCCTGTTGGTTCAATTCTTTTCGTTGGCGCAGGTTTACTTGGCGCAGGAACATTAAAAGATTTATCTCTAGCTCTGTTTATTGGACTTGCTACCGGCACTTACTCATCAATATTTATTGCAACACCGATACTTGCCGCTTTACGTGAGCGGGAGCCAGCAATGCAGGCCCTTGCAAAACGGGTTGGAAATCGGAGCGATAAAACAGTTGAAGCTCCAGCTTTAGATAACAAGGTTAATCGTGGCCCACGAAACCAGCCAAAGCGTTATCGACGTCGCTAATATTCTAAATTAACAAGACAGTCATCGGCTATGACAACAATTGAATTGTTAAAGCCGCTAGTTGATGGTTTAACTCATTCTAATCCAGGATTCTCAAATAAAGATCTTGAGCGTGCATTTATCGCCGCCGAAAAAGCACATGCTGGTCAACTTCGTAAATCTGGTGAAGCTTATATAACTCATCCAGTTGCAGTTGCGCAGATACTTGTTGAACTCGGCATGGATCTGCCAACTGTAATGGCGGCCTTATTACACGACACAGTGGAAGACACAACATATTCAATAGAGCAAATAAAGAGTGAGTTTGGTGACGAGGTAACCTCTTTAGTAGATGGCGTCACAAAGCTTGATAAATTAACTTATGGACCAACTGCGGAAGCAGAAACACTTCGCAAGATGGTTGTTGCGATGTCTCGAGATATCAGAGTTTTAGTCATTAAATTAGCAGATCGACTTCATAACGCTCGAACTTGGGATTTTATTGCCCCAGAAACCGCTCAACGAAAAGCAAAAGAAACTATTGATATCTACGCCCCACTTGCACATCGACTAGGTATGAATGCAATTAAGTGGGAGTTAGAAGATCTTTCATTTAGGATTTTAGAGCCAAAAAAGTTTGAAGAAATTGAAAGAATGGTAGGGGAGAGGTCACCTGCTCGAGATCAATTAACTTCAGCGGTTGTAACTGCGATAGATGCAGACTTAAAAATTGAAGGAATAAGTGCGCAGGTAATTGGGCGACAAAAGCACTTCTACAGTGTTTATCAAAAGATGGTAGTTAGAGGCCGTGAATTTAATGATATTTATGATTTAGTAGGAATTAGAATTTTAGTTGATTCAGTTCGTGATTGTTATGGGGTATTAGGATCAATTCACGCACGCTGGAGTCCGGTCCCTGGTCGATTTAAAGATTACATTGCAATGCCAAAGTTTAACCTTTATCAATCACTTCACACCACGGTAATTGGGCCAAATGGAAAAGCGGTTGAAATTCAGATTCGTACCTTTGATATGCATGCAAGAGCAGAGTATGGAATTGCTGCGCATTGGAAATATAAATCAAAAAATACTGAATCTGGTAAAAGCCCAGAAGTACTTTGGCTGCGTCAATTGCATGAGTGGCAGCAAGAAAGTGAAGATGTCGGTGATTTCCTCGAAACACTTCGCTATGACTTAAGAACTCCTGAAATATTTGTTTTTACGCCAAAAGGTAGCGTTATCGCTTTGCCTTCTGGATCAACACCAGTTGATTTCGCTTATGCAGTACACACCGAAGTAGGCAATAAATGTGTTGGCGCTAAGGTAAATGGAAAGTTAGTTCCGCTTGAATCACACCTAATAAATGGCGATGTAGTTGATATTGTGATTAACAAAGGGATTAATGCTGCTCCAAGCCATGATTGGCTGAATTTTGTAACCTCATCTAGGGCTAGATCAAAAATTAAAGCTTGGTTTTCAAAAGAACGCAAAGAGGAAGCAATCGAAGCTGGTAAAGAGTCAATTGCTCGGCAAATGAGAAAAGCGGGTTTACCGCTGCAGAAAATACTGGGTGGACATGCTTTGTTAGAGCTAGCACACGATCTTAGATATGAAGATATTGAAACGATGTACGAAGCAGTCGGTAACGGCCATGTTTCTGCACATTCGATAATTGAAAAACTAAGTGCACTGATTAATACCGTTGATGCCCATCCAGAAAATGAGCTATCGCCGCTTTTAAATCCCGTTAAGCGTGAACGTAAAAGTGCCACAGGCATTGATGTTGAAGGCGCTGGTGATGTCCTAGTGAAGCTTGCTAGATGTTGTGCTCCAGTTCCAGGAGATAAAATAATGGGCTTTATTACGAGAGGAAGCGGCGTCTCAGTACACCGGGCAGATTGCATAAACATCGGAGATCTTAAAATTCATCAAGGCGACCGAATGGTTGGGGTAAAGTGGAATTTGTCAGCAAAGAGTACGTTTTTGGTGAACATACAGGTTCAAGCACTTGATCGAGCTAGGCTTTTGTCAGATGTCACAAAATCACTATCTGATCAACATGTAAATATTTTGAGTGCTTCAGTCGTTACCAATAAAGATCAAACCGCAATCTGTAAGTTCTCATTCGAGATGGCAGATGCTTCACACCTTGATGCAGTTTTAGCTGCGGTTAGAACAATTGAGGGTGTTTACGATGTTGATCGTATATTTAATAATTAATTCGTAAATTCAGTTAAGCCCTTTTGAGCCTGCTCCAACCATCCTCTACGAGCCGCTGCTGCTTCTCTTGCCACCATCGCTTTTGCAGTCTGGCCAGCAGCCTCAGCTTTTGCGGCTTGCTTTTCGTAATTTTCAATTGCTTCAGCCAAGCCTTGTACAACTTTATTAGCTTGGGCTTTAGCACTTGGATCGCTCTTACGTTGGAAATTACGTTCTAACTCAATTATCTCGTCTTCAACTTTTTTGATTCGAGCGTCAAAAGTGGAGCGTTTTTTACGATCTGTCATACCAATTTTCTGCCACTTACCCATTAAGTCATAGAACTTATTTTTAGCAGATTTAAAGTCAGAAATTGGTAGTAATGCTTCAAATTCAACGATCATTGCCTCTCGCTTAGCAAGGTTTTCAACCATAGCGCTTTTACGTTTATCCATGTCAGCATTTTTCGCTTTGAAGAAAGTATCTTGAGCAGCTTTAAATCTGTTCCAAAGAGCTGTGTCGGCAGATTTCTTGCCACGGCCAGAAGCCTTCCATTGGTCCATCAATTCCTTATATCTTTTTGCAGTGTTTAGCCACTCTCTAGAGTTAGCCAGATTCTCAGCTTCCTTGACAATTACCTCTTTAGTAGAAGCAACTTTTTTCTGCTCTGAATCAAGATTTGAGAAGTGAACTCGGCGGCGCTTATCAAACTTGTTACGAGATGAGGAGAATCTCTTCCAAAGCGCTGCATCAATTTTTTTGTCTAGTCTTGGTGCTTTCTTCCAATCATCTAATAATTCTTTCAATCTGGCAGTTGTTGCCTTCCAGGCAACGGAATCGATCAGGCTTTCGGCCTCGGCAACAATCTTTTCCTTGATCGCCTCGGCTTCAACTTTGCGAGCTTCACGCTCTGCATTTTGGGCAGCTTTACGTGCCTGGTAGGCACCTTCATGCTCAGAAATTAATGCTGGGATTTTTTCTAATGAAGAAGCTAAATTAGCAAGATCCCCAACACCATTTAATTCAGTTATCTGAGTTCTAAGTTTGTTAACTGCTTCGTGTGCATCACTTGGCACCATTGCACCAGACCTGATTCGTGCGGCAAGGAGTGCAACTTCAGAAGCTGCCATTTCAAATTTTTTAACAAAATAAGCAAGTGCTTCTTCTGGACTCTTTCCAGGATATGACCCAACGGCGCGATCTCCGGTTGGTGTAATTACGTAAACAGTGCCATCTTCGCCGACTCGGCCAAATTTTGCTGGATCACCGATGAGTGCTGCTGCCGCCCCAGTATTCGAAAGGTTGGGTGTATTTGTATTCTCCATGATGATTACCTTTCGTTGCGCGATTTCTGTAATACAGATCTCGTTATATGGGGGGCGTAGTAATCATTTTCGCTTTTGCGTCTTTGATTACTGGGTTTGGTACTGACTAAAAGATAGCCTAATCACCTGAATTTAGCGAAATCTGAACGAGAAAAAAGGATGATCGGCGGGGGTGAAAATGCTTGTAGATCGGGTCATCGCTCCCTACTTTGAAACAAACTGTTGGATTTTGGCAACTGGTGTTGGTCAAGAATGTGTGATTGTTGATCCTGGTATAGCTAAGCCAAATTTAGTAAAAGAAATAATTGAAAAAGTTTCTGAACACAATTTAAAGCCAGTAGGAATTTTAATTACCCATGGGCACCTTGATCATATTTTTTCGGTTTTGCCTCTAACTAAGCAAACTCCAATGCGAACATTTATAACTGGCGACGATAGATTTTTACTTACTGACCCAACTGGCGCCATCGATAAGGGTGGTGTTAGTGAGCAATTAATCGCTGCATTTGGAGGCGATAACTTTAAGGAACCAGATGAAGTTGTTGAGGTTGAGGATTTTTCTCACTTTGAGATTGCTGGTTTAGAAATCGGCGCAATTTTTGCACCAGGCCACACCAAAGGCTCAGTGATCTATACCGTTGATAATCAACAACTTATTTCGGGGGATGTGTTGTTCGCCGGCAGCATTGGAAGAACAGATCTACCGACTGGATCGGCTACTCAGATGCGTAAAACGTTGCGAGAGCGAATTTTGACACTTCCTGATGACCTAAATGTCCTACCTGGGCATGGTGGGCAAACTACAATCGCCATAGAGCGCGTAAGAAACCCTTACCTGCAAGAGGATTTTCTTAATCAGAATGGGCGGTGAATCTTGAGTAAGTTTCAAGCGCCTAAGGGAGTAAGCGAGTACTTCCCGCCAAACTCTGAGCAATTTGAATTTGTTAGAGATCAGCTAATTAATTCTGCAAAGTTAGCTGGGTATTCGTTAATTGAATTACCGGTATTTGAAGATACTGAAGTTTTTACTCGCGGCGTTGGTGAATCAACAGATGTTGTAAGTAAAGAGATGTACACCTTTGAGGACAGAGGTGGAAGATCATTAACGCTTCGGCCAGAGGGAACTGCTGGTGTAATGAGAGCAGTGATTGAACACAACCTTGACCGTGGCCAATTACCGGTAAAACTTTTTTACTCTGGGGCTTTTTTTCGGGCTGAGCGCCCGCAAGCCGGTCGCTATCGCCAGTTTTATCAAGTTGGAATTGAAGCAATTGGTTACAACGACCCAGAGATAGATGCTGAAGTAATCGCGGTGGCAGATAGTGCCTTTAAAGCATTAGGGCTGAAGCAGTTCAAACTGAATATCACCTCGCTTGGAGACTCAAAAAGCCGAGAATCACACCGCACCGAACTAGTTAAGTTCATATCCGGTTTAAAACTCGATGAGGAGACAACTGCTCGAGCAAAGTTAAATCCACTGAGATTATTTGATGATAAAAGAGAAGAGATTAAGCAAGCGATGTCTAAAGCACCGCTATTGCTAGATTATTTGAGTAATGAGAGCAAGGCACATTTTGAAGAAGTAAAGAAAATACTTGCCGACCTTAGAATTGCTTACACTATCAACCCTCGGATGGTTCGAGGCCTTGATTATTACACCGGTACGACCTTTGAATTTGATCACCCTCTATTAGGGGCTCAATCTGGGATCGGTGGTGGCGGACGCTATGACGGATTAATGAATTCACTTGGTGGATCTGACGTTAGTGGAATTGGATTTGGACTCGGAGTTGATCGGATCCTGATGGCTGCCCTCGCTGAAGATTGCTTGCCGAAAGAAATAAATCAACTCAAATTATTTATTGCCCCAATTACCGAAAAAGGCAAAACAGCGGCGTTCAACCTTTTATCTGAACTGAGAAACAACGGAATCACTTGTGACATGGCCTATGGTGATCGCGGCCTTAAGGGTGGCATGAAAGCAGCCGATAAGAGCGGTGCACTGTACGGTTTGGTTATTGGTGATGATGAGATTGCAAGCGGTAAGTGTGAATTGAAATTGATGAGTAGTGGAGAAGTCTTCTCTAGTACTCTTACCGCTTCAGATTTAATTAAACGAATAGGAAGTTCAATTTAATGCTCCGTACCCATGACGCCGGCACTTTAAATGCTAAAAGCGTTGGAAGTAAAATCGTTCTGGCGGGCTGGGTGGCGCGCCGGAGAGATCATGGCGGCGTAGCTTTTATTGATTTGCGCGATTCAACTGGAGCAGTTCAAGTTGTCATTAATGACGAGAAAATCGCTGGTGAATTACGAGCAGAATGGTGCGTCTTAATTACCGGAACGATAAAGCTTCGACCAGCTGGTAATGAGAATAAAGATATTGCAACAGGTGAAATTGAAGTGGTGTGTGAATCTCTTGAGGTTTTAAGTGAAGCTGCGGCACTTCCGTTCCCAGTAGATAGTGGAGATATCGGAAATATTTCAGAAGAGGTAAGGCTTAAATATCGCTACTTAGATTTACGTAGAGAAGGTCCAGCAAAAAATCTACGTTTGCGCTCCAAAGTAACTAGCGCAATCAGAGATGTAATGGCTAGTGAGGATTTTCTTGAAATCGAAACTCCATATCTAACTCGTTCAACGCCGGAAGGTGCCAGAGATTTTCTAGTTCCAGTCAGATTGCAACCTGGATCTTGGTATGCCTTGCCACAATCTCCTCAGTTGTTCAAGCAGTTGTTAATGGTTGCTGGCATGGAGCGTTATTACCAGATTGCTCGTTGTTTCAGAGATGAAGATTTTAGAGCAGATCGTCAGCCAGAGTTCACCCAGTTAGATATTGAGATCTCATTTGCTGACCAGGCGGATGTAATTGCGATTGCTGAAAAGGTTTTAACCTCAGTATTTGAGAAAGTTGTTAATTATAAAATTCCAACCCCAATTTCACATATGACATATCGAGATGCTATGAAAAATTACGGGTCTGATAAGCCAGATTTGAGATTTGATAACAAGTTAGTAGATGTAACTGAATTCTTTAAGGAAACATCATTTAGAGTTTTTCAAGCTGAATATGTTGGGGCTGTGGTTATGCCATCTGGCGCAGATTCACCGCGTCGTGAATTGGACGCTTGGCAGGATTGGGCTAAGGCAAGAGGGGCTAAAGGGCTTGCATATATTTTAGTTGGTGCGGATGGAACGTTATCCGGACCGGTTGCTAAAAATCTGTCAGAAAAAGAAAGTTTAAATATCGCAGCAACGGTTGGGGCAAAAAACGGTGACGCTATTTTCTTCGCAGCTGGCTCAACAACTGCATCACAGAATCTACTGGGCGCGGTTCGCCTGGAAATCGGTGTGCGATGCAATTTAATTGACGAAAAATCATGGAAATTTGTTTGGATAGTTGATGCACCAATGTTTGAGCCAGTAGATGGTGATAATCCTGCTGCTGGATGGACTGCAGTTCATCATCCTTTCACTGGACCAAAACCAGAATTTGCCGACAGCTTTGATAAGAGTCCGGCAGAGGCACTGGCTTACGCATATGACATTGTTCTTAATGGAAATGAAATTGGTGGAGGGTCGATTCGAATTCACCAACGAGAGGTTCAGCAAAGAGTTTTCAAAACAATTGGTCTTTCGCATGCAGAAGCAGAGAGCAAATTTGGATTTTTACTAGAAGCATTTAATTATGGACCACCTCCACATGGCGGTATTGCTCTTGGATTAGATCGATTATGCGCATTACTTGCTGGAGCACAATCAATTCGAGAAGTCATCGCATTCCCAAAGACTGCAAGTGGCGGTGATCCACTCACTGGCGCACCGACACCGATTACACCAGCGCAACGAAAAGAGACTGGGGTCGATACTCCAGCCGCTGCCAAGTAGTTCCCACCTTTTCAGGTATTCTTCCCAACATGGGTCCAGGTGGAATTGCAACGATAATTGCTGCGTCATCCCTCGCGGTGATCGCAATTGCGATCTCCTACACTGTGGTCCGAACCTCACGTTTAATTGATGAAGTTACAAAAACTATTAGGATGATTAACGGTCCATTGCAAAGCATTAGCAATGCTGGTAAATCTATTGAAGGTCTTACTAAAAAAATTACAAGTGCGAGTGAATCTTTTCTTGATGAAAATCCATTAGCCATGAAGGCAGCCGCCGCCCTTGTTACTGCGGCAAAGCTAAAGAAAAAGGGTAAGAAAAAAAGCAAAGCGAAGGCGTAGTGATGAACTCGGCTGATATTCGCTCCCGCTGGCTAGATTTCTTTGAAAAAGGTAATTCTTCAAAGCTTGAACACACTGTTGTTCCGTCCGCTTCACTTATTGCCGATGATCCAAATCTTTTATTAGTTAACGCTGGCATGGTTCCATTCAAACCATTTTTTCTTGGTGAAGTTAAACCATCATACAAACGTGCAACTTCGGTTCAAAAGTGTGTTCGAACTTTAGATATCGATGAAGTTGGTAAAACCACCCGCCACGCTTCTTTCTTTCAAATGTGCGGTAATTTTTCTTTTGGAGATTACTTTAAAGAAGGCGCGATTTCTCTTGCATGGGAACTGCTTACTAAGTCAACATCCGACGGTGGTTATGGTTTTAGTGAAGACAAACTTTGGGTAACAGTTTATGAAGATGATGATGAAGCCGCGCAAATTTGGGAAAAACAAGTTGGTGTTCCTAAGAGTCGTATTCAACGACGTGGGATGGCAGATAACTTTTGGTCGATGGGGGTTCCTGGTCCGTGCGGGCCATGTTCTGAGATTTATTTTGATCGAGGAAGTGCTTATGGCAAAGAGGGCGGGCCGATCGCCGATGAAGACCGTTATTTAGAAATTTGGAATTTAGTTTTCATGCAAAACATTCGCGGTGAGGGTGGAGATAAAAACTCATTTCCAATTGTTGGCGAATTACCAGCAAAAAATATCGACACTGGTCTTGGGTTGGAAAGAACTGCCGCACTACTGCAGGGAGTTGAGAATATTTACGAAATTGATACAACGAAAATTATTCTCGATAAGGCATCAGAACTCACAAAGGTTAAGTACGGAAACGATGAAAAATCTGATGTTTCACTTCGAGTTGTTGCAGATCATGCTCGAACTGCAATGATGCTTATTGGAGACGGTGTTACCCCAGGAAATGAAGGCAGGGGATATGTTCTAAGAAGAATGATGCGACGCACGATACGTAATATGAGATTACTTGGTTCGCAAGAGGTTGTAATGGGTGAGTTAATAAAGAGTTCAATTAAGGCTATGGGACCACAGTATCCAGAGTTAGTAAGTGGATCTGATCGAATTCTGGCAATTGCAGAGGCGGAAGAAGACAGTTTTATTCAGACTTTAAAAAGTGGAACAACCATTTTCGATCTAGCAGCTGGTGAATTAAAGAGTTCAAAGAGCAAATCCTTATCGGCTGATACTGCATTTAAGTTGCATGACACTTATGGCTTTCCATTTGATTTAACCCTTGAAATGGCGCGCGAGCAAGGACTTGGCGTTGATGAAGTGGGCTTTAGAAATTTAATGAATAAACAAAGAGATCGAGCTAAAGCAGATGCTAAGGCGAAAAAGAGTGGCCACACCGATTTAACTGAGTATCGCGGAATAGTTGATAAAGCTGGAACATCAAAATTTATTGGCTATGACAATATTTCTGCTGAAGCAAAATTAACTGGGTTACTAGTTGATGGAAAGAATGTTCTAGAGGCTAATCCTGGCGCTGAGATTGAAATAACTCTCGATCGCACACCTTTTTATGCTGAAGGTGGCGGTCAACTAGCAGATGGCGGAACTATAAAACTGGCGAGTGGTGCGGTAATTCAAATTGATGATGTTCAGACACCATTACCTGGATTAATTGTTCATCGCGGAACGGTATTAAGTGGCGTAGTAAAAAATGGATCGGCTGCTATCGCTGATATAGATTTAGAACGCAGATTAGCTATTTCAAGAGCGCATACAGCCACACATATGGTTCATAAAGCTTTTCGAGAAGCTTTGGGTGAAACAGCAACTCAAGCAGGATCTGAGAACGCTCCAGGTCGCTTTAGATTTGATTTTCCATCTACGTCAGCAGTACCTGTGTCAGTTCTTAATGATGTAGAAGGCAGAGTGAACGAATTATTAATTGCAGACTTACAAGTTCATGCAGAGGTAATGTCGCAAGATGCTGCTCGTGCAATGGGTGCAATGGCACTATTTGGCGAGAAATATGGCGATCAAGTTCGGGTAGTAAGTGTTGGTGAATGGGCAAAAGAATTGTGTGGCGGCACCCACGTATCAAGATCTGGTCAACTTGGATTGGTTAAATTGCTATCTGAATCTTCAATTGGTGCTGGCGTTAGACGTGTTGAAGCTCTTGTTGGCTATGACGCTTATAAATTCTTAGCACGGGAGCATGTATTGCTTAATTCTTTGACTGAAATTATAAAAGGCGTTCGGGCAGATGAATTGCCTCAACGTGTTTCAGAATTGGTAGAGAAAATGAAAGGTATGGAGAAAGAGCTTTCCGCTGTTCGTAGCGCAAAGGCAATGGCTTCTGCCGGGGATTTAGTTAAAAAAGCTAAATCGATTGGAAGTATCAATTTAATTATCGAGCATCTGGCCGATGATATTTCAGTAGATGATATGCGTTCGATTGCTGTTGATTTAAAAGGGAAGATTAAGTCTGGCGTAGTCGTACTTGCAACGGTTAGTAGTTCAAAGCCATTGCTCGTTGCGGCTGTTTCAGAAGAGGCAAATAAATTGGGTATTAAGGCCGGTGAATTGATAAAAACTGGTTCTGCAGTTCTTGGCGGTGGCGGTGGCGGTAAGGATGATTTTGCGCAAGGTGGGGGAGTAGACGAGAAATCTATTGACAAGGCATTGTCTGAAATTACAAATCTAATAAATGGGAAAATCAATTAGAAATAGAGTGAAAAATGACTAATCCAATCGAGATTGGAACCAGGATTGGTTTTGATTTTGGCGAGAAGCGAATTGGTGTTGCAACGTCAGACTCTCAGTCAATTTTAGTTTCGCCGCATGCTACTATTTTGAATGATGATAATTTGACTGAAAAACTAACTCGGATATTCACTGACATCAAACCTATTTATGCAGTAGTTGGAAATCCAAGACATCTGTCTGGAGAAAAGAGTACAAAATCTTTACAAGCAATCGAATTCGCAGAGTTAATCCAAAGTATTTTTACCGGGCCAATTTATCTTGTAGATGAGCGTCTTTCTACTTCAAATGCGTATGCGCAAATGAGACAAGTGGGCAAAAATGCAAAAGATAGCAAGGCAGTGATTGACCAAATCGCAGCGGTAAATATTCTAGAAAGTGCAATTTTGAATGAGAAGGCCGGAACATCTATTGGTGAAATCTTTTGAAAAAATATATCGCTGTTGCGCTAAGTGGATTAGTTTTTACTTTGGGTGCTAATTCTTTTCATAATGCTTATCTATTGAACGATTATCTAGATTCAACTTCGAATCAGAAAGTTGATATATTGATTGAGCCTGGAGACACTGGTACAAAAATTGCCGAAAAACTTTATAAATCTGGAGTTATCAAGGCAAGTAAAGTTTTCTATAAAATAGCAATTAATCAAAAACGATCTAATTCGATATCACCAGGCGTTCACGAAATCGATCTCAAAATTTCTGCAAAAGCTGCCTTAGACCAGCTACTTGACCCAAAGCGAAATCGGGGTGTTTTTGGCTTCATCGAAGGATTGAGGAAAAATGAAATTTTTGATTTGCTCAAAAAATCAAGATTAGTTTCCGGGGATCTCTCCCCATCTGTAAAGCCAGATAAAATTTACAAGACCACTAATTTAGAGGGTTTCTTGTTTCCAGCTCAGTATTCTTTTGCTCCTGGTACTTCAACTGATACGGCTGTAAATCAAATGGTCCAGAGATTTAATCTTGCAGCAAAAACTAGCAAAATAGATCAGGGTTTCAATGGGTTTTCACCGTTTGAGTTGGTAACGATCGCTTCAATAATTCAAGCAGAGGGCGATCCGCAAGATTTCACAAAAATTGCCAGAGTTATATATAACCGCTTAAAAATTAAGATGCCGCTACAGATGAACACCACTGTTGAATATGCCGCTAACCTCCGGGGAAAAATACGCCTGCCTTACAAGCAGTTAGAGGTAAACTCAAAGTACAACACTTACAAGTATCAAGGACTTCCGCTAGGACCAATTGGAAATCCAGGGCAGGATGCACTTAATGCTTCAGTGAATCCGGAATCTGGAGATTGGATCTATTTCATAACGGTTAAGCCGCAAGATACTCGATTCACCAATTCTTATAGTCAGTTTAATGTTTGGGCAAATGAGTTCAGAAACAATGAAAAGGCAGGTTTATTTAAATGATAAAGATGGCAGTGGCTGGTAGCCCAATTAGTCATTCTCTATCGCCACTTCTTCATTCCACAGCATATAAATTGCTCGGGATTGAAGCGGAATTTTTGTCTGAGGAAATCACTGAGGACAAGTTTGGTGAATTTTACTTCAATGCTAAAAGTGCTGGATATCGGGGACTTGCGTTGACAATGCCGCTTAAAGAAATTTCAATAGGGTTTGTAGATAGAGTTGATCCAATTGCCAAGCAAATTGCCTCTGTTAATACAATTATCTTTGAGTCAACAGGGAGTATTGGTTTATCTACAGATTTGCTAGCATTTAAAAATTTATTGAGACCATATTTTGGCAAAAAGATTTCAATACTTGGTGCCGGTGGAACTGCAAGAGCTGCAATCGGAGCTCTTAAGGGCACTGGTACTGAAGTAACTGTGTTAACACGTTCAATCAATAGACATGATCAATTACATGCTGCGGCAGCAGATCTAGATCTTAGCTTTCTAGATTGGCATAGGTTTGAAGAAATTCAAGATCGTGATTTGATCATTTCGACGACCCCAGCTGGTGCAACCGATGGCCTGTCAATCATCTCGACCAAAGCAGATTTTTTTGAAGTTATTTATCACCCATGGCCTACCGAGTTAGCAAAGCGGTATCAAAACTTAGGTAGGACTGTCATCGGTGGATTATCACTGTTAGTTGAACAAGCACTTTTTCAAATAAATTACTTTGCTCAGAAGGAGTTTGATTTTGATCAGATGCGCCAAGAGCTTCTAAAAGTTGGGCACGCAGCTATCAAGAAGTAATCCACACCCAAAAATGTTTCTGATAATTTCTTACTAATATTTTCTAGTGGTCGTTGAATTATCTATTCTAATATTGCTTTTCCGCGTTGCTATATATGACATTAAAACCCACTTAATAGGAAATCTTGATATTTTATTGCTTCTCATTTTTTTGATACCAAAGATCGTCAATAGCTGGGAATTTGGTCTAGTAAATTTTGTTGTTTATTCACTAATCAATATTTTAGCTAAGGGCAAGATTGGAGCAGGTGATATAAAGCTTTCAGCCATCTTGGGTTTAATGCTTGATTCTTACCTCCAGTTATTTAACGCACTTTCTTATACTTGGATTCTCGGTGGTATCTATGCTCTTCTAATGGGATCAAGAACCGTTGCCTTTGCACTATTTATGATTTGCGGTACATATATAGCCAAGATTTTCTGATTACCAGGTTAAATTGGGCGCAAGATAAGTAGTTAATCTGCGATAATACTGCTCTAATTGATTGGAGAGTGCTGTGTTACGTTGGTTAACCGCGGGCGAATCCCATGGTCCTGCACTTTCGGCAATTGTTGAAGGAATTCCGGCTCATGTCGAAATCACAAGTAAAGATATTGATATTGATTTATCAAGGCGCCGGTTAGGTTTCGGACGTGGTGCCAGACAAAACTTTGAAGCCGATAAAATTACCATCACAGGCGGAATAAGACTTGGGCTTTCCCAAGGTGGACCAATTGCAATTCAAATTGCGAATTCAGAGTGGCCAAAATGGGAAAAGGTAATGAGCGCCGATCCAGTTCCAAATGAGGAAATAAAGGACTTAGCCAGAAATGCGCCATTAACTAGACCTCGCCCTGGTCATGCTGATTTGGTTGGCATGCAGAAATTTAATTTTTCAGATGCTAGACCGATTTTAGAGCGAGCAAGTGCGAGGGAGACTGCAGCGCGCGTTGCATTGGGAGCTGTGGCTCGTGCATTTCTTAAGCAAAGTATAGGAATCGAGATATTAAGTCATGTAGTTTCAATTGGCCAAGTTTCAGTTGATGAAAATTATGAATTACCAACAATTAAAGATAAATCCAGAATTGATGAAGATCCAGTGCGTTGTGCTGATAAAAAAGTGAGTGAGGCAATCGTTAAAGAAATCGAAGCGGCTCACCGTGACGGAGACACTCTTGGGGGCGTTGTTGAAGTTTTGGCATTTAACTTGCCTCCTGGGTTAGGTTCACATACGCATTGGGACAAGCGTTTAGACGCACGACTTGCTGGCGCAATGATGGGAATCCAAGCAATTAAAGGTGTTGAGATTGGTGATGGATTTACAACTGCAAAGCGTCGGGGTTCAGTTGCTCATGATGAGATTGAAAAGAACTCCGCTGGAAAGATTGTTCGAAGAACAGATCGTGCCGGTGGAACCGAAGGCGGCATGAGTAATGGTGAAATATTGCGCGTAAGAGTTGCGATGAAACCGATCTCAACTGTTCCGAAAGCATTAGACACAATTGATGTCGCAACTGGTGAGCCTGCAAAAGCTATAAATCAACGCTCAGATGTGTGCGCAGTGCCAGCAGCTGGAATTGTGGCGGAAGCAATGGCAGCCTTAGTAATTGCTGATGCAGTACTTGAAAAATTTGGTGGCGACAGTGTTCAAGAAACTAAACGTAATTTTGAGAACTACATTAAAACCTTAGAAATCAAGTAATGCTGAATAAGGTTGTATTAATTGGTCCACCGGGAGCTGGAAAATCTAGCATTGGTCGAGCCTTGGCTAAGGAGTTATCAATGCCATTTACCGATACTGATGCCGAAATTGAGAAAATTACACAGAAGAAGATCTCTGAAATATTTGTTGATGATGGTGAACCTGCCTTTCGCAAGATAGAGGTAGAGGTAGTTGAAAAAATTCTCTCAGAATTTTCTGGCGTAATTGCGTTAGGTGGTGGAGCGCCAATAAATGTGCAAATCAGAAATATTCTAGAAAAAGCTGATTTTCCAATAATTTTTATAGATGTATCAATATCGCAAGCTGCCACTCGAATTGGTTTTAACAAAGATAGGCCGTTACTTCTAATTAACCCTCGTCAACAGTGGATGAATCTAATGAGTGAGCGTCGTCCAGTTTATGAGCATCTGGCCACCGATGTTGTTTCCTCAGATAGTCATAAGCCTGCTGAGGTTGCCAAAATCATTAGCGAAAAATTAGCGAGCAAGATATGAGATCTTTGAGCGTTAAATCGGATCGTAATTATCAGGTTCTAGTTGGCGTGAATGGACTTGAGTCAATTAAGGAGATATGTAACGATCACGGTAAAGTCTTGTTAATTGCACCCACTTCACTAGTAAAATTGTTTAATTTGAAAGATGGTAAGAATTTAACTATTTTTTCAACTCCGGATGGAGAGAATCAAAAGACGGTCATAACCTTAGAACGTATTTGGAAAAAATGCGCAGCTATTGGCTTAGGTCGGCAGGATGCAATTGTTGGATTTGGTGGCGGAGCTACCACAGATTTAGCTGGGTTTGCCGCTGCTACTTGGTTACGAGGAATAACCTGGTATGCAATTCCCACTTCACTTGCTGGAATGGTAGATGCCAGTGTTGGCGGAAAAACCGGAATTAATTCATCAGCTGGTAAGAACTTAATTGGTTCATTCTATTCACCAGCAAGAGTGTTAATTGATCCAACCTTTCTTGCGAAACTTTCAAAGCGTGATTTATCAGCTGGTATGGCTGAAGTGATCAAGTGTGGATTTATATCTGATTATAAGATTCTAAACCTTGTCCAGGAGGATGAATTAGATTATTCGCAATTGATCTACCGTGCTACTAAGGTTAAATCAAAGGTTGTTTCTAAGGATTTTAAGGAAAGTAAATTAAGAGAAATCCTAAATTATGGTCATACGCTAGGTCATGCAATTGAAAAAGATAGTAAATATAAACTACGACATGGCGAAGCAGTGAGTATCGGAATGGTTTTTGCGGCTGAGTTAAGTAGTGAGTTGGCTGGACTTTCAACGGATGCTGTGCGGTTGCATCGCGAACTATTACGGAGTTTCAATCTGCCGATTAACTACCCTCGCAGTCGTTGGAAAAATTTGAGCACACTTCTACTTATGGATAAAAAAGTAAAACAATCAAAAGTTCGATTTATCGGAATAAGTAAAATCGGAAAACCAGTATGGCTTGAGGATGTTTCATCCAGCCTGTTGGCTAAGGTTTATGAGAGAATAGCCAAATGAAAATCCTTGTCCTTAATGGCCCAAATCTTTCTAGATTAGATCTACGCGAGCAAAAACACTATGGGGATTTTGATTATCCAGAACTTAAGAAATCGATTGAAGAAAAGGCTAAGGCTCTGGGAATTGAGGTTGAGATTAAGCAGAGTGATAGTGAAAGTGAACTTATTTCCTGGCTGCATGATGCAGCAGATAAGAAGCAACCAGTAATTTTTAACCCAGCAGCGTTTACGCATTACTCATACGCAATTCGGGATGCAGTGACTATGCTTACCGCCCCAGTTATTGAGGTACATCTTTCAAATCCATTATCGCGAGAAGAATTCCGTCATACCTCAGTTATCAGCGGGGTAGTAAAGGGTTCAATCGCTGGATTTGGCGTAGAAAGCTACAGCCTGGCTTTAATTGCAATGCAAAAACTAGTTGGCTGACAAGGTAGGCTAGCCCAATAATTTTCTGATAATAATGTCGGATTTAAATTGATAGGAATACCATGGCAACAACAAATGATCTAAAAAACGGCATGACCTTGAACCTGGATGGTCAGCTCTGGAATGTAATTGAATTTCAACATGTTAAGCCTGGCAAGGGCGGAGCATTTGTTCGAACTAAAATGAGATCAGTACTTTCTGGAAAAGTTGTTGAAAAAACTTTTAACGCAGGCGTAAAAGTTGAAGTTGCGCAAGTAGATAAAAGAAATATGCAGTTTTTATATCGTGACGGTGAAGATTTTATGTTTATGGATTCAACAAATTTTGATCAAATTTCAATAAGTAAGCAAACGGTTGGCGATGCAGTCGACTACTTACTTGAGAATGCCGATACCGTAGTTGCAATTCACGAAGGCAATCCATTGTTTATCGAACTTCCGGCCTCAGTTGAGTTGAAGATTACCTATACCGAGCCTGGACTACAGGGAGATCGTTCATCTGGTGGTACAAAACCCGCCACGGTCGAAACTGGCATAACTATTCAAGTTCCACTATTTATTAAGCAGGATGAAAAAGTATTAGTTGATACTCGTACTGGCGCATATCTGGGCCGAGCAAACTAAACGTGTCTGCCCGTAGTAAGGCTAGAAAAAGAGCTTTAGATTTTTTATATGAAGCAGATATAAAGAATGTTTTAGCAGCAGATCTTTTTCAAAGTCGTGGTGCCACTGAACTCTCACAAGAACCATTTGTATTAACAATTATTACTGGGGTTACAGATCATCTGAGCAAAATCGATGAGCTAATCATCACTTATGCCCAAGGTTGGGATATGGATCGGATGCCTCCGGTAGATCGAAATATTTTGCGGATAGCAATCTATGAAATTCTTTGGGCTGCAGATATTGATCTTCAGGTGGCATGTGATGAAGCTGTAGAACTAGCTAAATCCTTGTCGACCGATGAATCCTCAGGCTATATAAATGGCGTGCTAGGCAGGATTATAAAACTTAAGGATTCAATCGCGATTTAAGAGATTAGTAGATCTGCCTCTGCGAGGTAATCCAAGGTAGCCGATTCACTTAAGCCTAAAAGCAGGGAAAGAAACTGCAGATCATTTGCCCTAATTGTTAAAAGCTTGCCATTCCAATCTTTACGGCGATCGCCAATTGACTTAGTGAATTTACGCAAGCTTTCAGAGTTGATACTTTGGTCATCTGCGAGTTTCACCAGGTTAATTGAAATACTCCGAGCCTTGGCCTCTGGTGAAATCTCTGGGAATAGTTCACTTATGGGCACTTGGTAAAACTCCATGAGCGAGATGGCCTTGCGAAGTGAAATTGATCGGTCTGATCTCTCGTAAGATCCAATAACTACTGCTTTCCACTTTCCGTTTGAGTTTCGCTCAACATCTTGCAAGCTCCACCCTTTTGATTTTCTAATGATTCGTAATCTGTCTGCTGGGTTATGTGTATTCATAACCGCAGGTTAGCCACACGCAGAAATTGATGATTTTCGATATCCACAGAACCTCTGCTAATATACGGCGATTCCTTTAACGATCCGTCCAGAGAGGCGGCGAAGGAGAAGTAAATGGGTATTTTGTTATCTG
>Ga0214921_10001949_pt1 | contig 34543 bp, 32 predicted proteins | sample LL1505_MetaG_FD_177992 | JGI IMG/M metagenome (GOLD analysis project Ga0214921, IMG submission 177992) | Freshwater microbial communities from Lake Lanier, Atlanta, Georgia, United States - LL-1505 | ecosystem: Environmental > Aquatic > Freshwater > Lake | place: USA: Georgia | collected... | reverse complement strand
CGGTTGCGGTTGGAGCGTTGCTGGGAACTCCTCCAATTGGAGGAGGAAAGGAAACCAACCGTACGCCGAATCTGAAACCGGCGGACGGGCCCGGGAGGCACGTACCGCACGGACAGGTCGAGCGTCCCTGGAGGAAATCATGGACTGGAAACAAATGATGCGGGGCAAGTTGGCATGCGGCTTTTCGTGCCGGAGAGACGAATCCGGCCGGGTGGAGGGTCACGGCGTCGTGAAGCTCCCCAAAAGAAACCCTTACGAGCTCATTGGACTCCGCCGACCTGTTCGGCGTGAGATTCTACGGCTCCGGCCGGCGGCCTAACGGGTGGATCACGTCCCGGTTCTATTGGAGGCGACCATGGAGATGCTACAACCCGCTCCCGGATGCACGGTCATCGACGCGACCTTCGGTCGTGGAGGACACAGCCGCGCCTTTTTGAAGCGGGGCGCCTCCGTGGTGGCCCTCGATGTGGATCCGGAGGCCGAAAAGGAGGCCCACCGTCTTGCGGCGGAGGTCGGTGCGGATCGGTTTCGATTTTACCGGATGAATTTCAGCGAACTGGGTCGACTGATGGAAAAAGAAGGCCCCGCCGATGCCATCTTGTTAGATCTCGGGATCTCTTCACCCCAGGTCGATCAAGCAGAGCGGGGTTTTAGTTTTCAGCAGGCCGGTCCGCTCGACATGCGGATGAATCCTGAATCTGGCGTGACGGCGGAACAGCTGGTTAACGAACTTTCCGAGCCCGAGTTGAGGAATCTTCTTCGTGAAGGCGGGGAAGATCGTGATCCCGGTAAAATCGCCCGTGCGATCGTGCGGGCTCGTCCGCTACATACCACGGCTGATCTGGCGACGGCTGTGTCCCGGGTCACCCATGCACCCCGTCCTGGAGCCAAACATCCTGCCACCCGCACATTCATGGCGCTTCGTCGCGCAGTGAACCGAGAGGGCGAAACCCTCAACGAAGCCCTAGCCGCGATACCCCGGGCGCTGAAGCCGGGCGGTCGGATGGGGATTTTGACTTATCACTCGATCGAAGATCGGGCGGTGAAAAACTGGATTCGGGAGCATTCCGAGGAGGAAAAACGCCAACTTGGCATGGCTTTCGGTCACCCCAATCCAGAGAGGTGGGTTCGACCCTTGGGTGAGGCCGTCCCAACTGAAGAAGAAATTTCTGCCAATCCCAGGGCTCGGAGTGCGCGCTTGCGCGGTGCCGAACTTCTGCAAGGGGGTGTGGCGTGAGTCGTAACCAGATTCGCCGAACCAACCAAGTTGGAGGAGCCCAGCTCCTGCGATTTTTAGTCGGAGCCGGGATCGCAACCGCGTTGGTGGTGGCTTTTGCTCTTTTGCACGTGACCAATATCCGGGCGGCCGGTGAGCTGAAAAAGCTCGAGGTTGCGCAAAGCCGGTTGGATGACTTGGTGAAATCCGCCCGCTTGCAATCGGAACGTCTTCGCTCTCCCCGCCAACTTTCGGATCGCTCGAGCCAGATGAATCTCGGACTGATCAGCGTCAGTCAGCTGGAGATTGTTGAGGCCCCGGTTCGCCGTCCTTGGAACGGTGCCGATCTGGCGAAGGAGGAGGCACGATGAATCCCCGCAACCGGGTGATCACGGTGACCGTGCTGTTCGCTGCAGCCTTCACCGGGATATCCATCCGGTTGGTATGGATTCAGATGGTAAAGCAGGACGAGTATCGTGAGGAGGCAATCAAAATGCACACCTGCGGGGAGGCAGTGCCCGCGCAGCGGGGATCAATTCTCGACGTAAGTGGAAGGGTGTTGGCGCAAAGCATGCCCTTGATCGAGGTGCGGTTAGACGGGAAGGTACTGGCGGAGCGTCCTCAGGAGCTTCCGGTTTTGGCGGAGATGCTGGGCGTCTCGGCCGAGTGGTTGAAAGGGCAGGCAGATCCTGAGAACCGATATCAGAAGATTGCTGAGGGAGTGGGGGCTGAGGTGGAAGGAAAATTACGGGCAAGTCGGCTGCGTTGTATTCGCCTCGAGCGCAAAACCGTCCGGAACTATCCGAACGGAACGGAAACAGCCCAGATTCTTGGTTATGTGAATTTCCGGGAACAGAAGGGAGCCGCAGGGGATCGTCCCGCGGTCTTTGAAATTGGGGAGGCAGGTGTGGAGAAGTCGATGGACCGATATCTCCGTGGGGTAGCCGGAGAGCGGCGTATGATCCGTGACGCAGCCCGCCGGGAGATACCGTATTTTCGGCTCAGCGACCGACCGGCAAGGGATGGGTATCACGTGGTTCTGACGGTCGACCAGAGCATCCAGCACATCGTGGAGCGTGAAGCAGACGCCTTGATGGAGCAGTTTCATCCGGAGGACGTCCACATCGTGGTGTTGCGGCCGGCCACTGGAGAAATCCTAGCGATGGCAAGCCGGCCTACGTTTGATCCGAACCAAAGGCAGAGCTTTGAGTCGGAGGCTTTGAAAAATCGTCCCATCGCGGATACTTATGAACCGGGTTCCACCTTTAAAATTGTGACTTTGGCTGCTGGCTTGAATGAAGGCGCGGCGGATCTGGAAAGCACCTATTTCTGTGAAGACGGCCAGATGTTTTATGCGGGTCACTGGCTGAAGGACCACGAACCCTACGGATTATTGACCCTCCGCCAGGTGGTTGCGAAATCGAGCAACATCGGAATGGCGAAGCTGGCGATGCAGGTCGGTGAGGAGAAAATTTTCCAATATGCTCGCCTCTTTGGTTTCGGAGATCGTGCCCAAAAGGGTGAGGGTGGGTTGCCGGGAGAGGAAAAAGGTCTGCTGCGTGATCTTAAAAAATGGAATAAAATATCCATTACGCGGATCCCGATGGGTTACGAAGTGGCCGTGACGAATCTGCAGATGGCGTTGGCCTATGGGGCGATTGCGAACGGGGGAAAGAGAATGGAGCCACGGTTGATCAAGGCCGTGGTGGATCGTGATAACCGCGTGGTCATGCAATTTATCCCGAAGGTGGTTTGCCAGGTCGTCCGTTCTGAAACCGCCAAAAAGGTTATCGACGCACTGCGGGGGGTCGTTTCAGACACAGGAACGGCGGAGAATGCGGCCGTACCGGGATTCGAAGTAGCGGGGAAAACAGGAACCGCGCAGAAGTGGTCGAACGGGGTGTATTCCAAGGAGAAGTATCGCTCTTCCTTTATCGGATTTTTACCGGCGGATCATCCTGAGTTTCTTGTTTCCATCATGGTGGATGAGCCCAAGGGGAAATTGTATTACGGCGGTCAGGTGGCCGCGCCGGCTTTCAAGAATATAGCCATTCATGTGGCTGAGCAGTTGAACCTCAACCGGACCGCGGTGGTAGCCACCCGCGAGAAACTGTGAAGCTGACCGAAATTATGGAAGGTGTGAACGTTCAGGACTGGCAGGGGAGTCGGCAAACCGAAGTATCCGCTTTGGCGTATGAATCAAACCGTGTCGAACCTGGTTCCGTTTTCTGTACGTGGAAAGGGCAGGTGAAGGACGGGCACGCCTTCGTTCCAGATGCAGTGAAGCGAGGAGCAGTAGCCGTGGTGGCTGAAAAACGGATAGCCGATCTCAAGGTTCCTGGAATCCGAGTGGAAAACGGGCGGCGGGCGCTTGGAAGGATGGCTGCCAACTTTTACGGGAATCCATCCCGTCAGGTTCGTGTGGTGGGCGTCACCGGAACAAACGGCAAAACTTCAACCGCGATGCTGTTGCAGTCGCTTCTTGAGATGGGTGGACTTCGCTCTGGTCTTCTTGGCACCGTGGTGAACGATACCGGAAAGGGCCAGGTAGCAGCCAAGCACACCACGCCAGAAGGATTAGACCTTCAACATTTCCTCGCGGAAATGCGGGAGAACGGTTGTCGGGCGGCGGCCATCGAAGTGAGTTCCCATGCGCTCGATCAAGGCCGGACTGAGGGAGTGGAGTTTGCGGGAGCGATTTTCACAAATCTTGGCCGGGATCATCTGGATTATCATCAAACCCTGGAGGCCTACGAGGGGTCCAAGGCACAACTTTTTCGTGGATTGGGATCGAAGGCCTTTGCAGTGATCAACGCGGAGGATCCCGCGGGGATTCGTATCGCCAGTCAGTGTGCGCCGGGAGTTCGAATCATGCGCTACGGGGTGGAGCGGGGTGATGTGTGTGTGCGTGATTTGAAAATGGGAACGGGTGGAAGTTCCTTTGTTCTTTGTGCGCCTGAGGGGGAGGTGGCAGCAACTCTGCCCTGGATGGGTCGGTTTAATGTGGCGAACGCGATGGCTGCAGCCGCTGGAGCTTTGGCGTCGGGAGTTCCATTGGAGAAAGTTGCGGCGGGAATGGGTCGTGCCCCAGCGGTTCCGGGAAGAATGGAACGGGTAGCCGGACCGCAGGAGATCACCGTCTTGGTCGATTATGCCCACACAGAAGATGCAGTTCGTGCGGCGATGGAGACCCTCAGGCCGTTGACACGTGCAAAACTTTGGGTCGTCCTGGGAGCAGGCGGTGATCGGGACAAGGGAAAGCGTCCCAAAATGGCCGCGGCCGCTGAGAGTTTGGCCGATGAGTTGATTTTAACCTCAGACAATCCCCGGAATGAGGATCCGAAAGTCATTCTCCAAGAAATGAAGTCCGGCCTTTCAGCCGGTTCAAGGGTTCTGGTGATCGAGAACCGTAGCGAAGCGATACGGACTGCGGTTCTAGGCGCAGGGAGCGGTGACGTGGTTTTGATTGCGGGAAAAGGGCACGAAGAGTTTCAAGAGATGCGGGGGACGAAACTTCCGTTTTCGGATCGTCGAGAGGCGGAGCGTGCTTGGGCGGAACGGGGTGGGCGATGAAACCCCTTTCGCTATCCACTCTAAGTGAGCTGGCAGGAGCCAAAGTCATTCGTGGAAACGGGGAGCGCGTGGCTTTTGGGGTGAGTATTGATTCAAGATCGATCAGACCCGGGGAACTGTTTGTTGCGATTCGGGGTGCAAAACATGATGGTCACGATCATCTGGCTGAGGCCGCGGAAAAGGGTGCCATCGCCGCTCTGGTGCAAAAACAGGAGGTCGGCAAGGTTCCTACGGGTTTTGGTCTTCTTTGGGTTGAGGATACCCAAAAAGCGCTTCAGCAGATGGCGCGGGGATATCGCCGGATGCTTCCGGTTCGAGTGGTATCGGTGACGGGCAGTTCGGGTAAGAGCAGCACGAAAGAGATGCTCGCAGCCGTGTTGGGAACTATGGGTCAAACCCATCGGACGCCGGGAAATCTGAACAATCATTTCGGTGTGCCGCTGACTCTGATGGGAATCGGTGGAGAAGATATGTGGGCGGTGGTGGAGTTGGCCATGAACGCTCCAGGGGAAATCGGTCCTCTGGCCGAACTGGCCGAACCCGAAGCGGGGCTGGTGACAAATATCGGTTGGGCCCACATCGAGGGAATGGGATCGCGTGAGGCAACGGCTCGGGAAAAAGGAGCCTTGTACCGCTCATTACCTGCGACAGGTCTGGCGATCAGTAATGCGGATGATCCTTTTGAAAAAATGACGTTGGAAGGATGCCAGGCTCGTGTGGTTCGTGTGGGACGTTCGGCTGGAGCGGATTACCGCTTGCAAAAGGTCGAATGCGAAGGGGAGGCGACACGTTTTGTCTGCGAGGGACCGCGTGGATCGATGGAGGTTTTGTTGCCGATTCCAGGAGCCCATATGGCGATGAACGCAGCCCAGGCCTTGGCGGCCGGCGTGGAGCTTGGCGCAGAGCCGAAGGCAGCAGCTTCCGCTCTCGAAAACATCCGTCTACCTGCGGGACGACTCAAGCTTGAGAAGTTGCGTCAAGGTTGGCTGATCGACGACAGCTATAACGCGAACCCTGACAGCTTGGCAGCCGGGTTGAACACCCTGCAGGAGCTGCCGGGTGATGGTCGGAACGTAGCTTTGCTGGGGGCGATGGCAGAATTGGGCTCTTTCAGCCGGATGCTGCATGAGGAGGCCGGCTTGATGGTCGCGAGGGGAAAGATCGGTCTTTGTCTGGCCGTCGGGGAAGAGGCGAAGTTTCTGGTGGAAGCGGCTCAAAAGATCCGGGCGGGCAATTGGGTTCGATGGTTTGCCAAGCGCGAGGAATTAATCAAGGCATACGTAAAAGAGGGATTCGGTAGCGACCGGATTCTGGTCAAGGGAAGTCGGCGAGAAGGAATGGAAGTCGTGGCCGCCCGCTTAAGGGAGGGAAAAAAATAATGCTCTACTACCTCAGCCTCCTCAGTGGTTGGTTTGGGCCACTGAATGTTTTTCAGTACGTGACCTTCCGAACGGTGGGGGCAGCGTTGACCTCCTTCCTCTTTAGCTTGTGGATCGGACCTCGTGTGATTGAAGCTCTTCACCGACTCAAACTTGGCCAACCGCTTCGTCGGAGGGAAGAGGTGCACAAGCTTGCGGATCTTCATGAAAGTAAAAAGGGCACCCCAACGATGGGGGGTGTTCTGATCCTGTTCTCCCTGACTCTCGCCTGCGTTCTTTGGGCTCGTCCGACGAATCCTTTTCTCTGGTTGGCTCTGGGAAGTACCCTTGCACTTGGAACACTCGGTTTTTGTGATGACTACGCGAAGGTGAGAAAAAAGAGCTCCGGGGGATTGAGCGGAAGGAAAAAGCTCTTGGTTCAAGGTGGGGTTGCAGCGGGTGTGGCAGGGGTCTTGATGCTCAATCCGCAGACCCGGGAAGCTGCGATGAAATTGCAAATTCCCTTCATTCGGGAGGAGTTCTTTTTGATGCATCTCCCAGTGTGGGCGGCGATTGTCTTCTTTGTCTTTATCATCGTCGGAAGTTCGAATGCAGTAAATCTGACCGACGGATTGGATGGCCTGGCTTCCGGTTGCATCCTAACCGTGGCGCTGGTTCTCGGGATCTTTGCTTATCTTTCGAGTCACGCCAAATTAGCCTCCTATCTCTTCCTTCCGCGTGTTGCAGGCGGCGAGGAGTTGGTGATCTTCTGTGCAGCGCTCTTTGGTGCGGCTCTCGGGTTTCTTTGGTTCAACTGTCATCCTGCCAAAGTTTTTATGGGGGATACTGGGTCGTTGGCATTGGGTGGGGCGGTGGCAGTTGTGGCGATCTGCATTAACCAGGAAATGCTGCTGGCCATCATCGGGGGGGTATTTGTGATGGAGGCGGTTTCCGTCATCCTTCAAGTCCTTTCATTTAAACTCACGGGACGCCGTATCTTCGCGATGTCGCCCATTCATCATCATTTTGAACTACGCGGCTGGAGCGAAACAGCCGTAGTGACGCGTTTCTGGATCCTTAGCGCGGTCTTTGCCCTGGCGGGCTTGGCCTCCCTCAAATTGCGGTGAAAGGAGAAAAGTGCACATGGAAAGGACAACGAGTCGTCGTCTTGGGATTGGGCCGGAGCGGTCTCGCGGCGGCGAAGTGGCTTTTGGATCAGGGGGCGGAGGTCACCATGTTTGATGAATCCAAATCACCTGCGATGAAAGAAGTGACCCAAGATTGGGGGAAGCGGGGTGTTTCCGTAGTGGCAGGAGTTTCTGAGTTGGGAGAAACGAGATTTGCCGCTGCGATCCTGAGTCCTGGGGTTGATCCTCGTCGCCCTGTGGTGGTGCAGTTGAAGAGTGCTGGAGTACCGATTCTTGGTGAGTTGGAGTTGGGGGCCCGGGCTTGCCTTTGTCCAATCGTGGCGGTGACGGGGACAAATGGGAAAAGCACGACAACGGAGTTGATCGATCAGATTTATAGGGCGTCGGGAAAAAAGTCAGTGGCCTGCGGAAATCTGGGACGTCCGATTTGTGAGGTCGCACCTTTGAGCCGTGAGCTGGATCGCGTCGTGGTGGAGGTGAGTTCGTTCCAGCTGGAGACGATTGAAACGTTTCATCCAAAAGTCGCAGTGCATCTCAATCTGACTCCGGACCATCTAGATCGCTACGTATCGATGAAGGAGTATGGCGAAGCCAAGCTCCGTATTTTTAGCAACCAGAGATCCGAGGACATCGCCGTGGTGCAAAAAGATCTCGTCCTTGACGGCCTGAAGAGCGTGAGGATCACGTTTACCGCCGACAGTTCCGGAGCTGATTACACCCTTCAGGATGGATGGCTCTGTGCGAAAGGCGAAAGGGTGATGAGGCAGGAGGAGAGTCGACTTCGGGGTCCACACAATGCCGAGAATCTTTTGGCGGCTTTGGCGGTAGCGGATGCGGACGGGATATCGAGGGAAGAGGTGAAGAAAGTATTCCGATCTTACCAGCCTTTGCCACATCGGTGCGAAGTGCTGGCTGTTAGGAACGGGGTGACTTGGATCAATGATTCCAAGGCCACGAATCTTGATGCGATGCAAAGGGCGGTGGCGGGGATCAAGGGGCCCGTGATCCTGATTGCGGGTGGAAAGGACAAGGGATTTGATTTTTCGGAAAGCCGAAAGGTTTTGGAAGGAAAGGTGCGGGCCGCGCTCCTTTTGGGTGAGATGGCGGAAAAGATCGAAAAAGCTTGGGGGGGATTCCTGCCCTGTCGGAGGGTGGCAGATCTAGGGGAGGCAGTGGGAAGAGCGGCAGAGATGGCGCGAAGCGGGGAGACGGTTCTCCTTAGCCCAGGCTGTTCCAGTTTCGATATGTTTAAAAATTTCGAGGAAAGAGGGGAGAAATACAGGCAGTGCGTAAAAGCCCTGCTTAAGGAGGAAACCACCAAATGAGCGATGAACTGCTCGAATACTCAGCGAAACGCAGCAACCCCACGGCGACGGAGACCGAAAGCTCTGAACGTCCGGCGAAGGCGGGAGGCCTGAACAGGCTTTCCACAATCTTCCTGGTCGTTCTGGGTCTGCACGTCGTCGTGATTGTAGGAATCAGTGCCTACCACCTGCTCCGCGGCAATCCGGATACCGGCATGACCTCGACTTCCGAAGTTATGCCCGCTCCGGTGGCGGAAACGGCGAAAGCGCCTGAAGCCCAAACTCCGACCAGCTCCACCCCGGAGGTGACGAGCAGCATGCCTAGTCCTGATGACAAGGTGTGGCAGGCCAACAGTCCGGCTCCTACGGAAGCCCAGGCTCCCGCGGCGGCAACCCCTGCTCCGACAGAGGTTCCCGTGGCGACAGCTCCGGCGACCGAACGGGTCCATGTGGTCGCCAAAGGGGAAACCCTTGCGAAGATTGCTAAAGCGAACGGGGTCACAGCGGCAGCTTTGGCGAAAGCCAATGCGGTCGATCCCGCCAAGCTGAAGATCGGTCAGAAGCTGAAGATCCCTGAAGTAGCAGGCACGGGCATGGAGAGCAAAGCTCCGGCGAAAGCCTCGACGCCCGCGAAAGCCGTCATGGCTGCTGCGGCTAAACAGGAATCCAGTCCGGCCGGCACCTACACAGTGGCGGCAGGGGATACCTTGGCCAAGATCGCAAAAAAGTTCGGCACCAAGGCGGAGACCATCGCGAAACTTAACTCCATCAACGATCCTAAGAAATTAAAGATCGGGATGAAGATACAGGTTCCGGGTGAGGCTTCAGCCAAGGTTGAGGCTCCGTCAGCGGCTCCGGCCCCTGCGGGTCCGACCGACATGGCGATGCTGCCGAAAAATTCATCGAACTGATTTAGGCATGGGACGCAACACGGCGCACACCCTGCTGATCTGCGTGGCGGGCTTGATCGGGCTTGGCCTGGTCATGCTTGCCAGCGTGGGTCCTTTCTCCCCCGACAATCGGGGCCAACCCCTTTTCTTCCTCCAAAGGCAAGGGCTCTGGCTGGTGGCGGGGATCGGGGTGTGCGTTGTGTTGGCCCGGCTAGATCCAAAAATTCTTATCACTCGGGGATTATGGATTCTAGGGGGCGCGACATTTTTGGTGCTGCTCTGCCATGTCCCGGGGCTTGGCAAAACCGTGAAAGGTTCGGCACGGTGGATTCCGCTTGGACCCTTTGCGTTGCAACCGGGGGAATTTCTAAAACTGGCAACAGTCATCTTTGCCGCCGGATGGGTTCATCAGCAGAAAGAGCGAATGAAGAGTCCATGGTACGGACTCCTCCTTCCGATGTTGATCCTTGGACTGCCTGTCCTTCTTCTTTTGAAGCAACCGGATCTGGGTTCGGCCATGTTTGTTGTGGTCGCGGCTTCGGTGGTTTTATTTGCGGGAGGGGCACCGATTCTTCCTTTGGGGATTCTGGGATTACTGGCCGTTCTAGGGGTCATCGGATTGGCTCTTACCATGCCAGAACGAATGGGCCGTCTGGTCGCGTTTATGGATCCGGAGGCACATCGTCAGGGTGGGGGATATCAAGTCTGGCAGGCTTTGGTGGCATTAGGTTCTGGTGGAACACGGGGTGTGGGATTGGGTCAAAGCGTTCAGAAAATGTTCTATCTGCCCGAAGCCCACACCGATTTTATATTCCCGATTCTAGGGGAGGAGTTGGGTTTGGCGGCAACCCTAGGCGTGGTCGCTATATTTTTGGTGATCACCCTTTTGGGTGGATACATTGCCTGCCACGCACCGGATCTGACTGCGATGGCATTGGGAACCGGTTTGACGGCATTGGTGGGGATGCAGGCTGTGGCGAATCTTGCCGTGGTCACAGGTCTATTACCGCCCAAAGGGGTGGGTCTTCCTTTTATCAGTTACGGCGGTTCCAACCTGGTCTTGTGTCTAGCGGCGGTCGGGCTGCTTGTAGCACTTCACCGTCAGGCCCATTACCGCGAGGAGGCGCGAAGCCGTCGCCTCGTTGGAGGGCGGAAGTGATCGACATGGGACGTTTAATGATTGCTTGTGGTGGTACGGGTGGGCACCTCTTCCCCGGATTGGCTGTCGCCGAAGCAGTACGCAGACGCGGGCATGACGTAAAATTCCTTATATCGGCAAAAGAAGTCGACCGTCGTGCCCTTTCGGGTGCGGGGGAGAGCGATCATGGGATTGAGATTCCTGCCGTTGGATGGCAAGGATTTTTCCGAGCAGGGTCGTTTCTTTTGAACCTCTTCTCAGCCGTGAAACGGGCTGGAGAGGAAATGAAGTCGTTTCGAGCCGATGCTCTACTGGGGATGGGTGGATTTATTTCCGCGGCGTCTGTCGGAGCCGCTCGGCGCAGAAAGATTCCCTATTTTCTTCACGAGTCGAATGCGATTCCGGGGCGAACCACAAAGCTGTTTTCAAAGGGAGCGAGAAAAGTCTTTGTCGGATTTAAGGATTGTGCGGCTCGGTTGCCAGGATCCCAAACTTTGGTCACCGGAACGCCGGTTCGTAAGCGGTTGGGAGGATTGACTAAAGAAGAGGCCTTGAAAAAACTAGGCCTACATCCGAAACGTCATCTCGTAGCGGTATTGGGTGGGAGTCAGGGGGCAAGGGGATTGAATGATGCGATGATTCGTGGGCTGGGGGCGTTGAAGAATGATGCGGCAACCATGCAGATTCTTCATCTCGCGGGGCAGACCCATGCGGAGAAGGTGAAAAAAGCATATCAAGGCAGCGGGTTTCACGCTGTGGTGATGGGATTTTGTGACGAGATGGAGGCCGTCTATGCAGCAGCGGATCTTGTGGTGGCACGTTCGGGAGCAGGAACGTTGGCCGAACTCTCCGCGTGCGGGGTTCCTGCCATTCTTGTGCCCTTTCCTGCAGCTGTGGATGACCACCAAACGGCGAACGCTCAAGCCTACGCAGAAGAGGGGGCCGCTGAAGTGGTAGCAGAGAAATATCTGTTTGGGACTGAGCTCGGGCAGCGGATCGCACGTCTTCTGGGTGATTCCAGTCGGCGATCGAATATGATCAAAGCGGCTAAAAAACAGTCCGTGGTACAAGTGGCCGAGAAGATCGCAGAGGAGATTGAACATGTCTTTTGATGCGAATTCGTGGACCGGTCAAAAACGCCGAATTCACCTCATTGGGGTGGCAGGTTCCGGGATGACGCCGTTGGCCGAAATCCTGATCGATCTGGGGCATGACGTGAGCGGGAGTGATTTAAAGGAAATTCCGGAACGACTCATCCGACGCGGATTGAAGTTTAATCTCGGCCAACAGGCAGACGCGCTTGGAAAAGCGGAAGCCGTGATTGCCTCGACGGCGATTGCTGAATCAAATCCCGAATGGGCGGAGGCGATTCGGCGAAAACTTCCACGCTTTCGACGTGGAGAAGTTTTGGCGCAACTGGCTAAAGAAAAAAAACTGGTGGCCGTTCTCGGTTCGCATGGCAAGACCACCACGGCCACGATGTTGGCCCAAATCTGGAAGGAAGCGGGCGAGGACCCTTCTTTTTACTTGGGTGGATTTGCTCCCTCTTTGGGGGCCTCGGGTGCCTGGCGTCCGGGTCCTTGGCTGGTGGCAGAGGTGGATGAAAGCGAGGGGGCTCCGACACAGCTTCAACCCTGGGCGGCCATACTCCTGAACGCTGATCACGAACACGCCGACCGATACGTTGATGGACAAGCTGTCATTCGGGCCTACCGGGAAATGTTGGGGCAGGTGAGGGGACCCGTCGTGGTGGTGGCGAAGGAGGAGGAGGCTGCAATGAAAGCCTCTGAATCGCTTCGTGCGAAAACGACCTTTGGATGGGAAGCATGTGGGGCAGATTATGTGGGCAAATGGATGGGGGAAAATGCCGAGGGGGTAAAGTTCTCTGCCTCTAAGGGAAAGGTGGATCTAGGTGTCTTTCAAGTGGCTGCCACAGGCCGTCACAATGCGGGCAACGCCCTAGGAGCTTTAAGTCTGGCGCGGGAGGCGGGTTTAGCGGCTGATAAGATCCGGGAAGGACTGGGGAAGTTTTGTAGGGCCGATCGTCGATTTGAAATCTTACATAGCGAGCCAGAATTGGAGGTGGTGGATGACTATGCACACCACCCTCGGGAGGTTGCGGCCACGATGGAGGCAGCGCGTGCAAGAGGTCGGAGCCGGTTGGTGCTGATTTTACAACCTCATCGGTATACCCGGATGGCAACGTTTCTCTCCGATTTTGCGGATGCCCTTGCAAAGGCTGAGGCGGTGATACTTCTTCCCGTGTATGCCGCTGGGGAAAAACCGATCGTCGGGGCCGATTCAGCTGCACTGGCAGAAAAATTGGCGGGAAAAGGGGTAAAGGTGGAGTTGGCTTCTTCGATGGCCGAGGCACGTTCAATTCTTGGCAAGATTTGGCAGGAGGGTGACCTGTTTCTGTTTATGGGGGCAGGGGATATCACACAATTAGCCCGCCGGGTCGCTCGCGAATCGGAGCTCTTTCTCAAGATCCGCAGAACAGCCGGAAAAGATGCGGTGGTTCGCTGGTATGAGCCGATGAACAAGCATACGACGATCCGGATTGGCGGTCCTGCTCAAGTCTGGTTTGAGCCTGACTCCGAGGAAGTGTTGGGGAGGGTTGTTCGGCTCTGCGACGAGCAGAAAGTCCCGCTTACCGTGGTGGGGCGTGGAAGTAATCTGCTGGTGCGTGATGGCGGGATTCCTGGAGTCTGTGTGAATTTGGGTCTTCCTGGAATGAGCAAGATAGAAGCGGTGGACGGTAAGATCCGGGCCGGGGCAGGTGCACGCCTAAAACAGATCGTCTCCGCGGCCAAAGCTGCCGGGATCGGTGGGTTGGAATTCATGGAGGGAATTCCGGGAGCCTTGGGTGGTGCGATGCGCATGAATGCGGGGGCAATGGAGTCGTGGACTTTTGAAATGGTAGAGAGTGTCCGTGTCATGGACCGGAAAGGGGCGGTGCAGGATGTGCCGGCTGCCCAATTTGAGGTGAAGTATCGGAAGGTTCCACGGTTGACGAAGGATATTGCCGTGGGTGCGGTTTTGAAGGGATCTGTGGTCAAGCCGGAGGAAATCGCCGAGCGATTGAAAAAATTTAGCCGGAAACGTTGGGACTCACAGCCAGCTGCACCAAGTGCAGGGTGCATCTTTAAAAATGCAGAAACCATTCCAGCTGGAAAACTGATCGACGAACTCGGATTAAAGGACACAGCCGTCGGAGGTGCACGGATTTCACCGGTTCACGGAAACTTTATCGTGAACCAAGGTGGGGCGAAGGCTTCCGATGTCCTCGCCTTGATGGAAAAGGTGCGGGAACGGGCCAAGGCCGATCGCGGGATCGAACTGGAGCCAGAGGTCATCGTATTGGGGGAGGACGAATGAAGCCTGATAAGATGAAAGTGGCCGTCCTTGCGGGCGGAGTATCCGGAGAGCGAGAAATTTCCGAGCGGAGCGGAGCGGCGGTGGCCAAAGCCTTACGCTCGGTGGGGGTTCGGGTCATCGAGGTGGATGTAAAAACCCGTGCGGCCGATGTTCCTGCTGGTACGGATATATGTTTTCTCTGTTTGCACGGCGCGTACGGGGAGGATGGGACGATTCAGACTGAGCTGGACGCCAAGGGAATCGTCTATACCGGCAGCGGGGCCGAGGCTAGTGCCCTTGCTTTTGACAAGATGAAGGCGAAGGAGGCGATGGCTGTCGCGGGTGTACCCCTTGCAGAGGGGATGGAGTGGAATCAGGAAAACGATTGGGCTCCTCCTTACGTGCTGAAGCCGGTGGCAGATGGTTCGAGTTTGGGGGTGCATCTCGTCCGAAACGAAGAAGAGGCCAAGAGAGCTAAGAAAGAAGCTAAGGCCTGGAAGGGCTCGATGATGATCGAAAGATTGATCGAAGGGGCTGAGATGACTGTGGGGATTTTGGGCGACAAGGCCTTACCAGTTGTGGAGGTGCGTCCGGGGAAGGGATTCTATGATTTTAGCAACAAGTACACCGTGGGTGCCACGCAGTACCTCTGCCCGGCACCGATTGATAAGGAGAAGGCGATCGTCTATCAGGAACTCGCACTCAAGGCGCATCAGGCTCTTGGTTGTGAAGTCGTTTCACGCGTCGATTTGATGGTGGATCAAGGCGGGCAGGCGGTCGTTTTGGAAGTCAATACCTTGCCAGGTATGACAGATCTAAGCCTTTTGCCCCGTGCGGGTCGTGCCGCTGGCATTGATTTTGCGTCCCTCTGTCTCCGGATCATGGAGCTGTCATGGGCGCGAAGCCGAAAAGGAGTCGCCTCATGAAGTGGAATAGGATGATTGGGAAAAAAGGTCGTAATCGAAGCCGTCGAGCCCGCCATGTGCTGCATGCGCGACTGAGTGGAAAAGGACAGGCGCGTGAGTTCAGTCGACGGGTCGGCATCTTTCTCTGTCTCGCAGGATCTTTGGCGACGGCGGCATTGGTCACGTCGGTCGGAATGGATGTGATCCTTGGAAAGCTTCTCTACAGTAATCCTGATTTCACCCTCCGGCGTTTTCAGGTCGAACAGCAGGGTAAAATGGGCAAGGGCGAGCTAGTCACAGCTACCGGAGTGCGGATCGGGCAGAATCTGCTTCGGATCGATCTGGATGATGTGAAGGAATCGATCCAACGTTTACCGAACGTCGCCTCAGTCAGAGTGGAACGCCGGCTGCCTGACACCCTCTTTCTTGCGGTGGAGGAGCGCCGACCTGTGGCCTTGATCTGTCCAACACCCACAGCGGGAACGCAGTTGGCCCAATCCACTTACTATATCGATGCCCGTGGTTTTGTGCTCAAACCCAAGCCAGGTGAAAAACTGATGTCTCTTCCGATCCTGCGGGGAATTTCAGCTGATGAAGTAGTGGAGGGCGAGCGGACGAACAACACGGATTTAAAATCGGCCCTGCTTTTCCTGAAGGTGGCTCCCTTGGCCCCTGTACGCGACGGCTTGGACTGTTCGGTCATCATGATTGAGGGACCGGGCCGGTTTCTTGTTTCGACACCGCGGGGAGGAAAGATCCGTTTCCGGAGCGGATATCTGGAAGAGCAGTTTGACCGCTTGGGTGTGATTTTTGATTACGCGGAAAGCAAAGGAAAAATCGTTCATACGGTCGATTTGACCCCTGAGCGAAACGTCCCTGTCACCTTCACAAACTAACCCGGAGAACCCATCGCATGATCATGAGAAGAACCCCCACCAACGAAATCCTCATAGCCACCGACCTAGGTACCCAGAAAATGACCGTTGCCGTTGCTGAAATGGCAGCCGACGGGTCCCTTACCTTGCTGGGTGTAGGAGAGTCTTTGTCTGCGGGCATGCGAAAAGCTGAGGTGACGGATTTTAATCACGCCAGAGCGGCCGCCCGGATGGCCTTGGCAGAGGCTGAGCGGCGAACCCAAGCCGAAATATCAGAAGTTTATCTTACTCTTAGCGGAACCCACTTGAGTTCGAGGAATGAGTCGGTGCGTGTAGCCACGTTGGCGGAAGACGAGCATCGGGTTACGGAGCAGACGCTGGATGAATTGAATAAGTTGGCATCCAACCTGCCGCTCAATCGGGATCATGCGATCCTGCATGAACTTCTGAGGGGCTACTCTCTGGATCGGGGAGTGGCATCCAGTCATCCGCACGGGGTGCACACAGAACAGATTGAAGCGCACTATCATTTGGTAAGTGGAAAGAGGACGCGTTTGCAAACGGCGGTGCAGTGTGTGGCTGATCAGAAAATTCGTGTGAAGGGTTGTACCTTCTCGGGGTATGCGGCCGGTTTAGCGGTGTTGGGTGAAGAGGGCAGAAATCGGGGTGCCGTGGTGGTGGATCTCGGTGCTGGTGTTACCGATGTGACCGTTTGGAGGGATGATGCGGTGGTTCATTCCGCAGTCCACGGTGTGGGGGGTGATCATCTGAGCCAGGATCTTTCGATTGGCTTGGAGATTCCTTATGCACGGGCAGAAAAATTGAAACGGGAATACGGGAGCCTGGTGCTCGATCCGATGGAAAAGGATGAAAAGGTCACCCTTGCCCGGGAGATTAGTTTCGACGGGAAGACCTTCTATAAGGAGGCGATGGTGCAAATCTTGCAGGCGCGGACGGCGGAGATCCTTGAAATGATTCGGGATGATCTGGAAGAGCAGAATCTATGGGGGGCTGTGGAGACCGATGTGGTCATCACAGGAGGAGGTGCCCGGATGCGAGGATTGGCACGCTTGGCGTCTGAAATCCTCCCACGGCCAGTAAGGATCGGTCGCGCACGGGACTTTTATGGTGAACAGGGAGACCTGGAACGCCCGGAACTCGCGACCGTACTTGGAACGCTGAAATATGCGGCTGAGTGTGAACGTCGAGAAGCCGGTCAAACCCAAGGGTGGAGAAAGATCCAGAAGTCCCTTGGTCGGATGGTCTCAGCGATGAGATTTTTGGCTTAACACAAAGGAACCTAAAACATGAAATCGATCCATACCCAAACACAACAAGTCGCCATTATCGGAGTTGGTGGAACCGGAGCGGCAGTACTTGATAACCTTGCCGTTGCCTGTGAAGGAGAGCACCGCACCATCGCGATCGACACGGACGCTTTGGCTCTAAGAGGGACCGTGGCGGCAAAAAAGATCCTGGTGGCGCCAGAAAGGGTGCATGGGATGGGAACGGGCGGGGAGTGGGAGTTGCTGGAGGGTCTAAGTCTGGAGGAAGGGGACAGTCTAGATCCGATTCTTGGAGGGATCAGTACGGCCATCGTGATCTTTTCTGCCTCTGGGGGAACCGGATCGGCACTCGGATCGGGACTGATCAAAAGATTGAAGAAACAGAAAACCGATGTGGTGGTGATGGCTGTCACTCCATTCGCATTTGAGGGGAGCCGAAAAAAAGAGCGGGCGATACGATCTCTGCATGAGGTGCGCAAGGTGGCAGATGCGGTTTTGGTGTTTAGCAATGAGCGGTTGCTGGAGTGCTCATTGGGTAAGGACCTTCGAGAGGGACAGCGCGGCTTGGATCGTGCGTTGGCCCGTACGGTACATGGTCTTGTACACGTGATGAGTCGCGACGGACTGGTTCATCTCGGGGTAGCAGAATTGAAGGAGGCTGTAGGAACAGGAGCCGATGCGATTGGTTTGTTGGAAAACGCCTGGACGGGTGTTGCTGAAGCCTCGGGAGAGGGAAGGGAGGAGGCGGTGATTGAGGCCGTCTGTGAAGATATTCTTCTTGAGGATGGTAGAGCCTGGAAGGATGGAAACCGGGTGTTGGTCAGCGTGATCACCGGGCCCGAGACATCCCTGAATGATTTCCACGGCCTACTGGAAAAACTGCGGGCGCGGTTACCCGTTAATCTTCCGATTTCGGCAGGGGCCGCGGTGGATCCTGAAAAATCGGAGTCCATCAGCATCACCCTCTTGGTGACCCGGAGGGGGGAGGACAGCGTGCTACCGAAACTGGAGGAGTTGAGTCGTCTGAGCGAGCCGTCCAAGCAGGAGGTTGAAGCCGTTGTAGCCAAAGGAAGAAGAAAGAGAAAATTTATCGCAGCACAAGGAGAGTTGGAGTTTGATCAAACGCCGAGCCGGTTTGCGCAGTCCTCACCGACAGTTCGTGGGGCGGAAGATCTGGATCGGCCTACATTTCAGCGAAGAGGGATAGTTTTAAGAGCTACGAATTAGTTTGAGGTAGGGCTTGGAATCACGCGGGATTCCGCTGGAATCACGAAAATCCGTGAGACCAATCCTTTGTATTCTTTTCCTTTTTACTCTCTCTGCAGCGATTGCTCAGGAGACAAACAAGCCGGTCTTTCAGTTGGGGATTGATGTTCTAGCCGAGCGGGGCTTCCGGGAGCTGAAAGGGAAGCGTGTCGGGTTGGTGACGAATCCCTCCGGGGTGGATGGGAAAGGTACACCGACATGGCAAAGGTTTCGGGACGCTTTGGGAGCAAATCTTGTGGCCTTATACGGGCCGGAACATGGGGTTTTCGGCAAGGTGGGAGCAGGGAAAGACGTCTCCGGCGAGAAACACGGGGTAGATCGCAACAACGACGGAAAGATTTCCAAGGATGAAGAGACGGGGATCAAAGTTTTCTCACTCTACGGAGACACCAGGAAGCCTACACAAAAGATGCTGGATGGCGTGGATGTGATGGTTTACGACCTCCAGGACGTCGGTTGCCGTTCCTATACATACATCAGCACCCTCGGGTTGGTGATGGAAGCGGCTCAAGAAAAGGGAATTGAGGTAATGGTGTTGGATCGCCCAAATCCTCTCGGAACCTTCAGGGTTGAAGGACCGCGACCGCAGGGGGAATTGGTGATTCCTTCCTTCATCGGGCAGTACGACATTCCTTATGTCTACGGGTTGACGATCGGGGAGTTGGCGAAATGGATTAATGACGTCCATTTGCGACGGCCTTGTCGTTTGACGGTCATTCCAATGAAAGGATGGACGCAAAAGATGACATGGGAGGATGCGGGGCTGAAATGGGTGGCGACCTCGCCAAACATCCCGATCACGCGTTGTGCTCGGGGTTATGTTGCGACGGGGTTTTATGGGGAACTGGGCGTGAGCAACGGAGCTAATCCGACCGGGATGGCGACGACGGGGTTGGACGGTTCTGTGATTCAGCCCTTCGATATTTTTGCTCTTGAGAACGTAGATGCGGAGGAGCTTTGCCGGAGAATGACGGAGTGGGGATTCAACGGGGTAAAATTCACCCCGTTTCGATTTAAGCCACCCACGGGTAGGTACCGCTCGGTGGTGATGGCCGGGGCTCGTGTGACAGCGGATCCCAAGGCCCCGGCTAACCTGACGGCGATCAACATGGCAGGGCTGGAAATCCTGAAGAAGCTACTTCCTCATAAAAATTTCTTTTCCGATGCAGAGAACGTCCTGATGTTCGATAAGTTGAACCGGACCCGTCAGACCCGAAAAATGGTCGAGGCAGGGATGACAGCGCGCCAGATCGTGGCGACATGGGACGCAGGAGTGAGTAAGTGGAAAGAGGAGAGGAAGCCTTATCTGATGTATCCGGAGTGTTTGGAACCGCCGTCAAGGGCCGTTCCGGTGGCGGGCTCAGCTAGGCTGAAACCATAAAGAATTTGATATGGAAGGGGCATGAGAGGCTGCCCTACCTGATTCAAAAATGTAATTTTCGTCTACCACGGCAGCCCGGTCGGCCAGGAGACACGCCGGCGGATTAGCCAGCCCACCCCGATGAGATCTTGGATACCGACCCAAGCGCGCCCAGCGATGGTGTACTTGGAGACACCTGCGCGACGCGGACGATGCCGGACTGGTAATTCACCCAGTTTCAATCCAGCAGCACCCAGGAGGGCGGGTAGATAGCGGTGCATCCCCTTAAAGGGAACGAGGAAGCGGACGTCTTCGCGTTTCATGATTTTGAGGGAGCAGCCTGTGTCGTGGGCTCCATCCAGCAAAACGGCACGGCGAATCGCATTGGCGATGCGTGAAGCTACGCGTTTTTGCCAAGAGTCGCGTCGCGGGGTACGAATCCCACAAGCGAAATCAGCCTGATGGCCTTGGAGGAGTTTTAGGAGGGAAGGAAGATCGGTAGGGTCGTTCTGCCCGTCCCCATCCATCATGGCAACGTAGGGTCGGCTTGCAGCCAGGAGGCCCGCGTAGAGGGCGGGTCCTTGGCCGAGATTCTTGGGGAAGTGGATGACCCGAATGTTTTTTTCCTGGTCGAGGATGGACGGAGTTCGGTCCTTGCTACCATCATCTACTGCGATGATTTCGGCTTCGGGCACGCCGGCCCGGGCCTCGGCGATGACTGCCGAGACGTTTTCCTCCTCGTTATAGAAAGGGATGATGAGAGAGAGATCGGAAGACATGGCTTATTTAGGGGAAAGCAGGGTTTTTATCCGATGAAAAACATTCGGGAAGAACTTGGGTCCAATCTTTCTCTTCCAAGCGAGATCCAAGAACTGGGCGATCAGCCAAGTGTAACCCATCGACAGAGGGATCGAGGCCAAGACATCGGTGGGGTAGTGATCGCCCGTATAGACCCTCCCCAAAGCGGCTAAGGCGACGAAGTACCAAGGCCAGCGTATGGACGATCCCCACACGAGACGGGCAGCCATGGCGGCGGCTGTGGCATTGGCAACGTGGGAAGATGGGAAGGAGCGTCCATGTTGAACCTCCTTTTCAGGAATCGTCGAAATACGAACAGTGGGTTGCCAGCGATTCTCACTGGAGCCAGGGCTGACGTCCCGAACGCCCTCCACGGCTTCGTATGGGCGGGGACGGTCAAAGATGTGTTTCAGCGGGTTGCAGATAAGGGGATCGCCGATGGCGATACTGAAAAGAGTAAGAATGACCCAGGATTTGGCCCGGTATTTCCCTACAAAGAGTAGGACGAATGCCATAACGACCAGAATCGGGGTCCAAAAACGGCCATCGGCCAGTAGATTAAAGAACTGATCCAACCATGGGTGGTTGAAACCCCGGTTGATCCAGCGGAAAATCCTGAGATCCAGCGAATAAACTTGGGAGATCAACTTTACGAGGCTAAGTTAAGCAAAATGGATCGCCAAGTCGTTTGCGTGATTTTTCTTCTTTCGTTTTTGTCCTTGGGATGGGGGCAAAACCGAAACATCACTTCTGTAAAAACGACCCAAGGCAAAGAGGGGGGAGGAAAGGAGGTTTCGGATGTGGACTTCACGCCGACACCTCGGCAGATGCAGAACTTCCTTTGGCGAACCTTGGTGATGAAGGATCTCCGCATGAAGGGGCAGGTCCAGAGCGGCGACAGGAAGATCCCTTTGTTGATCCGGGCAAAGGATCGCTTGCTTCAGTTTGAGTTTCAGGATCGGCCGCTGCAAATCCGTGTTCGCTTTGCCCCTGAGGGCAGTTTGATTCAGAAACGTGGCAAGGTGGATGGGGAGTGGGAGGTGGTGACTGGCGTTGAAAAGACCAAGGCGGTGGCGGGAACGGATCTGGCCTATGAGGATCTGGGAATCGATTTTCTCCGCTGGCCGGATCCCCAGCCCAAAGGGGAAGATAATGTGATGATGCTGGACTGCTGGGTGTATGAAGTAACACCCCCTGTCGAAAGCAACTATGCCAAGGTGCGCTATTGGATCAGTAAAGGATACAAGGCGATGATCCGGGCCGACGGATTGAACAGTCAGGGTCAGGCGATCAAGAGGTTTACTTTCAACAGCGTCATTGAAACCGATGACACTGTGGTGGTGGGGGAGATGAAGGTGGCAAAACTTACACCAGGCACGGATGTCTCCGCTTCGCGCACCTTCGTACAGGTCGAGACGGTGGAGAAGGGCTCGGGTCTCTAAACTTTCGGACGGCGTGAAGTACCGGATCGATCTCCACTGCCATTCCCGGTTCTCGGCCGACGGGGTGAGTGAGCCAGAAGAGATGGTGCAAGCGGCCAAGGAGCGGGGTTTACATGGCTTTGCCATCACGGATCACAACACCTGTGCCTGTGTAGATTATTTTTTATCGATCGGTTTGATGCGCGAGGACGGTCATCCGGTAGATGGATTTCTGATCCTTCCAGGGCAAGAGATCACCACTTCGGCCGGTCATCTCCTGGCTTTGGGGGTAAGATTGCCTGATCTCAAGGGGATCGGCCCAGCCGAGGCGGTGGGACTGATTAAGGAGGCGGGTGGCGTGGCCGTACCACCCCATCCCTACGATAATTTCAGGGCGGGAATCCGTGAAAGCGTATTGGAAGGACTGGCTTTGGAAGCGATCGAAGTCTTCAATGCGGCGGTGACCTTCAAACGGGCGAATCAGAGGGCCTACGAATATGCCCAGAAAAGGGATCTGGCGATGACCGCTGGAAGCGATGCCCATCATGTGGAGGCGATTGGCACGGCCTGTACGGTTCTAGAGATGCACGATTTCACGGTCAAAGGTGCTTTGGGGGCGATCCGGAAAGGGGCGGCCGGGCTCGAGCAGCGATATATGAGCAAAACGCAGGCTTTGAAGAAAACCTGGAGTAATGTTTTTCGGATCGGATCCAAGAAACGTCACCATACTCCCAGACCACATCCATGAAGCGTCCTGCTCCCGTCACAAGGGGGATCATCATCGGGAATGTCGTCGTGGCTGTGCTGGATGTTTTCCTGACGCTCAACCAGCCAAGGCAGGATTCATGGATCCGAAATATGCTGGCTCTTTCCCCGGCAAATCTCTTGGACGGAGCTTGGTGGGAGCCTTTTACCTACATGTGGTTGCACGCCCCGCCCGTGGGCTTTTGGGTGACCCATATTCTTTTCAACATGATGACTCTCTCCATTTTTGGTGGTGCTGTGGAGGCGAGGGTTGGATCCCGACGTTTTGCCCTTCTCTACCTACTGGGGGGATTATCGGCGGCGGCGGCCTTCCTAGGGCAGGCGTGGTGGCAATCGGGTCTGACTCTTGCCGGCCTACATGCCCACACGCAAGAGATTGTTGGAGCAAGCGGCGCTGTGTTGGCGGTGGTCGCGGCGTTTGCACTCTATTATCCCGATGCGAGACTTTTTATCTTCCCATTTCCTTTTCCGGTTCGAGCCAGGAAAGCGGTGGGAGTCTTCATCGTATTGAGTGTGATTTTTATGTTTGTGCCGGCGCTTTCATTTATCGGTCACAGTGCGCACATCGGGGGGTTGGTGGCCGGATATCTATTGGCCCGCTTCTGGAAACGAGATATGCCCCAGCCACCCATTTTACTGCAACCGGTGAGGACCAATATGGAGGCTGCGGCTGCCACCTTGGTTGTGGCGGAGATGAAAGAGGCGGATTTCCGAATCGAGTTGCGCAAACTCCTAGATGAACTGGGACATGGTCGATGGCGACCTTTGGATCCGCGGGAGCGGGCCATTTTACGGCGGGCGCATCTTTTGGTCTGAGGAGCTAGGACCAAGCGGGTGAAACTGCAACCCCGATGGAAAAGTGTTTCCGAGGCTTGGAATTCCTTTCTTAGCTTTTCCTCGGGAAGTTTGGAAATTCTGGGGACGAACGAGATTCTAGCTTCGTGGGTTAAAAAGTCCGATCAGTTGCTGGAGGATAAGGGATCGGGGAAATACCGAATTGAGTGGAAAGAGTTGGGGTTGAATGCGGATTCGCCCAGCCGGCAGCAAGGGGCCCTGAGGGAGTGGCAGAGGGCAGAACTGGTGAGAATTGGATTTCTATCCTATGCGACCCTTTCGACGCAGGAAGATTCGGCACGTCGATTGACCACCTTGGCGGAGTTTGTCCTAGAAGCCCAACTCGAGTTGGTTAGTGCGAATGCGCCTGAAGCGGATCAGTCCGGAGTGGCTGGATTCACGGTTCTGGCGCTTGGAAAACTAGGGTCTGGAGATCTGAATTTCTTCTCCGATTTGGATCTGATCTTTTTAAGAGGTGCGGAGGATGATGCTGAGGCAAGCACGCGTCTGGCCCGAGCGTTGGTAGGGCAGTTGGATAACCGAGGGGGTCATCTGATTTATCGGGTCGACCTTCGCTTGAGACCTGAGGGTGATCGTGGGTCTTTGGTACTCACGAATGAGGCTTTGGAAGGTTATTATGCTGCTTTTGGGGAGGTGTGGGAGCGATGTGCATGGATACGGGGTCGACGTGTTGCGGGGGATCAGGAGAATGCTTACGAGTTGATTCAGTCGCTTCAGCCCTTCATTTATCCCAAGGGATTGAGCCCTTCTGCATTAGGGGAGTTGTTTGAGCAAAAAAGCAGGACGGAAGATGAGCTGATTGCAGAAAAAGATAAGGAACGGGAGATTAAACGTGGGAGAGGCGGTTTAAGGGAGGTGGAGTTTCCTGTGCTGGGGCTGCAACTGCTGCACGGGGCAAGACATCCAACCCTTCAGACCTACGACCTGCGGCGGGCGATCCGGAATCTAAAAAACCTTGGAATCTTAGAGGAATCAGAGGCAGCGACCTTGTTGGGGGGGTATGACTTTTGGAGAAAGCTTGAGGATCTGTTGCAGATGCGTCTGATCCGTCAGACCCATCTTTTGCCCGAGAAAAGGGAGGAGCTTTCACAAGTAGCTAAGGCGATGGATTTGAAAAACTCCGGGCAATTGGAGGATAGGGTCGATGATTGGCGGAGGAGGGTGCGGGAGGTGTACGAATCGATTCTGGGAGGTTTAAAGCCTAAGTCGGTTTTCATTTCCGACTGGCCGGGAAAACTGAAGTGGGGCAATCCGGAGGTGGCAAAGGCCGCATGGGATGGTCTGGCACCTAGTGGGGAGGTACATGCGACGGCGAGAACGATAGAGAATTTCGAAAGGATGCAGCCTCTATTGCGGCAGGAGCTGTCCAAGTGTGTCCGGCCGGATCGGGCTTTGGCTGGATTCACCAATTTCGTCGGGAAGTACGGGGCCCGCTCGTTGCTGTACGAGAGCCTCTGTGTAAGTCCCAAGGCATTGGAACTTTTGGTCCGTTTTTTTGAAAGCAGCGCTTTTCTGGGTCCGAAGTTGGTGGCTCGGCCCGAATTATTTGAAGAGGTGACCCGGGCAGGTCTGGACGAGGCACGAACCGTAAAATACCACCAAAAAGCCTGGAAGATGCCCAAGGATCCCGAGGAGGCTTTGGAGGGGGTCAGGGGATATGCTGTGGCGGAAGAGTTAAGGATCGCTCTTCGAGGGTTGTTGGGGCTGCAGGAGGTGGAGGGTTTGCAGAGGGAGCTAACAGCGTTGGCGGATGCCTGCCTAGGATGGGCGTGGGAATTTGCAGGTAAGCCAAAATGGGCATGGATCGGGTTGGGAAAAGCTGGGGGAGAGGGGTTGAGCTTTGGATCGGATCTGGATCTTCTCGTGGTAGGGGAGGGGGAGGACTCGGTGCAGAAGGCTGTGCGGTTCCTTACGGAGGAGCGGGCTTCGGGATCCCTCTTCAAGGTTGATTTTCGCCTCCGCCCTTACGCTGAGGGGGCGTTGGCTGTGTCGGTAAAACGATATGCGGAGTATTACGAAAAAGAGGCGCAGGGCTGGGAGATTCAGACGTTATGTCGGGCGAGAATCATTGCCGGAGCCAAGGAACCGGGGTCGCAGTTCTGGCCGAACGTGGAAAAGGTTTGGATAAAGACAGGGAAATCACCCAAGTTCTTTGCAGAACTCAAGGAAATGCGAGCGCGGATAGCTACCGAGCGGGTTCCGAGCGGTCAGGAGGAGCGTGCGTACAAGACGGGTGTGGGAGGTTTGATCGACGTCGAGTTCGCTGCTCAGGCTTGGCAGATGTGGGAGGGGTTGGTTGAGCCCAATACGCAAAAGGTTCTCCAGAAGATGGCTAAGAAAATGCCGAAAGAGGCCCATACTCTTGAGGAAGGACTAAGATTCTGGTCGGCAGCAGAGTGGTGGATGCGGATGGATGAGGGAAGAGGAAGCGCTTTGCTTCCGAAGAAGGGAGTGGACTTAGATTGGTTGGCCAAAAAATGCGGATCAAACGGGGGCGGGAAATGGATGGAGGCGGCAGATAAAATCAGGAAAGAAGTACGGAGTGGCTATGAGGAAATACTTTTGCAAGTCAGCCCCAAACGTGAGCCGAAGAAAAAGATTTAGTAATTGAGCTGAATCCGGGTCAAGAAGCCCAACTCGTTATTTTCAACCACTTGTCCCCTTCCGCCTCCTCCTGTGAAGGCATTGTACTCTACCGTGCACCCCAAACGAATAATCCGGTTGATGTACCAGTTCAGCGCGATCGAAAAGCCGTTCACATCGGTTGCGTTGGTGACTGCTGAAGCCCCCATGCCTCCTTGATTAACAGGCTTAAACATGGTGTCGCCGAGGGCGATTCCGTCGTAGCGGATGGCTACTTCCCATGCCCCCCAGCCGCCACTTTTGAAATCAAATGGGCTATTGGGTACAATGCCATCCAAGGTCGCGTCTTCGCCAGTGATAATGTAATTAAAAGTCGCATTCCATGCATCCGTTTGATAGCTGGTAAAACCTCCGCCCGGTCCTAGGTCAGTGGTGTCCACGCCTTGTTTTTCACATATGTACTCCCCCAAAAAACCAAAGCTTTTGTAGGTGTAATAGATTTGCGGCGAGATCCGCCAGTGCTCCCCCGCAGTATCCAGCCCGTTGGGATATGTGAAGAAGGTGTTTCCACCGTCTGTACTGTAGTTCTGGAAAAGATTGGATGTGCTTTGACTGCCATTAAGAGCTTGATCCTGCCACTGAATACTGCCACCCAATCCCAATCTTAGGCCGGATAGATATTCCCAATCCTCTTCGTTTTTGAAGGGTTGCGCAAAGAGACGAAAATATCCTGTATACCCAGTGTCATAATCCAGACCTGTAGATAGACTATTGTTTCTTGCACCGGTGCCAACCATTGCACCCCACGAAAGTTTTCCGTCGGCTGTCAGGCCGTGGGTCATGATTCCCACATCCCGTTGTGGGGAGAGATTGGAGGTGAGAGCGCGTTCATTGAAGGGTATGAATTGATCTCCCGCCAACTGCTCCAGAGCAACCGGGGGCTTATATTTACCCCATTCAAGCTGAATATCTTCGATCGGTTTGTAGTTGATCAGGGCCTCGGCAATGGTGGCTTGATAGGTTGTGGCATTCGGGGCTGACAGTGCGAATTCCTCTGCAAAGCGGTAGTTCCAGTCGTCATAAAAATAACCGGAAGCGTATGGGCGTGCCCGGCGTAGTAGAAGTTTTGAGGCTTGAGTCGAACCCTCGTCCACAAATTCGCGATCGTCCACCTGCAACAGGCCTCCAAACCGGATGGAGTGATGGCCATCTTCAGAACGTAGAACGCATCCTTTATCAGAAACATCGACCGTCTTAAACTTAGCTCCCTCTCCGGTTTGCAACTTTGTCGATGCGGTTTCCGTTGTTCCACTTTGGGGTAACTCCATGAGGGGTCTGTTACCTTGATCAGGTAGTGACGAAGGGGTGGAAGAGTAGGGTTGGGGCTGATTTGAGGCGGCATCAGCCTTTGCGTTTTCAGGAGTAGGGGTCGTGGATCCCTGGGTTGATGAAGTCGAATTGGCAATCTGTGCTTTCAAGCTTTTGACCTCATTCATCAAGGCCTGCATTTGTGCCTTAAGGTCAGCTATCGTCTGCTTGGTTTCATCCAACTGGGACGGTTCTGTTTTGGATCCATAGCGGGTGCCGGCATCCATCGCATAGGCGGAACTCAATGCCCCGCACGTGATAAGCGCGATTAGTGACAGCCAATGGCCCGCTGGGTTTTTCATAAAAAGAGCGTAAATTGTGAACAACTATGTGAATAAGAACAAGAATGGAATCAGGTAGAGGGGAGATAAAAATGGGCCTGAGAGGACTCGAACCTCCACGGGTTACCCCAACAGATCCTAAGTCTGTCGCGTATGCCAATTTCGCCACAGGCCCGTATTCATCACTTTACTCAAAAAGGGGCGGAAAACGAGTGGAAGTATGCTCAACGGGTTTGATTTGTGACAAAACTGTGGCAACGTAAACCGCTAATCTGGAACATTGGATGTCGAAACGCCCCAAATATAAGCGAGGATTTACTATGACCCACCATTTTGACGAATGGTGGGACAGAGTAGGGATGGAATTTAAGATCAAGCTATTCGTTTCGGTTCTTCCTGTGGTCGGGGTGGGTGGAGGTCTCGGATTTTATTTCTGGCTTCAGCAATATGAGAAAAAAGAGCTTTTGGAAATGGCTCAATGCCGGCAAGCCCGTGAGGCACCCACGGAAAAAAAGACGCTTGGATTGAATTCGAATCAGAAATCGCCTTCGGGTGGAGGATGGAATCCCCGAGAAGATTGATATCATCATCGGGACAGTAAACTTCAATAAAGGGCGTATCCTTTAGCATCTTTGCCGGTTTAATCCCGGATGGAGTATTCGAAGTCTCTAATACCAATTCTTTTTTATGCTTCTTTAGCATGGGGGGAACTGCCTCTCCTGCCCCCAGTGGTCAGGCAACCCGTCGTGGTTTCGTGCGGGGAGGGTGTACCCGTGTCGCAACTTCCGTGGAGGTGGATGACATGGAATCTGCAGTGGTTCCCAGGGCATCTTCCTCATTCGTCTCCTACGGTTAAAGATCAACATATTCAATCTGTGGGAATGTTATTTAAGAAGATAAGGCCCCAGGTAGGCCTCCTTCAGGAGGTATTGGATTCTGCCGATTTGGAAAGAGCCTCTTCGGGTTATCCGTGGAAAGTGATTACCAACTTTCAGCGAGCGGGAGATGAAGATGAAAAACTACCTCCCCAAAATGTGGCCATGATTAGTCAATGGCCATGGAAAGAGGTTTGGGAGGTTGATTTTGATCGTTTGCCGCTGACGCCAGATCGGCCTGTCCGCGGATTCTTAGGTGTGAAGTTTCAGGATGACCAAGGTCAAAACTTGACGGTCTATGGAATCCACCTGAAAAGCAATCGTGGTGGGAGGGATAGCTCAGCGAAAAGGAGGGAAAGGGCTATGGATTATCTGCGATGGGACTGGCAGAAAAGGGGATTGGATCCGAAGAAGAATCTCATGCTTGTTGCTGGTGACTTCAACTGTTCGACGCGAAATCCGGAATTCAGTGAAGGGACCATCCGGAATTTGATAGGTGAAGGGTGGGCTTTAGCGGATGAAGATATCGGATGGCCTGAAGGGGCTACGGTAAAGGCTGATCCAAGGGGAAGATTTCCCGCTTCTGATTTTGACCATTTTCTCCTTTCCCCCGGATTGGTTCGTTTTCTTGGAGTTAAGAAGCAGGATGTTAAAATCTTTTCCAAGGGGGAGATTCCAAGTGATCATTATCCTGTGGAACTCCTCTTATCACTAAAGTGGTAAACATAGAAGTATCTGTCGAGTGTTCCGAAACCTGATCTACGTTACCGAATCGTGTCAAATTTCATTATACAAAAGGCACTCATTTGAATTGGAACAATCGGGGAGACCGTCTGGCTCGAATCAAGGAGCGTGATGAATTTGCCAGGTATTTTATGCCTCTATCGTTTTGGGTGGGAGCCGTTGGGCTCGGCTTCATTGGATTCCAGTTTTTCGACCGAGTGTTAAGCGGTGCGTGGAGTCGTCAGTATCTTGGGGTAGGCGTTTGCTTATTGGGGGTTCCACTGGCCCTTTTTTTCTATCGTCTGATTCGCGGGCATTTCAGCCCCCGCTTAAAGGACTAAAGAAAATACGTACGAGGCTTGTTTAAACCAAGCCGGCGCGTTTCAGGGTCGCGTAAGCTCCCTTTTTGGAAATCGTCTTCAACGCGCGTGCGGTGAGGCGAAGGCTGACATGGCGGCCCAATTCGGGCACGTAAAGTCTCTTGCGACGCAGGTTGGGACGGAATTTCCGTGGGGTATTGGCGGTGACGTGCATACCGATACCACCGGACTTTTTGGACTTACCGCTGCGGATAATTTTCCGGCCGAGGGATGGCACCGCCCCTGTGATCTGGCAACGGCGGCTCATTTGAGGAGGAGGGCGTTCCGGGCCCTTTTGATGGCTTGGTTGAGGCGACGGTGCAGGACGGCCGGCATGCCGGTCACCCGACGAGGTAGAATTTTCCCGCGTTCAGTGATGAATTTGCGGAGAAGCTCCACGTTACGGAAATCGATGGCATCCGCGTTGATGTCGATCCGCCGGCGTGGGGCGGAGCGGTTCATACGACGGGGGCGTCGGGCTTTTTTATTAAACATGATCCATTACTCCTTGGCTTTGGTCTTTTCCTCTTCTTCGGACTCCTCGCCACTTTCCTCCTCGGAAGTTTCGGCGGTGTCCATGAACGGCTGGGCACTTTCCCAACGATTCTTGCCCTTGTTTTCCTGCTCGAAGCGGGATTGGCAATCAACGGTGAAACGAGCAAAGGGGATGGCTTCCAAACGAGCCACTGGGATGGCTTGGCCGGACATTTCACAAACCCCGTAGGTCCCCGCGGAGATCCGCTTGAGGGCTTCTTCAATCTCATACAGCGCGTCCTGTTCCTGACTAAGAAGGCTGAGGGCGAAATCTTTTTCGTAAGCATCGCTACCAGCATCGGCTTGGTGCATGCCGAAAGCCGAACCAGCGCCTTCCCCACGCTCGCGAAGGCTGTCCTGTGCAACGCCTTGCATCTGATCCAAAATATGATCCCTTAGATCAGCCAGTTTGGACTTCTGTTTTTCGAGAAAAGAGGCGGAAAATTTAGGGGGTTTGACCGTTTTGGCGTTTATTTCTTCCAAGGGGCGGAGGAACTTGGCGGGCATTTTAATGGGGAAGGGAGGTCCCGATGGCCTTTTGGGCGGGACGGGCTTGCTCGAGGCTTTGGCGGCTTTTATCGCCTTGGCAGAAGCCTTCTTCTTGGAGGCTTTAGGAGCCTTCTTGGAAGGGGCTTTGGATGCCTTTTTTGCTTTGGATTTCTTCGCCATGAACATTCCAACCTAGCGAACCCTCAAGGGTTTGCCAACCGTAAAAGGGGGTCGTTTTAGTTGTTTTCGAAACTCAGGTAGGTGGGGTGGGATAGGCCTTTTTCGTAGGATTCAAGCAGATCCATGCCCTCGGTAGCCTTCATTTTGTCCGCTTTAATAGCCTCATCCACCTGAGATTTGATCAATCGGGAAAGCTGGGAGGGATCGTACTGGACGTTGCCCAAAACGCGGGCGATGGAGAAGCCTGGGATGGTTTCTTCAATGTAAAAACCATCCGGCTCGTCGGAGTCGAGATAGACGTGGGCCTCGTTGACTGATCCAAAGAGGTTGTGCAGGTCTCCCATGACATCCTGGTAAGCCCCCAGGAGAAAGAAACCGAGGATGTAAGGTTGGCCGGAAGGAGCGTGAAGGGGGAGGGTGGAGCGGATGCCGGAACCGGCCACAAATTGATCGATCTTTCCATCGGAATCACAGGTGATGTCGACCAGCCTTCCGTTATGAACGGGGTTTTCGTTGAGGCGGTGAATGGGAACAATGGGAAAAAGCTGTTTGAGGGCCCAATGGTCGATCAGGGATTGGAACACGCTGAAATTGCATAGGTACTGTTTGCCGAGTTGGTCGTTAAGTTTCCGAATTTCTTCGGGAGGTGGACGCCCGTTCACATAAAGGGCGGTGATCCGTTCAACCAAGTGCCAGAAGGTGTCTTCGACACGGGCTTTGGTAGCTAGATCCAGGAGGCCGAGATCGAAGCGAGCAGCGGCCTCCTCCTTGACCGCCAAGCCATCGTTGAGGGATTCCCGCCGGTTTTTTCGGTTTAAATTGACGACGAGGTCGGAAAGTTGACGGACAAACTCGGGATCTTCGTCCTTGGCCGGAATGAAGGGGCGGGGGGTCTTTTCGATGGTGCCAAAGACTTCCACCAAAAGAACCGAATGATGTGCCACCGTGGCTCTTCCGCTTTCACTGACCAGATTCGGGTGGGGAACTTTTTCCTGGCGGCAAACCTCGGAGACGGACCGGACGATGTCCCGCGCATATTCCGCGAGAGTGTAGTTCATGGAGCTTTCAGAATCGGAGCGCGAGCCGTCGTAATCGATCGCCAGGCCTCCCCCCACATCGAGATATGTGGGCTTGAGACCGAGGTGGTGGAGCTGGGCGTAGAAACGTGTGGCTTCCCGGACGGCCCGGCGGAGGGCCAGAATGTCGGGGATTTGTGAGCCAACGTGAAAATGGAGCATCTGTAGGGCTTCCGGGCATCCCTCCTTTCGGAGGTATTCGATGGCCTCCAGGAGTTCTCCGGTAGAAAGGCCGAATTTGGCGCTATCTCCGCCCGAAAGGGCCCATTTGCCGACGCCTCGTGCAGAAAGCCGCACACGGACTCCGATGAGAGGCTGTACCTGCATGGCCCGGGCGGTTTCGACCGCCAATTTCAGCTCTTCGGGTTTTTCAATGACGAGGATGACCTTCTTGCCGAGTTTTCGTCCAATGAGGGCGGTGCGGATGAACTCGGCATCCTTGTATCCGTTGCAGATGAGGAGGCTTTCGGGATCCCGGTGCTGGGCCAAGCCGGCAAAAAGCTCAGGCTTGCTGCCGACTTCGAGTCCAAAATGGAAGGGCTCACCGGCATCAAGTATTTCTTCCACCACCTCCCGCATCTGGTTGACCTTAATGGGGAAAACGCCGCGATATTCGCCCTTGTAGCGTGCGGCTTTGATGGCGTCGGCAAAGGCCAGATTGATGGCACGGACCCGGTGACGCAGGAGATCGTGGAAACGGATAAGCAGGGGGAAGTGAAGGCCGCGTTCTTTGGCCCGGGCAGCGACTTTGGCCAGATCGATTTCCGATCCTTCGGTCGCCAAGGGTTTGACGGTAATGTTTCCAGCGGGGTTGACCCCGAAATAACCGCTCCCCCAACGGGCGATACCGTAGGTGCGGATTGCGTCTTCGATCGTCCAAGATTCTGGCGTAGATGCCACGGCGTCATTCATAGACGGCTTAGGCATGGGAATGCAACGATTCGCTGCAACTTTCGGTCCTCTTGCGACCGCCCCGCCGGGAGTTACCATCAATCAATGGCTAGTGATGCAATTCACGTGCAGATTCTCGGACTGATGCCTGCTGCCAGCGGCATGGCGGTGTTTTTGGGGAATGACACAAAGACCTTCAGCATTCATGTAGATCATGGCGTCGGCACATCGATTGCACTTTTACTGAAGGGAGAGAAGCGGGAACGTCCCTTAACCCATGATCTGATCCATCTCATTCTGCAGGGATTCGGAATCACGGTGGACAAGGTGATCATTAACGATCTGCGGAACGACACCTATTTTGCGCGTTTAACCCTGCGTCAGGTTGGGCCGGGAGGAACTTCGATCACGGAGATTGATGCCCGCCCCAGCGATTGCGTAGCCATCGCGCTGGAAACGCAAAAGCCGATTTATGTGGCCAAGGTCGTCTGGGACAAGGTGTCCGATATGACCCCGTTTCTGCAGGAGCTGAAAAAGAAATTTGAGACCGGATCTGTCCAAGGAGAGGAAGGGGAGGAGGGAAGCGGGGGAGAGGAAAAGGGTGGTAACGAGAAACCAAGGAACCCCAGCGGAAAAGGCCCTAAAAAAAGCTAAGATCTTTTGCGGATCAGCGGGGTAGGGAAGCGGGTAGGTTCGTATCGGTCAGAGTTTTTAGAAAGGAGACCAAGGCTTTCTTGTCTGCGGATGTCAGCCCGATCCCTTCGATTGGATGTTTGGCTAGATTAGGATCGAGGGTTGGACTTCGTTGCACTCCTGAAGAGTAATGGTCGATCACCTCTTCGAGGGTCCTGAACCGGCCATCGTGCATATACGGGGCCGTGAGGGCAATGTTACGGAGAGTCGGTGTGGCGAACTTCCCCAGATCCGATTCTTTGCCGGTGACTTTCTGTCGACCGGGATCCTTGGAAGTGACATCCAGACCGTTATTGTGAAACTGGTGGTCGGTAAAGAGGGGTGCTCCATGGCAGTGGAAACAGTCGGCGCCTCGTTGCCCCATCCGGGGTTCGAATTCGGTCATGAAAAGTTCAAAGCCTCGCTGTTCTTCGGGGGTGAGTTGGGTGAGACCTGCCATGGCTAGGTCGAACTTGGAACGGTAGCTGGTCAGGGTCAGGAGGAACTGCTCGAGGGCGAGCGCAATTTTGTCTGCGCTGATTTTTGGGGAGCCAAACGCTTTCTCAAAAAGAGGAGGATAGGTGGGTTCAGAGGAAAGTTTCTTGGCCACGCGATCCAGCGTTTCATCCATTTCGTCGTGTTCTTGAACCGGCATCAGCACCTGTTGCCGGAGGGCAGTGGCCCGACCGTCCCAGAAAAAGTGATTTTTCCAGGCGAGATTGTGCAGGGTCATGGAATTCCTCGTTCCGGGGTCTCCGTGGATCCCAATGCTGAACCTACGGGAATCGGAAAAGCCATGAGCGGGGTTATGACAGGAAAGACAGGAGATAGAGTTGTCTTTTGAAAAGGCGGAATCCTGAAAGAGCTTTTGTCCGAGGGAGACGCGTTCCTCGATCAACGGGTTATCCATGGGGAGATCCGGCATGGGAAAGGTCGCGGCCATTTGGAAGCGATAGGGAGTATATTTCTCCGGGAGTTCGATAGGTTTTCGATTTTT
>Ga0214921_10001947_pt1 | contig 34565 bp, 37 predicted proteins | sample LL1505_MetaG_FD_177992 | JGI IMG/M metagenome (GOLD analysis project Ga0214921, IMG submission 177992) | Freshwater microbial communities from Lake Lanier, Atlanta, Georgia, United States - LL-1505 | ecosystem: Environmental > Aquatic > Freshwater > Lake | place: USA: Georgia | collected... | reverse complement strand
AATCATGATTAAATTCTATATTCTCTAAAGATTTATCTTTTGATACTTTAATTTTTTCTTTTGTATATGTTTTATATATGAAAATATCATTATCTTTTTTTTTTAAAGCAGATGATGGTATAACAATGCTACTTTCTTTTTTCTTTTTCCTATATTGTAAATTGAAATGTTGAATATTATTATTTTTTAAATTAGACATTGCTGTTTTAAATGCTTTAACCATATCATTTATAGCACCTGCTCTTATATCTTTAGGAGTTTCTAATTCCCAAACATTTATATTAGCATTGTTTTTTGCTGTAACATATTTATTTCTAAGTTCATAAAAATTAATTTTTTCACCTTGTTTAGTAGCATGTAAAGCACGATTATAAACATATCTACTTGTACCAATCCAGTTATTAAACATTTTTTTTTGATTCACAGTCGGATAAATTCTTATTTTTCGACACCGCATATCTTCGTTTTCCCATTTGCCTACATGAGTAGACGTGTATGATGGATAAAATGTCATCTGTAAGTTCTTGATCTTGGGATTTATTACTTTCTCTATCGAGAACAATGAGTTTAACATCATTGATTTCAAAGATCCACTGTATGAGTTCAAATCCGAATCTACATAATCTGTCTCTATGGGCAACCACAACTTCAGAGATATATCCTTGCATTGATTGTTCCAAAATGGTTTTAAGACCTTTTCTTTTCCAGTTAATACCAGAACCGATATCTTCAACCACGTCGTGGTCAGGATATTCATGTCTAAAAAAATCTGTTTGTCTGTTAAGGTCATCTTTTTGTTTGATAGAACTAACTCTACAATAGACGATTTTCTTTTTTTCTTTAATATCAATATCGCAACCAAGAATGTTTTGAATATCCTTAAAACAGTAGAGGCGTACTCCGGATGGAGATTTAATAGTATTGATTTTACCCGTTTTAGACCAGTTAACAAGTGTTTTAGTGGTAACTCCAAGTATTTTCCTTGTTTCTTTGGTTGAAATAAATCTTTCATTATTCATTATTTGAAATTTAAATTAATAAAAATTTAAATTTCAATTTTTTATTTACAATATTTTCTATCAAATAAAAAAATAAAAAAACAATCATAAGAAAAAGTAGTATGTTTTACAATAAAAGGTTTAACAGTTGAAGCCTTAAGTTCCATTTTTTATTAATTACAATATTTTTTTAACAAAAAAGTTAAAAAATACAACATACTGACTTAAATTAATCTTTTCTTATCTTTGAAAAATAGAACAATCAAAACAAGTACAACAGCAGATGCCATACTACCTGCAATACTCATAGCCAAACCTTGGTTAGTTAATTCATCATTTGCAGTAGCACTCTTTTCTGAATCAGACCAATTTTTATATTTGTCGTCTTCGTTAAGTTGTTTGATAACTTTATCAGGCATATCTTGAATGTATTTACAGAAAAAAATCATAGCTACCATAACTGCAATTAAAACAAGCAATATTGATAAAGTGAATTTATTATCTGCTAATGCATTCAAAATGTCTGACATATTTTTATTTTTGCTGTATGCAAAGCCACCAATTCCTATAACTGCAACACTTAAAAATCCAATTAAAACATACATAACAATATTATTTCTGTCTATAATATCTTGCATAGTTTTCGTAACATTTTTTGTTTCTACTTCTTCGCTATAAGTTTTATCGGTAACCATGAATACAATAGATACACCAATAACTGTTATGTATAATAATATCACTAGAGCAAAAAACAATCCAATGATATATAAATTTTCAACTTTCTTAAAAAAATCTTCAATATCCTTAAGTTCCATATTTTTTTATTAATTACAAGAAAAAAAACTTTTTTTATTTAAACATATAATAATTATTAATATAAATATGCCAAAACGTAGGTATGATTCCGAAACGGAAGATGATGAACCTCCAGTTATTGCTCCAAAGAAGAAAAAAATTGTAAAAACAACCATTAAATTCGAAGAATTACCTTCTATCAAATCATTATCCGAATTAATAGCAGTTGCTGAAACGAATAAATGGTATAAAAATATCAATAATATAATGTTATGGGATATTTTGCCTTATTTGAAAGAATTAAACGATATGATTGGTATGAAATCCGTAAAAGAATCTATTTTCTTTCAAATTATTTATTATCTTCAAGAATTACATTTAAGAAATAAAGAAGGTGATTATCTTCATACAATTATTACAGGTAAGCCAGGTTCTGGGAAAACAACCGTTTCTAAAATTCTTGGTGGTATTTATCAACGTTTGGGAATATTTCCGTCATCTCAAACTCCTAAATTTAAAGTAGCATCTCGTGATGATTTTGTTGGTGAATATTTAGGAAGCACTGCTGTTAAAACTAAAAAATTACTAACATCTTGTATTGGTGGATGTTTATTTGTTGATGAACTATATTCTTTAGGTCCAGGGCAAAAAGATCGTGATTCATATTCTAAAGAGGCTATTGATGTTATTAATTTATTTCTTTCAGAACATAAAAATGATTTTTGTTTTATCGGAGCAGGATATAAAGAAGATATAGAAAAATGTTTTTTTTCGGTTAACCAAGGGTTAAAAAGACGTTTTCAATGGTATCATGAAATTGATGATTACAATGATGATGACTTAGTTGAAATTTTTCTTAAAATGGTAAAAGAAATAAATTGGATAAATAATGTTCCAAAACCAGAATTAGTTGTTTTATTCAAAGAACATAAAGATTTATTAAAAGATGGCGGTGGATCTTGTGAAAATTTATTATCTAAAATTAAAATTTGCCATTCAATGCGTGTTTTTGGTAAAGAAAGTAATTATAAATTTGTTATCGTAAAAGAAGATATCACAGATGCATTTAATTTAATCAAAAAATATAATGCAGTTAAACAACCACCTGAAAAAACATATAGTTATTACACGTAAACATAAATAGAATTGGGTTTATTTTTTCTTAATAATCTGTTAAGAAAAATATGATGTTCTTTAGATACTTGTTTGAGCAATTAGTTCATTTTTAAAAATCGTATTATCTTCTGATAAAGAATTTATTTCAAGTGTTTTACTGAATAATTTAGAAAATTTATCATCGTCAATCGAACCATCATCATTTGTCCAATGATCTTTTGTTATTTGAGATGTTGTATAAAATATACCATTATCGGATAAAATATTTGTCAATTTTTGAGCATTTATATCTTTCTCTAATTCACCATCATGATTTTTATATTTGAATATTTTCCGACTTGGATCCGTACAAACATAATTTAGATTTCCATCAGAATCTTTCAATAAAAAATTAGTTGCAAATTTAGCAACACCTTTTTGTCCTTCATATATAACATCCAAATTGTATTTATCGTTGATTATATTTTTGACATTTTCACTATCTAAATTTAGAACTGACATATTTAATATTTTATTATTTATGTTATTATTGTTAGTTGTAGTTGGTTTTGAAACAGCTGTTTTAGTAATAGATACAATTTGGTCTTGTAAATGTTTTATTTGATTATCTTTTTCAACAAGTTGTTCATTTTTTTCAGTAAGTTGTTTTTTATAAAATTCAGTTTCATTTTGATAATATATTATATCTTTGTTTTCTTCTTGCAATTCTTTGATTTTTTCTTCTAATTCTTGATTTTTAGATTTTAGAAAGATAATACAATTATTTTGATGATATTCGAAATCTTTATCTGAATATGATATATCATTACAATAGTCGCAAATGAGTTGTTTTTTTTGTTTAATCAAACAAAATTTTGCTAATCTTTTATGTTGATTTAATGTTTTTAAACTTTTGAAAACATTATTACAATATTCGCATTTATTCATTTATAATAATATAACATATTTTTTAAATAGTTTTTCAGTTGGAACGAATAAATCTCATTCCGAGAATGAGACGGGAATGAGGCGGAACGATTCCGGAATGAGGTTTGTTCGTTCCAAAAAACGCAAAAAATGAAATTTTTAAACTGCTTTCACTTTAAAATGATTTTTGAGACTGATATTCATCTTCTTTTTCCATTTTAAACTGAAATCAGTTTAAAATTTTCAAAAAACGTCGATTTTTCGTCCACACACACACAACTTTTGATGTGTGTGTGTGGACAATTGTAATGAAAATCGGATAAAATTTCTTTTCCGGAAAAGTTTTTGGCGGAAAAAATGTCAGAGATTTTTTTTCAAATTTTAGAATATAAAAAAATTTTGATATTAAAAATGAATATTTTTTTGGATTTTTCATTTCTAAAAAAACAATGATTTTGTTGATCAAAAAAAATCGATCGATCGTTGATAAAAAAGAAATAAAAATTATACAATTTTAATTATTCGAGACCTCAACAGTCCTTAGATTTTTTTAATAATCTCATTAATTTAATTTAATACTAAACAGTATTAAATTTTTATACTCTCGGCGAGGCTCGAACTCGCATTACGCAGTTATAAGCAGCGCGTGATAACCTATTTCACTACGAGAGCTTTAATCATTTTAATTAAAGCTCTCTACAATATATAAAACGATTGTCTTTAAATTAAAATTTTTCAAAAATGTCTATCTAAATAATTATAATTATAATTAAAATTAAATGGAAATCGATACAGAAGCAGATAAGACAAATTATTATTTTATCAATAATGTATTTATCAATGAATTGAAAGGATATAAAAGTGTTGTAAATTATAAAAAAATTTATGAACAATTATCCGATGATATCAAAAAAGATATTATTTTAGAAACGGAAAGAATATATAATACGATTCCTGTTCATATAGAAACATCAAATACATCTTTTTATCTTGATAATGTGCGTAATATAAGCGACATGGAAATCGATGTTGAAATTTATTTTATGAAATATGCATATAATAATTGTAATTATATTAAAATGGGATTTAACGTATATCTCAAAAATTCTATAAATTATATTATGCAATGTATGAGTTTTTTTAATTCTAATATTGAGAATGAAAATAATGAAATTAACAATTATATTTATAATTTATTATTTTATTTGTATGTGTTTGTAAATAATTTCAAATTTGATAGTTTATTTGATCATTTTTATCATAAAGATGATATTGAATTGATGAAAACGATTAGATTACGAAGTATCAGATTATTTGGAAATCCAGATTCAGAATGTTGTGTTTGTATAGAAAAATGTATTACAAAAACCGATTGCAGTCATATATTATGTAATAAATGTTTTTCGAAATTATCAACAAAAATATGTCCGATGTGTCGTTCTAATTTAGATAATGAAGAGCAAAATTACAGCAATTTAAGTTTTTTCGTTGAACATATACCATCATTATTGAATTCTAATACTTCATCTTCTGCTCATTAAAATCCTCTATCTAAAGACGTATCAAACATATCTGTTTTTGATGCTTCATATGTAATCCATGGATGCACCCAATATATATTAACACGTTGGTCTATATTAACAACCCATAAATTATGGTCTGAAGGAGCCAACAATTTTTGCATATATTGACTTTGTAATATTTTTTCTACACTTTTTTTATTATGCAACATACAACTTAATGTAGCAGGAGCAGGTGTTTCAGGTCTGTAAAATATAACTTCATCACTTCTGAAATTCATTCTTATTGAACCTTCAATTGATTTCACGGGAACTTTACTTTCTTCAGTAAGTCCTCCTAAACATATCTGTTCCCATCCACAAGGCAAATAATTTAAAAGATGATACAAATGGTCAATAAAATTCGGTTTAAAAATTGTATCATCTTCCAGAACAAGTGCTATTTCATCATTATCTAAAATCTGCTGATATATATATTTATGTCCCATAGCATTTGCAATTTCACCTAATGTCATTCGACGATTTAATATATGAGGATTTACAATACAAGAATTTTGAATATCCTCAACTGCTATTTTTTCACGGTCAAAATTATCAACCCATTTTATATTAAAATATTTGTCAAGAAAATTTCGTTTTAATTCTTTTACCATATTTTTCTTTCGTGAAACTAATTTCGTATAATGAAGAATATAAATATTTGAAATTGTATTTTTGATAAATTTTAATTTATCTTCTATCGTAATTGTATACGGTGATATTCTATCCGGTAAATTGTTATATAACCAATTTCTTAAAACTTCTGATGTTTGGGGATCAGTCGAATCATCTTCATATATATAACAACCTACAAAATTCCAATTTTGTTCATACTTTATTGGAAATTGTTTGCATTCGTCGCCTTCATATCGTTTAATTTCATCGTGGATTATTCGGTTATCTGAACTAATTTTTTCATATATATATGTATATAGAAAAAACTGGTCATCTGTATTCTCTCCATTTTTCGTATAAAAATCTTCAATTGTTTCAATCCAATTTTTTTGTATATTGTAAATACCATCGCATTTAATTCCATACATTCCACCTAAAATTTTAGGATAATGTTGAGGATGGTCGCGCATAATATGTAAAATTTTTCCGGAATCTAACCATTCATCAACTGCTAAAACTTCACGTGGTTGAATTCTCGTATCGATATCTCGAGAAATAAAATGACTAACTGCTGGATATAATACAATAGGTTCAAACCGCCATAACATAAATCTACGAAGTCTTATATTTTCTTCCGATTTTAGAATTATAGAAACGTTATCATATTTCTCAAGATTATCAATCATATCTCTATTGATTGCAGAAGTATGAATATAGATTAAACAACGCCAATCGGGATAATATAATTTTGCTAATTCAATATTTTTTAATAATCCAATAACATAACGTTTTTCATTTCCCCATAAACAAAATGATATAACTTTTAATGGTGGTTTTTGAAAAGATTTCAAAATTTTATGCCATCCATATAAATGTTTTACAAAAGAAAATAAATCTGGATTTTTATTATAACATTGTAAAACTAAATGTTGGTCATCATCTGCTATACAATTATCTTGAAACTCAAGGAATACTTCCATATATAATTTTTGATAAGAAATCATTGCATTTCTTGAACCAAAAAACCAAAATCCGCCAACAACTTCAGGAGCATTTAACAAAGTATAATTTATATCTAAATCTTGTTTTTCGATAGGATTGATTAATGAATAATTTATTTTATCTTTATCTAATTTATTGATATCTAAAAGACGAATAGGTATATTTTGTTCTTTAGAGAAATAACCAAAATCTACCCAAGAGAAATATTGATTTTTGTTTTCGAATTTTTCAATTGCTAAACAAATTAAGTCGATTTTAGAATGATTAATTAAAGTATATTCTGGGTAATTATGTTCTGGAAAATGAACGCGATTACCAAGTTTAGAAATAAAATCCGGATTATTCATAATTTCAAATTCTCTTTCGATATATTTCCATTTTGGTAAAATATTTACGGTTGTAGGAATTAATGTAATATTTGTAATATATGGAAGTTCAATCATTTTCTTATGAAGGAAAGAATAATGACGTTTGTCGATGAAAACAATTAAATTATCGGATTCGCAAGTGCGAGAATCGAATAATTTGAAAAAAGGCTCAAAAGAACGATAATAGTCTTCAAATGAACGAGTAAATTGTGACCAAGTTGTGCGGTTAATATCGATAAATGCCGTAATATATGTAATCATATTTATAAAAAATAACGAATTGTATAAATCAAAAAAAGTTTAAAAAAATAATTTTAAAGATTTTTATAAATGAGAAGTCCATCTATGGATCTTGGTTTTCGCAAAGATACGATATTTTTTAACCATTTATTTATAAATAATTTTTATTTTATACACTATAAAAATTAGGAATCTGTCGTACATAATACAAAATATTCAGGAGTTAAATGTGGAATGGATACAAGTATTTCGCTATTCCTATTTATAGGTTCGCTGTTATACTTGTCAAACGGCTTTTTTATTCGATAACTCATCTGAAATAATTGTGCTTCACTAGTAAATAAATTATATAATATTTTTTGATCGGTCATTTTTTTAGCGTTTTCTATCAAACTATTTTGTTTAATAATTTTTAAATATTCGGATAATGTTTTTTTAGATTTAATAATATTTTCATTTACTCTTATTCCACTTCTAATTTCACTCGAAAAAACAAATGTTCTTGTTGGGTCAACTCTGATAAAAACTTTCGATTTCATATTTATTTTATCATATGAGCTAAATATTTCATCTTCAGGTGTTGTATAATTAATTTTTCTTGAATAATATGGCGCTCTAAAAAATATATATGGATGAAAAATACTTCTACCGAATTTCACACCTTCTTTTTCAAGTTGCTCCCCCGTTTTTAATCCTAATTTACATAAAGTATCCTTATCTTTTGGTTGAGTGTATTCTGACCATATTATTATTCCTTTTTTAACTTCTGGTCGTAAAATACATATTAAATCATCTTGATGCAATATATCACTTTCTTCTATTGATTCTTTTAATTCATAACTTTTTATTTTGGTTAAAGAATATTCTTCCGCAATACCAACATTGTCAATTATTTTAATCCAATTTTTTGTTTTACCAGAAGCAAATGTAAATTCTGGGTCTTCATAAATTTTATCAGTAGTAGTAGTTATTTTTTTTAATAAATTCAAATCTATACTTTTAAATTCTTTAATTTGTTGCAAATTTAATCCATCAAATATATTTTTCCGACTTCTTTTAATCGATTTCCTTTTCGAATGTTTACGAGATTTTTTTCTTGAATGTCTTCGTTTCATTTATTAACAAAAATAAATTTTTTTTTAATAAAAATGAATAATTGATATAGGTAAACAGTCTGTTAAAGTTAATACGTCAACACCTATACCTATAATTAAACCGGCTGCTAATTATTTCGATTCTTCATATGGTGCAATTGAGGAAAGTGCGATAAGACAAAATTATATTGCAAGATTGTCTAGTGTTTTTAATGATAAAAATAACACTAAAGGCGTTCAGATGGTAAAGTCCTAAAAGCAAACATTCGTGGTAAAAACTTATAAATTTTTATAACTAAAAAGTTATAAAACAACTTTGAAACATTTTACGCATACAATAATTTTTCTTCTTCTGATAACGTATTCCATTTTTTTAACAATAAATGATTAACTTCTTTTTCTGTAAGGTCGGGTCGTTCTTCTTTTGTACTTTCTCTATGTTTTCTAACATAATTCATCACATTACCTTTTTTAATTTTTGGCGGACTTTTACTTTTTTTCTTACTTTCTTTAGCGCTTTCTACTTCTATCTCTTCATCATCATTTTCTTCTTCGTCATCGTCGTCATCAACGTCTTCTTCTCCTTTCTTTTTATAATATATTAGCGCACGTTTTTCGATATTATTAATTTTATCTATCAAATCATTATCATCAAGTAAATGTTTAATTATTCTGATATAATTGAAAAATGATGTTTTATCTTTTCTATTAATCGTTTCAGCAAATTCAGAAATTGAAATATTTTCAGGAATTTTAGTTATCAAATATGTGATTTCTTTTTTTTCGTTTCCATAATCTTCTAAAACATTTTCAACATATTCACTCAATTTCTTTTCAGAAAATGACATTCTATCAGAAGAAATACAATATTTTTTCAAATTATCAATTACTTTTTTATTTATTTCACGTTTTTCTCTCATTATCTCATATAATATCTCATCTCCTGTTTGTTCACTGATTCCTTCTGGAGCAATAGAAACAAGTAAATGAACATTAACATTTCTTTCTTCTTCCGGTAAATGCGCGTGTGATAAAAATCGGATTGCTCTACCTATAATTTGATATATACTCGCGTGATTCCAAGTTGGGTCAAGAACAATAACATTTCTTACACCACGTAAATTAATTCCTTCACCACCTGCACGAGTAATAATTAATGTTTCAAATTCATTATTATTATATCTTTCAATAATATCAACTCTTTCGACAGCGGATGTTTTACCATGAATCAATTCATATGATATATTTTCTTTATCTAAAACACTTTTAATAACTGATGTTCCAAAATTTAACCAGTTTGTAAAAATAAAACTTTTTCCAGATTTTATTATCGGAACGGCCGCTTTTAATTTATCAGTTATATATTCCAACGAACCTGCCTTATTCACAGCTTTTCTATGGGCGTGAAAAAATTTATTTGGAGAATTAAAAACAACATCATCGACATATTCACCTTCAATTAATGTTTTATATCTTTGATAATATTTATTACTCATAGGAACTTTTACAAATATTTCGTCTTTTTGTTTTGGGAAATTAGGGTCTTTAGAGGAATCTTTAATATCAATTTTACCATCAAGATATTCATATAATTTTGTTAAATTCTGTTCGGTTGGTTTTTTTTCAATATAATCAATATAATTTTTATCTGTATCAGTAATTATTTTACCATACAACAAATTAATCAATGAAATAAAATCGGTCAAGAAATTCACAAATGGAGTAGCGGTTAACAATAATCGTTTTTTAGCCTTTAATGCACATTCTAAAACAGCATTATATCGTGAAGAATTAATATTACGCAAATTATGAACTTCATCAATTATTAAAAATGTATTACTATCACAAGGAATAGGCTTATTACTTTTCTTCATATTTAAAAATTTTTCATAAGAATAAAAAGTATAACGAAGTGCATGATCGCGTTTTACGCCATACTTTATCATATCTGTTTTATAGTTTGCAATCAATCCAGCAGGACAAATAATAACAGTATGATTATCTGGGTCTTTATCAAGAAAACATTCAGATGCACCAATAGATGTTAATGTTTTTCCAACACCAACTCCATGGATAACTAACATACTGTCATTTTTATCCATATATTTAATAACGCGTTGTTGAACAGGACGTAAAATGATTTTACTACGTTCAATGCAACTTCCAGTAGATGGTTCATCTTCTGCATTTACAATATGCGCTTCTTCAGTATCGAGATTGACACAGCGTCGTGTAATGGGATGTCTATATTGATAAGGCTTACACGGTTTCAAGTCTTCAGTATTCTTGTACATCGGTTTATAATCGGGTTTATTTTTACATTTACCTGTCTTAAAATCTCTATATTGATGGGGTTTACAACTTTTTACAAGACGACCTTTATACTTTTCAAAACCTTCAGGAATTGGAGATGAAGATGATTTACCATCTCTTTTTCTTCGAGATTTTCTTTTTGAACGAGATTTTTTCATTTATTTATAAATATTTTTTTATAAATAAAAATTTTTAATTCCTTTTAGATTTTCTTTTAGATTTTCTTTTAGATTTTCTTTTAGATTTTCTTTTAGATTTTCTTTTAGATTTTCTTTTAGATTTTCTTTTAGATTTTCCATCTTTTTTTACATCTTCATTTAAGAAATCAAATACAATTTCAATCACATCATCTGGAATATCCATTTTTTCTAATGGTTTTTCTTTTTCTCTAATTGTTTTTTTTGATCTATAAAATTTTTGAATCTTTTCTGCAGCTTTTTTAACCAATTGAGTTTTTTCTTCATCTGAAAGTTTATATTCTTCCGAACCATTACATTCTTTTTCTGTAATTTTTTCTTTTTTTTCGGTATTTTTTTTAAAAATTTCTATTAATTTATTATATTTATCATTTTTATTACAAGATACTAAAAACATTAACATTTTATTTATTATTTCATTTTTTAACATTATTTTTTCCAATTTTGATTTAAACGCACTTAAATCAAGTTTTTCCCCCTTCTTATTCTTTTGCCAAATTGGATTAATACTTATTTCATATTTCAACATATCAAAACAATCTTTACCTTGTAAATTTTTTATAGTCAAATCAGCTCCTTTTAAACATAACATTTCGATAAATTTAAATCTATTATTTTTAGCAATGATGTTTATCGACATTAAAGCAATAAAAAGTTTCGTATTTGATTTTGATATTTCAATATCTGGTTCCGGTAATAAAGCTAGCATCGCAACAGTATTATCATCTTCATACTTTTCGTTTAAATATCCTATTCCACCACCTTTATTAATTATCTTATCAATTATTTCATCTGCCTTTATATTATAAATAAATACATAAAATAAAGGCGGAGGAAAAATATTTAAATTTATTTTTTTATGATTAATAACTAATTCAAAAATTTTATTCGCATTTTTACGATCGTCATCATCAAAATCAAACGCAGGATTATGCATATTATAGTATAAGTATAAACATGCTTGTAATGCATATTCTCCATAATTATAATTTAAATTAACGTCTGTTTTTTCATAATTAAGTAATATTTCAACTATTTCTACATTATTTTCTTTTATAGCATTAACCAATGCAGAATCAGAAGATTTATAATATTCGGTGTGATATATTTCATTCGGATCTACACCTTCTTTAACTAATTCTTTAATTTTTTCTACATTTCTGTTTTGTATAGCATCATTCATTTTATATTTTATAAAATATAAAATAATAAATATAAAATAATAAATATAAAATAATATATTTATAAATTATCTATATAATCACTTAAAAAATCTTGCGAATCATTAATCTTTTTAATTTTTTCTTCTGTTTCTTTTATCATTTCAATATCATTTTTATAAACAGGTAAATTAAATTTATTAAAAAACATTTCTGTAAAAATAATTGGAGAGATGAAAAATGTAAAAAATAATAGAAATTGTATACCGTCTAATATATTATTATGGTAAATAATAGCCGATAAACAAAATAAAATACATTCCATTACTCGGAAATAATACACGTATTTATTGAAATACTTATTAACGTAATTTTTGGTATCTAAAAACATTAATTTATATTTAGCAGAAATTTGCGAATGCATTTTTTCCATTTCAACTAAATTTTTTAGTAATCCGCGCGTATAACGTTTTGATTCATCATAATTTTCATTTTCTTCTTCAATTTGATTGATTTTTTTCTCAAGTTCATGAATATCTGAAGATAACTTGCGATTTTCTGATTGCAATGTTTCATTCATCAGAATAATATATCTCTCGTAAGGAGTTGAATCCTTTAGAGTATTGTCACGGTTCTTATCATTGTTAAAATAAATATTAACGTCTTTATTGTTAAGTTTGTCCATCATATTTATGATTTTTTATTACGTATCGAAATAACAAATTCAATTTTTTATTTAAAACAAGCTTGTATACGTAATATAATGTTTTACAAATTATATAAGAAATTCTACGTGATTGAAACACATTATAAAGAATTCAATAAAATTTTATTTAATACAGATGAATTAAATTTTTCAGTGTTTTGTGTATCTTGTGGAAATGCTTGTGGTAATAAAAATTTATGTTATAATAAAAATTGTTATCGATTTATTTGTGATTTTTCTTACAATGAAAAAGGAAAAAGAATATATATTAAAGATGAAATAGAATTAAAAGAAGAAAATACAGAAAATAAAATGGCGATTGAATTATCGGTTGGTATTAAAAAAGATGTAAATTTAGAAATATTGAATACTGAAATTGAATTAGCAAATCTTGAATATAATGAATTTATTACTTTTTGTTATTTAAAGAACACTAATGGAATGTTTTTAGATATAGATTTTGATGAGATTTTAAAATTTGTACCGGTAATTCATACAAAATATTCATCATTAAAAAAGTTTTAAAAAAAAAGTTTTTAAATAAAAATGGAATGTCAATATTGCAATGGTAATTTTTCTGATTCGAAATTATTAATGAAACATCAGAAAACAAAATTTTGTCTAAAAATACAAAATAAAGTAAAACAATTGGAAGAAGAAAAAGAGATTTTGAGAAAACAATTGGAAGAAGAAAAAGAGATTTTGAGAAAACAATTGGAAGAAGAAAAAGATAATGAAATAGAAACATTGAAAAATCAAATAAATTTGATGACACCAGTAAAATTCGATTTTGGACAAATTCAAGATATTATAAAAGAATACTGCAAAAATTAAATTTGTCGCAAGAAAAATCTCTGATATTCGCGAGAATCTGACAGTATAGTTACGAGATTAAATTATAAAATAATTTTTGTATTATTTTATAATTTGTAATTTTTTATTGTAATTCAATTTCATCATCTGTTTTTTCTTTTCTTGTTAATGGTTTAACGTTCAATTTTAATTGTTCTACTGCATCCCAATTAACTTTTGGAGATGGAATTTTTACAGTTTCAACTGGTTTATTTAGTCTCATTCTTGCGTATCGAGAATGATGTTGTTTCTTGGTAAGACATAAATACGGACAATCGTCATATACGCACATTTATTATTATAAAATATTTAATTACTTAATTTTTTATTCAATTTAAATTATTTCTACTATAAAAATTCGTTTTACTTTCAGACGGGTGAATATAACAACAAGATTTTTTATTATTTATATTCATAAATTTCCCAGAAACGATTTTAATCATTTTACAATCGATACCAAACCCGCATTCGGTTATATTAAGTTCACGTTTTGTATGGGCGTAACTGCAATTTTCGTTATACGGACATTTTTCATTTTGTAAAATGGAACGACATATCTGTGTTCGTAATTTTTTTTCTGTTTTCTTTTCGACATCAATTTTCTTTTGTTGTTTAGGTTTAACTTCAATCCATCCGTTTTCTTTTACTGGTTCAGGATTTTTTACAACTGGTTCAGGATTTTTTACAACTGGTTCAGGTTGTTTTATTGTATCCATAAAATTTGCCCAAACTTTTGTTATAATTTTTTCTTCTTTCAATTTTTGATGTATTTTATTTTGTTTGTAAGATGCCATCGCATTCCCATTAAACATAAATCCGTGAAATACGACTACTTTATCACATGGTAATTCATTTATATATTTTTTCATTTCTGTAGTCAAGATACTGTAATGATACTCAAATTCATCGTATGTATCTTGCATCTCTTTTTCAGTTACTGGTTCGCTAATTTTTGTTCGAATGAAGAAATTAGTATCGGTTTCGTTTTTATGTCTTCTATCGCACAAGTAATATTTATGTGTGTTTTGGTATTTATTATTGTATAATCTAACGAATTTACAATCATCGTATGGACAATTTGATATGTTTAACTCATTTTTAAAATGTGCATAATTACATTTATCTCCTTTAGGGCATTTTTTTCCTTCTTTAATAAGTGTGCAAAATTTAGTTTTATGATAAATATTTGATTCTGATTCTGGTTTTTTGGATGATTCTTTTTCTTTTCGTTTTACAGAAATCCAAGATTCATCATCTTTCTCAAATGATAATGGTATAATTTGTTGAGGTTGATGTTGCGTTGTGTTTACCCAATTTAACAATGGAGAAACAAGTGATTTAAAAGTAAGGGTTTCCTTTTTATCTTTTTCTCTAATTTCTCTCTGTTTTCTTTCTTCGAGTAAGCGTTTTTCGTTATTTTGTCTGATTGAAATTGCTGTCTTCAGCATATGAAAAGAATTACGTTTATCGCGTTGTTCAATTTCGTTATCATAAACAGTATCAAAATTATCTTCGTAAAACGACATTATCTGGTTTATTATCTGGTTGGTGATTTTATGTTATATCTCTGATTTTTTTATTCAATTTTTTTTAGATTTTCTTTTAGATTTTCTTTTAGATTTTCTTTTAGATTTTCTTTTAGATTTTCTTTTAGATTTTCTTTTTGATTTTCTTTTAGATTTTCTTTTAGATTTTCCGTCTGTTTTATCACTTACTACTTTTGTCATGTCTGTTTTAGGTGTTGGTGTTATATTAATTCTTAATATATCTTTATCTTCATCTTTAACTCTTGATACTACTTTTGCTGTTCCTGTTTCAGGTATTTTTAAACCCTTAAATATATTTTCCATACCAACTTCTGTTATATAATTTAAATTTTCTAAATTTTTTTTATCATTATTTATATCTTCCCAATCTGAAGAATCCGCACGTTTACGTTTATTGCTCATTTTTATTTATATAAAAATAATTTTTACCAATTTTTTAAATAATATTATTTTAATAATATTATTTTAATAATATTATCTATTGACTTTCTACAGTAAAAATGAAAAAAAACTTATACTTGAATTTACTTAAAACTTTTACGCATCTACTGGTGTTCCTTCCTTGTACTTTTGCTTATCTTCTTCACTTAACGCTTTCCATCTCTTACTTAACTCTATAGTTGTTGCCTTGAAATCAAGACCAGTTTCAGCACTTACAGATGCTCTCATAACTTTGGTATAATTAATGTATCCATTGTTATTCTTCTTTGCTACTGGTTGTACTGGTTCAGCAGGTGGCGCCTCAACAACAGGTGCTGGTACTGATTCTTCTTCTACCTTCTTCTTCTTTCCACCTGCTTTCTTCTTCTTACCTTCATCTACAACTACTGGTTCAGGTACTTCAGGGACAAGTACTGGTTCAGTAGCAGGTTCCTCAACTTTCTTCTTTCTACCACCAGATTTCTTCTTTGTATCAGGAACTGGTGCTTCGGGTTCTACCTCTTTGGATTCTTGAGCGCCATCAGCTAAAGCACTCTTTTGTCTCAAATATCTTTCCTTATCTTCAGAAGCCAATTGCTCGTACTTCTTCTTTACATCGGCATCTACATTCTTCCATCTATTTGCCATTTCACTCATAATCTGCTTATTGTTCAATTCAGGATGGTCAGCCTTTACAGGCTCTCTGACATCCTTGCAGAAAATAATGTATGCAGACAAGTTCTTTTGAACTCCGTCAGCGCTCTTGACCTTCTTGGTCTTCTTATCAGTTGGTTGTTGTTGCGACATTTCTTGTTGGAATCTCTCTTTATCTAAATTAACCATTTCTTTAAATAACTGTAATTCGTCAGGATTATTTTTTACCAATTGCCATAATCTTCCTAATTCAGTAGTAATCTCTTTATTAGAAAGTTCAGGATGTTTTTCTTTGATTTCAGGTCTCTTTGTAATGCAAAAACAGATATAATCACTCTTTACTTTTTTAGGACGAGAAGCTACCTCATTTTCCTTGTCCAATGTCTTTTTGTATGCTTTTTTCATTTTCTTGGTCATTTTTTTGTTGTTCACGAGATTAGTGATGAGTTTGGTAAAACTCTCTTGGTTCTCTACAGAACCCCATCTCTCTTGGTCTCTTTCACTGGATGCTTGTAAAAACAACTTGATGTAGTCGTTAATAGGAGCATAAATTTGAGTGTTGATAAAGTCAGACATCGTAAATATTGTTCGCTGTATGTGTGGTGATTTTTTATACGAGACCTAAAATAAAAATTCAATTTTTTTTCTGAAACAATTTTTTTCGTAAAATTTCGAAAAAAATTGAAAATATTCATAAATGCTCTGTTTTAACCTAACTTTCCTCCAGTGTTTTTCTTGATGATTTTACGAATTTTAATATCGTTTTCACACGAGTTACATATAGAAATAAAATTATTGCATTTCTTTTGACAAAACCAGCATAATCTGTGCAATTGAGCAGAGACGGTAATCGAGTTCATGATGAATAGATTCTTTTATTTATAATTTTATTTTTAAATTCATTTTTAATTAAAAATTTTTATCCAACGTAATAATTTTATAAAAAATATACTTAAACTTTCATTTACTTTCTTAACCGATTACATAACATAACGCAAATACAAAACACATAAATAACGTATTCGAAAACACATATGTTTTCTTTTTCTTGTTGATTTCTTCTTCCATTTCTTCATCTGAATTTTCTTCTATAACTTCTAAAGGGGCGAATATTTCTACTGGGGCAGGTGGAGCAGACGGAATATGATGATTTGTTGTCATATATTCTCTTAACTTTTCTGAAACATTAGTTAATCTTCTATTGGAAAAAATCCATCCTCCAAATTTTTCACAGGTAATTGGATGGGTTAAATTACGATTCCATTTTCCACCGAGAGTTTTAATTAATTCTTTGTGGTTTGCTGTATCATCTCCAAAAATAACAAATGATCTCTCGCTGTAATTGATTAATTGCATAATGATTTTTGAGATATGTCAGGTGAATTTTTATTTGAGACCTAAAATAAAAAATCAATTTTTTTAAAGTGAATACAACAACAAAAATATATTTGTATTTATTTAGTTTTACATCTTTAATGCTTCTTGTAATTCCTCATTTTCTTCACGTAGTTCCTCAATTTCTTTCTTTAACATTTCATTTTCTTTCTTCAATTGAGCAATGATTTCATCACGTGGGTCTGAAACTGTTGCTGTTTTATCATACCATTCTTGAACAATAGACTTTTTATCCAAACTAAAAACCCATCCGGGGCCAACCGATAATTTACCATTATATCTTCCTCCAAGTTCTTTCAATTTATCTTTATGAATCTTTGTATCACCAAATACAACAAAAGAATAGGCAGAATAATCTTTGATACTAATAGAAGACATGACTGAATTTTATTATTTATCTTAACATAAAATTTCAATTTTTTCCTTGAAACTTGAACTATGTCATTTATTATTGTAATAAAAAAAAAAGTTGTATTTAATAAAATGACATCGTATCACGGAGGAAAACAAAAATTTGGAAAAGAAATTGCATATCAAATATTTTCAAATAGTTTAGACAGAAATATAGATATAAAAGGATACTGTGAACCTTTTTGTGGAATGATGGGTGTCTATAAGCATATTCATGATATATTTGATAATAGTATTAAATATAAAGCAGGTGATTTAAATGAAAATGTTATACTACTTTGGAAAAAATTAAAAACTGGATGGAAACCTCCTACAAAAATTTCAGAAAGTGAATATAATGAAATAAAAAATGGTAAAAATTCAGCATTAAAAGGATATGTTGGACATCAATATAGCTTTGGTGGTAAATATTTCAAAGGGTATGCACCTAAATATGGTAAAATATTTGACTCTCAAAAAGTCATAGATAAGTTATCAATTATGGGAAAAAAATTTAAAGATGTTGAATTTAAATGCGATGACTATACACAATATTCTAATTTAAAGAACTATATAATTTATTGCGACCCTCCATATTTAAATACGGAATCTCATTATACATCTACATTTGATTCAGAAAAATTTTATGACTGGTGTATTAAAATGAGTAAAAATAATATTGTATTTGTAAGTGAGTATAAAAAACCAAGAAATAATTTTAATCTTGTATTATCAATAAAAAATAAATTAACAGGTATAAGTCCTTCGCAAAAAAAAAGTAAACGGAAAAGTAAAAAACGAGAAGAAAAATTATATATCGTTAATTAAACCACTGTTGGTTTAATTAAAGGTTTGAATAACGTCTTTTATTCTTTTTTTATAATTGCATAAATACGTGGATTAATTATTACGTTATTTCTTGAATAATTCCATAACAATCCGAATTGTGATTTTAATCCTGAACCATTCTTTATATTATTGAAAAATTGTTCAGGTGAACCGTCGTAATCTATAGCATTCATTATATCATCAACATTAACTTGTTTATTTTCTGAACACAAAAATCTCAAAATCTTTCCAACAATTGCGTTTTTATCTTTTAACCATTTTTTTAATTTTATCGTATTAACACCATCAACAATATTTTCACCTCCATCTCCATTTTCCTTTTCTTCGACAGCATAATATTCTTCCCCGTATAATTCTATATTCTTTCTTTTCTCTTTTTCATATTCAATATCAATTTTACATAAGAAATTTATACAATCCAAATTTGGTTTCTCCAATATTTTCTCTTCATCACTTTTATTTGGATTCTCAATCAAATTCTTTTCGATTCCTTTTACTTTATTATAATTTGCTGAATGTCGATTCTTAAATATCGGATATGTTTCCAAATATTCAGAACTTATACAAACATTCCCTTTTTGCGATATACTTATCAACTCTTTCACTTGTTCATCATGTATCGCAAATCCATTCAAAACATCTTTTTTCGTTTTCTCTAACGTGTATATAATCGGTCTTATATTATCTCCGTGATTACCACTCATTCGATTCATCGTTTGTATCGCTGTTGCTACCGTTGTCTTTGCTCCTAACTGAAATATCCCGTGAGTCAAATGATAATTATGTGGCTTATCATAATGCGACGTAAATGATATCGCTTCTTTGCACATATCATAAGATATTAATGCAATCTTTGGAAACTTTTTTACACCTTCATTCGCAAAATATTGAAACACATCACTAATATCAATTCGATTTGACGAAAAGTAATGTGCTATTGAATTATCATCATCTCTTATTTTCTTCATTATAGATTTTTGTTCTTCTATTATAATCGGTTCATCCATCATTGAAGAATGATGTATATAAAAACCTTCTCCGTGTTCTACTACTACACACCATTCAGCATCTGTTATCGCTGGTGATAACTCATTATTAATAAACGAATTCATCATTGACAAATGGTCTTCTTTTTTCCTTTCAGTTTTTATCAATACAATTATGGGATGTTCGTTTTCTACATTATGTCTTCGGTCATATCTTACAATCGGTTTTTCTGTTGACAACTCATTTAATATTCTAACAACGGCATTTTCTTCATCTTTATTAATATGTTTGAATTGCCAATTTGTCATACCGGTATAATAATCATTTGGTGGAATATAAACAATGTTATCAGAATATAATGATTTATCTACCATAATTACGTCTTGAACTGTAGCACTTACAGCAATATATTTACGAGATGATTCTCGCAATTTAACAAATTCATTATCATATTTTACAGCAGGGTCGTGATATGTATCCGAATCCATATTTTTATAACAGCAAGATACTTGTGCCTCATCTGCAATTAAAACAATGTTAGAAAATTCGTTTACCATCTCATTAATACGTTCTATATGTTGATGGTGCTTAATTGCAATAATAATACGAGGTCTTTCACCTGTTAAAGCAAGTCCTAAACTGTCGTCGTCATCCGATTTCTTTATGCTACTATCATAATAAATGAAATTATCGTTAAAAATACTTAATTCGTCTTCTGAAAAACGTCCAAGAGATTTCAAATAATTTTTCAATTCATTGCAATAACTTCTTAATCTTCTCATTAATTGTCTGACTTGACTCTTATCGAGAACTACCATAACAGGAGTTAGTCCTAATGCAAGATAAATTAATGCCACTGGAATTACAAGAAATGTTTTTCCAGATTGACAATAAGCAGTTATCAATGTGGTTTTATTACTTGGAATAATGACAAACGAATCGTCTAATAACAACTCTTTAAATTGAAAGGCTTTAGAATCTAATAATGTGATTGGATTTTGTTTTTCATAACGAAAATACCTAAAAACGTATTCAGCTAATGTCATATTTTCTTTTTTATTTTCAAAATTAGTTTCAACATTCAATTTAAAAATTTCTTCGTCGTTCGGTTTTGGATGAAGGATTGCTAAATCATATAAATATTGCAATTTTTTTAATTTTTCATTTTCGTTTTCTTGTTTTTCTTTTATGTTTCTTAAAAACATTGTTGCTACTTTTTGTTTTTCATCTTTGATATGTTTAATGAGCCATTCTGCTAACTTGATAATTCTTGTAATGCTATAATATTCATCTTTGATTTGGTCTAATTCGCTCATACTACGTAATGTTTTTGCTACCATAATTGCACAACCAATGTAAATTTCTTTCTCAATACGTCCGGAAACCCCTTCCAAATCGTGATATCCAATAATTGATTGTTGTAAAAAAATCTTGCGCTCGTTGTAAGTTGACATCGTTAGTATGATTAGGTGATTTTTTATTCCAGACCTAAAATAAAAAATCAATTTAAATTTTTTCGTTAACTTATGGTAGAACGTTTTCCAGGTTTGCCACCAAACAAAGGACTTAATGCATCATTTCCTATTAAAGTTATTCCTTCTTGAAGATAAACATTAAATAATCCGAAATCTTTTATTGTATCTTTATTTTTTTCGGCAAAACTGGTTGTTTTTTCAGCTACATTTGATACAAAACTGGTTGTTTTTTCAGCTAAATTTGTTACACCTGATTTTAAATCTCTGTATACTTCTGTTTCTAAAGGAATTTCATTTTGTTGTTCTTGTTGTGATTGCTGACCATCCAAACGTTGTTTACGTTGTCTTTGCTTTGGCATTTTTTAGAAAATAAAAAAATTAAATATATTTCTTTTTCGACTTCTTTTTCGATTTCGACTTCCGTTTCGACTTCCGTTTCGACTTACGTTTCGACTTACGACGTTTTTTCTTTTTACCGTCACTTGATGGTTTTGAAGGTTTTGAAGGAGAAAAAAATGATAATAAATTATCCAATATTGATTCATCATGTGGAGATGGAGGTGGTGTTTCAGTCAGTAATTTATTTTTTTCTTGTTTTTTTTCCATATCTATATTTTCTGGTAATTCAAGATCTTTTTTAGAAATTTTTTTTTTCATAGGAAATTCTTCTAAAGGGTTAACACGAGGAGAATTCATATCAGGAATATCATCTTTATTAATTTCAACATCAGGAATTTTCTTTATATTAGACATAACTGTGGATTTTACAGTTCCTGACATAACCGGTGGTATACCATGTATGTTTTTTAAATGTTTTGGCATATCATATTTTTGTACTTCTGCATCACAAAATTCACAATAAATTATTTCTTTTTTATCCATTTTATTTTAATAGAAAATTATATTTTTTAATTTTTATATAATAAAATGACAAAAACAATCAAAGTTAAAAAAATACATACTGACGAATATATGGAAAAAAAAGAAGGAAAATTTTTTACAGATGATAATATGAAAATTTACGATAAAGATATAGATGTTTATACAGAAGATGGTAAACTATTACTTAAATTTAGAAAAAATGTTATTTCTGACGATGATGTAAATATTTTATATGAAATTAAAAACGTGGCTACGTTAGGTGCAACAAGACCAAGTGCATCTGGTATACCAAAATCTGGGAAATATAAAATTATAAAATCTAAATCGACTGGAAAAAATTTGAGGGTATTAACGACAAAAGCAAGAAGTGGTATTGTAGGTTATTATGATACTCTATCTAATTTTGGATATTCGGCTAATAAAAAATCAAAGTCAAAAGTAAAATGTAGAACAACAGCATATACCGGTAAACATATGGATAAATTTAAAAAATGTTTACCGATTTTCAAAAGAATTGATAGAATATATAAAAAACTTGTTCCTTCTTTCTACAAAGTACAAAAAGATGCCATAAATAAAATAAATAAAGATTATGTCATCAAAGATACAATATTTACAACAGTTACAGTAAATAAAAATTTCCGAACAGCATTACATCGCGATGGAGGTGATTTAAAAGAAGGTTTTGGAAATTTAGTTATTGCATCTGAAGGTGAATATGAAGGCGCTTATACAATGTTTCCGCAATATGGTATTGGAGTAGATTGTCGTTCTGGTGATTTTTTAGCAATGAATGTTCATGAATGGCATTGTAATTCTAAAATGACTGGAACAGGAACAAGAGTTTCATATGTATTTTATTTACGAGAAAAAATGATGTCGTCATGTCCTAAAAAATCAAAATCGAAATAATTTTATATTTATTTATATAAATGAAAAGTCGTTCTAAAAGTAAAAATAAGAAAACAAAAGTTAATGTTAAAAATTACGGAGAAATGTCATTATTTATAAGACCAAATACAACTGATATAAAAGTGATAAAAGAAGTTTTACAAACTTGTGTATATGAAAAAAAATCTATTGACTTTTTTATTGAAAAAGGTGAAAATTGGTTAGACCTCGGGGGGAATATAGGAACATTTTCACTATTATGTCTTGCGCGAAATGCTAATGTTATTTCATATGAACCCGAAAAAGAAAATTTCAATTTGATGGAAAAAAATATTGAAACCAATTTTCCAGATGCTTCTTCAAGACAAGTCAAATTAATTAATCAAGCAGTTGGAACAAAATCAGGAAATATAGAATTATATTTATGCAAAGGAGATTATAATAAATATCGACATACAATATATCCAAAAAGAGGAAGAGAAAGTGTTTCAGTTAAGATGCAATCAATAAAAAGTGTTTTAAATAAATATTCAAAAATTGATTGCATCAAAATGGATATCGAAGGTGCAGAAATTGATATTCTTGAATTTTTAAAACCCAGTGATTATAAAAAGTTTGGGATAAAGAAAATGGTTTTTGAATATAGTTTTGATATTGATAATTCTATACCACGATTTATGAAAATAATGAAATCTTTGAAAAAATATTTTAATAATGTTCATTGGACAAAAGTTAAAGAAAATGAATTAACATATGATTATTTCCCAGCTGCTACATTAGTTTTCTGTTATATGTGAAACATACTTTTACGACATACTTAACTTATATTTACTTTATACTTTACCACTCAATCTTCTTTAATCGAATGTTCAAATCCGATTTTCCTTTATAATTACCATAAACTCTGTCAACTTTTAATTTAACATTAAATGTTTCAAGAAATTTATTGTAAATTACACCTTTAGGTTTAAGTGCTTTCAAAACTTCTGCGGTAACTACAATACCTTTGTAAGAATTATCGGCGCTTTTTTCAGACCTGATGCATCGAGAAACACACAAAGGATACGCGGGATCGAGTGATAGTTTTATGAATTCCGACAATTCATTTTCCATTACATTCACATTAGTTGCCGATGCACAAGTCAAACGTTGTGAATAAGCACCATTTGACTCTTCAGAAGTACCATCTTCGTGAACAATCTCTTGGTGAAAAGCACACTTGTCTTTGGTTTTTGGAACATTAACCAATTCAGGAACTGTGTTTGGTTCGACTCTGAACAAAAGAAAAACATCACCTTTCTTTATGTCTAAATGATTATAATTATCATTTTTAATAAGCCAAAAACAAATTTGATGGGGTTCTGTAAGGTCATTTTGGTTAAACCCACAAGACTGTCCATAATTTCCTGAATCATCTCTATCAATAAATAATCTACCGATTTTCTCTGGGCCATCCACACAAGAAGCAACTAAATGATTTCGCTTTGTGAATTCGTATCTTGTATTATCAATCATATTATTAACTTGATTGATAATATTAACAGAAACAACATCATTGTTATGATTTTGAACTCGATTCTCATCAAAACACTTTTGAATTGCGTTGATAATACTTTCATTATCATTAACGTTATCACATTCGAAATCTTCAGCATTAATCTTTACTGGAATAGTGTGAACGAGAGAATCACACGAATTTCTGGTAGATATAATATTATTCGCTCTTTGAGGAATAATCTGTTCACGATTATGAAAATCAAGATATTTTGTTATCTCATCCGAATCTATAAATTTCTGATGAAGATATATCTTGACATTTATGTTAGCACCTCGTGAGACATAACCACACATTCTTCCTGCAAGACCTTGAAGCAAGCTATCAGTGTTAGTTGTTTTAGAATTCATATTCATCACAAAAGACACATATCGTTTAGGAACTACTTTTCCCATCTTAAACATGCCTTTAATGAAAACAACCGTTTTCTGTTCAGGTTCATTTTCTAAATTTTCAATTCCAAATTCTCTATGATGCATATCAATAGACACATATTTCCATCCATTTGCATCACATAATTCTTTCGCTCTATCAATCAACGCAACTTTTCCTTTGTCAACACATCTAACAATTCCATATGTTTTTCCATCAATATTTCGCAAAGCATCTTCAAGTCCTTCAAGAGGGTCTGCGAATCCGACAAAGCAATCATTTTCTTTAAATTCTTTTATTCCAATATATTCACTATCAAGTGATGGAATCATATAAACAGTTCCTTTTTCTTGAAAATAATGATTATAATCACTAAATTCAGAGAAAGGAGTAGCAGAAACAGACAAAACCTTGACATTTCTCTCTTCAAGATATTCTTTGTTGCCATTAGCGCAAATTCCAATCTTGTTAAGAAACATATTGGGTCTGTTTTTTGCATCCTGTGCAAAATGCGATTCTTCCCAGACAATCAATGTGTCTTTCATTGCTTTATATTTTTTAATATTTTTTTTGATTGTTAATTCATGACCAAAATATATCTCAACGTTTGCTTTGATTTCACAAGATAAATCTTCAACATCAATTTCTGGGTCATTTCTCAAATATCTTCTATAGTTGCTTAAATTTTTTTCTAAATCTTGGTTAACTTGATTTTCTAATTCTTTTTCAGAATTTCCACAAATAATTAATATTTTCTTGATTTTTTTCTCTCTAAACATTTCAAATGCGGTAAACATGTATGTTCCAGTTTTTCCAGATTGAAGCAATGCAATAAACATTACCCAAGACACAGTCGAAAACTTGGAAATGATTTCTCTGCCAGTGTTGATTTGGTTATCGTAAAACTTTGAAGTTGACATTTTGCTTTGTTGTTGCAAGATATCGTTGGTGAATTTTTATTCCAGACCTAAAATAAAAATTCAATTTTTTTTGACCCAGTTTTTTCAGAAAACTTACAAGGGGTCAAATCTCGTTTTGAGTCATTCATCACTTTCACTTTCTTCCATCAAATTTTTAATCGCCATTCTAATCCCGTTAATTTTATGTTCAAGCATCGAAATATTATCTCTAAACAAATCCTCATATGTATCTTCGCCATGATTACTGTAGACAAGATTACTTATCGCAATCTCGTGTTTAATCTTTCCGATTTCTAATTCCAATAATTTTATTTGTTCTTTAATTGGTAAAGAAGTATAATCAATCATTTATTCAAATAACATTTTTTCTTTAAATATTTTTCTTCGTCTTTATAAATGAAAGTTGCTATAATCGGTTCAGGTATTTCCGGATTATATTACGCTTACAAATGTTACAAATCTGGTATTGATTTTGATATCTATGAAAAAATAAAGAAATAGGTGGTCGTGTTAAAGTTATCAAATTTGATGATGAAGATGTCGTAGCAGGTGCCGGTATCGGAAGAAAGAAAAAAGATAAACTGTTATTTAAATTATGTCAAGAATTAGGTGTTTCAACTCATGAATATAAAACTCATTTTTCTTACACATTTGAACCGTTTCAAAAAATAATTGAAATGAATCGCGAAAAATGTATTTACATGATTAGTTATTCTGATAATAAAATCGCCGATAAATGGTTAGATGTAAAAAAATAAAGAAGAAATTGTAGAAAAGAATGTAAAGAAAATATTTAATCAAAATGTAAAAGTAAAGAAAATTAAATTTATTTATTGGAAATGCGGAACACATTATTTCAAACCATTAAAGAAAAAATACAAAGACCGAAAACAATTTTTGAAAATCGCGCAAAATCCTTATAAAAATGTTTATTGTGTAGGTGAAGCATTTTCAAGAAATCAGGGGTGGGTTGAAGGTGCTCTTGAATCTGTCGAAAAAATAATTTAAATGAATTTAATTTATACCATTACTGTAATCTGTTGACTATAATTGATTTGTTCTTGACGATACGAAACATCTTTTAATAATTCAAGTAATTTTTCTATCCAACAACTGAGGTCAATAGGAAGAACACAATTACAATCTCTTCCTCCGCTTCTTATTAACGATACATTTTTCTTTAATTTCAATTTTGCTTTTCTATCAAAACAACATCTTTTATTATAGCAAACATCTGCTGTGCAAGTTTTATCCCATATAGGGTCTGTTTCAACATATAAATCATCATCTTCAATTTCCTTCTCAATTTTTCTTTTTTTAACACTTTCTATTGCTGATTCTAAATTTTCAATACAAGCATATATTATATCCATATTTCCATTAACTGCTGTAAAACAATCATCTGATGTTCTTATAGGTAGAATTATATCACACTCGCCAGTTTTTGTTGCTTTTACAAATTGTTTTACATAAAATCCGTGATTGTCTTTTTTGTCTTTGAGCATCTCATTAATTTCTTCTTGTGTTTTTCCAATTCTCTTATGAAAAAGTGTAGATTTATTGAAAAATCCATTTACAAGTTCGTAACATGCTTTGGTGATATCACAACTTCCATCATAATTTTTAGAATCGAATGAAAAATGAACTCGTTTGTTCATTGTATAGGTGTGATGATTTTTTTATCAAACCTAAATTTTTTATTCATTTTTTTTCGCTGATGAAGAACAGAAATTATAAAAACTTTATTCTTTGTATTTTTAAAAAACATTTTTCTAAAAATATTTCTTTTTCAAAAATAAAATTTTTTATATTTGAAATTTTAACTTTTTTCTTAAAAACTTTTCCGCCAAAAGTTTTTTCCGGAAAAGTTTTTGGCGGAAAAGAAATTTTTATCGGTTTTTCATACATTTTGTCAACACACACACATCAGATTTTGTGTGTGTGTGGACGATTTTTTGACGAAATTTGGATTTTTTAAACTGCTTTCAGTTTAAAATGAAAAAATCAAGATGAAACACAGTCGTAAAATTCATTTTAAACTGAAAGCAGTTTAAAAAATCATTTTTTGCATTTTTTTGGCATGAAAAAATCTCAATCCGGCATCATCTAACATCATCTAACATCATCTAACATTATGTTAAATTATGTATTTTAATGTTAGACGAAATATTAATTTAAAAAACATATTATTATAAATAAAATGACAATAAAATGCGAATTTTGTAATAATATGTTTGTTAATGAAAATTCACTTAAAAATCATCAGAGAATAACAAAATATTGTTTAATTAAACAAAAAAAACAAATAAAATGTGAAAATTGCGGTACATTATCATTTTCACAAGTTGATTTTGAAAATCATCAAAATAACTGTGTAGTATTTTTGAAATCTAAAATTAAAGATTTAGAAGAAGAAAATAAAGATATATTATATTATCAAAATGAAATTGAATTTTATAAAAAACAACTTAACGAAAAAGACAAACAACTTAACGACAAAGACAAACATATAAAACATTTAGAAGAACAAATTGTATCTATAACTAAAACGGCAATTTCAAAACCTACAACTACAAATAACACAAATATAAATAATAAAATTATGAATATGAGTGTTCTGAATTTAGACAGTGAAAATATAAAAAATATAATAAACAATAAATATAATTTAGACGCTATATCTGATGGACAAAAAGGGATTGCTAAATTTGCAACTAATTTTCTATTAAAAGATTCTGATGGTAATTTAAATTATGTATGTACCGACCCAAGTCGAAAAATATTCAAATATAAAAACAATTCAGGTGAAGTAGAAAAAGATGTTAATGCGCAAAAACTAACAGATATTTTAACTGAAAATGGTATATTAAGTACAACAGCGCGAATATCATCAGGACATTGGACAAATGAAGACGGAACAGTTGACAGTGATAAAGTTTCTAATTTGATTAATAAAGTATTTGAAATAAATTGTCTAAAAGAAGATAACACAATTTTTAAAAACGAATTGATTGCCCAAACAAGTATCTAAATTTTTTATTAAATATTTATAAAAAATTTAATTGTATTTATATTATTACCCAAAAACTATAACACCACGTTTCATTTCAATACACCCAGTTAACCATCCAAATCTGTCTTGTTCACCCGCGTAGACATCATACCCTGCGTTTCTAACTGTTATTATATTTTTGAAATTATCATCACCTGTTAAGTACTCGTCTGCTAAATATATAACAGCCTTAACAAGTGGATGCGTTGCTTTATTTATCATTTCACTGTCGATTGTTTCATCTTCATTAATTTTCTTGAGAAGATATATAATTGCGGAAACATCACAAAACATTTTAATGTATACTTATAAAATTTAATTACGATACTAATATATTTATTCAATTTAATTTTACTTAACTTACAAACTCATAATATTCGAAAATCTTTTATCTTTACTTCCATATTTTTTATTAATTTTCATAAATTGTTGGTCAGCATATTTTTCAAGTTCTCCCACACTATTTTTAAATTGTGGAAAATCCTTATTCTCAACTAAATTTATAAACAAGTCTTTCATCGCATTATAAAATAAATCACATACATTATAACGCTCTTGACCTATTTTATTTTTCTTAATTAACATTTTCAATTTCTTTTGCCAATCTTCCTCGGAAATTTGTGAGAGTAAATAATCAAGTCGCAAATCGACAAAGTCCATCTCTCTCTGACCACGTGGGATATATTGCATCATTGCCTGAACGTGATGTGTTCTTCGATGAATTTCATCCCATTCTTGCGACCTAATACCAAATGGTCGCAACACAGCATCGATATGATGCCAATATGGCATTGTATTACACCCACCACCAACTACATCATATGGATTACGTGGAATGTCTTTATTATTTTCTCTCATCCATCGGAGGTATTCTGGGTTGTGAATATAACCCGTATCTATTTTCATAGTGTTCCAGTCAAAAGTAGTATGACAGTTAACACACCACATCTGACTACAACCACTAACTTTCTCAATTGGAATCATACATTTAGGACACGGTTTCGAATCTTTCGCAATCATTGCAATAGTAGCTTTCGCATCTTCATTGCAAACGTGCGTTTCATCAACACGTGAGTTTTTTGTTTCGTGACATTCAGCACAAAAGTATTTCTCGCAAGTTCCGCACTTATAAGACTTTGACAAAAACCCACGACAATCGGTAGCAAGACAAGGTCGGCTATAACTCTTTTCGTCATCTACAATAACATCTTCAGTAGGTGGTGGTGCTATTCCAGTCAAAATATTTCTTTGCTGAATTTCCTCAACACCTGCAATAAAATTATTAGTGTCAATAACTTCCAGTTCTTTCAATATCTCCTTATATTTTTTCTTTTTTTCAATTTTTTCAATTTTCTTCTGTTTTTTTTCTTCTGGTGTTAAACTTAATTGACGGCAATAAGCTCGTAATCTTTTAAGTTCTACCTCAACTTCTCTAAGTTCTAACCATTTAGCAACTCGTTCAGTTGATATTTTATTTTTAGTGCGAATAATCTCCGCGAGACGCTGTGTTGCTGGTAATTTACTGCGTTCGACACTAAATCTCAAACCAGATAAATAAGAATTATATTCTTTCATAAATTTCATGGTTGTGTTTTCTTCGACAAAATCCATTGTCAATTCGGTACTACAAAACATACACTTTGGAACACTTTGTTCTTTAGTGAACATTGAAAAACACTCTTTGCAACAACACTTATTACAAAAAGTACATTCAATTGGTTTGCGAAGCTTGGAACTGAAAGTGGAGGCGCAAATGGAGCATTCTTTAGCAGTAGACATTGTTGTATGGTTGGTGATTTTTATTTATGAACCTAAAATAAAAATTCAATTTTTTTTCTTGACCAAATTTTACGTAAAACGGTCTCGATTACAGGGAGTCAAATCTCGTTTAGAGTCAGAATTATGTTATATTTAATCATTATATTTAATCATTATATTTAATCATTATATTTAATCATTATATTTAATCATTATATTTAATCATTATATTTAATCATTAGTCCATAGGTCGCCAAGTCTCGTTTCAAGTCGTCGTTCGAGTCAAATTTTAATACTACAATTATATTAAAATTAATGTTTTTGTTTTTATTTTATGTTATTCTTCATCAACTTCCCAAAAATACTCCATCTCATTGGTGTATATATTTAAACAAATATGGATGTCGTCAAAGATACCTGATTTATGGATTTGTTTTAATAACCATTCATAAATTTTGGAGCGTTCAAAATCTGTTCTTTTTGATTCATAAATTTTCGAACCTTCAAAATCTGTTCTTTTTGATTCTTCTTCTATTAGTAAGAGGTTGTTAAGTTTAAGTAGAAGTACGTATTCTTCATCTGGAGGGGCGTAGTACGGCACGCCACTTTGGGTAGCATTCCAGACTCTATTGTCACGACGGTACTTGTTACGACCACCATAGCCACCACCATAACCACCACCACCATAGCCGAAGTTTATTATTAATTCAATAGCGCCTTTTGTTTCTCCTCTTTCTGCAGTCCATCGCATTGATGTTTTTAATTTGTCTATAAAACAATTTATAGCTTCCGTTTTTATGTTCTTTCGAGCAGAGTTGACTGTATCGGTTAGTTCATCTTTGAAAGAGGACATATTAGTTGTCGGTTGGTGAATTTTTATTACAGACCTAAAATAAAAATTCAATTTTCTGATTTTTTCATAAAAAATTTAAGTGACATAGGTCGCCAAGTCTCGTTTCGAGTCAATTTTAATACTACAATTATATTAAAATTAATTTTAATGTTTTGTGTTTTTATTTTGTGTTATTCTTCATCAACTTCCCAAAAATACTCCATCTCATAGGTGTCTATATTTAAACAAATATGGATGTCGTCAAAGACACCTGATTTATGGATTTGTTTTAATAACCATTCATAAATTTTCGAGCCTTCAAAATCTTCTGTTGTTCTTTTTGCTTCTTCTATTAGCAAGATGTCGTTAAGTCTACGTAAAACTACGTATTCTTCATCTTCATCTTCCATGAAGTTTATTCTCAAGGCAATAGCACCTTTTGTTTCTCCTTTCTTTGCAGTATTTAGCATTGCTGTTTTTAATCTGTCTGTAAAATAATTTACAGCTTTGATTTTTATGTTATTTCGAACGCACTTGACTTCATCGTTTAGTTCATCTCTAAAAGACATCTTAGTTATTGGTTGGTGAATTTTTAATACACAACTAAAATAAAAATTCAATTTTTTTCACCTACGTTTAGCATAAATTTTTTTTAGAAAAAATATAGGTCATAGATCGACAAGTCTCGTTTCAAGTCAACATTGATTTAGGAAATCTTTATAAGAAATAGTATTTGTGTTTTTTTGAATGAATCTTCAAAATTATAAACTGTCATAAATAAATGCGATAATAAAATCATCTCACTATCATCTAAACAAAACTTTGAATCGTCATTAGACGACGCGACAATTGGTCTATTTAATCATTATATTTAATCATTATATTTATTCTTACTTTTCTTTCTTTACTACTTTCTTCTTTATCTCTAAAAACTTATCACAACCTGCCGCATGTCGCAAAGTCATAATACTTCTTCTTTTCCAATCAAATCCAACTGCTTTATCACTCATTACATACATATCTCCATCATTCAACTCAAATCTCATTCTCTTACCAACCGTTTCATTCTTATAAAACCACTGAAAATGTAACGGAATACTATCTCCAAGTCGCACACCTATTACTTTGCGACGCTCGGCATCCCCGTGAAACCCTATTCCGCATTTTTTTATATCATAATAATAATTACCCTCGCAAGCCAAATCCTTACCTTTTTCCCCAATTACATCACCTATTCTTTCTCTCAATAATTTAGTCATAGGCACACTATCATAAGCAATAACAGTCCCTTTCTTATTCTCATAATCAGGTTCATGTCCAACAACATCAAAGCATAAATTACCGCGCGCATGCTTATTAACTACTCTTCCGTACATAAATGCTTTACGGTCAGGCTCCAACCCAAACTGTTCCTTCTTCAACTTCTCTAATCCTCCGTCACACAATTTATTTACTCCATCTCTTATTATTAATAACCAAGCCTTTTCAGTTTTTAAAATCTCCCCGTCATTATCACATTCCAATTCAATAATCTCTGCACAATCACCAACTTTTTCTTTTACTTTATTTAAATCATCATAAGTAAAACCCTCATTAGACAAAAGTCCAATCTGCTCCATTCCAACGTGGTTTTCGGCTTGGTCGCATACAGTCAAAGTAATAGCAGACATTATATATCAAGTGTGATTTTTAATTCCAGACCTAAAATAAAAATTCAATTTTTTTACAGACCATAACACAGTGAGTCAAATCTCGTTTTGAGTCATAAAAATACTTAAATCATATATTAATTTATAAATCTATATCTTCCTCATCTGAATCGGAATCATAATCATCGTCATCAGCCATTCTCTTCATCTTATCAACCCATTTTTGTAAATTAACAAATCTTATATTAATTTCCATCCAAAACCCAGGTACGTTAGAATCATCAATTCTCATCTTGATAGAATTAGTTTTCGTGTCAAAAGACTCTAACTTAACACTATCAATAACTCCAAATTTATTGAGATTACCATCACCATCCATTACACGACCTTTTGCAGATGAAATAATAGATTTATCGGTTGACATATGAACGATATATTACTGATTTTTTTATTCCAATCTTAACTAAAAATTCAATTTTTTTTTAAAGTGGTTAGCTACAGGGAGTTAAATCTCGTTTTGAGTCAAAATTACTTAAAAACTGTTAAATTTACTTTAAACTATTCTACGCAACATCTCTTTTTCTAATCTTGCCATTTCATTGTAATTATCTTTCATATCATTATCTAAATTATACCAAGTTTTACTGGCAGAAGCCGTAAAGTCTGAATATTTATCATATTCTTTTCTATGTAATCTACTAAATTCATCTAAAAATATAAAAAATGCAGTACGAGGACGAAGATAAAGAGGCATTAGGTTGGTGATTTTTTTATTATATACCTAAAATAAAAATTCAATTTTTTTTCTTGACCGAATTTTACGTAAAACGGTCTCGCTTACAGGGAGTTAAATCTCGTTTGCTTCGTCAATATATATAAATAACTTTACCACAAGTGTTTTCGATTGTAGGTGGTTCCAGTTTTTTAAAATAGATGTGATAAACTATATCAGGAACTGGTTTTTCTCTTAATTTATTAAATCCTGTTCCATTGACAAGAAAATATAGTACTTTAAT
>Ga0214921_10001946_pt1 | contig 34569 bp, 27 predicted proteins | sample LL1505_MetaG_FD_177992 | JGI IMG/M metagenome (GOLD analysis project Ga0214921, IMG submission 177992) | Freshwater microbial communities from Lake Lanier, Atlanta, Georgia, United States - LL-1505 | ecosystem: Environmental > Aquatic > Freshwater > Lake | place: USA: Georgia | collected... | reverse complement strand
TGCCGTTGGTGTCGACATCGAGCGCGTCGAGACTTCCGGCGACCATATCCTCGTCGATTGCACTCACGTCGCGCATTTTCGAAGGGACGATGCCCGACAGGCTGACGGCTTCGTTGCGGCCGGCGAAACTGAAGATGGCTTGCCCGGCGAGTATCGGTGCCGCACGTATGCCTCCGAGCGCTTCGATTGCGCTCAGATGCTTGCGGTATTGACGTATGCCGCGCAACTCGGTTTTGGGTTTGACGCCGCGCAGGGCGATCGCACCCTGCGGGTAGAGTTGCTCTGCAGCCTGCTTCGGGATGTTGCGATACTGATCGCGGATCGTGATGTGCGGCGAGGTGTCGACGAGGCGTCGCACGAGATCTTGCTCCGATCCCCGCATCAGTGCCGACACCGCCAAAAAAAACGCGACACCCAGGGTGACTCCGAGCAACGAGACGATGCTTTGCCGTCGGCGCCCCCGAAGGTGCGACCATGCGATGTCGAGCGCAAGTCTCACGGTTTCACGATGCGCTGCAGGCGTGAGCGTTCGCTCAGATCCGCAGGGGGCTGCGAGATGACGACATCGGTGTCGGATAAACCCGACAGGACTTCGGTTTTGTCCGGACTTTTGACGCCGAGCCGCAAGCTGCGCTTGGCGGCCTTCTCGCCGTTCATCACCCAGACGGTGTCGTCGCGCAGCGCGGTCGTCGGGATCAGCAGCGCATTCTTGCGCTCCGCGATCACCACGTTGATCTCGGCAGTCATGCCGATGCTGAGCGATTCGGATTTGTCGAGCGCCAGCCGCACGCGATAGGAACGCGAAATCGGATCACCGCGCGGCGTGATCTCGGCTACGCGCGCTTCGAAGATTCGCCCCGGATAGGCATCGATCCGGACCAGCGCGCGCTGTCCGATCACGATGCGCGGCAGATCTTCTTCGTCGACATCGGCAGTGATGCGCAGCGGCTGGGTTCCGGAGAGATACAGCAACGCCTGATTGGCCGCGATGAAATCACCGACTTCACCTTCACGTCGGGTGATCACGCCGTCGGCAGGCGCGCGCAAGGTCATGAACGACAGTTGCTCGCGGCTACGCCGCAACGATGCGCGCGCCGCGTCGGCATCCGCGCGGGCGCGCTCGAGCGCATCGAGTGACACGAGTCCTGTTTCGCGCAGACGTGCGAGACGCTGCGCTTGCGCGTCGGCATAGAGCGCCTTGGCAGTCGCCTCGTCCACGGTCGATTTCAGATCGGCGTCTTCGAGTCGCGCGAGCACCTGCCCCCGTTTGACGACCGAGCCTTCGTCTACTTCGAGGGCGACGAGTCGTCCGGCGGTACGCGGGGTCAGCTTGATCTCGAGCGTCGATTCGACTATGCCGGTTGCATAGACGGCATCGAGGGCCGTGTTGCGCGTCGGGGGCTCGGCGACCACCCGTAGCGGTTGCCACCGCAGCACCCAATATCCTCCGGCCGCGCCGGCGACCAGCAGGGTGGTGACGATCAAGATGGTGCGCTTCATCTGCACGGTCCCGTTCAAGACAAAGTTTCAAAGCAAAGGGTATCAAAGGGCGCGCGTCCTGCCGTGCAATGGCGGCGATGCAACCGAGGTGAGGTTCGCATCGTCCTAGGGAGTGCCGCACCCGGCGCGCGACAAGTTGTTATTCTTCGAACCTCCATGACGATCCTCACGCCCGAACCCCCCCGAATCGGAAGACGTCCCGGCGCTGCGGGTGATCTTTGGCTGGTCGGCGACATCGGTGGTACCCACGCGCGCTTCGCGATCTACGAATCGGGGGATGTTGCGCCCGGCGACGGGGCGCTGTCGGTGCGATCGACCCTGCTGGCGGCTGACCATGGCGAGTTTGCCGCGGCAATTTCCCGCTATCTGGCCGATGCCGGTGTGGAGCCGGGTGCGTTGCGGGGCGCGAGCTTCGCGATTGCATCACCGGTGACCGACGACGAGATTTGCTTCACCAATTCGCCTTGGCGCTTCAGCCGTCGCGAGCTGTCGGATGACTTGCGATTGAGGCAGCTCGTGCTCGTCAACGATTTCGAGGCGCTGGCGTTGCGCACGCCGCATATGAAGCCGGGCGAGGTGCGGCCGTTGCGACGCGGTACGGCAAATGCTGATGCCCCGCGCGTCATCGTGGGTCCGGGGACGGGGCTCGGGGTGGCCGCCGTCATCGCCACGGGAACCGGTGCCGGTCGGGCATGGCACCCGATTGCGGGTGAGGGAGGTCATGCCTCGTTCGCGCCGGTGGATGAGTTCGAAACGGATTTGCTGCGCCATTTGCGTGACAAACATGGTCGGGTGTCGGCCGAGCGGGTGCTCTGCGGCGAGGGACTCGTCACCTTGTACGCATTTTTGCTGGCAAGGTCCGGTGCAACCCGATTGCGACCCGCTACCGCCGCCGAAATCACCCGCGAGGCGCAGTCCGGCGAGGCTACGGCACGCGAGGCGGTGATGCGATTTCTCGCTATCCTCGGCAGCTTCGCCGGGGATTGTGCCTTGTTGTATGGTGCGCGCGGCGGCGTGTATTTCGCCGGCGGCATCGTGCCGCGCCTGTCGTCGCTGCTTGCGGAGAGCGATTTGCACGCGCGCTTCGATGCCAAGGGACGCATGTCTTCCTGGATCAAAAACATTCCACTGCACCTCGTTGCGGACGATGCGGCGGCGCTGCGTGGCGCCGCGATCGCTGCATTGCACCCGGTGGCCGGCACGGACGAAATGACGACTCGAGGAGAAGTTGAATGAACACTTTGAAGAAAGTTTTGGCGTGGACGCTGGGCGTTCTGGCGATCGCTTTGGCGGGAGCATCCATGTGGTTCTGGTTCACCCCGGTGGGCCTCAACAACTACGTCAACAAGATCACGATCCAGCTTGCACTCGATTCGCCACAGACGCTCACGCAAATCGGCATCATCGACGACACGCTGCTCGACTTTCACAGCGGCAAACTTGACGATCAGACCGCGGCATTCGAGAAAAAAATGTTGCAGCGCGCACGCGAGGCGCGCGCCGGGCTCGACCGCTATGGCCCGAAGGGTCTGCAGGGTCAGGAATTGCTGACCTGGAAAATCACGGCATGGTTTCTGGACGATGCGATCCGGCAGGGCGAGAAAGAATACTCCCGCTATCGCATCAATCAGATTTCCGGATCGACGGTGGACATCCCGCAATTTTTGACGGATGCCCATGTCATCAAAAGTCGGCGTAGTGCCGAGCGATATCTGTCACGGCTGACCGAATTCGGCCGTGTACTGCGCGAGAGCGAGGCGCGGGTGGTCGACGATCGGGCGCATGGCGTGGTGCCGCCCGATTTCGTGATTGCACAGACGCTCGTGGGGATGCGCGCGTTCATCGATGGCGGTGCGGAGAAGAACGCATTGGTGACCACGCTCCCCGAGAAGCTGGCAAAGGTCACCGAGCTTCGCGATGCAGACCGACGCAAGATGTTGTCGGACGCGAAGGACATCGTGCAGCGCGAGGTCATTCCAGGCTACAAATCCCTGATTGCGCTGTTCGAGGACATGCAGAAAACCGCCACCCACGACGCGGGAATCTGGCGTTTGCCGGAAGGTGGCGAGCTCTATGCGATCGCCTTGCAGTCGAACACCACCACCAAGCTCAATGCGGAGCAGATTCACGAACTCGGTTTGTCCGAGGTTGCACGCATCGAAGCCGAGATGCGCTCGATTCTCGATGCACAAGGAGTTGCCGGCGATACGCTGGCGGCTCGGATCCACAGCCTCAACACCCGCGCCGATCAGGTGTTCGCCGACGACGATTCCGGGCGCGCGCAGATGCTTGCGTATTTGAAGTCCGTCGATGCGCGAGTGATGGCAGCGGCACCGAGGTTTTTCAAAAAGATTCCGCCGCAACCGCTCGAGATCGTGCGGGTGCCGATCTATTCGCAGGACTCCGCGCCCGGCGGCTACTACAATCCGCCGGCGCTCGACGGTTCGCGTCCGGGACGCTTCTACATCAATCAGAAAAACACGGCCGACAATCCGAAGTTCACGTTGCCGACTTTGATGGTGCACGAAGGATCGCCGGGGCACCATTTCCAACTGTCGGCGGCGCAAACCATCGAGGGCGTACCGCTGCTGCGCAAAGTGTTGCCATTCAGCGCCTATGCCGAGGGTTGGGCGCTTTACGCCGAACGCATCGCGAAAACCGAAATGGGCATTTATGACACCGACGCGCTCGGTGATCTGGGTCGGCTGCAAGCCGAGATGTTCCGTGCCGTTCGATTGGTCGTGGATACCGGCATGCACGCCAAGCGTTGGTCACGTGAGCAGGCGATCGAGTACATGATTGCCAAGACCGGCATGACCGAAGCGGAAGTGACGCGCGAAATCGAGCGTTACGTCGTTTGGCCGGGACAGGCGACGTCCTACAAAGTGGGGCAGTTGGCGATCCTGCGGGCGCGCGAGCGTGCGCAGCGCGAACTCGGTGAACGCTTCGACGTCAAAGGATTTCACGAAGTGCTGCTGATGAACGGCAGCATGCCGCTCGAAGTGCTCGATGACGTGGTCGGTACGTGGATAGCGAAACAAAAAAGCGCGGGGTGAATCGCTGCGCCGTCGGATCGCTACTAGTCGGGATAATCGAGCACCAGGCATAGCCCGGCACGCAGGGTGATGTCCTTCTTGTCGAGATCGGGGCCGAAGGCCTCGATGCCGTTTGGTGCCCGTTGCTTGAGGTCTTGGCTGGTCTGTGACGACAGCAGCACCAGCACGTGCGTGTCGTCTTCGAGCGGAAACGGAAACTCGTGCCAAGTCCCGCGGTGCAAGCACAAGCCGGTATCGCCTTCGAAGCGGAATGCCTTGATGGCGTCGAAGTTCGGCAGATCGTCCTCGCAGGGCGGTGCGAGTATCGCCAAGAACGGCTTGTTGCCGAGTGGCAAAAATGTCTGGGTGTGCATTGCATGGCGTTCCATGTAGTGCACTTCGAGCGGTCGTCTTTTCAATGTCGCGTAGGTGAGGTCCACGCGGGTATCGCATTGAAAATCGACCTGACGACCGGTCGAGACGGCGCCTGCGTAATATCCGACATCCGAAGGTCGCACCGCAGCGCGAGGTCCGATGAGCGCACCGAACGGAGCAATATTGTCGGGCGTGGCGTTCTCCACGCGATAAGTGCGACGAATGAGATCTTCTTGGGTGTTAGACATTACTTTACTACCGCTTCATGGGGCCCCGTCCCCCGGTGGCACTGGCAAATCATAAACACTATAGTCGGAGAACGATGAATAAGCCCTGCGTGTTTTTCGGTGAATTATTGCTGCGTCTTGGTGCGCCGGGCCACGGGTTGCTCACTCAATCACCGCGGCTCGACGTCCATTATGGTGGTGCCGAGGCGAATGTCGCGACTGGACTCGCTCATTTGGGGCATTCATGCCGAATGGCGAGTTTCGTCCCTGCGAATGCATTGGGCCGTAGTGCCAAGGCGACGCTGCGAGGGCGCGGTGTCGATTGCAGCGCCGTGGTCGAGCGCCCAGGTCGCATGGGGCTCTATTTTCTGGAAACCGGGGCGGGACCGCGGGCATCGGCGATCATCTATGACCGCGAGCGCTCCGCCTTTGCGATGGCTGGTCCAGCCGATATTGATTGGCCAAAATTGCTCGATGGCGCGCGATTACTCCATCTATCGGGAATCACCTGTGCGCTCGGCGCAGAGAGTTCAGCGATGGCCTTGGAGGGAGCGCGAGTTGCGCGTTCGCTCGGAGTGACGGTTTCCTTCGATGTGAACTATCGCGCATCATTGTGGGAGAGGTGGGGAGGTGATTCGGCAACGATCATCGGCACGATGATGGACGCCTCTGATGTTCTATTCGCAAATCACGTGGATTTCTCTTTGGTGTCGGGCCAAAAATTCAACCCGAATGATGACCCTGATGACCGTGCGGCGGCGATGGCGTTCGAGCGGTGGCCGAATTTGAAATTGATCGCTTCGACAATCCGGAACATCGCCAGTGCGGAACATCATCGTCTTGCCGGTCAGGTCTATGCGCGTGACGCCGCTCACCGCACCGACGCATTGGAGTTGACCGGAATTGTCGATCGAATCGGTGCGGGCGACGCCTTTGCGACAGGCGTATTGCATGGTTTTCTGAAGCAAAATTCATTGAAAGTCATGGCTGAAACCGGCATCGCGCTGGCGGCGTTGAAGCACACGCTTCCTGGCGATGCGAGTCTATTTTCACAAGCTGATATCGACGCATTCGTCGCGGGTACGCGAGATGTCCGGCGCTAGTTCAGGTCGGGTTCGTTGATGAAGTCGATTCACGATCTGATGACTTTGGCGCCGGTCATCCCGGTGCTCATGATCGACGATGTTGCTCACGCCCAGTCGATCGCCGCATCCTTGGTGGCCGGAGGGCTGCCGATCATCGAGGTGACGCTACGTACCCCGTGCGCGCTCGAAGCGATTCGGCTCATCAGCGAAGTTGACGGTGCGATCGTCGGTGCCGGCACTGTGTGCAATACCCAAGATCTCGAGGCGAGTTTGTCTGCCGGCGCGCAATTCATCGTCTCGCCGGGACTCACGGAGATGCTGTCCAAAGCCGCTACGCGCAGCAACGTTCCGTTCTTGCCGGGCGTCGCGACGGCCTCAGACATCATGCGCGGCCTCGAGTTCGGTCTTGATCATTTCAAGTTCTTCCCGGCATCCACGAGTGGCGGCCCTCCTGCGCTCAAGGCGCTCTGCGGCCCATTCCGAGGCGTGCACTTTTGTCCGACCGGTGGTATCACGCAACAGAACGCCGCCGACTGGCTTTCGAATCCTCAGGTGCTCTGCGTTGGTGGAACTTGGCTCGTGGAACGCGAGCAGCCGGATCCGGCGCGGATCAGAGCGGCAGCCGCCACGGCCAGTGGCCTGCGACGCCCGATCTGACAGGTGTACCGCGATTGGCGCATAATGTCGCAAGAAATGAAATCGTTTTCGTAAAGGGGAGGTCCAATGAGCGAACGTGCTGGTGTGCTGTCGTTGTTGGCCGTGCTGGCGATCGCCGCGATGCCTGCGGTTTCTCGCGCTGCGAGCGAAGGTTGCGGGCCCGCCGAGCCCGCGGACGCGCCGCACGCGCGCATAACGAACGGCACCGTCGACGCAATCGTCATGCTGCCCGACCGTGACAAAGGGTTTTATCGCGGAACGCGCTTTGACTGGGCCGGCGTAGTCTCCTGTTTGAAATACAAAGGCCATGGGTTCTTCGGACTTTGGGCTGCGAATGCGACCCCGGGAACACGCGATCACGTCAGCGGTCCGGTGGAGGAGTTTCGCGCCGCTGACAGCATTAGTTCCCCAGGATATGACGATGCGAAGCCCGGCGAGGCGTTCGTGAAACCCGGCGTAGGGGTGTTGCGCCGCGTTGATACCACTCCCTACAGCTTCAATTTTCAATATCCGGTGATCGATCCGGGCAAGTGGACCGTCAAGCCTTCAAAAGACCGTGTTTGGTTCCGGCATGAACTCTCCTCGCCGATCGGAATCGCATATCGTTATGACAAGACTTTGCGGCTCGATGCGAAGGAGCCGATTCTGATCGTCGAACATGAAATGAAGAACACCGGTTCGAAGGTCATCGATTTGCAGACCTATTACCATGACTTCTTCGTCTTCGACGATACGCCGACCGGGCCGGACATCAGCATCCGATTTCCATTCAAGCCTGAGGCGCTTCGTACATTGCGCAACGGTGCGCGAGTCGACGGGCAAGCGATCGTATTCGACCGGGAATTCGCGCCGGGCGATACCTCGACTAGTGAAATTCTGGGATTCTCGAGTGAACCCTCGCAGTTCGATTTCACGATCGAAAATGCCAAGACCGGCGCCGGTGTTCAGCAAACCGGATCGCTGCCGCTGACTCGGGTGGTGTTTTGGGCAAACTCCCGTACTGCGTGTCCCGAAGGTTATGTACACGTGCTTGTACTTCCAGGCAGGACCGTGCGTTGGAGCGTACGTTACCGATTTTTCGTGAAGACCTGATCCGCGCTATCCGGAGACATCATCGTGTTGTTTCAAAAAACGAATGCAAGTCGCTTGTGGGGGGTCGTACTGGCATTGGCGTGCGGCGTCGTCGCCGCGGCAGCAGGCGAGAATTGGCCGTCCTATCACGGAGACGAGGCTGGAACACATTACTCGAAGCTCACGCAGATCACGCGCAGCAACGTCGCCGGCCTGAAGGAAGCTTGGCGATTCGTTACGCCTGATCCCGGTCCGGTGCAGAGTACACCGCTGGTTGTCGATGGCGTGATGTACGTCGTCACCGCGCGGCAAAAAATAGTCGCACTCGATGCGACGAACGGGAAGGTCAAGTGGACGTTCGACTCGGGTATCGGAACGGGGAATCCGACGCGCGGTTTGGCATATTGGTCGGACGGAAGAGAGCGTCGACTTTTCGCATCGGTCGCGAGCTATCTCTACGCGATTGATGCCGAAACCGGCTCATCAATTTCGTCATTCGGAGACCAGGGCAAAATAGACTTGCGGGCAAACTTGCGTGGCGCTCCCGAAGACAACGTCTTCGCCGCGACTACGCCGCCAGTCGTATACAAAGATTTGCTGATCGTAGGTGGTCGCGTTGCGGAAACGACGCCGGCTTCGCCGGGCGATGAGCGTGCCTATGACGTGCGCACGGGTGCAATGCGCTGGTCGTTTCGCACCGTGCCGGAAGACGGCGAGCCTGGCGCCGAGACCTGGCCCGCCGGAGCTCGCCGCTCGCAAGGTGGTGCCAATGCGTGGGCCGGCTCGATCGTCGACATTAAGCGCGGTATCGTGTTTATCGCGACCGGTTCGCCGTCGGATGATTTCTACGGCGTGAATCGACCGGGTGACAATCTGTATTCGAACTGCGTGATTGCACTCGATGCGAACACCGGCAAGAAGTTGTGGCATTTCCAGGCCGTTAAGCACGATCTTTGGGACTCGGACTTCGCCGCGCCGCCGGTTCTGTTGAGCGTCAATCGCAACGGCAAGCGAATCGACGCGGTCGCCGCTACGAACAAGTGGGGGTTCATCTACGTCTTTGATCGCGTGAGCGGTGAGTCATTGTTTCCGATAATCGACAAGCCTGTGCCCAAGAGTTCGGTGCCCGGGGAAGTGACGAGCCCGACGCAGCCCTTTCCGCAATTGCCGCGACCCCTCGCCAGGCAGACTCTTGAACGCTCGGAGATAACGGGGCGCACGCCAGCGTTGCGTGATTGGGCGCGCAATGAATACGACAGTTTCCTGGGTGCAACTCAACCGTTCACCCCCCTCAGCATCGATCGGCCAACGTTAGTTGCGCCGGGCTGGAAGGGCGGTGTCGAGTGGGGCGGAATCACGGCAGATCCCGAGCGTGGAATCATCTACGCCAACGTGAACAATGCCTATTCTTTGGGGACGCTTGCCGAAGCGGCATCCTATCGGCAGAGTGGCCAAGGAGAGCGTACGTATCGCGCGCAATGCATGATTTGTCATGGATCGGAGCGCAAGGGAGCACCACCTGCAATACCGGCGCTGGTGGATATCGGTTCGCGATTGACCGCCGAGCAGATGACCGAGGTTATTTTGCGCGGCCGCGGTCGGATGGTCGGCTTTCCGTCCCTCTCGGCTTCTGCCGTGACCAACGTGATTTCCTATCTCACCTCCGGTCGTGACGCGGTGGCTGACAATTCACGTCGCGGCGGCAGTGCCGGCGCAAATACCAAATACGTGTTTACGGGATACAAGTATTTCACCGATCCCGAGGGATATCCGGCAGGCCCGACGCCTTGGGGTACTTTGAGCGCGGTTGATCTGAACACCGGCTCTTATCTTTGGACGGTTCCTTACGGTCAGTACACGGAGCTGGCCGCCAAAGGACTCAAGGACACCGGCTCCGACAGCCACGGCGGGACCGTCCTGACGGCTACCGGCGTGCTGTTTGCAGGTGGCAGCGAGAACGATCTCAAGTTCCGGGCGTACGACAGCGCGAACGGCAAGATGCTGTGGGAGGGCGCTTTGCCGGGGCACGGCGTGGCGACACCGGCAACATATTCGGTCAATGGCAAGCAATATGTCGTGATTGCGGCGAGCCCGCGCAGAAGCGGCGGCGTCGACACCAATTCCGGGCCGTCGATCGATTCGGCAACCTATGTCGTGTTCGCGCTGCCTTGAGCGCGAACACGATCACTGTTTGATGACGGTGCCGTCCGGCAATCTTAGATCGCCCCAACCATAGTTGAGTTTGCCGCGTTCGCTATTGTCGTACTTGAACGGATACTTGGCCGCCATTTTTTCGTCGATTTCGACGCCCCAACCGGGCGCTTCGTTCGGGTAGGCGTAGCCGTTTTTGACTTCCGGACAACCTTTGAAGATCTCGCGTGTGGCCTCATTGAATTGCGCCATTTCCTGAATCCCGAAGTTGTAGGCCGCAACCGACAGCGTGACGTTCGCGCAGTGTCCTACAGGCGATGTGTCGGCCGGGCCGTGCCACGCGGTTCTGACGCCATGCAGCTCGCCGAGAACGGCGATTTTTCGACACGGGGTCAAGCCTCCCGCTTGGGAAACGTGAATGCGTATGTAGTCGATCAGGCGCTCGGTTACCAGTGGCATCCATTCGTGGGGGCTGTTGAACAATTCACCCATCGCGATCGGCGTTGAACACTGCTGTCTGATTATTCGGTAATAAGCGAGATCTTCGGGAGACAACGGATCTTCGAGGAAGAACGGGCGATACTGCTCGACGTCTTTGCACAACTGCAAAGCCTGCGTCGGCGTAACCTTTTCGTGTACGTCGTTCATCACCTCGACGTCGGGGCCGAGTTCTTTCCGAATCGCCTCGAAAGTGTTGATGATATTGCGGATGTACGCTTTGCGATCGAAGAGCGGCGACGAGTGCAGCACGTCCGCTCGCCCGGAGGTGGTATCGCCCGTGCCTTCGCCGCCGACGTTGAACCTGAAGTGTCGATATCCCGATCCTTGCAGCTTGCGTATGCCGTCGACGATCTGTGCCGGCTCGCGACCATTCACGCCGGTGTATAGCGTGGCGGCCTCGCGGCACTTGCCTCCGAGCAATTGATAGACGGGCAATCCCGCTTGTCGACCCTTGATGTCCCAAAGCGCCTGATCGACACCACTGATGGCATTGTTGAGCACGGGGCCGTTACGCCAATAAGAACTGAAGTACATCGCTTGCCAAAGATCATCGATACGATCGGCCGGTCGACCGATCAAGAACGGCTTCAAGTATTTTTCAATTGCCGCCACGACAAGCTCGGCACGTTGGGTGAACGTTGCGCAGCCGTACCCGTAGAGGCCGTCCTGATCGGTGATCACCTTGACCACGATCAGTCGGACGTTGGCCGGTTGGACCGCGATGACCCGGACGTCCTTAATCTTCGGGGAGCTCATGCCACGCGCCGCATGGTCGACTTTGGTCTGCGCCACCGACTCGCGCGTGGCGAGAGAGGCGGTTACGGCGGCGGCGGTCAGGGTCTTCATCAGGTTGCGACGACTGTTCATGCGAAAAACTCCCGCAGTGAATCGATTTCAGTGCAGTATAGAATGAATGCTCTTGGCGTACACAAGCCCGTGGAGGATGTACCGATGAACTCCGTCGTCCCGAGCCTTCTCAGGTCGATCATGCCCGTGCTTATCCTGTTTTGTCTTGCCGGGCGTTTCACGGCGGTGAGCGCGGCCGGTGCCGATCTGATCGTTTCGGCCAACGACGCAAAGTATCAACGTGTGGAGGGCGCGGATACTTACCCCGAGGGCGTCGGCGCCGATACGCTCACGGTTCTTGATGCCGCAGCCGGAGGTTTGCGCGTCGTCGCGTCGGTGCCGGTGAGCCATACGTTGGCGGGCCCGCCGCAAGGGGTTGCGATCACGCCCGATGGTCGTCTGGCGATCGTATCGAGCCCGAATTACTACGACCGCGCGTCCAAGGCAGTGGTCCTAGGCAGTTTTTTGCAAGTCGTCGATCTGACGACGACGCCGGCACGGCTGGTTGATCGCATCGAACTCGGGTCTCATCCGCAGGGGCTGGCGATCAATCGAGACGGTACGTTGTTGTTGGCCGCCACGCTCGCCGGTACGGTTGCGGTACTCGATATCGCCGAGGGAAAAATGACCTTGCGCGATACCCTCAAAATTTCCGAGCGTCGATTATCCGGCATCAGTTTCACGCACGACGGCAAAGCCGCGCTTGTGGCGCTGCGTGATGAGCAAGGCTTGATGGTGCTCGACATCGACCGCGGACGCGTCAGTACGGCGCGCGAGCGGATTGCGAGTGGCGTAGGCCCGTATTCAATCGAGGTATCGAGTGACGGCAAATGGGCGGTGGTCGGTAACGCGGGTTTGGCGAGTTTGGCGAATGCCGGTCGTTTGGCGGCGGACGTCGACTCCTTCACGTTGATCGACGTTTCACATCGCCCGTTTCGTGCGGTCCAACACGTTACGGTTCCGTCTACACCCGAGGGCGTTACGATTTCGCCGGATGGCCGATTGATCGCGGTGCAAGCGATGAACGGATCGAATCTACTCCCTGACAATCCGGCGCGTATCAAGCGTGGGCGCGTCCTGCTGTTCGAAAATCGCGACGGCGATATACGCAAACTCGACGACGTCCCTGGTGGCGAGGCGGCGCAGGGAATCACTTTCACAGCCGATGGGCGACGCGTGTTGGTGCAATTCAACGTCGAGAAGCAAATCGCCGTTTATGCCGTTCGGGGCAGGCGTCTCGTTGATACGGGTCAGCGTCTGGATTTATCGGGGGGGCCGGCGTCGATTCGATCTGCGCCGCGCTGAACCACAATCGGGAGACCGAGATATGAGACTGCTGATCAGCTTTCTTTTGCTCGCTATTGCGTCGCAACTACAAGCAGCTGAACGTCTGGGATGGATCGGTACGTACACCACCTCCAACGGAAATCCGACGGGTAGCCTCGGCATCTATTCCTTCCGGTTTGATCCGGACACCGGTGTCTTGAGCGATATCGCCGTCGCAGCTGAAACGGACAATCCTTCGTTCATGGTTCGTCATCCGAACGGTCGATTTCTGTACAGTGTCAATGAAAACGGCACTCAAGACGGGTTTGATCGCATCAGTGCATTCGAACTCGACCGCGATGGCGGACAAAAGCTGCGCTTGCTCGGTACGGTGTCGTCAGCCGGCATCGATCCCTGCTATCTCAGTATCGATCGCAGCGGACGCTGGCTGTTCGTCGCGAACTACGCCGTCAAAGCGAGTGGGAGCATCGCGGTGATCCCCATTCGTCGCAACGGAACGTTGGCCGAGGCCGTGCAGGTCGTTCATCAACAGGGCACGGGCCCGGTGATGCCGCGCCAGCAACGGCCGCATTCGCACCAACTGGTGACCGCTCCGGGCGGCAAATATCTCGTATCAATCGACTTGGGTGCGGACAAGATATTCGTCTATCGATTCGATGCGCGAGTCGGTCGTCTGACCGAGCATCAGGTCGGGACCTTCGCGGTGCCGCCCGGATCCGGGCCGAGACACATCGTCTTCTCGCACGATGGACATTTTGCATACGTAATTGCAGAACTAAATCCGGGAGTCATCACCTTGCGGTGGGATGCCCGTCGGGGGACGTTCACTCAAGTGGCAGTGACTTCGTCGTTGCCCGACGAATACAAAGGTCGTCGCAGCAGTGCGGAAATAGTGCTGCATCCGGCTGGCAAAAGTCTTTACATCTCCAACCGCGGCGACAGCAACTCCGTGACGCACTTCAATGTGGGCGCTGACGGAATACCGGTGCGTAACCAACTCACGCCATCGGGCGGAAAGCAGCCGCGCTTCATCGACCTTGATCCTGCCGGCAAGTTCTTGCTCGCCGCCAATCAGGCCAGTGGAGAGTTGGTAGTGTTTCCCGTCGATGGGGATTCCGGTGCCGTCGGTGCGGAAATTTCACGCGCCAAAGTTTCCGCTCCCGTTTTCATACTCTGGAAGTAGGGCCATGAAGAATTTTTTGCTGCTGACGTTCGCGGCGTGTTGCCTGTCGACGTTTTCCTTGCCGGCCGATGCGGCGCGCCAAGACGGATTGGACCCGCGCCCGATCGACTCGGCGGTCGACCCCGACATTGACCTTTTCATCAATGATTGGCGCAAGGCGAAATCACGCAAGTTGTACGGCAGTTTGTTGGTGCAGGACATTCTCACGCCGCTCGAGGGGGGCGATCCGTTGCGCCCCAAAAAGAAAGGGGCCGTGCTCGTGGGAATAACCGCGATCAGTCGCGCGACCTTGGCGCCTGGTGCGAAAGCCAGCGGGCGTGCGGTCAGCGGCGAGCGTCAGGTTTTCTATACCGCGAGCGGCGAAGGGAAGCTCGTTGTCAACGGTACCGCTTATCCGGTACGCAAGGGAACAGGCTTTACGTTGACACCCGAGTTCGATTTCTCTATTGCGGCAATCGGCTCTGAAGCGTTGATTTTCTACGTGCGCACCGAGCCGCTACCGACGAATTATCAACCGCGGGCCGATGTCGTAGTCGTTCAACGCTTCGACAATGATCGGCGCATCGGCAATCACTGGGTGCACATCGGGAACGGTGGCCCGAGCGGCATGAGTTTGATAACGATCGCACCGCGCACGATCCCTCATCCCCACAGTCATCCTGCAGAGGAGTGCTGGTTGATGGTCGAAGGGGAAACGGTGCTGATGCTTGGCAAGCACTTGCGACGGATGCGCGCGGGAGAAGCATACAAAATCCCGCCGACGGGAATCACGCCGCACAGCAACTTGAACGTCGGTGATGAACCGGTGCAAATGATCTTCATGGGGCCGGCGGCAACGGGGCGTAGCCCGCAGGCGGAGGCCGTCGACTATGCGATGTTGGACAACACGCCCTTCAACCGGACGGTAGAGCCCGACATCGACATGTTCATCGGTGATTGGCGCGATTCGTTTCCGCGCATCATGCACGGCAACATGTATTTTCGGGATTTGCTCACGGCTGCACAGGGCGGTGACGCACTGCGGCCGACACGAAAAGGCGCGGTACTGACGCATGCGGAAGCGGTGAGTTACGTGATGCTCGAGCCGGGATCCTCCGCCCATGCCGTAAAAGATGAGTTGTATGGACAGCAGCAGACGTTCGTCGTCCAATCCGGCACCGGGACCATCGTCGTAGGCAATGAGCGGCACGATCTAAGAAAAGGCATGGCGTTTTTGCTGACGCCGGGGCTCGATTTCAAGCTCACCGCCACTGGCGACCGATACATGAGCTTTTATGCCATCAGCGAAAAGATTGCTGCCGGAGCGAAGCCATCAGAGAGTCTCCGCATTGTCGATGGGCGAAACGTCGATCCGATCACGCGTTCATGGGTAAATTCGGAGCGCACACTATTTGTTCGAGACGACGGCTTGGCGCAGTACCGAAGCGTCAACATGGTGGAGCTTCGTGCCATGGCCATGTCGCGCCCATATAGCGCGGGCAAGGATACCGAGGAAATCTGGATTGCGACCGACGGCGATATCGACGTCTTACTCGGCAAGCAGCTGCGACGGTTGCCGATGGGATCGGCCTATCGCGCACCGCCGAACGGGATCAGCGCCCATTCGAATATCAATCTCTCCGACAAGACGGCGAGTTTGCTCTACGTCGTCAATTGAAAGACGGAATCAGATGAAAGGGCGCGGCCCCACGCCGCGCCCTGCCGTCACTTGCGATTGAATATGACTTTGAAGTCCTGTTTGGTCGCCGGTGATTCTCTGGTGGTCGCTATGGTCAGGATCTTGCCATCTGGCGATAGTGACCATATTTCCTGAGTTTTGCTGCCGACGTTGCCAGGCATTCCGCCATAGGAACCAATGGTGACGACGGTGAGTGTATCCGCTGACAGATGAGCAGCAACTGCGGCAGATTGCATCCCCGTATCCATGGGCACGGTGCGAGCTTTGCCATCCAGTTCAAGCACGCGACGCGGACGTTGTGGATCGTTGATCTTGATCGTCCGCGCGTCTTGCTGCACGTCAAGGATGAAGTCGCCGTTGACTCGGCCGCCCGGGTCGACGCCGCGCGTCAGCCAAAATAGCGGATAGGAAACCTGCTCACTTTTGCCATTGTCACGAATCCATGAGCCGCTGAAATCGGGCGCGGCCAGAGCAACGCCAGGGAGTAGAAGAGTTGCGCAAAAAGCCAACAATGATTTTTTCATGGCAATTTTCATTCTCAGGGTTGAGTACCGTAGATTTTGACGCCGATGTTCTGCGCGATTGAACGAATGTTTCGTTGCGCCTGCTGGTATTCCTCGTTGGTCGTGAGAAATTCGACCAGCATGTTGGTCGGCCGCTTGAGTCGGCTCACACGCGCGAGAAACGTTTCGTAATCCATGTTCCCTGTACCAATCATCGCCCAGTTGAGACCTGGCATCATGCTGTTCCAGGAAAAGTCCTTGGCATGAACGTATGCGATTTGATCGGCCAGCAGATCGAATGTCGTATCGATCAACTCGGTCATGCGGAATGCGGTGTTGGAGAACACCATATTCGTGACATCGAGACCGACGGTAATGCGCGGGTCGCCCACATCCTCGCGCAACCGCTTGTGTGCCCATGGATTGTTGATTGACTCCGAATTCACGGCTTCGATCGCGATGTCGATTTTTACTCCCGCCGTATCGCGGCAAATACGCTTGAGCGCGTTTACCGATCGATTCCAGGCCTCACGACTCCAGTTTTTCGGGTGAGGCGTGTTTCGATTCGGATACATGCTGCCAACGTGCGTCAAAACCAATTGGCATCCCATCTCGTCAGCGGAATGAATGGCATCGATGATGTGGCGTTGCCAGCGTTCCGCGTCGGGGTCCGGTGCGATGATGTTGCCGGCACAGTGAATACCGTAGAAGACGATGTCGTTCGCTTTCGCCTGAGTTTTGATTTCGCGTATTTCCGACTCGGAACGTTTGCGCGCCAACCACCCGGCAGAAGCGGTTTCGCAAGCGCTCCAGCCGCCGTCACGCATCGACCTGAAGAGTTTCGCGTAGTCGACGCCTTCTTCGCCGGTCAGCCGAGGTGTGCTCTGGCTGCTCAGGCGAATGTGGGACGGGCCGGGGGTGAGATCGCGCTTCAGCGCCTCGGGCGGGCTCCATTGGTACAGGAAATCCTCTCCCCAAACAGGCGAGAGACCGGCAATACCCGACTTTTTCATCGTCGCTTTGTTCGGCGCAGAGTCGGCTCCGCCGCTGCCTGTGAGTCCTGCGGCGAGCGCCGCGGTCATGGTTGCACGACGGGTAATCTTTCCGGTCATGGCGGTAGCTCCTGTAGCGATGTGTCCCCAGCGAGAAGCGGCTTTTATCCGGGTTGAGAACGTTTTCAAAGCCGATTATTCTCGTCCGATCATAGATTCACCCGCACCGTGTAGCAACACAACCATGAATATCAACTCTGCAATTCGACTTTTGGTGCCTTGCCTGGTCCTGACCGCTGTTGGGTGCGCCAAGGCGCCGCCTCCTGCGCAGACAGCACCCCCGTCACCGTCGGTCATCGTAAAGCTCGATCCGGGGCTCGATACTCTGGTCGCCTCCGACGCCAAGGTCGAAAAATTGGCGGGCGGCTTCAAGTTCATCGAAGGGCCGCTTGCACGCCCCGACGGCTCGGTGATGTTCAGCGATCTCGTGGGCAACGTGCTTTATCGTTGGACTCCGGACGGCAAGGTCAGCGAGGTGATGAATCCCGGCGGTTACGATGGCAAAGATCTTCCGCCCGGGGGGTACATTGGTCCGAACGGCATGGCCGTGGGTCCGGATGGCGACGTCGTCCTGTGTCAGCACGGCAATCGCCGCATCGTGAAGATCGGCATCGACGGCAAAGTGACGACTCTCGTCGATCGCTACGCCGGAAAACGCATCAACAGCCCGAACGATTTGGTTTTTGCTCCGGACGGTTCGTTCTTCTTCACGGATCCGCCCTTCGGGTTGCCGAAAGCCAATGATGATCCGTCGAAAGAACAGCCTGTGAACGGGATCTATCGCGTGAGTAAGGGCAAGGTTGCTCTCGCCGCAAAAGATTTGACCTTGCCGAACGGCATTGCGTTCTCGCCCGATTACAAGTTGTTGTACGTCTCGAGTTCAGAGCAAGGAAAGCGGCTCTGGATGCGCTACGAAGTGGCTGCTGACGGCACACTTTCGAATGGCAAAGTGTTTGCCGATGCTACCTCCTCGCCTGAGGCTGGAGTTCCCGACGGATTGAAGACCGACTCCGCCGGTAATGTCTACGCGACTGGTCCGGGAGGAATTTGGGTATTCGCCCCCGATGGCAGGCAACTCGGCACGATCAAGGTTCCCGAGGGGCCGTCGAATCTTGCTTGGAGTTCCGACGGTAAGACTTTGTACATCACTGCCGAGACAAGTTTGTACAAGCTCAACGTGAAACTGGCGGGGCAGACGCCGGCATTCAAGTGACGCGTTAAGGCAGGTGCCGGTGTTCGCGGATCCACCGGCTTCCAAGATATTTGGTGCCTGATGTGACAGGCAGCCCTGCATGTTCAGCGAGGGGGTGCGGCTGTCCGCTAGAGTCGGTGTTGGCGAATACGAGCACGTCGCCCGATCGCCCTTTTATTTTCAACCCCAGGCGCGAAAACTCGGTCTCGCCGCCAGAGTAATCTTCGTTCAAATAAACTAGCGCGGTTTTGATTCTTTGATTGTCCAGGCCGGCAAGCGCGTCGAAGTGACGATGATATTGCTGTCCGGGTTTGTACCGAAGCACGAGCAGCGGTTCCGCCTGATCGTACAAAGTGTTGCTGGCAGCAGCCAAACGGCGATTCAACGCATGGATTGCCGGGTCTTCAATCAACCAATGGAGCGGTGCTCCATCTGAGCTGCGCAGCGGATGCGGTACCTCGTTTCCCTGGGCATCGTGAATGACCGAACGCATGTAGCGGGGCTCGGCGATGGCGCGCACCAAGCGGCACTCGTCTGACGAGAACAGGCCGCGATAAATCCTCACTTCCAGCTCGTCACAGAGTGACTCATATCGGGGCATCGTCCGCGGGCCGCCATCTTCATCGACGTCCATCGACTGCAACGCAGCGAGCATTTGCGCGCGTTCAGGGTTGGAGCGTGCCTCGACGGCAAGGCGGGCGAGAGCGGCTGGCCAGTCGCGTGTACCGAAGACTCCGCTGGCAAGCAGATTCGTATGAAAGGCTTGCGCCAGCGGATGTCCGGCTGCCGCCGCACGCTCGAACAATGCGCGGCCTCGCACGGGGTCTTGTTCGACCGGGCCACCTTGCCAATAAAAGTTTCCGAGCGTGATCAGCGATTCCGGTTCGTCGTCATCCGCGAGTTCGTGCAGGAGATCCAGCGCCTCGTCAAGGCGGCCCGTCTTTGCAAGCTCGTGGACTTTCGCGAAGCCTGGATGCATATCTTTTCCCGGTCAACGTCCTTCAGCAACTGCGTCGTCGACGATCGGGTCACGGACCACGAACAGATAGAACAACGCGCCGACCGCCGCGACCGCGGCGCTGATCAGCAACGCGTTGACGAACGAGCCGGTGGAATCGACCACCATCCCGGTGATCACGGGCGCAGCCGATCCCCCGAGGTATCCGCCGAAGTTTTTGAGGCCACCGAGCGAAGCAACCAGACGACGCGGTGCAGCAACGCTGACGAGCGCCCACGACCCTCCACTTGCGAGATTTACGAAATACATCGCCAAAGAGATGTACGTGATCGCGAGTGTGAGATTCGGGGTGTAAGCGGCCGGGACGGTGAATCCGGCTGCGCAGATCAGGCCGATGCAGATGGGCCACTTACGACTTGCGATGGGTTTCAGGCCACGCGCCAGCAGCCAGTCTGCGATCATCCCGCTCGACACCATTCCGAGTGTCCCCGCAAGGTACGGAATGGCAACGACCCAACCGAGCGTCGCGATCGACAGCCCACGCTCGCGCTCGAGGTAAGCCGGTAACCACGTCAGATAGAGCCATACCATGTAGATCACGCCCATGAAGCCGAACAACAAGCCGAGCGTGGTGCGTTGCGTAAGCAGATTGCGAAAATCGGCAAAAGAAATCGGTGCATCGGATTGCGTGGTTGTTTCGCTGCCGTCCAGATACCGGATCTCGTCCGTTTCGAGCTGAACGTCGCGTCGGTCACGGTATATGAGGTACCAGCCTATCGCTGCCGCAATTCCTAGCGCGCCCATGACAGCGAACATTCCGCGCCAGCCGAACGCCAGCATCAGTCCGGTGAGTAATGGTGGTGCGAGAGCCGGCGCGATCGTCGATGACGCCGTGAAGATGCCGCTCGGGCGACCTCGCTCGTGCAACGCAAACCACTCGCTGAACACCTTGGCTCCGGCAGGAAACTGCGGAGCCTCGCCGATGCCGAGAAACACTCGTGCGAGCAGAAACTGCTGCATTGACTGCACGAAGCCCGCCAGCAGCTGAGCCAAGGACCAGACGAACATGCTGACGCCGAGTACGAGTCGCGCGCCCAGGCGATCCAGCAAAACCCCGACCGGCAGTTGTGCGAACGCGTATGCCAAAGAAAATGCGGATAACAACAACCCCATCTCGGATGCGGTAAACCCCATTTCGGTGCTGATGGAGTTGTTGGCGATCGAGAGGGTGCTGCGATCGAGATAGTTGATAAGGCCGGCGATCACCAGCAAAGAGACTGCAGTCTTCTGGATGCGGCTCAGCTTTTCCGATTTACCATTCATTGTGCCAGTCTCCTGATGACTACGCGCTCAAATACGACCGAATTCGTTCAACAAGTCTTCAATGGTCTTGCCCTTGGCGACCCACTCGCGGGTCCGCTGTTCTCGGTCGGCTTGTTCTGCCGCCAAAGTCAAAAACTCGTCAGCGCGTTCGAGAGGTATCACCACCACTGCAATCGTGTCGGCGACGATGAAATCGCCAGGGCGCACGACCACGCCGCCGCATGCGATTGGCACATTGATGGAAAGCTCTTCTTTGCGTTGTGAAAACATCGTGTGTGTGCCGCGTGCCGTGATTGCGCGCGTCCAGATCGGCCAGTTGATGTCTTCGAGCTCGTCGATGTCGCGGCCGGCGCCGTCGACGATCATCGCCCGGATACCGCGATTTTTCGCCAGACCGCCCATGAGACCGCCGCACACCGACGTCTCGGTATCGCCGCCGGCGTCGACCACGATGATGTCGCCGGGTTGCCCCATTTCAAGAGCCTTGAGCGGATCGACCAAGTCACCGCCGGAGAGTTGTACCGTGACCGCCTGACCAACGGCCTTCGCCTTGAAGGCCGGTTTTATTGCCGAGGCCATCACGTTCTGGCGATACATCACGTCCGCGAAAATGCACGAGATCGAGTAGCTCGGCATGAGCTTGTCGAACCGGGCAAGCAGGTCGGGTCTGCGGGTGAAATCGTTGAATGTCTTGAGCATGGATGCGGCCTCGAGGCGGGGAGTGGGAGTCATTCGGGTGCGCCCGAAGAATCGAGGGAGGAAACGCCGACGATGAAATCGATTGTCAAACCTCGGTCCGAGTGGTGTCAAGGCGACCCCGACCCGGCCGTCGAGCAGGTGCGAAAGCCGAACTCGATCGATTTGACGGTGATTTTCCGCCATTCCCGGCGCATCGCGGCGGGCGCGAGGGTGGATGTCTCCGGCTGACGCATCCACGTGGCGACACTGTGAAATCGCCTCCATTGCGACCCGAAGAGCCGAGTCTTGATAACGTTTTCATTCTGAGGTACGGTCGTTTTAAGGCTGCTGCCTGCCGGGCCACGGCCCGCTGATAAAAACGTTAATTAGGGGAAAACTCATGAAAGCCATCCCGTTGTTCCGCGGGCTGAGTGGTATTCCGGGCAAGCGGATCGCCAACCAGCAACTGGGGGTCTTACTCGTAGGTTTTGGGGCGATGGCCATGGGTGGCCTCGCCAACGCGCAGTCGGCCGCTGGCGGCGGCGAGCAGGCGCTTGACGAGATCGTAGTCACCGGCTCGCGCGTCATTCAGAACGGCGACAACAGCCCGACGCCGGTTACGGTCGTGCAAACCGAGCAGCTGATCACGACGACTCCGCGTACCGTCGTGGAAGGTCTTTTGACTTTGCCTGTATTCGCAGGCGGTCGCAGCCCGCAAACGAATCCGGGCAACAGTTCGCAAAACGGCTCGTATCGCTCGCTGAACCTGCGCAACATCGGTGTGAAGCAGACGCTGGTTTTGTTCGATGGCAAGCGAGTCATGCCGACCACGCCGCAAGCAGAAGTGGATGCCGATTTCGTCCCCTCGATGCTGCTGCAACGCATTGACGTCGTAACCGGAGGCGCATCGGCGGTGTACGGCTCGGACGCCGTTTCGGGCGTCGTCAACTTCGTGACGGATCGCAACTTCACCGGCATCAAGGTCAATTCGCACTACGGAATTTCGGCACGCAATGACGGTCCGGAAAGCGAATTCGGGATCGCCGGAGGTATGCGGCTGTTTGAAGGTCGCGGCCATATCGAGGGCAGCATCGAGCTCTTCAACAGCCCGGGTATCTTTACCAAGTCCGGTCGTGAGTGGGGCCGAAACGTCATCACGGTGAACCGCGCAAATGCGTCGTCCCCCTACAGACTGGTGTACGACACGCGGTTGAATAACCGTACGTTCGGCGGATATATCCTGCCTGGCAACAACGCCGCTTTTACTTTGCGTGATTACACATTTGCATCGGCAACCGGCGGACTGACTCCGTTCCGGCATGGCACCGCCGTGACGACCGGTGTCGAAAGCGGTGGTGATGGTGGTTATTACAATCAGGCGTCGATGTTGCAGAAGGACGTTCACCAATTGGCGTTCGGGCGTTTCGATTACGACGTGACGGATGACACGCATTTCTCGGTCGAAGTGACCGGGATGAACAAGCACAACGAGAACAACCACCAAAACAACGAAGTCTTGAACTGGTGTATCAATCTCGCCAATCCGTACTTCCGCAACGCATTGACGTCGGCACAGCTTGCGCTCGTGCCCGCAACCTTGCCGTCGGTCGGTAAAGCCGGGTCGAACGGTTATTGCCCTGCGAACAGTTTCCTGTTCGGCAAGATCTTCAACACGATCGGGGTTCTGCAACCCGACGCGTTCATCAAGAACGTATCGGTGCAATTCGGTCTTGAAGGCAAGCTGGGCGACAAATATCGCTGGGAAGCGTTTTACGTTCCGACTGTTGGCGAGCAGCGTACCCGCAACAATCACAATATCGACAATCTGAAAATGGCTGCGGCGTCCGACGCAGTGCTCAACTCTTCCGGCCAGATCGTTTGCTACGTGAGCACCACCGCGAACGCGGGCCTGTTCCCTGGTTGCGTGCCGATGAACTACTTCGGAACCAACTCTGAAACGAAGGAGATGGTCGATTACGTCACCACGGTGACGGAGTTCAAGGCGTCGTCCAAGCAGCATGATTTCGGCGGCAGCATCACCGGAGCGCCGCTCGAATCGTGGGCGGGGCCCGTCAACATGGCGATTTCGGCAGAGTGGCGAAAGTTGCGCTACAACGTCGATAGCAACGCATCGGACAACGTGGCGACCGGGACGGCTGCATGCGCCGCGCTCCGATTGAATTGCCCGTATCCGACTGCGCCGTTCCGTTACGTGTCAAACGTGCTTGGCAACCGACCGCAAGTGAGCCAGCAGGTTTCGGAAGTCGCTTATGAATTCGATCTGCCGGTGTTGAAGGAAGCCGGGCAGTTGGCGACCTCCCTCAACGTAAACGGCGCCGCTCGTTTCGCGAGTTACAAGAATGAGGGCTACGACTTCGCATCGAAGAAGAACATTAGTCCGAAGTTCGACGCGACGACATGGAAGTTAGGCATCGACTGGCATCTGCTCGATGATCAGATGACGGTGCGTGCCACGCGCTCGCGGGATATTCGTGCGCCGAGCTTGATCGAGTTGTTCAATGCTCGTGTCATCAACCCCGCCGGTGTGACGGACGTGCATACGAACATTACCGCCTCGGCGCCGTTCGTCACGGATCCGAACCCGACTCTCACGCCGGAAGAGGCTGATACTTGGACCGCTGGCGTGGTTTTGCGCCCGCAATTCATCCCGAACTTCAGCTTGGCGATTGATTGGTACCAGTTGCGTATCAACAAGGCCATCACGAACGTGCAGGGTCAGAACGTGACGATTCAGACCTTGTGCGAGACCAGCAATGGCACATCGCCATACTGTGCGCTGATCGAGCGTCCGTTGCCGTTCAGTGATCGTTCTGCGGCGAACTTCGTCACGGCTTTCTATTCGAAGCCCTTGAACGCGCAGGTGACATACACCCGTGGCGTCGACATAGAGGCGAACTACTCGCATTACCTGTTTGGTGGTCAGTTCTCCGCTCGCGCGCTCGTTGCCTATCAGCGCGAACTCGCCACGCGCCAAATTCCGGAATTGCCGCGTTTTGATGCGGCCGGAGTTGTGGGGTTGCCGCGCACGCGCGGTACGTTGTTCGTGAAATACAAGCGTGGTGCCAACGCCATCGATATCCAGCAGCGCTGGTGGTCGGGTGTTTGGTGGCAGGTTGATCGTTCGCTCGCGTTCTCAGAGCCGGCGATTCCCTCCAAGACGTACACTGCGCTGACTCTGACCCGTGATTGGGAAGAGAAGAACACGCAGTTCTATTTCTCGGTGAACAACCTGTTCGACAAACAGCCGACCGCCTATGGCGCGATCGGTGGTCCGGCCGGCGTGCCCGGTCTGTTTGGTGGTTACATCCCGGGCGAGGATCTGCTCGGTCGCTACTTCACGGTCGGTCTGCGTTATCGCAGCAAGTAATCGTCGACTAGGCGATTGACCTGATTACGTGGGTGCCTGTGCCCTCACGAGTTGATGGAAGCGGGGGCACGTGCCCCCGCTTTCACATTGGACGTCATTTATCGGAGCGCGTGGTTTGAAAACGCATCGTGCGATGATTTCAGGATTGATGATCGGCTTCTTCGTGGCTGCCGTTGTCAACGGGCCCGCACGAGCGGGTGCCGATTGGCTTTACAACGGCGGCCCCGCGGGCGATCACTACGCTGAAATCAACCAGATCGACGCGAGCAACGTAGGGCGATTGAAACAAGTTTGGCGTTTCGATTTTGAAGACGGCGGACTTCAGGCTCAGCCGCTGGTGATCGATGGCGTACTTTATGGCCCGACGCCCTCTGGAAAACTGGTTGCGCTTGATGCGGCGAGCGGTAAGGTGAAATGGACGTTCGATCCGGGTGTTGGTGGCGCACAACCTATCCGTGGTGTTGTTGCGCACGGCGAGGGGCGTTCACGGCGCTTACTGTTCGCGACACAAAACTTTTTGTACGCGATCGATGTGGAGAGTGGGAAACCGATCTCGACGTTCGGTAGCGATGGTCGCATCGATTTGAACGAGAATCTTCGCGGGCCGGCATCGCAAAACGGGATGTTCGTCACGACTCCGGGTTCGGTGTTCGAAGATTTGTACATCGTCAGCGGTCGTGTATCCGAGAGCACACCGTCGTCGCCTGGGGATATCCGTGCCTTTGACGTGCATACTGGCAAGTTGCGATGGGTGTTTCATACCATTCCGCATCCCGGTGAGCCCGGCGCGGAAACATGGCCTAAAAACGCACATCTTACGCAAGGCGGTGCGAACGGTTGGGCGGGGTCCGTGGTCGATGTCGCGCGCGGCATCGTGTTTTTTGCAACGGGATCCGCGGCGGACGATTTCTACGGCGCAGAGCGACTGGGTACGAATCGTTACGCCAATTCGTTGATCGCCCTTGATGCGCGCACGGGCAAGCGCCTCTGGGATTTTCAAGCTGTGCGGCACGACTTGTGGGATATGGACTTCAATTCCGCACCTGTGTTGTTGACCGTGGTTCGTAACGGGAAAAAAGTCGACGCTGTCGCGGCGACCAACAAGCTAAGTTACGTGTATATCTTTGACAGAATGACCGGTCAGCCGTTGTTCCCGATAAAGGAGCAGCGTGTGCCGGCCAGCACCGTGCCCGGCGAAGTGGCGTCTCGCACGCAACCGGTTCCGACGTTGCCGAAGCCGTTGTCACGTACTTCGATCACGATCGACGATTTAACTGATCGCTCAAGGTCCGCGAATGATTGGGCGCGCGGGGTGTTTGACGCGATCAACGGAGACGGAAAACAATTCGTGCCGATGGCCATCGGCAAAGAGACTTTGATTTTCGCCGGGTTCACGGGCGGCGTTGGTTGGGGTGGCATGGCGGCCGATCGAAACGGCGTTTTGTATGCGAATGCTACGGACTTCCCTGGCATCAGCAGCATCATCGAGTCCAAAAACCTGCTGACCTCCGGCGTAGGTGAGGGTACGTACCGAACGCAGTGCGCCAACTGTCACGGCGCAGATCGCAAAGGCGTGGCTTCGGTTTTCCCGTCGCTGATCGACGTCAAGAGCAAACTCTCCGATGCCGAAATCGGGGCGGTCATCAAGAACGGGCGCGGTCGCATGCCGGGATTCCCAGCGTTGCCGGCGAACACCGTATCCAACCTCGTGTCATTTTTGACGACCGGCGAAGATTTGCCGGGAACGGCGCGCCCCGCCATTTCACTGCAGGGACGTTTTGCACCTTCGAAGACGCTGTATACCTCGACAGGCAATCGCAATTTCGTCGACGCTGAAGGCTACCCGGGTGTCAAACCTCCGTGGGGAACGCTGACCGCCATCGACATGAATTCCGGCAAGTTCATTTGGCGTATCCCGTTTGGCAATACGGGAACCTTGGGTCCGGAGTTCGGCGGTTCGAATACCGGTGGAGCCGTCGTAACGGCGAGTGGCCTGTTGTTCATCGGCGCCACGGCTGATCGCAAGCTCAGAGCTTTTGATGCCCGTAACGGAAGCTTGCTTTGGGAGACGACCTTAACGGCGCCGGCGCAAGCCACTCCCGCAACCTATGTGGTGAATGGCAAACAATTCGTGGTTATCGCAGCGAGTGCGCGTCGGGGAGGCGCGCAGGCGCGTACTCAAGACAACTCGCAGGCTGTTACGAGCGGGCAAGCGGGGGGTGCCTATATCGCGTTCGCGTTGTCGGACTGACATCCTGGGTTAACGCGAAGTTCAACGCATCGCGGCATGCAATGCGGCAACGATATCCTTGGCTCGCCATCTAACTTCATTCGCGGTCAGCCCTGGCTTGTAAAGCTCGGATCCCACACCGAAGGCGCGAGCGCCGGCCTGCCACCATTGCGCCATTTGCGATGGGCCTACACCGCCGACCGGAATAACACATGCCGCCGATGGTAGTACGGCGCCCAACGCCTTCAAGTGTGCTGGTCCGTACGTCGAAGCAGGGAAGAGCTTCAAGTATCTTGCGCCGCTGTTGAGTGCGATGAACGCTTCGGTTGCAGTGGCGAATCCGGGTAACGGCGTAAGTTTTGCCGAAATCGATGCCGAGATTACCGCTGGATCCGTGTTAGGCGAGACGATTAGTTGACCACCCGCTCGTCCGACTTCAGTTACCGCCGCTGTATCGAGCACGGTGCCGGCGCCCCAGATCATGCGACCACGAAATGCCTCAAGCGCCGTGATGCTCGCGAAGGGGTCGGGTGAATTGAGCGGAACTTCGACGACACGAAATCCCGCGTCGTACAGTGCATCGGCGATGCCTATGATTTCTTCGGATTTCACACCTCGCAAAATCGCGATCAGCGGCATTTCGGCAAGCGCCGTTTCGAGGGTTAGTTGGCTCATCGTGCAAGCACATCATTCGCGAGCGCGGATAGTCCGCTCAAGGCAGCCGCTTCGCCATCCTGTGTGGATACCGTATAGCCATGCGTTCGCAGAGCGCGCAGGTAGTGATTACTCAATCGCGCATCACCGATTACCGTCACCGGGGTTTTTTTACTCATGCGCAACAAGCTTGGTACCCCGGCGACTTCGGCACCGATCAGTATTCCGGAGAGATAAGAATGGACATGTGCGGGTGGCATTGAACCGCCGACGACTCTTGCACGCGCGGTGAACAGGCGCGACGCAAGCGCGCCACCGTCCCCGGCCGCCTCGACGCCCGCATCGAACGCGGACGGATTTTCCTCGGTCTTCGTCACCTGCAGCACGCTGTGGTTTACCAGAACATCGAATAGTTCACCGGTCATGCTGGTCACGAAATGCTGCAACTGGCCGTCGACGACACGTACCCATTTGGAGTGCGTTCCGGGTTGGCAAATCAAATATTCACCGCGCGATCTGGCGGGATCCATTGATAGCCAGCCGAGCAATTGAGTTTCTTCGCCGCGCATCACATCCGGCCCGCCGTCTGGACGCACGCAGCGCACCCCTGGGACGATCCAAGCGGGAGGGCCGCTGGTTGATGCTTTATGCAGATGTCCTTGCAGATCGGAGAAGCACAGCGGACTGTCGAGGTACGGAACCGAGGCCCAGCCCAGATTGGACCCGACCATGCCGCACAAGAAAGCCGGCAATTCCTGCGCATCCATGCGTGGACGGACAGTGGCTGCGAATTCACGGGCCGCTTCGCCGGCTGGAATCTTGCCTACGCCGAGCGGGAACTCGACACTGTTTGACGCGGCCCCGTTGTCGCCCACGACCCACGCGCGCAGATTGGTCGTTCCCCAATCGACCGCTAAAAAACGCGCGCTCATGCCATACCCTCGTCGTTCATCGTCCGATTCTCGACCCGAATAGCCGCGATTGCAACCGATTACATCGGTTAAAAACGGGCTGACCGAATTTCCTTCGGCGAGGCTTTCAACTCGGAACCGGGCCTGTGGTCGAACGAGTAACCAGCGACGTCGGCAATACCATGTCGCTGTCCGTCGCCTTGCCGCGCAAGACGTCGATGAGCAATATGGTGGCACGATATCCGAGCTCTTCGGTCGGAACTCGGATGGTGGTGAGCGGTGGCTCGTAGAGCGTCGCAATTCGTTGATCGTCGAATCCGATGATTGAAACGTCCCGACCGACACGCAATCCAACTCGCTTCAAAGTTTGTATCGCGCCGATCGCGAGCTCGTCATTCCCAGCAAATACCGCAGTAGGCCGCGGGTTGCAGGTGAGCAGGGTTTCCATGGCCGCTTCGCCTCGTGGCACGGCGTAAGGACCCGATAGGCACGGATAGGAGTCGGGGTCGAGTCCCGCTGTATTCATGGCCGTGCGAAAACCCTCGCGTCGATGAGCAGCAATCGCTTGACCATCCGGGCCCGCGATATGAGCAATGCGTTTGTGTCCAAGAGCCAGTAAGTGGTTCGTGGCATTGATTGCCGCGATGCGATGATTGACGCGCACCGTCGGCAATTGAATGCCGTCAACGCTCGCCAAAGCGACGACGACGGGCGGCATCCTCTTGCGATTTCGCGCCAACAACGCCGCCGAATCAGAACTGGTCACCAAAATGACTCCGTCGGCGCGACCGCTGGCAACTTGGTCGAGAAAGCGATGTTCGCGTGTCGGATCGCGCTCAGTGTGTCCCATCAGCACGGCGTATCCGCTCTCTCTCGCGCCACGCTCGACGCCGCGGAACACCTCGAGAAAAAATGGACTCAGGGTGGGAACCACGACGAACAGCAATCGTGTCTTTTGCAGACGAAGGTCGCGTGCGATGAGATTTGGTTGATAACCCAGTCGCTCAACCGCCGCGAGTACCCGCGTACGAGTCTCTTCACGCAGCAGCTCAGGCCGGGCAAGGGCACGAGAGATGGTGGCCGGCGAGACGCCGAGCTTGCGCGCAACTTCCTTGATGGTCACGTTTTGCGCCGGATGGCGCTTGGGCTTTTGAGAATTCAAGGGGCTCACCGATTACTGCGGGTGCACGATCAGGCGGCGAGTTTAACCAACTCCGGCGGCGGGGGGACGTATTCCGAAGCGGGCAAACATATTTATGAAATGGATTTCATAGTAAACTCGCACTTGATTCCGCGCCTGTCGAGTTTCTGTCATGTCCGTTGTCCAAAGTAGCCGCGTGCACTATCGCAAGTCGCAACAGGCCGCCACCGCTGGTGCGGCGCGTACGATCGTTGGCGTGATTTTACTTGCGCTGGCATCACCGGCATTCGCCGACGACAGTCCTGAAAATGCAGCCGGGCCGGCCGGCGTGGTTGCCTATCCTGCGTCCTTTTACGAGGAGTTCAGGCCTGGCAGCGCGCGCGACATGATCGATCGTACGCCTGGCTTCGCAATCCAGGGAGGCGAAGACGTGCGCGGCTACGCGGGATCATCGGGTAACGTTTTGATCGACGGCGCGAGGCCCGCCACGAAGTCGGTGCCACTCGAACAACAATTGCAGCGGATTCCAGCCAGCTCCGTTGAAAGGATCGAGATTATTCGTAGCGGTACTCCAGGCGTCGAGATGCTCGGGCAGACGATGCTGGCAAACATCGTGCGCAAGCAGAACGCGACCGCAAGCAAGTCGGCACAGGCGGTGGGCAAGTTCTACGGTAACGGGTTCGTCGGCAAAGTAGTGCGCGGGGAAACTTCATGGCGCGGCTCTGATCTCGCTGTAGAGGGTCAGGGGATGTTGCGTACCGATTTGACCACCGACAGCGGTTCGGGCGAGATTGTTCGCGGGCGTCCGGCCGGCTTCGACGTGGGGTCTTTGCGCACGCGTGCCGTGAACGACATTCTGCAATTGAACGGCGCCGCCGAGCACCGCGGCTCGTACGGGTTGCTTCGACTGAATGTCGCCGGTGAGCGCAAAGATACGGATCGCGCCGATGACATTGCGCTGCGGTTGTCGACGGGGTCCTCCGCAACCGAGCGCGTCGCGATCAATCAGCGCGATATGACGGGTGAATTCGGTGCGGAACACGTACGCCAAGTGACGCCAGCTCTGAGTCTGAAGCTATTGGGCCTGGCGCGTAACAAGTCGCAGGATCAAAAATCTAATTCGGCAACCTCCACCGGTACACAACTGGCGAGTGGTGACTTCACGACCAACGAATCGATCGCACGAGCGGTTCTGCGCTGGGAGATCCGCAACGGGTTGACACTCGAAGGCGGCGCCGAAGCGGCATTCAATTCGTTGGACGCTCGGTCCACGCTGACCACGAACGGTCTGGTGGTCAATTTGCCATCCGCCAACGTTCGCGTGGAAGAGCGTCGGGCCGAGGGGTTCGCGACGGCGACCTGGCGGTGGAGTAATGCCTACTCCGTCGAGAGTGGATTGCGTCTCGAAACCTCGACGATCAAACAATCGGGTGCCATCGAAAAGGAAAAGACGCTGACTTTTCCCAAGCCGCGCCTCCTGTTGTCATGGAGTTCGGCGGGCATGCAAGCGCGGCTTCGCCTCGAGCGTACGGTCGGTCAACTGAACTTCAATGATTTTGCAGCTTCATCCGAACTCGACCTCGGAACCGTGAATGCCGGTAACGCCAATCTGGAGCCCGAGCGGGCATGGCTCGCCGAGATCGGCCTCGAGCGTCGCTTCGGAAAGGGTGGTGCGATCACGGCGAGCATATCGCGTGCCCGCGTCGAAAAAATCGTGGACTTGGTGCCGGTATCGGGAGTTTTCGATGCGCCAGGCAATATCGGGTCGGGTACGCGTACTGAAGCGAAGCTCGGCGTCACGCTGCCGCTCGAATCGATTGGTGTCACGGGCGCACAACTGCGTGTGAATGGAACTTGGCGCAATTCCCAAGTCGATGATCCGGTGACTGGCGCTCGACGTCGAATTTCGCTTGAGCGGCCGTTCGAGGGTGAGTTGTTTCTTACGAAAAGCTTGCCGCGATGGCGGTCTGCGGCGGGCCTTGAAGGCGGCTTCGGCTATCGCGAGACCGCCTACCGTATCAACGAAATCCGTACGACGTACGAAGCCCCGTTGTGGAAAGCGTACTGGGACTGGACCCCCCGAACGGATTTGCTGTTGCGTCTGCAGTGCGAAAACTTTTCCGATCGCCTGCGGGCCCGCGAGCGAACCGTGTTTGCCGGCTCGCGTGCGGTCGGCGTTCCAACGCTTCAGGAACACCGCGAGGCGCGCCTGAGCCGCATTTACATGCTCCGCGTTCGAAAGATTTTTTGACTATCGGCGCGATTCAGTCGGCGAGAGCCGGGTAGTCGACGTAGCCCTTCTCATCGCCGCCATAGAACGTCGAGCGATCGTACGCGTTGAGAGCAGCATTGCGGGCGAATCGCGCGGGCAAGTCGGGATTCGCGATGAACAAACGTCCGTATGCGATCCCGTCGGCACGACCGGATTCGATCGCTGCATTGCCATCTTCTCGACCGTATCCGCCTGCACTGATCAGTGCGCCGGCGTACGCGCTGCGAAACAATTCCGAGGTGCAAGGCGCAGTCGGATCGTTAGGTGCACCGCCGCCTGCGCCCGTCGCGCGCGGTTCTATCAAATGCAAATACGCCAAATTTCTCTGGGAGAGTTGGCCGATGACGAACTTGAACAGCTCGATGGGGCGACTGTCGCCGATCGAGTTGAAGGTTCCGTAGGGCGAGAGTCGTACGCCGATTCGATTCGAGGAAAACACTGTAGCGGTAATGTCGATCACCTCGCTCAAGAGTCGATAACGATTCTCGAAAGATCCTCCGTACCGATCTTGGCGATGATTCGTTCCGTCTTGAAGGAACTGATCAAGCAGGTAACCGTTTGCGCCGTGAATTTCGATGCCATCGAAACCGGCGCGTTTGGCATTTTCCGCGGCACGTCGAAACTGCTGCAACAATTCGGCGATATCGGCATCGTTCATCTCGCGCGGTGTCTCGAATGGCACTTGTTGCCAATCGGCCGTCATCGCTTCGCCGTCAGGCGCGATAGCCGACGGTGCGATTGGCAGGCCATCGACAGGATGAAGCGACGAGTGCGATATGCGACCGACGTGCCACAACTGGGCGACGATTTTCCCGCCTCGCGCATGTACGGCGTCGACGATCCGGCCCCAGCCTTCCGTTTGGGAATCCGAGTGGATGCCCGGCGTGGCCGGGTATCCTTTGCCAAGCGGGCTGATTTGTGTGCCCTCGGAGACGATCAGTCCCGCCGATGCGCGCTGGGCGTAATACTCGACCGCGAGCGGATTAGGCACGTCACCGGTGATGGCGCGCATACGCGTAAGTGGCGCCATGACCATACGATTTTTCGCTTCGATGACACCGTACGAGACGGGACGAAGCAGTGCTTGATCGATCACAGAGACTCCAAATACTTGCGCAGCGAGCGTCCCGGGCGGCCCATGATTTTTTCAAAGGTGTCGGTTTTGTGTCCGGGCGTCTTGCCATTGGCGATTTCGGCGAACAATCGCGCTACGGCATCGGAGTGCCATTGGTTGCGGTGGAACGGACGTATCGCCTCCTGAAAGGCGGCGGGATCGCAATCGTCGTAAGCGACTTTTTGACCGATCACCTGGCCGATGACCTCGGCAATATCGTGGAAGTTCATGACCGGGTCGGGGCCCGTGATGTCGTAGCACTGTCGGTCGTGGCGGGCGCTGTCGGCGTCGGTGAGGATGTACGCGATGAATTCACCGGCATCGTTGTTGTCGGTGAGCGCGACGGTACCTTTGCCCATGGGCATCGACAGCTTGCCGGTCGCGCGCGCTGACTTGAGCGAACTGCGGAAGTTCTGCATGTAGAAGCTGGGACGAACGAAAGTCCAATGCATGCCCGATGCCATGATCGCGTCCTCGGCGGCGATGTGAGCGAGCGGTATCGGACTCGTCGTGCCGCGCACCGCCTCCGGTGACGACAGCTTTATGATCCACGGCAAACCGATTTCTTTGGCTGAACGAACGAACGCGAGTTCGAGCGCTTCCTGGGTTTGCCCATTCGGCAACACCAGCAAGGCGCGATCCACGCCGGCGAGTGCGCGCTTGACCGACTCGGCGTTTTCAAGATCTCCCTGTACGAGTTCGACGCCTTGATCGGCCCAGGCCGCGGCTTTGGCGAGATCGCGGACGAGTGCACGAAAGCGTACGCCCCTGGCGAGCAAGGCTTTGGCCGTCGCGCTGCCGATGTTGCCGGTGATACCTGTGAGCAGAATCATGCGAACCCCCGAGTCGATGCGTTGGATCTGCGCGATCGACGTCGACTGCGCAGTTCGTGTTCAGGCGTTGCGTATCCTACACGGCCGCGGACGGCTTTTACGATTGCGGCGCGTAGTGTCCGCGAGCGCGATGCAGGGCGAGAAGCGAGGGCAGCCCGGTGACGAGGCAGACGGCGGCGAGCGCCACGCCGACGGTCGCGAAGACGTCGATGCCCGAGGTAGTCAGCACTCCGACCAGCGGTGGACCGATGCTGAGACCCAGCAAGTTGCTGAGCAAGAGATAGATCGATACGACTTGTCCGCGCATGCGGGGCGGCGTGATCTCGACGAACGCCAAAGGGGCGATGCCGAAGGTGATCGACATAGCAAGATAGAGCGGCGCCGCGAAGCCCAAGGCGTATTGGGGCGTGGCTGCAGTCGTCGCGAGCGCCGCGCACGGCACCATCACGGCAGCCCCGACGAGCATCGTGCGCAGCACGGCATCTTTGTGGCCGCGCAGCGCCAGCCAGGTAGATGCACTGCCGCCGACCAAATTGCCGAGCAGCGCCGAGACCATCAATACGGAGCCCAGCGCATAACCGGTCGCCGGGCCGCTCCAACCGTGATCGCGAATGAACACCGACGGAAACCACGCGGACAACGACGTCGTGACGACGAACAGACCGCCCATCGCCGTGAGCATGGGGATGAAGAACGTACGTCGTTCGCCGAGGTGGCGCAGCGT
>Ga0214921_10001945_pt1 | contig 34570 bp, 32 predicted proteins | sample LL1505_MetaG_FD_177992 | JGI IMG/M metagenome (GOLD analysis project Ga0214921, IMG submission 177992) | Freshwater microbial communities from Lake Lanier, Atlanta, Georgia, United States - LL-1505 | ecosystem: Environmental > Aquatic > Freshwater > Lake | place: USA: Georgia | collected... | reverse complement strand
ATGGAACCGTTTCGGCTGCGCCGCTGGCCACCTTGGCCACCGTCGCGTTGATACCGGCTGCATGGTCTTTGGGGGCGATCACCGCATGGGCACCGGCACCATCAGCCACCCGCAGGCAAGCGCCCAGGTTGTGCGGATCGGTCACGCCATCGAGCACCAGCAGCAGCGGCGGCACCCGTTGGGCCACGGGCAGATCGGCTTGGCTGGCTTCCAGCCGCTCCAGCAATTCGTCCAGCGAATGCGTTTGGACAAGGGCCTGAACCCGCGCCACCACGCCCTGGTGGCCATGGCTGCCGCACAGCTTGGCCAGGCGCATGCCGTCGGACTCGATCAGCCGGATACCGGCCTCTTTGATGCGCTCCACAAACTGGCGCATGCGGGCGTCGCGGCGGGTAGGTTCGATATGGATTTCAAGGATGGACGCGGGTGCGGTTTTGATACGCACCCCGATGGCGTGGAAGCCGAACAGGGTTTTGGCACTAGACATGGGCCATTATCCCGCCGCTGTAGCAACAGCTGCCTGCGCACCCTCACGCAAGCGCCCGGCTTCCATGGTGAAGACACGCGAGCAGCGTGCGGCAATACCGCGGTCGTGCGTGACCAGCACCAGCGTCGTGCCCTGCTCCTGGTTGAGTGCCAACATCAGCGCCATGATGGTCTCGCCCGTGGCGTAGTCCAGGCTGCCGGTGGGCTCATCGGCCAGCAGCAGCACGGGTTGGACCACAAATGCCCGCGCCAGCGCCACCCGCTGCTGCTCACCGCCGCTGAGAACTTTGGGGTAAGACTTCAAGCGGCCGCCCAGACCCACGCGCTCCAGCATGCGCGCCGCAGCGGCCCGCGCATCCGGGCGACCGGCCAATTCGAGCGGCAGCATGACGTTTTCAATCGCGGTCAAGTTACCAAGCAACTGCAGGCTTTGGAATACAAAGCCCACCGAACGCGCGCGCACGGCGGCTCGCGCGTCTTCGTCCAGGCTGAACATATCGGCACCGGCAATGCGCACCGTGCCGCGGCTAGGAACATCTAGCCCCGCCAAGATGGACAGCAGCGTGCTCTTGCCCGAACCCGAAGCCCCGACGATGGCGGCGGTCTCACCGGCGCTTAGCGCAAAATCGACATCACGCAGGATTTGCAAGCGGCCGGTCGAGTCTTCGACGGTTTTGCACACTTTTTCGACTGAAACAATGGAATCTGACATGGGGCCTTCTGTGAATCGACGCGACTGTATCCTAGGCTGTCTGAGCGCCCTATCCGCAGGGTTAGCAACGGCTCAGGCGACGCCACCGACTGTGGTGGTACTGGGCGACTCGCTCAGCGCCGAGTACGGGCTGGCCAAGGGCAGTGGCTGGGTGGCTTTGCTGGAACAACGACTGGCCCAAGACAAACGCACTTTCAAAGTGGTCAACGCCAGCATCAGCGGCGACACCACATCGGGCGGCTTGGCGCGCTTGCCGGCCCTGCTTAAACAACACGCTCCAGCCATCCTCGTGATCGAACTGGGGGCCAACGATGCTTTACGGGGGCTGCCGCTCGATATGACGCGCGACAACCTGCGCGCCATGGTGCGGCTGGCGCAAGCCGCCAAGGCCCAGGTGCTGCTGCTGGGCATGCAGGTGCCGCCCAATTACGGGCCGGATTACGCGCAGCAGTTTGCGGCCAGCTTTGCCACGGTCGCCAAAGAACAAAAAGTCGCGCTGGTGCCGTTTTTTCTGAAAGATGTGGCGGACGTACCCAACGCTGCTGACCTGTTTCAGAGCGACCGCATCCACCCCGCTGCGGCGGCGCACCCGATTTTGCTGAACAACGTCTGGGCCGGATTGAAACGGCTGCTGCCATGAGCCTGACCCTGATTACCGCCGCAGATGCGGTGCGGAACTTAGACCGGTTCGACACCGTGATTGACGCGCGCAGCGAATCCGAATTTGCCGAGGACCACCTCCCCGGCGCGTGCAACTGGCCTACCTTGAACGACGCCGAGCGGCAGTTCATTGGCACCACCTACATGCAAGTCAACGCCTTCGAAGCCAAAAAACGCGGCGCGGCGCTGGCTGCCCGCAATATCGGCGCACACATCGAACGCGACGTAATAGAAAAGTCCCGCGATTGGAGCCCCCTGCTCTACTGCTGGCGCGGGGGCAAACGCAGCGGCTCGCTGGCGCTGGTGCTGGACCAGATCGGCTTTCGGGTGAACCTGGTAGAGGGCGGCTACAAAGCCTTCCGGGCGGCGATGCTGCAAGACGTGCAAGCCCGCGCAGACGCCCTGCAGTTTCAGGTGGTCTGCGGCACCACAGGCTCCGGCAAGACCCGACTTTTGCATGCCCTGCAGCGCGCAGGCGCGCAGGTACTGGATCTCGAAGCATTGGCGCAGCACCGCAGCTCGGTGCTGGGAGCGATACCCGGTGTGCCGCAGCCCAGCCAAAAGCGCTTTGACAGCCTGGTATGGGATGCACTGCGGCGTTTTGACACCACACGCGCGGTGTTTGTGGAAAGTGAAAGCAAGAAGGTGGGTAACGTGGCTGTGCCCGAGCGGCTGATGGACCGCATCCGCCAAAGCCCGTGTATCAATCTACAGCTACCAACGGATGAGCGGGTGCAGTTGCTGCTCGAGGATTACGCGTACTTTGTTGCCAACCCGGAGCATTTTTGCAACCGCTTGGATGTGCTCACAGCGCAACGCGGCAAGGCGGTGGTGCAGGCGTGGAAGGACAGCGTGGGGCGCGGGGATCTGGCGGCGGTGGTGCATGACTTGCTGCTGACCCACTACGACCCGGTGTACGTGGAGTCCATGCAGCGCAACTTCAGCCAGTTTGCCCTGGCCTTGGATATCGCGCCCGCGGGACGCAGCGCATCTGCGATGGACGCTGCGGCAGGACAACTTAAAGAGTTGGCGGCGTAATCTCGGGGTGCGCGGGGGTTGGAGCCGCATCAGGCGCTTGGTCACCATCGTGTGCAGGCTCGCTGCCATCGGTGCGACGCTCGGTTTTGCTTTTGAGCTTGTCCTCTTTTTTGCGCTTTTTCGCCAGCTCTTTTTGCCGTTTTTCGTAACCGTAATTGGGAGTTGCCAAGTTATTCTTTCAGTAGGGTAATGAGCACTTTAACACCCGCGTAGCACGGCCAAGGCCTGCTCTATGTCCGCCTGCAAGTCTTGCGGATCTTCCAATCCCACGGCAAAACGCACCACAGTACCTTTCGCAACATGGGTAGGCCAGCGACTACGCGAACGCGCCAGGTCATAGGGCACAACCAGGCTGATCGGTCCCGCCCAGCTGTAGGCTAGGCGAAACAGCCGCAAGGCGTCTACAAAAGCGTCGACCTGCGCCTGGCTGAAACGCGCGTCCAGCACCACCGAGAACAGACAAGCGGCGGCGTCTGCGGTGCACAGGCTACGCCAATGTGCGTGGCCCGGTGAACCGGGCAAGGCCGGGTGCAGGACCTGGGTGAATTCGGGCTGGCTCTGGCACCAAGCGGCCAGCGCGCGGGTGCTGGCATCGTGGGCCCGGTAGCGCAGATAGATGCTGGGCAGCGCGCGCAGCACCAGTTCCACATCATTGGAGCCCACGTTCAGCCCCAACCGCATATGGGTGAGCTTGATGCGCATATGCAGCGCCGGGTCGCGCGTCACGACGCTTCCCATCAACACGTCGCCGCCACCGCTGGGGTATTTGGTCAGGGCTTGCGTGGAAATGTCCACGCCCAGCGCCGGTGTAACGCCGGGCAGCAGGTCAAAGGGATTAAAAGCAATGCCCGCACCCCAGGTGTTGTCCAGGGCCGTGCAGACGTCACGCGCTTTGCACAGGCGCACCATCGCCGGAACATCGGGGAACTCAAGGGTCAAGGAACCGGCGGCCTCCAGCCAAACCAAGCGCGTCTTGTCACTGAGCTTGGCCTCAAGGTCACCCAAGTTCATGGGATCGAAAAACTGGTGCGTGATGCCCCAATGCTTCAGCTCCGCTTCGACCAGCGATTTGTTGGGCTCGTAGACGTTTTCGGGCAGCAAGACTTCGTCGCCTGCGCGCAGCATGGACAAGGACACCAGCGCCAAAGCGGCCAGACCGCTGGGTACCAGCACACATTGCAAACCGCCCTCCAAGGTGCACAAACGCTCCTCCAGCGTGTAGCTGCTGGGCGTGCCGTGCAGGCCGTAGGTGTAGGCGGTTTTGTCTTTCCATTCGCGGCTGCGCATCGCCGCCACATTCGGGAAAAAGACCGACGACGCTTTGAAGATGCCGGGCTGGGGCGAATCAAAACCCTCCGGCGGCCGGTAGGGGTGGTGGATCAGGGCGGTTGGAGGCTTTGTGGCCATGGTGCACGCCGCGCTAGACGCTCCACTTGTGGATCAGCTGCTCCGGGCGCATCGCGTCGTAGCTTTCGAACGGCTGGTGGATCCAGGGGTTGGTGGGCAAAAATTCCACCGAGTAATCGGGGCTGAAGCTGGACAAAGCCTTGGTCCAGATGACCGCGCTGCGCAGCTCGGTGATGGGCTTGTAGTTGGTGCGCAGCTGATGCATCACTGCGTTGAGGGTGTGGCCGGAGTCGGCCAGGTCGTCAACCAACAGCACTTTGCCGGCAATTTCGCCCTTGGGCGTGGTGATGAAGCGGGCGATATCCAGGTTGCCTTGTACCGTGCCTGCGTCCGATCGGTAGGAGCTGGTGGACATGATGGCCAGCGGCTTGTCGAACACACGCGACAAGATGTCACCGGGACGCATGCCGCCGCGAGCCAGACACAAAATCGTGTCGAACTTCCAGCCGGACTGGAACACCTTGATCGCCAATTTTTCGATCAGGTTGTGGTACTCGTCATAGCTGACATACAGGTGCTTGCCATCTTCAGTCAACATGCGGAACTCCGGTCAAAAATTGAAAATCAGGGGGCCAAGAAGGGGTCGCACATCAAAATCGTGTGATCCCTGTCAGGGCTGGTGGAGACCATATGAATGGGCACGCCAGTGATCTGTTCAATGCGCTCTAAGTAGCGCCGTGCTGCTGCAGGCAGGCGCTCGTAATCGGTAATACCCACTGTGTTGTCGCTCCAGCCTGGCAGGGTCTCGTAGACCGGTTCACACAAGGCGATGTCGTCGGCGCCCATCGGCAGAATGTCGATCAGTTCGCCGCCAAGCCGGTAACCGGTACACAACTTCAGCTCGGATAAGCCGTCCAAGACATCGAGCTTGGTAATACACAGGCCGGACAAACCGTTGACCTGCGCCGAGCGTTTGAGCAGCGCGCCGTCAAACCAGCCGCATCGGCGCGAGCGCCCGGTGGTGACGCCCTTTTCGAACCCCACCGTGCTCATGTGGTAGCCGGGCGTACCGGGCTTTTCCCACTCCAGTTCGGTCGGAAACGGTCCGCTGCCCACCCGCGTGCAATAGGCTTTGGTGATGCCTAAGACGTAATGCAACATACCGGGGCCGACGCCTGCACCGGCTGATGCGTTACCCGCCACGCAATTGCTGGATGTAACAAACGGATACGTGCCGTGGTCCACATCCAGCAAGGTGCCCTGCGCGCCTTCAAACAGGATGTTGTCGCCGCGCAGGTGCGCCTCATTGAGCTCGCGCGACACGTCAGCGACCATGGGCTGCAGGATGGCAGCGTGGCGCATCGCCTCATCAAATACGGGCTGGAACAGCACCCGTCCGTCTTGCATATACGGAGCCAAATGCGGGCCAAAATCAAAGGCTGTAGAACCGAGGTACGTGGTCAAGACATGGTTATGCAAGTCCAGCAAATCGCGCAATTTGGCTGCGAAACGCTCGGGGTGCTTGAGGTCTTGCACGCGCAGGGCGCGGCGGCCGATTTTGTCTTCATAGGCCGGGCCAATGCCGCGTCCGGTAGTTCCGATTTTTTCGCTGCCGCCCTTCTCGCGCGCCGCTTCGCGCGCCACATCTAGTGCCGCATGAAAAGGCAATATCAAAGGACAGGCTTCGCTGATGCGCAGGCGCGAGCGCAGCTCCACGCCGGCCTTCTCCAGACCTGCCATTTCTTCTAACAGTTTGGCTACCGACAAGACCACACCATTGCCGATGTAGCACTTGACTCCAGCGCGCATGATGCCGCTGGGAATCAAATGCAAAGCGGTTTTGACACCATTGATCACCAGCGTATGGCCGGCGTTGTGGCCGCCCTGGAAACGCACAACGGCCCCGGCGCTCTCCGTCAGCCAGTCCACCAGCTTGCCTTTGCCTTCATCGCCCCATTGGGTTCCAACGACGACGACGTTTCTGCCCGGTTTGGTATTCATGTGTAGTTCTACAAGGTTGTGAGGGTCCAGCCGCCGGATTGCAGTACCAAAGCGCGGTCGCAATGGAATTCTTCTACTTCGCTCTCGTGCCCTGGCAACACGCAAACAACCGTGTGGCCCTCGGCGCGCAGGCGCGCAATAGCGGCGCGCAAAGCCGGGTCCTCGCCCCATGGCGCGCGCACAGCAGCATGCAAGGGCGGCGGCGCGACCGCACGGACCAGCGCCTTCACATCCAGGCTGAAGCCCACCGCTGGACGATCGCGTCCGAACGCCGCACCCACCGCGTTGTAACGCCCGCCACGCACCAAAGCATCCGGCGCCTTCGCGGCAAAGATTGAAAACCGTATGCCGCTGTAATACGAGTAACCCCGCAAATCCGACAAATCGAACGAGACCTGTACGCCCGGAGCATGCGATTGCACATGGCCTGCGAGCCAAGCCAAGTCGTCCAGTGCTTGGGCAATCAAAGGAATAGCAGGTAACCGTGCACGCGCATCCACCAAGATGGAGATATCGCCGTACAACTGCATTAGAGCGGCCAGGCCTGCGGCGATGGCTGGGGGCGCTGCCGCGCTGGCGCTGGTTAAGGCCTGCGTGTCTTTGGCGGCCAGCGCCTGGTACACCGCCGCTGTTAGGTCCGCAGACAAACCGGATTGGGCCAGCAAGGCGTGGACGATCCGCGCATCCGCGAAATCGACCGTGCTGCCTACGACATCCGCAGATGACAGCGTATCGAGCGCCAGCGTGAGAATTTCAAGATCCGCCTCTAAACCGGCATGTCCAAAAATTTCGGCGCCAAACTGCAGAGGCTCTCGGCTGGATTGCGGGCTGGCAGGTAAGGTGTGCAGCACTGGGCCGCAATAGCACAGTCGCGCAACACCCCGGCGATTGAGCAAATGCGCATCGATGCGCGCCACCTGCGGCGTGCTGTCGGCGCGCACACCGAGCATGCGGCCGGAGAGTTGGTCCACCAGCTTGAAGGTCTGCAAGTCCAACCCTTGGTCGCTGCTGCACAGCAAAGACTCCAGGTGCTCCATCAGCGGCGGCATCACCAGCTCATAGCCGTAGCAGCGGGCCATATCGAGCAGCTTGCGCCGGATATCTTCGATCTGCCGCGCCTCCGAGGGCAAAACATCGGCAATGTGGTCCGGCAGGACCCAAGCTGACATGCGGCGCGCCTTAGCGTTTGGGGGCCGCAGCGCCACCGCCTGCGTTGCCGCCGTTGCGGAAGGTTTTGAAGAACTCGGAACCGGCCGGGTCCAGCACCATGACGTCACTCTTGCTCGCAAAGCTGGCTTTGTAAGCGTCCAAGCTGCGGTAGAACTGCGCAAACTGGGCGTCACGGCCGAAGGCTTCTGCGTAAATGCGCGAGGCCTCCGCGTCGCCCTCACCCTTGATTTTCTGGGCCTCGCGATATGCATTCGCAATGGCGACTTCACGCTGGCGATCCGCGTCTGCACGGATTTTTTCGCCTTCTGCGGCACCGGTGGAGCGCAGCTCGTTGGCAACCCGCTTGCGCTCAGCTTCCATACGGCGGTAAACCGACTCGGTGATTGCTTCGACATAGTCCACACGGGTAATGCGCACGTCCACCACATCGACACCCCAGGGTTTCTCGCCCCGCACTTTTTCCAGCACTTCCGATTTCACCGCCGCCATCAGCGCCTCACGCTTGAGTGACAACAGCTCTTTGACGGTGCGCTTATTGATCTCTTCCTGAAAGGCATTTCGCACCACCCGGTTGAGCTGGTTAGCGCCTGCGCCTTCATTCAAGCCCACATTACGGATATACGGTGCCGGGTCCGAAATACGCCAACGCACGTACCAGTCAATCACCACGCGCTGCTTCTCGGCGGTGAGCATAGGCTCTGAGTCGGTGCTGTCCAGCGTGAGCAAACGCTTGTCGATGTAGGTTACGTTCTGAAAAGGCGGCGGCAGCTTGATATTGAGCCCGGGCTCGGTGATCACATTTTTGATCTCACCCAAAGCGTAGACCACGCCGAACTGGCGCTGGTCCACCACAAACAACATGGAACTGCCGATGCCGAAAACCAGCAAAACCGACGCTACGATAAATCCAATACGGTTCATTCCATGCTCTCCTAGCGGGTATCGCGGTCGCGGTTGCGCGAGGTATCGCGGCTGCGGGTGTCCAAGCCGTTAGACGGGGTTATCGCTGGCGTGGCCGGCTGCGTTGGAACAGGACTGAGCGCTGGTGTCAGCGCATCCATACCGTTCATTTGTAGGATTTTTTCCAGTGGCAGATTCAGCAGCGTCGCGCCCTGGCGCGACTCCACCAAGACTTTGGTGACGTTGCTGTAGATCTGCTGCATGGCGTCCAAGTACATCCGGTCCCGGGTCACCTGCGGGGCTTTTTGGTACTCGTTGTAAACCGACTTGAAGCGCTGCGCATCACCCTGTGCCTGGGCCACGATACGGGCCTTGTAGGCGTCGGCTTCCTCCTTCAAACGCGAAGCTGAACCCACCGCACGGGGAATTACGTCGTTGGCATACGCCTGGGCCTCATTTTTGGCGCGTTCGCGCTCCTGACCGGCTTTCAGCACGTCGTCAAACGAGGCTTGCACCTGCTCGGGCGGTCGAACCCCCCCCTGCTGCAAATTGATGCCGACGACTTCGATGCCCACCTTGTAACGGTCCAGAATATCCTGCATCAGCGTGCGCACCCTCGGCGCAATCTGGTCGCGCTCTTCGGACAGCGCAGCGTCCATCTTCATTTTTCCTATCACTTCGCGGACCGCAGTTTCCGCCGCTTGCACCACGGCTTCGCTAGGGTTTTTGCTCTCAAACAGATAGGCCCGCGCATCGCTCAAACGGTACTGCACCGCAAACTTGATATCGACAATGTTCTCGTCGGCGGTCAGCATCGCCGACTCCCGCAAGCCCGTTGCCTTGAGCACGTTATCGCGGCCAATGTCCACCGAGCGGATCTGCGTAGCGGAAATCGTCTCATGTCGCTGAATCGGATACGGCAGGCGCCAGTTGAAACCGGCACCCACCGTGTTTTTGTACCCACCAAACTGCGTGATCACCGCCTGCTGTCCCTCTTGCACGATGAAGAAGCCGGTTCCCAGCCAGATCACAGCCACGATGGCCACGATCACGCCCGCACCCAAACCTGCATTTTTCATGTCGGGCGGCCCCATAGAGCCACCGCCATTACGGGGGCCCTGCGGCCCGCGCGGGCCGCCACCGAACAGACTGTTAATTTTCTTATTGAAGTCGCGCCACAGTTCGTCCAGATCCGGAGGGCCATTGCTCGAAGCTGGACGCGGGGCAGCAGCGCGGGGCTCTTGCGATGGCGTAGGTGCCGCCGTCGGCTCGTCGGTTTTGGAGTCTTTGGGGTCTTTTGCGGCATTGGGGTCGGACCGACCCCAACGGCTGTCATTGAGGTTCCATACCGGTCGCACCCAGCGCGAAATCGCGGCCTGGAAGGTGGAAAACAAGGCAAAACGCATACGTCAGCTTTCTAACGGGGATAGGAGGATGTTAAGCGCTCAGCGGCACCTGGGTTTCCGAAAGCCCATCGTCAACATGCACAAGGGGCTGTGGCGGCGAGCCGTTCAAGCTTGCAGCATGCGAAAGGCACTCGCGCAGGCTCTGCAAACCGGTCATGGCACGTGCACTGATAAAGACGCGCGGGCACTGCTGTCCATCGATTTCATACGTGTCGACCGCACGCACCGGTTGGGCATCGGCGGCCAGCGCATCCATCTTGTTGAACACCAGAATTTGTGGCACCTGATCGGCACCGATTTCCTTCAACACGGATTGGACCTGCGCAATCTGCTCGGGGAAATTGGGGTTAGCGGCGTCGACCACATGCAGCAACAAGTCAGCGTCAACGGCCTCCTGCAGCGTTGCCTTGAACGCATCAACCAGACCATGCGGTAAGTCCCGGATAAACCCGACCGTATCGGACAGCGACACCGACCGCCCCAAGTCACCGAGGTACATCTGTCGGGTGGTCGTATCCAGCGTAGCAAACAGTTGATCAGCGGCGTAGGCGCGGGCCTTAACCAGGGCATTGAACAAGGTGGATTTCCCAGCGTTGGTGTAGCCAATCAAGGAGATATTGAACGCCCCGTTGCGCTCCCGCTGACGCCGCTGGGTGCTGCGCTGGCGCTGGAGCTTTCGCAGCTGCTCTTTGGTGCGCACGATGTTGGACGCGATCATGCGCCGGTCCAACTCGATCTGCGTCTCACCGGGGCCGCCGCGCGCGCCGATACCGCCGCGCTGTCGCTCCAAATGCGACCAACGCCGCACCAAGCGGGTGCTCAGGTACTGCAGTCTCGCCAACTCGACTTGTAACTTCCCTTCATGGCTTTTGGCCCTTTGGGCGAAAATTTCCAAAATCAAAAATGTGCGATCCGTCACGGGCAATTCCAACAGGCGTTCGAGGTTGCGTTGCTGGCCCGGGCTGATTGCTTGGTCAAACAGGACTTCTCCCGCACCGAGCTGGGCCGCCAAGTCTTTGATTTCCAGAGCTTTTCCGCTTCCAACGAACAGGGCTGCATCGGGCGCACGGCGCTTGCAGGTGATGCGCCCGACCGGCTCCAATCCCGCGGTTTGGGCCAGCAAGCTCAGTTCTTCTAGCGCACGATCAAAATGCGGGTGCCCGAAATCCACGCCGACAAGAACGGCACGGGCATCGGGGTTGTTGGCAGTCTCTTTCAACGCAAATCGGGGCGCTGCCCATACGCACGATGACTGGCCGGCCGGTGCGCCCGGTTTGTTTTAAGCGTCATCGCCAGGGGGTGGCGTGAAGTTCACCGCACGGCCCGGGACAATGGTAGAGATTGCGTGCTTGTAAACCATCTGAGTGACAGTGTTCCGCAGAAGAACCACATATTGATCAAATGATTCAATCTGGCCCTGCAGCTTGATTCCATTCACCAAATAAATTGCAACGGGTACATGCTCTTTGCGCAAGGCGTTAAGGAAAGGATCTTGCAGAAGTTGGCCTTTATTGGTCACGATATGTTCCGTGTTGGACTGATTAAACAAAGGTTAACGATAACATAGGCCCCTCATAAGCTTCATGGATATCCCTACCAAATCGGGCGCTAATACAGAAACCGTTGCTAACCCGATTCGGCAAACGGATTTGCCGATGACTTCATCTGAATCCGCAGCGGAGTGCCCGTGAGCTTGAACGCTTTGCGAAAGCGGGCCTCCAAAAATCGTTTGTACGTGTCAGTCACATGCTCCAAGGAGTTTCCGTGGACAACGATGATGGGCGGGTTCATACCACCCTGGTGGGCGTAACGCAGCTTGGGCCGGTACGCCCCGTTCTTTTTAGGAGTCTGGAACTGAACGGCCTCCAGCAGCAAGCGCGTCAGCACAGGGGTGGGCATCTTGCAGTTGGCAGACCGGTGGGCCTGCGCGATGGAATCCCACACCGGCCCCAACCCCTGCCGCTTTTGAGCTGAAATGTAGTGAACGTCCGCAAACTTGAGGAACACCAGCCGCGTCTCCAGCGAGCGTTTAACCAGCTCACGCTGGTAATCATCGACGGCATCCCATTTATTCACTGCCACGACCACGGCGCAACCGGATTCCAAAACATAGCCCGCGATGTGCGCATCCTGGTCGGTCACGCCCTGCTGCGCATCAATCAGCAGCAGCACCACGTTGGCCGAGGCAATAGCCTGCAGGGTCTTGACCACCGAGAATTTCTCAACTGCCTCAAAAACCTGGCCGCGCCGGCGCAAGCCTGCGGTGTCGATCAGGTCAAAGCGCTGCCCGTCGCGCTCGAACGGCACGCTGATGGCGTCGCGCGTGGTGCCGGGCATATCGAATGCCACCAAGCGTTCCTCACCGAGCCAGGTGTTGATGAGCGTGGACTTGCCCACATTGGGCCGACCGGCCACTGCAAGTCGGATTGCGCCATCGTCAGGGGTCACCTCGGCCTCTTCCTCGGGATCGATGCCAAAGGATGCAAACACCGTATCCAACAATGAGCGCATGCCTTGGCCGTGCGCTGCCGAAATCGGCAGCACCTCGCCCAAGCCCAACTCAAAAAATTCGCCCAGTTGCAGCCCCTGGGTCATGCCCTCTGCCTTGTTCGCCGCAAGCACACAACTCTTGCCCAAACGGCGAAGGTACTTGGCGATTTCATAGTCTTGCACCGATATGCCATTGCGGGCGTCAACGACAAACACAACAGCATCTGCCTCGGCCACTGCCTGACGGGTTTGCTTGGCCATTTCCTTGTAAATACCGCTGACGGCGTCGGGCTCAAAGCCACCGGTGTCCACGACGATGAATTCGCGTTTGCCATGGCTGGCGTTGCCATAGTGGCGGTCGCGGGTCAAACCGGCCAGGTCGGCAACGATTGCGTCGCGCGACTTGGTCAAGCGGTTGAACAGGGTCGACTTACCGACGTTGGCACGGCCAACCAGCGCAATCACGGGCTTCATAGACAGCAGCCCTCTAGTCCGCCGCGTAGGCGTACAGCCCGCCGCGCTGGGTCACTAGCACCAGATTTGTACCTGCAAGCACAGGACCCAGTGACACCGCAGACCCGTCGGTCACCAGCCGGTTCAGCAGCTTTCCATCACGTATGTCCAAGACATGCACGAAGCCCGCGCTATCACCAAATACCATGCCGCGGTCCCAGACCACCGGTGCGCTCAGGCCGCGAAACCGGAAGTTTTCGCTGCTCCACAGCACCTCGCCCGTGGCGCGCTGCCAAGCGCGCAGGCGTCCGTCGGCTTCGGTTCCCACGACCGTGCTGGCATCGCCTGCAAGTCCGGAATAGCCGTTTGCCGTGCGTGTCCACAGCAGCCGTCCGCTGCTGCCGTCCACACAGCCCACGGCAGATTGGAATGCACGCATACACACCACGCTACCCCGCCGGGTGGTGCCCGCGACGATGTCGGCCAAGCGCTCCACCTCATTGGTGCCTCGCACGTTCGCAAGGGCGACATCCCAACGGGTGCTGCCGTTTTGCGGATTCAAACCGAGCACGCGGCCGCCCAGGCCCACCACCAGCGTATCGCCCACCGCCATCAGCAAACCAGATTGCGCAAGGATCAAGGGCTCCCCGGTGCGCTGCTGCTGCCATAGCCGCTGCCCGGTGACCGCATCGAAAGCGCTGATCATTCGATCCCCGCCAAGAACAAAAACACGTCCGCCGGCGACCAGCGGCGCGGTCAGAACCAGTGCCTGGACGTTGGCGCGCCACAGCTCCTTGCCTTGCTCTATCAAAACGAGCGTATTACCCCGGGTCACTACCGCCATGCGCGTGGCATCTCCACCCAAACCCGAGGTGATCGCTGCACCCAGATCAACACGCCAATTTTCAACACCGGTAGCTGCATTCCACGCAACAATCCGGCCCGCTTTGGTCATAACCAACACGTCAGCGCCGTCGGCCTTGAGATCCAGAGGTTCCTCGCCAAGCGCTTTGGCATTACTCCACACCAACCGAACGGAGAGGCTGGACGGGTTGGCCGCGAGCGCCGCAGGGGTGGGTTTATCCGGGCCCGCGCAGCCACCCAAAAGAAGGCTTGCCAGCAGCAAAGAACGCGGCAAACTGCGCCACATGGCCATCCGAGGCATCAACCCGCTCCGGCAGGGCTGGGAGGTTCTACGCCCAGGGCATTGAGCTTGATCTTGATAAGCCGGCGGTATTCAGATTCGGCCTCCATTGCAGAAAACGCTTTCAGATACGCCGCTTTCGCCTCGGCCTGCTTGTTTTGCACAGCGTACAGGTCTCCCAGACGGTCCTGAACCAAGCCCGCAAACGCCTCAGCATGCACGGCTTCCAAGGTTTTTTGGGCCTGCTCGTACTGCTTGGCCTCCATCATCAGGGCCGAAAGGCGCAGCGCAGCGACTGCCCGGTAACCCTCGTCGGAAGCGTTGTCGGCCACCCACTGCAAGGCAGCGCTTGCCGTGGCAGCCGCATCGTCTTTACCGCCATCGATTGCCAACTTCGCCACCAGCAAGCCGGCCTGGGGCGCATAACTGGTGGAGGCGTAGCGCTGCTTCATGTCATCAAATGCGCGCTGCGCCAAAACCAGATCTGAAGCCCCGGCAGCACGCTCCACTTCGTCGAACATGGCGGAAGCCTGCGAGGCTTGACGCGCCTGCCAAAAGCGGTAGCCGTTCCAAGCGGCTAGTGCGAGAACAACCAGCAGCAAAACGGTGCTGATCGCGCCACCAAAACGGCTCCAAAAGTGCTTGAGTGCATCAAGCTGATCTTGTTCTTCGAGGTTGAGATTGGTTGCCATGGATGCCTGTCGGTTAAGCGGCGGATTGTAGGCTCTGCGCCCATTGCGCCACTCCATCAAGACTCTGGCGGACCTGTGCCATTGACGCATCCCGCAGGGCCTTTACCGTGACGACACCTTCGGCCATCTCATCGGAGCCAAAAATCAGCGCGTAGCGCGCGCCCGATGCATCGGCGCGTTTGAACTGCGATTTGATGCCGGGGAGCGCCCCGTCCACAACAGCTTGCATCTGAACGGAGAGGCCGCGCTGCCGCAATTGCTGCAAGCATTGGTGCACACGCGGGAAAAAAGCTGCATCGCTGACCAGCGCATACACATCCAGCGGCGCAGGGGCCAAGGCCTCATCCCCGATCAATTCGAGAACCCGCTCCATGCCCATAGCCCAGCCCACGGCGGGCGCCGGTTTTCCGCCAATCTGCTCCATGAGGTAGTCGTATCGCCCCCCCGCGCAAATCGTGCCCTGGGAGCCCAGGCGCGTGGTGACAAACTCAAAAACCGTCAGGTTGTAATAGTCCAAACCCCGCACCAGCCGGTGGTTCACCGTATGGGCGACTCCGTTGGCGTCGAGGATCTCCAACACCGCCGCCAGATGGGCTTTGGACGCTTCACCCAAAAATTCAACCAGCTTGGGCGCCGCGCCAATCACCTCTTGCATTGCAGGGTTCTTGCTATCTAACAGCCGAAGCGGATTGAGGTGCAAGCGGCGTTGGGCCTCAGCATCCAACACATCATGGTGCGCCTCAAAGTGCGTAATCAAGGCGCTGCGGTGGGCATTGCGCTCATGGGGTTGACCCAGGCTGTTGATTTGCAACTCGATGTCCGTGATTCCCAGGCGCTGGCACAAAGCGTGGGCCATAAGGATGACCTCAGCATCCAACTCCGGACCGCCAAAACCCAGCGCTTCCGCGCCGATCTGGTGGAACTGGCGGTAGCGCCCGCGCTGGGGCCGCTCGTGGCGGAACATCGGGCCCATGTAGTACAGCCGCTTGCCACCGCTGTAAAGCAAGGAATGTTCAATCGCAGCGCGCACCACACCCGCAGTGTTTTCTGGGCGCATGGTGAGTTTGTCGCCATTGAGCTTGTCTTCGAAGGAATACATCTCTTTTTCAACGATGTCAGTGACCTCGCCCAGGCCACGCACAAACAAGGCGGTGTGCTCCACGATGGGCGTGCGGATGTTCTCGTAAGCATAGGTGCGCATCAAGCGGCGCACCGTGTCTTCCAAAGCCTCCCAGCGCGCGGAATCGGGCGGCAGGATATCGTTCATGCCTTTGATGGCAGCGAGCTTTTCTGCCTTCGGCGGGGTAACAGGATTAGTCATGCATTGCCAAGGTGGAAGTCTGGGCTTGACCCTCTGGGCCGAAGCGTTTGTGGATGTAGTTTTCAACAACCACCTGGAACTCGCTGGCAATCGCGTTTCCGCGCAGGGTCATGCGCTTTTCGCCATCAATGAACACCGGGGCGGCGGGCGCTTCACCGGTTCCGGGCAGGCTGATGCCGATGTCAGCATGCTTGCTTTCACCCGGGCCGTTGACGATGCAACCCATCACCGCAACTTTGAGTGACTCCACGCCGGGATACGTCTTGCGCCAGACAGGCATTTGTTCACGCAGAAAATTATCAATTTGTTGGGTTAGTTCCTGGAAGGTGGTACTGGTCGTGCGTCCGCATCCCGGGCAGGCCGTGACGCTTGGGACAAAGCTGCGCAGCCCCAGCGACTGCAGTATTTCGGACGCCACCACCACTTCCTGGGTCCGTGCTTCATTGGGCGCAGGCGTCAATGACACCCGGATGGTGTCACCAATGCCCTCCTGCAGCAGCACCGCCAAGGCGGCGGTCGAGGCCACCGTTCCCTTGGTACCCATGCCCGCTTCGGTCAAGCCCAAATGCAAGGCGTAGTTCGAGCGCTTGGCCAGCTCCCGGTACACCGCAATCAAATCCTGCACCGCACTCATCTTGCAGGACAAAATAATCTGGCTCGCGGCCATGCCAAGCGACTCGGCAAGCTGGGCCGATCCAATCGCCGAATTCAGCAAGGCTTCGTACATCACCTGTTTGGAATCCCACGGCACGGACCGCTGGCTGTTTTCGTCCATCAAACGGGCCAGAAGCTCCTGGTCCAGGCTGCCCCAGTTGACACCAATACGGATGGCCTTATCCCAGCGCATAGCGATTTCGATCATTTGCGAGAACTGCCGATCATGCTTATCGCCCTTACCCACATTGCCCGGGTTGATACGGTACTTGGACAGCGCCTGCGCGCAATCCGGATGATCCGTCAAAAGCCGATGACCGTTGTAATGGAAGTCACCCACCAGCGGCACATCAATGCCCATGCGGTCCAGCTGCTCACGGATGTAGGGAACCGCCTGCGCAGCCTCCGGGGTGTTCACAGTGATGCGCACCATCTCCGAACCGGCGTTAGCAAGTTCCTTGACCTGTATGGCCGTCCCGACGGCATCCACCGTATCGGTGTTGGTCATGGACTGGATGCGCACCGGCGCGCCCCCCCCGACTGTCACCACCCGATCACCCCAGACCACGCGGGCCTGTAGCGATGCTCGCACCAGCGGAGCCGAGAACGCGGTTGCACCATAGGTCACTGCCAAATGTGTATCCATTACTTCACCTCGAAACGTGCAACATTACCTTGCGACATTGACTTGATCTCAAACACTTTTCCACGCACCCAGACCTCTGTGACATCGGCATTCCCAACCACCACAGACAGCGGCGGCTGGCCGCCTACACCAGTCTGCTCCCCGTCGGTCAAAACACGCCGCAAAACGACCACGCCCTTACTATCCATAACCTCTACCCACGTTTTCCCCCTAGCCCTGAAGTGCACCATCTCGTGGGCTGCCGCCAAGGGCTCCACCGAAGCGGCGCTGGCTTGGTCCCCCTGGACTACCAGGGCCGTACTGGGATAAACGTCGCCGACTGCTGTAGAGTTTGTTGGCACAGTGCCCGCCACCTGCTCAGGCACCGCCGTCACCGTGCCGTTGGAAACCCAGGGTTGCGAGACCGGCAAGACCTCGGCATCTGCCATGACCTGTCGCGACATAGAGGCAATATCGGGCCAAAAATACAACAATGAGGCGCCCAGCACAATGATCAGTGCCCAGCGCACATGAGGTCTCGCGATCACTTCGAGCAGGCCATACGGGCTGTCAGCGCCCACTGTCTGGAAAGGCACCGGGGCGATCGCGCCCTGCCGCTGCAGAGGCTTGGCGGGGGGCAACGGCAACAAAGCCAAAATGTCCTGCGGATCGGCATTCAGGACGCGGCATATTCCGACCACCATCCCGCGTACATAGACAGACTCGGGCAAGGTGTTCAGCCGTCCCGCCTCCAGCGCCTCTAACTTGCGCACCGGAACCTTGACCACAGCTGCCAAAGCTTCCAGGCTGAAACCGGCCGCTTCCCGCGACACGCGCAGCAAGGCGCCCGCGCGCTCGGCAGCGGAAAGCGGCGGGCCGGACGCTTGGGTATCGGCCATTTTCAGCAGGGAGGTTTGCTCCTCTTCACTCATCAAATGCTTTCCGCTCGTACCACTGGGCCTGCGGCGACTTGGGGAACAGTGTGCGTAGCTGCGTCCCCAGTTGCGCCAGGGCGGACGAATCGCCCAGCCGCTGGTCGGCTTTGATCGCCAGCCACAACGACTCCGGCGTCCGCGCGCCCGCAGCGTGAATACGCGCCAGATAAAACTGCGCCCGGTTCCACTCCCCCGACTCGGCCATGCTCAGAGCGAGGTTGTAGCCAACGGTTGGGTTGGACGGGTCCAGCTCATAGGCGCGCAAAAAACTGGTTCGACCCTCGGCCATGGCACCGGCCTTGCGCTGGCAAAGCCCCTGGGTGGTCCAGGTTTTGACCCGGTCCGGATACCCCGGAGACCCAAGGGCTCTCGCAAACATTTTCTCGGCTTCGGGCAAGCGTCCTTGCTGGCACAGGAAAACACCGTAGTTATGTTGAATCGGCGCAGCGTTAGGCTTGAGGGCCAGGGCCCGCTTGAAGCTGTCTTCGGCAAAATCCATCTCGCCGATGCGGGTGTAAATCAGACCCCGCAGGCTGTAGGCATCGGAGGAATTGGGGTTCAGCGCAATCGCCTGTTTCACTTCATCCAAGGCCACCAAATTTTGGCCGTTACCGAAATACGCTGCCGCCAGCTCCAAACGCAACAATGCCCGCTTTTGCTCCGGCGAAATATCCGACTCTGTCGCGATATCAGAGGACCCGTTACGGCCAGCACTCCCGGCGCAGCCGCCCAACAGAACTGCCATCATGAGGGGCAAGCCGACGCAGGCCCATTGCCGTTGAAGCCTCACAACACGGCACCCGCGCGCGCGGACGGACCCCGCGCAAAGTGCACAGTGCGCTGGTTCGACATGCGCTCTTGCACCCGCGTGCGGTCCATCACATCACCTGCCAGCTGCCCGCAGGCCGCGTCAATATCCTGCCCCCGGGTTTTGCGGATAGTCGTGGTCAGACCCGCTGCCATCAGCGTCTGCGCAAATGCCTGAACCCGTTGAGGCGGCGAACACAGCAGCCCCGAGGCCGGAAAAGGATTAAAAGGAATCAGATTGAGCTTGCACCAGGCCGCACCGCCGCTATAGCGAGCCAACAAACTGGCAAGTTGTTGGGCTTGTTCGACGCTGTCGTTGACACCGTCGAGCATGCAGTACTCAAAAGTAATGAAATCGCGCGGTGCATGTGCAAGGTAACGCTGGCAGGCGCCCAACAATTCCGCCAATGGGTACTTGAGGTTGAGTGGCACCAACTGGTTGCGTAGAAGGTCGTCGGGCGCGTGCAAAGACACCGCCAACGCCACGGGGCAATCGGCTGCTAGTCTGTCAATCATGGGAACCACGCCAGAGGTCGAAACTGTCACACGGCGTCGCGACAGGCCGTAGCCGTGGTCGCTCAGCATGACCCGCAGGGCAGTAACCAAGGCGGCGTAGTTTTGCAGCGGCTCGCCCATGCCCATCATCACGACGTTGGAGATAACCCGGGTGGATTGCCCGAGGTGTTTGCGCAAAAAATGCTCGGCAAACCACAGCTGGGACACAATCTCTGCGGTGCTGAGGTTGCGGCTAAAGCCCTGATGCCCGGTTGAGCAAAAACGGCAGCCCACCGCGCAACCAGCCTGCGAGGAAATACACAACGTGCCCCGATCGGTTTCGGGAATAAAAACGGCCTCGACGGCATCGCCCCCGCCCACATCAAAAAGCCATTTGATCGTGCCGTCGACCGACGCATGCTGGGACAGCAACACCGGCGCCGCGATGTGGGCCGATACAGCCAGCTTGTCCCGCAGCGATTTGGCCAAGTCCGTCATGGCCGAAAAGTCCGCCTCTCCGCGCTGATGGATCCAGCGAAAAAGCTGGGTGGCGCGAAAAGGCTTTTCGCCCAGACCCGCACAAAAAGCGGCCAAGCCCTCGATATCGAAGTCGAGCAGGTTGGCCTTCATTTTTTGATTAGCTGGAAAACACGTTCATACCGGCGAAAAAGAAAGCGATCTCTGCGGCTGCCGTATCTGGTCCATCGGAGCCATGAACCGCGTTGGCGTCAATGCTGTCGGCAAAATCAGCGCGAATGGTGCCAGCAGCCGCCTTCTTCGGGTCGGTTGCGCCCATCAGATCGCGGTTCTTGAGGATGGCATTCTCACCTTGCAAAACCTGGATCATCACCGGGCCCGAAATCATGAATTCCACCAGGTCTTTGAAAAACGGACGGTCTTTGTGGACGCCATAAAACGCCTCGGCTTCGGTACGCGACAAATGCGCCATGCGCGATGCCACCACTTTCAATCCAGCACCCTCAAAGCGGGCATAAATCTGCCCGATCACGTTTTTTGCAACCGCGTCGGGTTTGATGATGGAGAGTGTCTTTTCAATAGTCATAAGTCATTGTTCTTCAAGAGTTATTTGCTCGCGGCAGGCCGCCGCGAAACCTCCGCATTTTAGCATTCAGCCCTTAACTGCCCAATCCACCCACGGGGCCATTTTTCCTCGTAGAACCACGGCCCGAGCGGCCCTTGCGGGCCTGCTGCTGGCGTTGGCGGCTCAGGCTGTCGGCTCCGATGTACCCCACCGAGGTACGCAGCGGGTCGGGTTGGGCCGGGGCCTTGGCGCCGCGAGGCTGCTGACGGCCGGGTCCAGCTGCGCCATCGCCGCGCGTGTCGCGTCCCAAAGCGCGGTCCTTGTCGCGACGGCCGCGGGACACCATAGGACCGCGCAGGCCCCCTTTTCGAGGACCATCTTGGGCACCGGGCAACTGCGCACCATTTGCACCCGTGGCTCCTTGGGGTGCACGCGTCCCCGCCGCTTGCGCCAGCGCGCCGATATCCGACTGCTCAAGCTCCATCCATTCGCCCCGTTTCAGGCCGCGGGGCAAAACCATGGCGCCATAGCGGATGCGGATCAGGCGGCTAACCGCGTGGCCAACGGCCTCAATCATGCGTCGCACCTCCCGGTTACGCCCCTCGGAAATGGTGACGCGGTACCAGCAGTTGGAGCCCTCGCCCCCGCCATCCTCAATGGTCCCGAACTGCGCCATGCCATCGTCCAACATCACGCCAGCAAGCAGGCTTTTCTTTTCATCAGCACTCAAAGCCCCGAGTACCCGCACGGCATATTCCCGCTCCAGCCCGAACCGGGGATGCATCAACTTGTTGGCCAGATCGCCGGAGCTGGTGAAGAGCAGCAGGCCCTCGGTGTTCAAGTCCAGTCGCCCGACCGACTGCCATTTGCCCTGCGGCAATTTGGGCAAGCGGCGAAAAACCGTTGGGCGGTTTTGCGGATCGTCGTGGGTGACAACCTCACCGGAGGGCTTGTGGTACGCGATCACGCGGGCTGCAGGCGGATCAATGCGGAAGCGAATCGGCTTGCCATTGACCTTGATGGTGTCGCCAAACTGGATCCGCTGCCCGATATGAGCAGGCTCGTTGTTCACGGAGATGCGCCCCTCCAAGATGAGTTGTTCCATCTCCAGGCGGGAACCCATGCCCGACTGGGCTAGCACCTTGTGCAGCTTGGGCGTCTCCACTTGCGGGGCCAACACGCGCTTGGTCGCAGGTTCATCAAGCCCGCCCACATCTTCTGCGTCGAACTGGCCCGAAATAATGTCCAAGAATGGACTCGGATGGGTCGGCTGCGTTGTCGCCGGATCGACCGGCAAGGCATCCTTGGACATTACGATGGCGTCCGCAGATGGACCGGGCGTGATTTCGGGGTTATTCATACAGGGTTTTCAGTCGAAGGTGACACCGCTGGATCAGCTAGGGCCACCCCAGGATCGGCAAATGGCAACTCGGCGCTGGCGGCATCCGCGTCGCTCAGTAACTGGCTCAAAGCTTCGCCCTCGTTGCCTGGGGTAGTCAAAGCGGGAAGCTCTTTCAAAGATGCCAAACCCAGGTCATCCAAAAATTGCCGGGTGGTAGCCAGCAAGGCCGGGCGGCCGACCGACTCACGGTGGCCAACCGTCTCCACCCAACCGCGGTCTTCCAACTGACGCAGCAATTGTGAGTGGACGGTGACACCACGGATTTCTTCGATATCCCCCCGCGTTACCGGTTGGCGGTAGGCGATGATGGCCAGGGTTTCGAGCACCGCACGGCTGTAGCGCGGGGGCTTTTCGGGGTGCACTTTTTCGAGGTAATGCGCTAAGTCGGGGTGGCTTTGGAAGCGCCAGCCGCTGGCAACCTCCGTCAGTTGCAAGCCACGCTCGGCCCATTCACCACGGATTTCGTCCAGTAAGTCCCGCAGCTGCGGTTCCTCCAAAGCCTGGTCGAACAAGGTGCGCAGATCGCGCATCTGCATGGGCTGATCCGCGCACAAAAGCGCAGCCTCCAGAACACGCTTGGCATCGAGCATAGATTTCCTTCATGACATGGGTCCGTGGCCCAAGCTCCAAATAGATGTGGTCAGGGGAGGGAGCCGCCGGGTACGCTGCACCTCGGGCTCAATCTGCACGCGCACATGTCGCGCGGCGCGAGAGCCGGGTTGCGTGCCGTAGGCCGTCAACCCGGAGATGTCAAACCATTGTAGCCCAGCCCCTGCGCGGTCAACAGCGCCAGGAACCCGGGCGGCGGCGCGGCCTCGAAGTGCAGCCGCTTGGCTGTAGCCGGGTGCGCGAAGCACAGGTGGAACGCGTGGAGCGCCTGCCCCGCCAAGCCGGACGCGGGCTTGCCGCCATAGACGATATCGCCCACCAATGGATGGCCCATTTCCGCCATGTGTACGCGGATTTGGTGCGTGCGGCCGGTATGCAAAACGCAGCGCACTAAACAGAACTGCCCGTTGTCGGCCAGCACATGAATGTCGGTCGCCGCCGTTTTGCCGGATTGGCGGGCCAGGTCTACGACCGCCATACGCAGGCGGTTGCGCGGGTCGCGGCCTATAGCGCTTTGCGCGTGCCAAAGCGGACCATGAGACCAGTGGCCGTGGGCAATGGCCAGGTACTCCCGGTCCACTTCGCGTGCGGCGATGGCGGATACCAATGCGTCCATCGCAGCCCGATTGCGCGCCACCACCATCAGACCGCTGGTGTCTTTGTCCAGCCGGTGCACGATGCCTGCACGGGGCACGTCCATCAGCGCACTGTCCATGGCGAGCAAGCCGTTGAGCAGCGTGCCGCTCCAATTACCCGGTGCCGGATGCACCACCAGGCCCACCGGCTTGTTGATCACCAGTACGTCCGCGTCGCGGTGGACGACATCCAGCGCCATGGACTCCGGTTTGAACGCGGTGCTTTGGGGTGTCGGCTGCAAGCTGATCTGCATCCGATCGTCACAGCGCACCGTGGCAGACTGCTTGCCGGCAATGCGGTCGTTGACGGAAACGTGCCCGGCCTCAATCAACTGCTGCAAATAGCTGCGTGAGAACTCAGGGACCACTTCCGCAAGGGCTTTGTCCAGCCGAATGCCGTGCTGCCCCGGCCCCAGAACCACACGCCGCAGCTCAACCGCATCGCCGTGCAGATCCGTGTCATCGAGCCCGCTTTCGAGGGGGTCGGTGGCTATACTGCTGCGCATATCTTCCAAGGAATTTTCATGATCGTGAGCGGGAAATTATCAGCGCTAGTGGGTGATGCAGGCCGCGCCGGCTTGCTGAAGTCGCTGGCACTGGTCATGCTGGCAGCTGTAATCAGTGCCTGCTCCACCGCGATGGTCGACAAAACACTGGGCATGACGCCGGCCCAGTTGTACGCCGAAGCCAAAGACGAGATGTCGAGCCAGCAGATTGAAAAAGCCATCGGCTTGTACGAAAAGCTGGAGGCCCGCGCAGCGGGCACGCCGCTGGCGCTGCAGGCGCAACTGGACAAGGCTTACGCCTACTACCTGATCCGCGAGCCAGTGATGGCCCTGGCCACCATTGACCGCTTTATCCGGATGAACCCCGCCAGCCCGGCGCTGGACTATGCTTTCTACCTCAAAGGTGTCGTGAGCTTCAACAATGATCTGGGCATGTTCGGGCGCTACACCGGCCAGGATTTGGCCGAGCGGGACCAAAAAGCCGCGCGCGAATCGTTCGATGCGTTTCGCGAACTGGTGGCCCGATTCCCGCAGTCCCGCTATGCCGAAGATGCACGCCAACGCATGGGATTCACGGTCTCCGCCTTGGCCAAGTACGACGTGGTAGTGGCTAAGTACTATTTCCGTCGAGGGGCCTACCTGGCGGCGATCAACCGTGCCCAAAATGCAGTGGCCGAGTACCGCAACGTGCCGGCGGTCGAGGATGCACTGTTCTTGATTTATAAAGCCTACGATGTCATGGGTTTACCGGCCATGCGAGACGATGCGCGGCGGGTGCTGGCCGCCAGTTTTCCGGATTCCCAGTACCTGGGCCCTGCGGGCGAAGGTGACGACTGGCTGAAGCGCTAGACCGCAGGCGGCAGGGCAGCAGTTGCATGAGGCGCTGCCAATTCGTCGAGCGCCTCCTTCCATTCCATGGGATCCCGCAAGCGGCGCATGGGCGGCAGCGCTTGCAGCAGTTGTTTGCCATAGGCCCGTGTATGCAAGCGGATATCGCACACCACCAGAATTCCCCGGTCGCTCTCCCCCCTTATCAATCGGCCCGCGCCCTGCTTGAGCACCATGGCAGCGTGCGGCAGATGGATGTCTTTGAAGGCCTTGCCACCTGCCGCTGTGCAGGCCTCCGTCTGAGCGCGTACGAGCGGATCATCGGGCGGTGCAAACGGCAGCTTGTCAATCACCAGCAACTGCAGCACATCGCCGGCCAGATCAATACCCTCCCAAAACGACGCCGAGGCCACCAACACAGCGCCCGGACCTGGCGGCGCAGTCCGCGCCGTAAAACGCTCCAACAGCTCGCGCTTGGACGCATCGCCCTGGGCCAGGATGTCTAAGCCACCAGCCTCCTGCCGCGCCATGAACACCTGCAAAGCCTTGCGCACCACCTGCACCGCCCGCAGTGTTGTGGTCAGCACCAGGGTTTTGCCGCCAATGTGCATGGCTGCTTGCGCAACCAGTGCTGCAACCGCCGCACTGTGCTCGGGGTGCGCAGGTTCTGGAAATTCCTGCGGGACGTAGAGCGCCGCCTGCCGGGCGTAATCAAAAGGGCTTTCTACCCGCAGCGTGCGCGCGCCTTCCAGGCCGCAGGGCTCGATAAACCAGCGCAAAGCGTCATCGGTACCCAGCGTGGCCGACGTGAAAATCCAGGCCCTGCTGGCATGGTCGGTCATGGCCACGTGCTGGCGCATCACCTCGCTGATATTCAAAGGCGAGGCACACAGTCGCACTTGGGAACCAACTTCCACCCATTGCACCACCCCGCTCGGCGTTACCCCCGCGAATCCCGTCACTTGCTGATGTAGTGTTTGCGCGCGCTGGGACAGCAGCGGCATAGCCGCGTCGGCGTCCGCCAACATTTCCAAACATTTGCGCGCCGCCTCTAGGGCTGCTGCAACCTGGACCAATGCCGCGACCCACGTCGCGCTATCCACGCCTTCGGGGGCGCCGCCAACCCACGGCAGACGCCGGGTGATTGCCGACTCGCCAAACAGTGCAGCCACCGCTTGAACAGATTGCGACAAGGCACCAGAAAGCCCGTGCCAATCGGCAAAACCGCGCTGTGGCCCTTGGGCCTGGCGCAACAAATCCGCAGCCAGACGCTTCCAGGCAGCGGTGCCGGTTTGCACCGCCAAAAACTGCAATCCGATGGCGTTGATTTGGTGTGCTTCGTCAAACACCACCACACTGGCGCTGGGAAGCAACTCGGCCACACCCGACTCGCGGACCTGCAGATCGGCAAAAAACAGGTGGTGGTTGACCACCACCACATCGGCACCCAAAGCGGTGCGACGCGCTGTGTTCACGTGGCACTGCGCCGCGCGCGCACACGATGTGCCCAGGCAGTTGTCACGGGTTGAGGTGATCAAGGGCAAGAGCGGCGAGGCCTCGTCCAAGGCAGGCAACTCGGCCACATCACCGCTGCTGGTTCGCTGCGCCCACAAGCGCACCTCCCCCAGCAATCGCTGCTGCGCCACAGGCAGGTGCGCCGCAGTTCCACCTGCGACGGCGTCATCCAAACGCTGCAAACACAGGTAACTGCTGCGCCCCTTGAGTTGCGCCAACCGAACCGGCACGCCCAGGCTTGCCGCTAAGCGCGGGATATCCCGCAAATACAGCTGGTCCTGCAAGGCCTTAGTCGCCGTGGACACCAGCACCCGCGCGCCGCTCAACAGCGCCGGTGCCAGATAAGCGAATGTTTTGCCCACACCCGTCCCGGCCTCGACCACCAAGGCACCGCCACCTTGCACGGTGCGCGCCACGGCCAGCGCCATATCGGTCTGCCCCGCGCGCGGTACAAATCCTGGCAGATCCCGCACCAAGGGGCCGTCTGGCGCAAAGACCTGGCGCACGGCGGCAATCAGCGGCACGTGGGTGTCAATTCAGGGGAAGGCCGGCAAGGGCGCCGATTGCGAGCCTTTTTGCTCCCGCAAGCGCCGCTCGCGCTCCGCAATGCGCTCTTCCAGTTCCAGCTGCTTGCGGGCATAAGCGGATTCTTTTTGCTGAACTGCAGCAGGCACCGTCGCACTGGGCGCACTGGGCGCCGGCTTACTGGCCGCTTTGAGCGGAACCGCAATCACCGTCGCGCTGTGAGATGCGCGCTTATCGTCTAAGGCGCGCTGCCGCGCCTCTGGCCCAGAAGCCTCGGGAGCAGAAGCCGCCACTGCCGCGTGCTCCGCGCGCTTCTGCTCCAAAGCGCGCTGCTTGGCGTCCGCTGCGGGAACACCAGACGCGGAAGCCGCCACCTCCGCGTGCTCCGCGCGCTTCTGCTCCAAAGCGCGCTGCTTGGCGTCCGCTGCGGGAACACCAGACGCGGATGCAGCCACCGCCGCGTGCTCCGCGCGCTTCTGCTCCAACGCCCGTTGTTTGGCGTCCGCTGCGGGAACGCCAGACGCGGATGCAGCCACCGCCGCGTGCTCCGCGCGCTTCTGCTCCAACGCCCGTTGTTTGGCCTCCGGCCCGAAAGCCTCAGACGCGGAAGCTGCCACCTCCGCGTGCGCAGCACGCTTGTCTTGCAGGGCACGGGCTTTTTCGTCTTGCGCCGCAGAAGCAGATCCTTCGGCAGCGACCGTAGCGTGTTCAGCCTGTTTGTCCAGCAACGCACGCTCTTTTTCAGACTGAGCGGCGGCGCGTTCCTGGGCCTCTTGTTCCAGTTCGGCGCGGTCTTGCAAACGCTGCGCGCGGTCCTCGTCACGCTGCGCCCGCTCCGCCACACGCTCTCGCCGCTCCAACTCCTCCGATTCGCGCTCCGCGCTACGCTGTGTGCGATCCTGTTCACGCTGACCACGGTCTACCAAACGCGCTTGCCGCTCCAACTCCTGCTGGGCGGCCGTTTCGCGCCGCAGCTGATCGGCGCGCACCGCTTCCTGCTCCATCAGCGCGCGCTGCCGTTGCGATATGGACAGCTCCTGCTTCGCGATAGCGCCCAGTGCCGTGCGCCGCGATCGGGCTACATCAGCCCGGCAAGCGTTAACCAAAAAACGGCGGTAGCAGGCGCCGTCCATTTGGTTGTGTTCAACGTTGACCGTCTCGCGCTGAAGCTGCAGAACATCCATTTGGGCAGACAACTCCGGGTCAGAAATTTCGGCCGCTACGGCCAGAGTCGGCAATGCAGCACAAGCCAGCCCCAAGGCGACAACGATCCAATTGAAATGGCGCAAGTTCATACCAAGGCCGTGTCCACATGGCGCGGACCACCCACACCAAAATCGGCAGACGTCATCTCATGCAGCCTGGAGGCGGTTCGGGGAAATTCATGGGATTGCGGGCCGTTCACATACAGGGCTTCAGGCTGCGCCGCTGCAGAGACAACCAAGCGCACCTTGCGGTCATACAAGACATCAACCAGCCATGTCAGGCGGCGGGCCTCGGAGGCCATATCCGCATCCATCACCGGCACATCGCTCACAAACACCGCATCAAATCGCTCCGCCAACTCTAAAAAATCATTCTGGGAATGCGCATCACCACAGAGGGTGGAAAAATCAAACCAGGCCACGCGACCGGCCACGCGGCGCGCGCGCAAGCTGCGCCCTTCAACCGCGAGCACGGGTTCTTGATCCCTGACTCGCGCCATGGCGTGGAACATGGAGGCCATCTTGGCATCGGCCTGCGCACCGCCGGGGCTCATGTAAAACTGGGCATCGGCCAATGCATGGAGCCGATAATCGATGCCGTTGTCGACATTGACGATGTCTAGCTTCTCGTTGAGCAGGTCAATCGCTGGCAAAAGCCGGTCGCGGTGCATCCCGTCGGGATACAAATCGTCAGGCTTGAAGTTCGAGGTGGTGACAAAACCCACGCCGTTTTCAAACAGCGCCGATAACAGCCGGTGCAGGATCAGCGCGTCAGTGATGTCAGCGACATGAAATTCGTCAAAGCACAACAAACGGTAGCGCCCGGCCATGCGCCGAGCCAATTCGTCCAACGGATCGGCCAGTCCCTTAAGTTCATTGAGCTGGTGGTGCACCTCGCGCATGAACTCATGAAAATGCAAACGGGTTTTGCGTACCAGCGGGACCGCGTCAAAAAAGCAGTCCATCAAAAAGCTTTTGCCCCGCCCGACGCCACCGTACAGGTACACGCCCCTCGGGATCGGGGGATGCACCAGCAACTTTTTGATCGCGTTGGAACGCCGGTGCTTGTAGTCCGACCATTCATCGGCGCATCGCTCCAAGGCCTCGATGGCCCGCAACTGCGCCGGATCACTGTGAAAGCCCCGGTTCTGCAGTTCCAGAAGGTAGTGGGTGTAAACAGACATGGCGGGGCCTATTGTGCCCGCGCTGCCATAGCCACCCTGTCGCGAACAATAATACTGAAGCGCCCTTGCCAAGTTAGGCGCGCCTGCACCTCCATCATCTGCCGTTTGCTGTCCCTGCATCACTCCAATATGAACCCCACGCCTGCACTTGCCACCTTTCCCAGCCTGCGCGGCCAGCGCGTTTTCATCACGGGCGGCGCCACCGGCATCGGAGCAGCCATGGTCGAGGCCTTTGCACAGCAGGGCGCGCAGGTGGCCTTCGTCGATGTGGCCGAGGCTGAAGCCAACGCGCTCGCAGAGCGCCTGGCCGCCCAGGGCTACCCGCCCGTGTGGTGGCGCGCCTGCGATGTGCGCGATATCCCCGCGCTGCAAAGCACCATCGCCCAGGCGCAATCAGAGCTGGGTGACTTCTTCACACTGGTCAACAACGTAGCCCGCGACGACCGCCACGCGCTGGAGGCGGTCACGCTGGAGTACTACGACGAGCGCATGGCGGTGAACCAGCGCCCCGCCTTCTTCAGCATCCAGGCCCTGGTGCCAGGCATGCGCCGGCTCGGGGGCGGCTCGATCATCAACCTGGGCTCCACCGGCTGGCAGGGCAAGGGTACGGGCTACATCTGTTACGCAGTGGCCAAATCCTCGGTCAACGGCCTGACCCGCAGCCTGGCCGACACCTTGGGCGCGGACCGCATCCGCATCAACACGGTCTCGCCCGGCTGGGTGATGACCGAGCGGCAAATGCGTATGTGGCTCAATGCCGAAGGCGAGGCCGCCATCGCGCGCAACCAGTGCCTGCCCGACAAGCTGCAGCCATCGGACATCGCCCGCATGGTGCTGTTTCTGGCCTCGGCCGACGGCGCGATGTGCACTGCGCAGGAATTCAAGGTCGACGCGGGCTGGGATTAACCCGTAAAATCTCTGGCTGCCGCGTTTTGGCGCGGTCTCGCAGAAACATTCCCCCATCCAATCCCATGACCCACATCGTTACCGAAGCCTGCATCAAGTGCAAATACACCGACTGCGTCGACGTCTGCCCGGTGGACTGTTTTCGCGAAGGCCCCAACTTTCTCACTATCGATCCGGATGAGTGCATTGACTGCGCCGTCTGCATCCCCGAATGCCCGGTCAACGCTATTTACGCCGAAGAAGACGCCCCCGCCGACCAAATGCACATGGTTGCGCTCAACGCCGAACTGGCGCGCCTGCCGACTTGGAAAAGCATCACCAAACGCAAAGCGCCGCTGCCCGATGCAGACGACTGGAAAGACAAAACCGACAAGCTCTCCGAGCTGGTTCGTTAATCCGCCGACGCGCTTGCGGTAACGTACCCGCGCAGGACCGCCATTGGAACCCACCACGACCGACGCCCTGATCATCGGCGCCGGCCCGGTGGGTTTGTTCGAGGTGTTCCAACTGGGGCTCCAAGGCGTTCGGGCCCAGGTCATCGACGCCCTGCCCCACGTGGGCGGACAGTGCGCCGAACTTTACGCAGACAAACCGATTTACGACATTCCCGCGCTCAGTGTGTGCACCGGACGCGAACTGGTAGAGCGTCTTCAAGCCCAAATTGCCCCAATGCAGGCGACCTTCCACCTGGGTCAGGTGGTTGAGAGCCTGCAGCGCCAGGACGATGGCCGTTTTGCAATTAGCACCTCGGGCGGCTTGAGGTATGTGTCAACCTGTGTGTTCATCGCAGCGGGCGCAGGCGCCTTCGTGCCGCGCGCATTTCCACTGGCAGACTGCCAGCCTTACGCCGGCACCCAAGTGCACCACCATCCCTCGGCCCTGCAGGGCGCGCCGGATGCGGCAACAGTGGTTTTCGGCGGTGACGACCAAGCACTGGGATGGGCCTTGGAGCTGGCGGAATATCGTCCGGCAGTCACCTTGTTGCATCGCCGTGCGCAGTTGCAAGCAACGCCCGACTTGCTGCAGCGCATGCACGCTGCCATCGGGGATGGACGCTTGCAGTTTGTTGCCGGCCAGCCTGTTGCGCGCACGGAAATCGATGGCCGCTTGTGCAGCCTGACCTTGGCCCTACCGGATGGCGGTACGCAGGAACTCGCCGTAGACCAATTGCTGGTGGCGCTGGGCCTGTCGCCCAAGCTGGGGCCTTTGGCGCAATGGGGGCTGGCGATGGAGCGCAAACAGATTCCCGTGAACACGGAAAACTTCCAGACCGCTGAGCCTGGCATTTTTGCGGTGGGCGATATCAACACCTACCCCGGCAAGAAAAAGCTGATCCTCAGCGGTTTCCACGAGGCTACGCTGGCGGCCTTCGGAGCCATGGCGCTGATTGCGCCGCAGCGGCTTACGGCGCTGGAATACACCACCACCAGCAAACGCTTGCACCACATTCTGGGTGTGGGCTGAAGCGCGCGGGCGCGACCCATAAAGGTGCCTCAACGCGGTGCTTCAGCGCGCGGCTGGAACCAAGACGGTGCGCAGCACCATGTCCACAATCATCGACTCCGCGTCGGCAAAATCTTGCGCCTCCAGCGCCGGTTTGCCCAGCACGAGGCTAATCTGGCTGGCCCAATCGGCGTAGACCTGGGTGGAGGCCCAGAGCAAAATCATCAGGTGCTGACCATCTACCGGGCGGCACAAGCCCTGCTCGGCCCAGCGGTTGAAAATTGCGACATCCGCCTGCAAGGACGGGACCACGCGTTCGGCTATTTCCGCGGCGAAGATCGGCGCGCCGGAAAGCACCTCGTTGGCGTACACGCGCGAATCGTCCGGCCGTTCGCGGGAAAACCGCAGCTTGCCCGCAATGTATTCGCGTAGCGCCAGCTCCGGGTCTTCCTGGCGCTGGCTCAAGTTGTCCATGTACAGCAGCCACACATCGAGCACCCCGTGCAGCACCCGCCGGTACAAGGCTTCTTTATTGGGAAAGTAATACAACAGGTTTTGTTTTGAGGCCCCCACCGCCTTGGCAATGTGGTCCAACGAGACGCCGCTGTAGCCGCGCTGGGCGAACAGCTTTTTAGCTGCGTCCAGGATGTCGTGCTCCAACTGCTCGCGGGTGGCGCGCACTTTAGGAACTTTGGCTACGTTGGCGGGATTTGGCTTTGTCACGGTTTGTACGGATGTTGCACTACTTTCAAATAGGGTTTTTACCAATTGGTAAAACGCTTTTGACGCCCTGTAATGGTCCGATCTGAGTTGACCGGAAAACCGCATATGACCATCGATGTTTCCACACCGGGTATCCAGCCGGGCCGCTTGTCTGCCGCGCAATACCAGCGCAATTTTTGCGACGCGCACCCGCCGCTCTCGGTTTTTCAGGCAAAAAACGAAGCCGACCGCTGCTACTACTGCTTTGACGCTCCCTGCCAGACCGCCTGCCCCACCGGCATCGATGTGCCGAGCTTTATTCAGCGTATTGCCGACGGCAATGTGCGCGGCGCAGCCCACACGATTCTGGAGTCCAACCCCCTGGGCGGTATGTGCGCGCGGGTCTGCCCGACCGAGGTTTTGTGCGAGCAGGCGTGTGTGCGCAACACCTCCGAGGACAAACCGGTGGAAATCGGCGCGCTGCAGCGTTTTGCCACCGACAGCTACTTGCAAAAGCCCGGTGCGCCGCTGTTCACCCGCGCGGCCAACACGGGGAAAAAAGTAGCTGTGGTCGGCGCAGGCCCGGCCGGACTGGCCTGCGCGCACGGGCTGGCGCGGCGCGGCCACGATGTGGTGCTGTTCGACGCGCAGCCCAAAGCTGGCGGCTTAAACGAATACGGCCTGGCCACCTACAAAACCACCGACGACTTTGCCCAAAAAGAAGTCGCCTGGCTGCTGTCCATCGGCGGCATCAGCGTGCGCCACGGCCAGCGGCTAGGCCGCGATGTGGCGCTGCCACAGCTGATACAAGACTACGACGCGGTGTTTTTGGGCATGGGCTTGGGCGGCGTGAACAGCATCGGTATCAATGAGCCGACCGCCAGCGGACTGCGTAACGCCGTGGAATTCATCGCCGAGCTGCGCCAGGCGCAGGACTACGCCAGCATTCCCGTAGGCCGCCATGTGGTGGTGATTGGCGGCGGCATGACCGCCGTAGACGCCGCCGTGCAATCCAAAAAACTCGGGGCGGAGAGCGTCACCATGGTCTACCGTCGCGGGGCGTCGGACATGGGCGCATCCGGCCACGAGCAGGCTTGGGCGTTGGAAAACGGCGTCCATATCCGGCACTGGGCGGCGCCGCTGGAAGTGCTGACCGAGGGTGGTTCGGTGCGCGGCGTACGCTTCGCCGGTACGCGCATGGAAGGCGGCAAGCTCGTCACCGGCTCTGAGGAATTCACTTTGGAGGCTGACATGGTGCTCAAAGCCATTGGCCAAACCCCGGACATGCAGCCGCTTGACGCGTTTATTGAACTGCGCCAGGGCCGCATCGTCGCCGACGCGCAGCAGCGCACCACCCACGCCAAGGTCTGGGCCGGTGGCGACTGCTGCCACGGCGGGCGCGACCTCACCGTCGAGGCCGTCGAGCACGGCAAAGTTGCCTCCCAATCGATTCACCAGGCGCTGTGCGTCTGAGCCGCAAGGAATACCGCCATGGCCAATTTGCACTCCGTTTTCGCCGGAATCCACAGCCCCAACCCCTTTTGGCTGGCCTCCGCGCCGCCCACCGACAAGGCCTACAACGTCAACCGTGCTTTTGAAGCCGGCTGGGGCGGCGTGGTCTGGAAGACGCTGGGCGAAGCCGGCCCGCCCATCGTCAACGTCAGCGGGCCGCGCTACGGCGCGCTGCACACGCCAGACCGCCGCCTCATCGGCTTCAACAACATAGAACTGATTACCGACAGGGACTTAGAACTGAATTTAAAAGAAATAGCTGAGGTTAAAAAGCTCTGGCCGGACCGCGCCATGGTGGTCTCGCTCATGGTTCCGTGTGAGGAACAGGCTTGGAAGGCCATCCTGCCGCGCGTGGAAGACACCGGCGCAGACGGGATCGAGCTGAACTTCGGTTGCCCGCACGGCATGAGCGAGCGCGGCATGGGCGCGGCCGTCGGGCAAGTGCCCGAATACATCGAAATGGTCACCGCCTGGTGCAAGCAGTACAGCCGCCTGCCCGTGATCGTCAAGCTCACGCCCAATATCACCGACATCCGCAACCCCGCCCGTGCGGCCAAAAAAGGCGGGGCCGACGCGGTGTCCCTCATCAACACCATCAACTCCATCATGGGCGTGGATCCGGACACCCTGACCATGAGCCCGTCGACCGGCGGCATGGGTTCCCACGGCGGCTACTGCGGCCCGGCCGTCAAGCCGATTGCGCTGAATATGGTGGCCGAAATCGCCCGCGACGCCCAAACCGCCGGTCTTCCGATCTCGGGCATCGGCGGCGTGGGAACCTGGCGTGACGCGCTGGACTACTTGGCCTTGGGCGCGGGCAATGTGCAGGTCTGCACCGCCGCCATGGTCTATGGCTTCAAAATCGTGCAAGACATGGCCGATGGTTTGTCCAATTACATGGACGAAAAAGGCATTGGCGCAGTGGCCGACATCGTGGGCCGCGCCTTGCCCACCGTATCGCAGTGGCAGTTCCTGAACCTGAACCACATTACCAAGGCGGTCATCGACCAGGACAGCTGCATCCAGTGCGGCCGCTGCCACATTGCCTGCGAAGACACCTCGCACCAAGCCATTACCGCCACCAAGGACGGCAAGCGCCACTTTGAGGTGATGGAAGACGAATGCGTGGGTTGCAACTTGTGTGTGGTGGCCTGCCCGGTTCCGCAGTGCATCACGCTGCGCACGCTGGCACCGGGCGAGATGGACCAGCGCACCGGCAA
>Ga0214921_10001944_pt1 | contig 34574 bp, 37 predicted proteins | sample LL1505_MetaG_FD_177992 | JGI IMG/M metagenome (GOLD analysis project Ga0214921, IMG submission 177992) | Freshwater microbial communities from Lake Lanier, Atlanta, Georgia, United States - LL-1505 | ecosystem: Environmental > Aquatic > Freshwater > Lake | place: USA: Georgia | collected... | reverse complement strand
ATGGGAACGGGAATGGGAATGGGAATGGGAACGGGAATGGGTACATATGCAGATACACCACGCAGTAGGACTGATGTTCTATTAGAGAATGAGAATATAAAAAACGAGAATTATGATATTGAAAATACAATAAACAATTTACATACTGAATCACAACAATTAAAACAAAAATTAAATGATAACAATATTGAATTAACTAAATTGCGGGAACAACCTGAACAAAATGTTGAAAGAATAAAAAAACTAGAAGAAGAGAATGTTAAACATCTATCTGATATTAGAGCAAAGGAAACTGAAATAAATAGATCTAACATTATGTTAAATGCAAACCGTAACAAATTGAGGACGAATAAAGTTGAAGCATTTATGAAAAAAAGCCCTTTTGAACATGCATCTGATATAGGAAGCGCTGTTAATAATGCTACTAAATCTGCTGCTAGTAAAACGGCTAATCTTGCTAGTACTGCTGCTAGTAAAACGGCTAATCTTGCTAGTACTGCTGCTAAGAAAACGGCTAATCTTGCTAGTACTGCTGCTAAGAAAACGGCTAATGTTGCTAGTACTGCTGCTAAGGCTGCTGCTGAGAAAACGTCTAAACTTGCTACTGCTGCTAAGAATAAAGTATCAAAAGGTTTTAATAGTTTAAAGAATAGGGTTTTTTCTAAAAAACAACGAGGAGGTAAAAAACTCAATACCAAAAAAACAAGAAAATTACAAAAACGGTAAATACCTCATTGTATCATTGTCATAAACGGTTGCTTTGAACACTTCATTGTATCCTTCTGCATAAACTGTATCTCCATTATATATGTAATCGCAACCGTATTCATTGGTGCAACTTTTACCTTTTCTACTGATTGGAATTTTCACGTTGTTATGTTGATCGCTAATAGTATAATATTGCCATTTGTTTCGATTCACGAAAACAGGTCGTCCCATCAGTGGTAGTATGCTGTTTTTCTTGGATCCGTTGATAGGTGTTAAAATACCGACTTGTCTGTAATTTGTGTCTGGAGCGACGGCACCAATATTGGTTGAAACATTAATGGGGACCGCTCTTGGCATAAATACTGGACTTATACTGTTTGGATTATTAAAATAGTTTTCATTTCGTAATGGTGGCACATATGGATTTAATAGAACATCATTGGATCCACCGAAACCATATCCATATCCATATCCAGCATCAGTATTATTGTAAAATGAATTAAATATGTCGATTTTTTGAGGGGATTGAGGTTGGTGTGGTTGCTGGTGTGATGGTTGTTGATTTGTTGATGGGTTCGCTAATTGATACTTATTTTTAAAAAAATAAATATAGATGATGTAAAACAATACGCATAAAATAATTACTAAAAATACTAGAGTAATATTTTCTATGCATATAACACCTGGAGGGCATTTTTTTGTATGAATGGTCATTTGGTTTGGTTTCTTAATGCTATATAATATAATTATACTATAAAATTATATTATACATGTTTTATGTGTTTTATGTGTTTTATGTGTTTTATGTGTTTTATGTGTTTTATGATTGATGTACTATGATAAATTATTTTTCTATTTGTCCTATCTATCCCATTTATTCCATCTATCCCGTATTACCTAATATATTACTCAGTCCTGGTAGGCCTTTCATATCTTTGAGCAAAGTTTGAGCAGTTGCCATTATAATTTGCATTTTATCTAGGTCTAGCTGCTTGGGAGTATAATTCTCCATACTCTCCGTTTTTGGCTTTTTTTGCATATTTTGCATACCTGATGTCACATTAGATGTTGTTGAAGGTGTCATAGATGCTGGACCTGGTGATGATGATGTACCATTACCAACAATACCATTCAAAAAATTGTTACCATTACTATTACCACTACCATTACCATTACCACTACCATTACCACTATTACCAAATAAATGATTACCACTACCATCAACATGATTACCACTACCATCAAAACGATTACCACTACCATCAAAAATGTTACCGGCCATGCCTTCTCTAGCCATTCTATTATTTTTTGAACTCATAAATAAATTGGTTATTAATAATGCAACTAGTAATACAATTGCCATATTTTTACTAAACAAATAAGTAATATAACCTACTAAAATGAATAAAATGATTGCGTTAAAATTATTCATAATAATATAAGCAAAAACATTAAATACTGCTAAAAATGCTACAAAATATAAAAAGTAAATATTGTTGAATAAATTGTCAAGGGTCTTTGGCATTTTCATTTTTTGATGTTTATATAATCAATATATAATATAATATATATTTATTTTTTATTTTCATATAGAGATAAAATAAAAAATTGATTAACAAATTGGAATATAATAGAACTAATACAAATAATATAAATAGTATATCTATAAAACTGTATAAGCAGTATATAATACAAATAAATAACGAATATGTCCCGTTGTGTAAGCAAAAAAACAACAACCAAATCAAAATACTACATTGGTATATGTGAATTACACCACGATTTATTGCATGGATTTAATGAAACTAGTAACACTGAAGTAAAATGTCATTATTTATTGATGGAAAAATTCGGAAATTTTCATAAATATATTGTTAATGATGTCTATAATTTTCGATATGAGGATGATGTGGATCATCTGGATAATCAGGAATTGGAAAATTCTAATTCAAGCATTGTTGATTCAGATGATGAAGTTGAAAATGATAATCCTAAATTGATTGATTTATATAGATACAAATATTCCATTTTATTGAAATCTCCAACATTCATGAATAGTTGCCATTCTATCATAAGAAATTATCACAATATTATTAAATCGTTATACTATATACAACCGCATATAGTAGAATGTGTTTATTTACCTGCACCAGGCAGTGAGTGTGTTGCTATTTTAAAAACATTTTGGTTAAAAATTGTACAGCGTAGATGGAAGCGCGTGTATAAACAAAGAATGGATTTGTTGTGCAGTGTTCCTATGATGCGTTTGAGAGAAATAAGAAGCGGATCGTTTGTGTATGAGAAAATACATGTTCCTGGATTGAGGGGAATGTTGAATGGGTTGTAATGGGTTGATGGGTTGATCTATTAGCATTTCTTGTGAATTTTACGTTTGGTTGCCCTTTTCTTTTTCATTCTTTTGCCACCTGACATTATCTTTTTAGCTGTTCTTTTTTTATTGCGTCGTCTTTTTGATGAAGATGAGCCTGATGAGGATGATCTTCTTGCAGTCGATTTACGACGCATTTGGGATGATGAATATCGGTAACCGCCTCTACGAATTGGATTATTAACATAAACTTCATCAAATCCAAAATCATTGTCTTTTGATGCAACTGGAGAGTTTTGTAATTTATCTTTCATTTGATCAATTAATCTTTGTATATTAGTTATATCAGTGTTATCTGTAGGATACATGTTATTTATATAACTGGTTGCTTCATCTAATAATTTATCAATAGCAGTCATATTATTAATATTGAGTGATTGTTGTTCATTTAATTGATCAATTTCAATTTGTTTATCTGCTATTTTTTGATTTAAATCTGCTATTTTTGCTTGATCTTCTGGATTTGTACGAGGTTGATTTTTCAAATTATCTCTTTCCGATACCAATGTTTCCTTTTCCGTTTTTAATTCATCTAACTCTTGGGTTGTACTTGCATGATTATTAATATATGAATCTAATAATCCATCCATAGATTGTAATCTTGCATACAAACCTTTATATTGTTCCAAAATGTTTTTTTTATCATTAATTGCTTTTTTTAAATTATTAAATGCTGGTTGCAAACTTCCAGGAATAGTATCTATATTACTATATTCAAAATCTAGTTGAGGTTGATTTGGTTGTGCAGGTGCTGATACAGGTGAAGATGACGTTCTACCTCGGAAGTAATTTAAAATATTAGACATATTATAAATATATTATTGTTATTATTATATTATCACAATATTTTTATTTTTGTACATACATAAAAAACTAAAAACACAACCACCTAAACACCAATAATTTCATTTATTTTTTCGCGGATTTTCTTTACTTCACTCGTTATTTCTCTCTGATCGTCCTTTGCTTGTTTTATATCTTCATCTGTTAATTTTCCAGAAACAATCAAATCTTCCACATATTGTTTTATGGAATTCATTGCACGTATTTGTCCTTCTTTTTGTTCCACAATATAGTTATGATAATTTTCATAATCATGCTTGATTGTTTCTAAAAAATGATTTTGACGCGATAGTTTTTCCAATTTTTTCTGTTTTTCCAATAAAAATCGTCTTCTTAATTGAATTTCATCTTCAATTTTCAACAAATATTGGTCTCTTTTTGCTAAATCCATATCGTTGGATTGGTTTTGGTTGTAAGGGAAGTCAAATGAGTCTATTTCCATTTCTTCCCTATTGTTACTCATCCTATCCATATTCATATCCATATCCATGTCCATATAATCTGGATTTTCTTGTTCATATGGGTATGTGTATGGGTCCATTTGCACGGGTTGTCCAGGCATTTTTGTTGTCATATCGAATTCTATTTTCATTTTTATGTATCCAATAATATAATATCCTACAATATAATTATTCAATAAAATAATATTTATATTTATTATATTATTGAATTACAATCTTTTATCTATCTATCTCTACCATGAGTATAATATTTATTCACTATAGGGTATTTCTGATATTGTTATGTATAATGTTGTATCACTCTAATAATATATCATTTCGTATTTTGAAAACAGCCATTCTCAATTTTTTACCTACTGTCAAATTACATCATATTATTTTATTATCTGAAAACCCAAGTCACCATGTTTATACTTTGGATTTTACACCAATCAATCAAACAAATATAACAACATTGGTAAAATTACTACTCGGACAAAATGTGGATGCTGAAGTTCGATTACGATATATAAAAATGGATAATGGATGTGACATATACAGTGATACCGCATTTGTAGAGAAATGGGATAATATCAATAAACTAAATGAAAAAACGTCCAAACAACTAACAAAAAACACATACAACAATATAAACAACAAACAAATACAAAATATAATCAAATCGTCTTTTCTATGGTCTGAACACATGAATATTTATAATCACAACTGTCAACATTTTAGTAAATATGTATATAAGATTTATTTGTCTACTAGTAATACTAGTAAAAATAAATGAATATTCGTTATCAACAAACATTTTTTTTATGATTATATATAATAAAAAAATATACAAATGTATCGACATATATTCAACCGAGTAAAAGCAATCATACCCAAAATTTCCGAAACTGAAATAACCGCATTAAAATCTGGCGGTGTATCCATTGATCGTGAAATATTCAAAGGAAAAATCAATTATTGTAAATTATATGAACCCGTTCAAAAATCAATTACTACCCTGACAGAAAAAACAATGGAACATGAAATTGAAGAGGTATTGAAAATCACTGGGCAAAATCCGATTTATCCCAGTAATAACATTCATTATATTATGAGTCATTTAGGTAAAAAAGGTTTCTTAAGCATGATCATTGATAAAAAGTACGGTGGAAATCGTATGTCAATTGAAAGACAATCAAAAATCTTGTCAAAAATATCCTCTTATAATCCTTCGTTGGGTGTCGCTACCATGGTACCTAATTCTCTCGGACCAGCTGAATTAATCCAACATTATGGGACGAATTCACAAAAAGAATACTACTTGCCAAAATTAGCGGATGGCACATTCATTCCGTGTTTTGGTTTAACTGGTCCCAATAATGGAAGTGACGCGGTTGGAAATATTGATGAAGGGTTTGTCGAAAAAATTGACGGAAAAACAAAAATTCGCGTTGTTTTGAATAAACGATATATTACATTGGCTCCTGTATCCAATCTCATGGGTATTGCGTTTAAATTAAATGATCCATATGGCATATTAAAAAACTCAAAAGAAGGGATTACATTGGCGTTAGTAGAAAGTTCTCAACATGGATTGTCGGAAAAAACATTTCATAATCCAAACAATTCTGGTTTTCCAAATGGTACGATTAAAGGGACTATTTTTATTGATCCTGAACAAGTAATTGGAGGTGAAGATAAAATAGGTGAAGGTTGGAAAATGTTAATGGAATGTTTGGCGGTGGGTCGTGGTGTCAGCTTACCTGCAACAGCAAACGGTTCTTCCAAATTTATTACACATTCTATCATGAATTATATCAATCTAAGAAAACAATTCAATATGAATATAGGAAACATGGAAGCAGTTCGAGAGAAATTCATTGACATGTACATAAACACATGGATTATTCATGCTTCTGTCAAATATACCAATTTTATTTTGGATGGCGGATCTACACCTTCGGTGATTACTGCGATTATGAAACAACAAACTACTGAACGCGCACGTCTTATATTAAATCACGGAATGGATATATATTCAGGTAGTGCTATTTGCACTGGTGAAAATAATTTCTTTACTAAATTTTATAATTCATCCCCTGTAGGTATTACAGTAGAAGGTTCAAACACACTCACTAGGGGATTAATCATATTTGGACAAGGATTAAATAAAAGTCACCCATATATTTTCCCCATTTTTCAAAGTATTCAAGATGAGAATCTAGGCGAATTCAAAACAAATTTCAATAAACTGGTAGGGGAGTTACTATATAACTATGCGTTATTATTGAATCCTATGCGTAATTGCATGATAGATCAACCACAAAAAAGACTGGACAATGCAACGTTGAAATTCAGCATATTGGCCAATTTTATAGCACTCATGGGAGGAAGTATCAAATCAAAACAAATGATATCTGGAAATATGGCGGATATTTTATCCAATTTATATTTGAGTTATTCACTCCTGTGGTATCATTATCATCACCATGATAACAACGCAAACAACAATATATTGTTGAGAAATGAATGCATTGATTATTTGATCAATGAATTAGAGTATAAAATGAATTTGGTGGTAGATAATTATCCGATTGCACCATTACGACCTTTTTTGTTTCCAATTAAAAATACTATTAGGATGCCTACATTAGAAAATAAAAATCATCTATACAAATATATTTTGGAAAATCATGAATTGCACGATCTATTCAAAAATGATATTTATTATAAGGGAACTGTCTTGGAGAAAATGGAGCAATTAAAAAAACTAAAGCCGAATACGCCAGAATACCAAAAATTATATCAAAATATTATTCGTGTTGGTGAATATCCTGTACAATCACCGTAGGTTGTATGTTGTATGTTGTGTGTTGTATGTTGGTGCGTTCAAAATTCGGGTTTTACATAAAAAAATATATAGAAAAAAATATTAAAATCTATCCAGTATAATATTTAGGAATTAGAAACCGCGATTAAAACAAAATGTCTCGTAATAATACTGAACCCATATTAACACGTAATGATAACCGTTTCGTCATGTTTCCAATCGAACATCAGGATATTTGGGAAATGTATAAAAAATCAGTGGATTGTTTTTGGCGCGCGGAAGAAATCGATTTGTCGAAAGATTCTCTTCATTGGGAATCGCTAAATCATGACGAGAAATATTTTATTTCTATGATTTTGGCTTTTTTCGCTGCAAGTGATGGAATTGTTTTGGAGAATTTGGCTACGCGTTTTATGGGAGATGTTCAAGTTGCAGAAGCCAGAGCATTTTATGGTTTTCAAATTGCAATGGAGAATATTCATAGTCAAACCTATAGTTTATTAATTGAAACATATATCAAGAACTCAGAGGAAAAACATCGTCTGTTTAATGCATTGGAATATTTCCCATGTATTCAAAAGAAGGGAGACTGGGCACAAAAATGGATTAATGATAATCGAAGTGGTTTTGCTACGCGTTTAATTGCTTTTGCATGTATTGAGGGTATTTTCTTCAGTGGTGCATTTTGTAGTATTTATTGGTTGAAAAAACGCGGATTAATGCCTGGATTGACCTTTTCAAATGAGTTGATATCGAGAGACGAAGCTCTTCATACCGAATTTGCTATTTTACTTTATAAAAAACTGGTGAAGAAACTTCCAAAAACACGCATTCATGAAATTATTCGAGAAGCAGTTGAAATAGAAAATGAGTTTATTTGTGAAGCGCTACCATGTAGATTGATTGGTATGAATGCTGGATTAATGACGCAATATATACAGTTTGTGGCGGACCGTCTTTGTTTGCAACTAGGATATGATAAAATATACAATGTATCAAATCCGTTTGATTTTATGGAACTTATATCATTAGAGAGTAAAACTAATTTTTTCGAAAAAAGAGTAGATGCTTATGCATTGGCTACAAAAACTATGGAAGGAGATGTTTTTGAGTTTAATGCGGAGTTTTAAGCTGGGATAAGAGCAGGATTTTTTGGATTATAAATACCTTTTAATTCACTACCTGGTACGCGTTCTCCTGACGCTTTTTTTATTCTTGATCCATTCATTCCCTCTTGATAATGCATGTAATTCATACCTATATCTTTACTAAAACCTCGAATATCGGAATTGATGTCTCTCCATAAGAATGCATAAAAAGAGAAATATGTCCCTAAAAGCAGGGCTAAAACTAATATACTAAACAAAAAAAGGTATTCGGATGACTTGTATTTGTTGGATAGTTTCATTTGTTTCATTCTATGTGGTTGGTTGATGTTAGGTCTAATATATTATATAAAGATATAATATATATTATTGCATATAAATTAATTATTTATAACAAGCATTAGAGTCACCACAGGTGTTTCCCTTAATACACATAGGCTGACAATAATTACTTTGTTCTAGACATGAAACATATCCTGAAGGACATGAGGATGTAGTTGAACTTTTCATCCCTTCATAATAATTCATATAGTGGGTTTTACTAAATCCTGTTACTTTGGAATCAATATCTCTCCATAAGAACGCATAAAAAGAGAAATATGTCCCTAAAAGCAGGGCTAAAACTAATATACTAAACAATAAAATATATTCAGATGATTTGTATTTGTTGGATAATTTCATTATATATTAGAGTAACATTTTTGTGTAGTACATAAAAAATATATTTATAAGAATATAAATATATTATACGTAAATATACCAAACATGATCACATGCAGATTAATGGGTGGATTGGGAAATCAATTATTTCAGATTTTTACTACTATTTCATATGCTATTAAACACAAACAGATGTTTAAATTTGAATATTCTGATATTTTGACGATTGGCGTACCTAGACCCACTTATTGGAATTCCTTTCTCTCAAAACTGAAACCATTTACATTTTCAACAGCACATGACGTTTCTACACAAACAAATAATGTAATAAATGAGAAGGGGTTTCATTATACTGAATTACCTTGGTCTGATATATTGGACAATACACATATTATTTTGGTAGGATATTTTCAAAGTCACAAATATTTTTCCATGTTTTATAATACGATTTGTAGAATGATCGATCTAGACAATCAAAAACTAAACGTAATATCAAAATATCGTGGATGTTTTGAAACGAATAATGAAACTGGCAATGAAAACAGGAGTGAATTTGAAAAATTTATTGGTATTCACTTTCGACTAGGTGATTATAAAAAAATACAACATATTCATACCATACTGAATAAAGAGTACTATGAAAAAGCGCTTTTGTATGTCATGGCTGAAACTGAAAAAAAAGATTGGAATGTAATGTATTTTTGTGAAGAAAAATCCAACAAAGAAGTAGAAGAAACAATTGAATATTTGAAAAAACGATGTTCAAAATGTAATTTTATTAAAGTGCCAGATTCAATACCTGATTGGGAACAAATGTTATTAATGAGTTGTTGTACGCATAATATTATAGCAAATAGTACGTTCAGTTGGTGGGGTGCATATCTAAACGCCAATCCAAATAAAATTGTTTGTTACTCTAATAAATGGTTTGGACCATCTTCTAAAAATCATAAAACGGTTTATATGAATGATGATCTATTTCCTTCTACATGGACGATGATTGAATAAATAAACAAATCATTGCATATTTGATTCCGTGTATGTGTATATTACATTCTAATTTTGGTCTGGATATGAATAATCATCATTTCCACCTTCATCATAATAAAATTCATTATTATTTTGCCCTAAACCTTTTTTATTGGTATTTTCATTGTCTTTTATTATTGGTTTTTTTTGTAATGAATTAATATATTTTAATATTACAAACAATATCAAAAACAAAATAACACATAATATTATTCTATTTGTGTGGTTCATTATTTTTATGTACGCCTCTGACAACTATATATTTTACAAACAAATAAAATATATAATATTGTATATAATTTTTGCGTTTTGAAGTTTTGGTGGTTTCACGTTTTGATGTTTATTCTTTGTCAATTGTAACCTGTTTTGCAATTTTTTTGATTATTTTTTCTTTGTTTTTATCACTGTTACCTGGAAATCCACCCATTGTCTCCATGATGATTTGATTGTATTCATCTGATTTTTTGGAATCGGATTTCATACAATCTGGATATTTTTTTTGAAATTCTGGTAATAAACCCAGGTTTTTACTTACAACACTACTAATCACCTGTTTTATTTTTTGTTTATCATCTTCTTCTTTTTCCCATTTATCGTCGTCTTTCACATACATAATTTCTCTCTTTATATCACTACAATGCACCGGGCGTTTCTCCACATCCAATGCTTTCAGGTTTTTGATGATTATATTGGAGATTCCTTCTACATAACCTAGTTTCCCAATACTTTCTAGATCGGATAGCTGGAGAGAAATATTCTCAATAAATTCTGATATATTCATAGCATCTTTGCATGTCTCGTTCAAAAAAAACTGTAAATTGAATGTTTTGTTATGACTGTTGCTTTGATTGATTGTATTGTTATTTGTTGTATTATTTTGTTGTATAGTGTCTTTTTTGCATATCTCCATTATCATATTTTTTAATTCCTTGTTTTCGTTCATCAAATATTTTATAATATCGTTGTTGGGTAGTGGCAGTTGATCCGATTTTTCCAATTGATTTGTTACTATAACTTCATCACTACTTTCTATTGATATGCATATTTTCAAATGTTTCCATAAGCCAGATCTAGTGTTATATATCTTACCACAGCTGCATGTATGGTAAGGGGATTTTTGGGGATTTTTGGTTTCCATTTTGTTTCCATTTTGTTTCCAAACATGTTTATCGGTTGATAGATGTTTTGTAAAATCTTTCTTGTTACGACATTTGTATTGACAAATTTCACATATAAAATCGAGGGGACAAAAAATCCCCATTTTTGTTTCCATGTTTCCTAAAATAGGAAACCAAAAAAATCCCCAAACTCAAACGAAAAATTTGTAAAAAAAAACATGCTAACAATTTAATAATTATTATTTTGGTGTTATGACGAACATGGTAACACCGTGTTTTTTATTATTTTTTTCAAAAGTTTTTTTTAATTTTCAATTTTGGACATTTATTTTTGTCCATTTTTTATTTTTCAAAAAACTTTTGTGAAATTTATTTCACTTTTTTGAAATCAAAGAAAAACAAAAATATTATAAATTTTTGTTATAATATTAATTCATATATCGTAACAAGATAAATCATATGAATATATTTACCTAGCTAAATATTTTTTGTATATCAGTATTTATCAATACACTACTATAGTCATTGTATCTTTGCATGTTTCATTTTAAAAAACGAATGATTAAATGTTTTATATTACTACTTGTTTGATTTATATTGTTGTTGTATTGTTTTTTTTGCATATCTCCATAATAATATTTTTCAATTCTTTGTTTTCATTCATCAAATATTTAATAAAATCGTTATTATCTGGTTTTTCAGAATGATTATTGCACACATCATTCTTGCTGTTTTTTTTGTGTTTCCATAATCCAGATTGTGTATTGTATTTTTTTCCACAACTACATATAAAAGTCGGTTTATTTTCTCCTAAAATACCGTGATTTGTTTCCATTTTGTTTCCAAAAAACGGTGATAAATGTTTGGCAGTTTTTATGTGAATATTCCAATCCCATTTACGCTTACAAGTAAAAGAACATTTTTCACAAGTTATGGTAACACCGTTTTTTTGCCGTGATTTTTCTTCCAATACTTCCATTTTATTTCCACCTATAAAAATGTCCAATATTATAATTTTGCCTTTTTTACGAAAATAAAAAAATTTATCGTAACAAAATGAAAATTATTTTTTTGGTGACCTTACCTTAAATTTTTTTATGGTAACAAAATTTGTTTTTTTCAAAAAGTTTTTTGAAATCAAAGAAACCCAACTGAAAAAAAGGTACTACGCATCAGATCTACACCATTTTAGCTGTCATACATGTTCGTTTTTCATTAAACGTTGTATAAAACGCTCTTTGTCTCTACTTTCATTCATATAAATATTTATTAGTTCAGCAGGTGAGTAAAAACGTTCTTTTATGTTTTTTATAGCATCATCATCGATTGATTCATTGAATAAATGAACATACATTTCTTTTAATATCTGGTGGGATACATTGGATAATTCCAATGTCACATCAATTCTACCTGGACGTACTAATGCTGGATCCAATTCATGATAATGATTCGACGATATAATCATAATTCTTCCCGGTGTTTCACGAATACCATCCCATAAATTTAAAATATCGTCCAATGTTATGGGTTCATCATCTAATAATAGTTTGGGTATTTGATAATTGTTTTTATTTGCATTTTCACTCGAAATTAACGTTTCTAATATATCACCCACATTTATTTTTGTGTTGCATGAAATATTCTCATTATCTATCTTGTTTTCAAACGCAGGAATTTGTTTATTTTTAAGTTTTTCTCTATTTAATACAATATCACCGATGCAATCAATATCTTCAAAAACTATGATTTTTTTGTCAAATCCTATGCTATTTTTTTTATTGTCTACATTGTAACGTTCTTCAAAAAATATGCTATCCAGTTGTTTTTTTGTTTTTATTAATTTTAATGAAATGACTACAATATGACGATCCGTATAATTTGCGATTGATTTTATCAATGATGTTTTACCTGTACCCGGAGGACCATACATTCCAATACCTATTGAATAGGGAATTCCTTTTTCATAATACCATTCTTTATTATTCATAAAAAAATCGATTTTTTGAATCAATATTTCTTTATTTTCGAAAAAAATATTTCTGAATTTTCTAGTACTTGAGAATATATTTTCATCCCATAATTCATATTTATTGTCTTCATATTTTGCTTTGGTAAGAGTATAAATAAAACGTTTATTATCACGTGAATCTTCTATCGAAGCTAAATATTTTTTAGTAATATTTTCTACGAAATTTTTTATAATATTAATATCGCTTTTATACGAAAATAATTGAATAGTCACTTTTTCAATTCGATTGATTTGTTTTGAATTTCTTTCTTTTGAATTTTGTTTATCGCCTTCTTGATCTTCGTTTTGTATTGTTGTACGTGCATATATTTCATGTTCTTTTGATATAATGAATTTTTCGTTTTGAACTACCATGTAAATACCCAAATCACGATTTTTGTTGTAGGAGGTATTCCCAAACGAATATTCTTTAATATGTTGTATTGTATTATTTTCATTTGTGTTTTCTATTATATATATCCATAATGCACGAAAACGATCACTAAATGAATGGGATTGATTTAATTCGCTTTCGTAATATGTAGTAGATAATGAGATTTTACCGTCATATTCAACTACATTCTTTTTTCTATAAAAACTATTCAATTCAAATAAACTGAACCAATTTAGTAATTTAACAAAATAATCATTTAATAATTGTAGTAAATATGTGAATATTGATAAGACAACCGTAGTTATAAACGCGTCTAAAAGTGGCGTACCTGTTTTGAATTTATCGAATATAATCATGTTCATAATGTTTCCAGATATAAATTTTAATTCCTTGTCTAGATTGCCAATACCAAACATCTTATTATAATATAAACTATTTTGGATTTATATCATTATAAATAATTATTTAACAGAATTTGAAAAAATAAAATAAACTCTATTATTATAGAGAATGGCAGATTCAAAAAAAATGTGCGCTCCCGCAATGTTGTATTTTGTTGTTGCACTTATAGTATTAATCATCAATTTTTTGAAAACATTTAGTTTTGGTTATTTAATTGTTACGTTTATAGTAATCATGTTGTGGTCGTGGTTCTTGAACTTTCTATGTAATTCAGGATTTTCTTTTATTTCATGGATACTGGTTATAATACCTTTTTTAACGTTTTTAATGTAAGACAAATATATTATAGTATATACGATAATAATGTTATATACTATAAATTTTTTATTGATTACTTACTACAACTTTATTATAATCCAACATGTATTTTCGAAAATTGGTTTTTCGCCCCTGGATATCACTATAATCTTCTCTCTGAATCACTGATAAAGGAACAATTAAAAACCAATTATCTTTGTTTTGTAATAAAAACCAATATCTGTCTATACTGTACATATGTGGTTTATCTGGATTTTTCATATAAAGCCCTATCCCCTTTTTATAATTATCAATAAGAGTGTCATAATAATGTTTTTGAACAATATAACCAGTCGTAGTTTGACAATTGGATACTTTTATGCATGTTTCATCTATGGGTTGATATGGTAACATATTATTTCCTGCCAACAACAAAACATCCCAGTTTGCATGGTTTTGTAAAAACGTGGCTAATTGACGTTTAAAAAGCTCAGGATCCAAAAATTCGATATCATCTTCTAATATACATACATGATCCCAATTATTTTCCTTTGCCATTTGAATGCATTTTAAATGACTCATACTACATCCAATAGCTCCATTGGTCATTTTAATTGCATTAAAACGAGTGCCAGTAAAACCAATTTTTAATAATTCTTTTTTTATTTTCATGTCTCTATCTGGGCGTGAATCTAAATTAATGTATAAAACATGTTTTATATCAGATATATACATAGGATAATAAAAGTATTAGATATATAATTATTTAAACACAATTTATTTAAATAATTATATATTTAAATAATCAAGAAAAATGATAATTTATTCAGTATCAGAATTTACGAATATTCTAGAAACGGAAAATAGAGATAATATAAATATTTTTTGCCAATTTTTCATACATTCAAACAAAGAACGACAATTGGAATTTTTAAAATGTTTGAAATTCAATGTTAAAAACAAATATATAACAAAGATTTATTTATTAAATGAACGTATATACACAGACGAAGAATTGAATATATCAAGTAATAAAATTGTACAGGTTGATATTAAAAACAGATTGAAATTTAAAGATGTTTTTGATTATATAAATGATAATAATATTCAAGGGTATAATGTTATTATAAATTCTGATATATTTTTTGATAAAACTATAAAAAGATTATTTAAATCAGATATACATTTAAACAAAAAAATGTATTCTTTATTGAGATATGAATATAATGAAACAGATATTAAAAACTCGAAATTATTTGGTCCAAGAGGAGATTCACAAGATACATGGATTATTCATTCTAATTTTTCTATTGGTAAGAAAGAGAGCAGAGTTTTTAATTTTGAGTTTGGAAAACCAGGTTGTGACAATAAAATGATATATTTAATGACTATATTAGGATTTGAGGTATTAAATGATCCGGAATATATAAAATCATATCATTTACATAATACTAATGTACGTAATTATTCGAGTGTCGATAGAGTTTCACCTCCTTACGAGACACTAATGCCTAAAAAATCATATTTAGATATTAAAGATATTCAACAAAATGCTTATTTTAATATAATATATAATGACAAGTATAATCATAAAAAAAGTAACGCAAAATTATATGAATATATTAGTAAAAAAATAGAAAATAACCAGAATTTTATAATTCCACGAATATCATGCATAGAGACCCAATATGCTACATTTACAATGATGTTATCATTACCACAATATAAAAATCAAATAATGCAAATATTAGAATATTTAGAAAAAGCTAAAACAACAATGAAAAATAATGCTGGAATTAAACTAACATCTATGGAATCAGTATTAAAATATTCACAATTATATTTGGATGCGTTTGGTTTATGTGATTTATATTGTGGATGGGCACCATTTGATAATGTTTATAAAACAATATCACAATCCCATCAACTATTAGAGGAATTATATAAAGATAAAGAGACAGTTTATTCTGAAGTTTTAGATATTTATCATTATATTTATTCTACACCATGGACAAGAGCGTTTAAAGGGAAACGACTTTTAATGGTGTCTAATTTTGCAGAATCGATTGAGAGTAAAATCCATGATAGAAAGGAAATTTACGGTATTGATCTATTTCCGGATTGTGAAATTATAACGATTCGACCCCCACAAACACAAGGATCAGAAGCATCAGAAGAATTTGATATTGAACTAAATAAATTTACAAAACGACTCGATGAAATAAAGGATCAATATGATATTGCATTGGTGTCATGTGGAGGATATGGTAGTTTGGTCTGTGCGCATATATATAAATCAGGAAAATCCGCAATGTATATTGGGGGTGTTCTTCAAATGTATTGGGGAATTTTAGGTAGTAGATGGTTTGAAAATAGACCAGATATTATAAGATTATTTTTAAATAAACATTGGACAAGAGCAAGAGAAAGTGAAAAACCACTCAATCATAAAAATATTGAGGGGTCATGTTACTGGTGATGTAATTACCGTATAAGCATTTTTGGATTTATGTATAATTTACATCCCCTATTTATCATATTTTTATGAAATGGAACATGCTCACATATTTGATTATCTAAATGTGTTGGTTCAACACCAATATATTTTGCATCTCCTATTGATTTTAATTTATATAATCCAGCTCCTCCAAATGCTGAAATAACAGAAATTAATTTACTATCGACAGGATAATTTATAATGTATTTATCAATGCAAGATGTATATGCGTCTTTATGTGAAGCACCTTGTTGTTTCATAACATTTGCATTATTCCAACAACAACTAGTCAAATATTTTTTTTTCCTCAACGCGTATATATCATAATATTTATCAGAGCAATTTGCAAACATAGCATCCCATTGCTCCGCTTTATAAAAAAAGCATGTATGAATAGTGTTTATTAATTTTCCTGATGCTAATACATCATCTAAATCCAACATTAATAGATAATCATATTCGGAATAATTTGTACGTACATGATTTAATATACGATTCCTGCAATGTGCAATTCTTTCTGTTCTATTTTGTATATTTATGTTGTCTTCAAATATGTAATCATAATAATGTTTTTTATTTTCAATTAAAATATTTCGTGTTGAATCTTTAGAGTCATTTTCATAAATTACAATTTTATATTCTTTGAATTGTTTGCCAATTTCATCCATAATAAGTAGATTTCTTTTTATATATTGTGCAACGTTTATACAGCAACCAGTTATAATAACTTTCTGATTTTGCATGATATTATTTTTGTTTTCCATGTGAATATAATATATTTAATGTGATTTATTTATTATATTTACTGCAATTAATAATATTTACATAATACATTCGTTATAATTTGTTTATTTTTACAAATAAATTATATATATTGATTCAATCCATTCACATAATGAGTATTTCCACAACAAATGAAAAACCCACATTGACAGAAAAATTTACACCAGAAGAAAAACGTGAAATAGCGAATAAAATAAAACCGATTACATTGGATATGGTTGATATGGAATACAACAAACTTAAAAACATAGGTAAAAATGCAGAGAATCAATCGCCTAGATCAAGAATAGGTAACAATGTAGTAGATTATTTCACGTTTATGGAGAGACTTCATACGAGGGGAAAATACAATTGTAATTATTTCGAGTTTATACATAACATTGATGAATTTCAAAAAAAGAAATTTATACAGAATATGTTGGAATACTATAAAACCGTCAAAAATAAATCTGGAAAGAAAAACAAATATATTGTATGGAAAGAAACGTACAATATATGTATTAGTGCCATAAACATAATACGACCAATTATGTATATGGAAATATATACAAAATACAATGCTACTAGTGTTTTGGATTTTTGTGCTGGGTGGGGGGGTGCATTGATTGCTGCGGCCGTTTTGGATATTCCAAAATATACTGGTATTGAATTAAATAGTAGTTTGGTAGAACCCTATAAAAAATTACAGGCATACACAAAATCAAAAAACACCAATACTGCAATTGATATGATATTTAAAAGCGCACTAGATGTAGATTATTCAATATTAGAATATGATTTGGTTTTTACTTCACCTCCTTATTATTTTATTCAAAAATATGAACATAATGTTCCGTACAAATCCAAAAAAGAAATGGACGAGTTATTCTATGTTCCACTTTTTTCAAAAACATATCAACATTTAAAACAGAATGGTTATTATATTTTAAACATCAACAAAGAAATATATGAGAATGTATGCATAGGATTATTCGGTGTATGTCATGAAATTTTCTTTTTGAAAAAGAGTCAAAGACAGAATGAATATAAGGAAAATGTATATGTTTGGAAAAAATTGTAATTAATTTATTAGGTATCGATACTTTTTGTTTCAGTTGAAACAGATTCATTAAATTTGTAACAACAATGACAATAGAAATAAATTTTTAAAATCAAAGTTAATAAATTTAACGATGTATTGACAGAATAATTGACAATTATAAAAGTATCAGCATTATTGATACCACTATAAACTGTTCCTAAAATTCCACCAATCAACCATAATGTTGATGAATATTTTGTAGAATCAACATTTTTTATTTGATTTATTGTTATGTAAATTTCGGGTAAATATCCTACAATAATAAAAGTTGAAGAAATTATTGATAAATAAACTGTATGCATTGTTAAGTAAATTATTAAATTACTCTTTATCTTTTTTGTTATATTATATTTTTATTTTGGTAATTTTATAAATAATTTTATTTACAGACCTCTAATAAAATTAACGTCTTCTTATAGTGCGCATTAAAGACGTCATATTCAATTTAGTGCTAGTGGTAGCCTTGGGTTTAATACCCATGTAATTTGCATAATGTGGTGAATATTTATTTATTGGCATATTTATATAACTTACTAATTGATTAACATTTTTGTTAATTTTACTGTTGTTATTATAGATTAATTCTTTTTGATATTCATGCTCAGGTTGTTCATTTAATTTCTTTTCAAAATATTGGGGTGGAGGTCTATCATTTAAATTATAATTATATCCCGCATTGTCATATGGATTTGGAGGTTTGATACCTAAAGCAATCATTTCTTTTCTCTCCTTAGTAGTTGGATAATACGGAATATTTGTCCATGAATCAGTGGATTGATTCATATTATTAATATCACATTTTCTATCTATAGATGGTTCTATTATTTTCTTTTTGGGTTCTCTCAAATCGTAATTATAAAATTCTTTGCTTTCATTATTATAATCAAATGCAGTTAAAAAATGTGTTATATTAATAAAATATATATTAGGATTATCTACATTATATAAATTATCTTTTGGATTTGTAGATGTTGCATCAATATTATATTGTAATCGATATATACTAGTTATACCATCGATTCCATTGTCATTTTTCTCTCGAAGTGAGTCCTTTTTGTTAATTATCCGAGAGATTCCGTCAAATAAATGAAGAATTTGAGGACTACCTATTGGGAAAAAATTGGATCGGTCAATTTCAATATTTGCTTTTTCACACCTTTTTTGCAAACAACTATCCTCTGATCCCCATCCCCAATAATTAGGATAACCGTTTATATCTTCAAAATCAGCACCTTTAATAACAACTATCCCACCCAAAGTATATTTGAATCCATAATAGTGTTTAACAACCCCAGGAGAAGTTTCATAATTAAATATTTTTGTAAATGGTATTGTATCAACATCATTAAAAATAAATGTAATATTTTTATAATCATCAGGATATTTATCTTTTATTGCTAAAAACCCTATATTTTTCACAGCACCGCGATTAAAACTGCGATTATCTGCCTGATGTGAGAAGTAAATTTCATAATCTGTAAAATCTTCCATTATATAAGACATGTATTTACTAAAAAAAAATTTTTGTTCTTCTCTGTTTCTATATGGAACTATAAACACTTTATTTGGTATTTTCTTATTATCAGAAACAGCAGTCATTTTATATGTTTTTATATGTTTAATAAATTGATACTAATGTTATAATTGTAATGTTATTATTAATTATAATTATAATTTATATTTGATTTTTATACTCAATAATCATATTTTTTTAAGATAACTTCTGGAACAATATCATATTTTAATTTTTCCAATTTTTTAAAACACTTGTTAATAGTGACTTCACTAATTTCGCTTACTATTTTAATGTCTTTTTTACTAATATTCAATTTACATAATTGTGATATAAAATATACTATACCTGCTGCAATAGAATGAGGAGTATTTTCTAACATCAATCCATTTTTTTCTATTTTCATGGATATGAATTGACATAATTTGGTGAGTTCGTTATTGATGTTTAATTTACTACAAAATCGTTCAATAAAGGATTCAGGTTTCGTCATACAAAAGAGAGTTTTTTCTTTGTTATCCATATCTTTTTCTAAATTATTAATAATTGTAATTGCATTTTTACAACCTTTTGTTGCGTTAGTAACATCCAAATTAAAAATACCAGCTATTTCTTTTGCAGTTCTAGGATAATTGTTGATTCTACATGAAATATAAATAGATGCGGCTAAAATGCCTTCTCTATTATCTCCTCGAAATGAAAAATCGAAATCCGATATTTTTTTATGGTAACGAATTGCATCATCAATAATAAGTTTTGGAATACCAGCATTTTGCGCCATAATTGTAATTGTTTGAAATTCATCATATTGTGATTTTTCTTTATAAGGCATAGATTGCCATTCAGTATATCTTCTTATTTTAATCATTTCATAGGATGAAGGTCCATTACACAGAATTTTGCATCCATAAGATGATTCTTGTAACAATGGATTAATAGGTAATCCACATCGAGTTGGGTCGCTGTTTTGATTGTCGTCCGCACCATAAAATCTCCACTCCGCGGATTGATCTACTAAATCTTTATAAATAATCCCACAGTTTTTGTTTGTACATGTAAGAAAACCTTCGTCCGAAAATGCCAATATTGATTCACATTGATCACAATTTTCTCTATCACCACATGAACGATATATACACTCTAAATTTTTCTCTTCGGACGTTTTATTTAATACTTCACAATCGAAAATATTCCATAAATGTTTTTTATTAATGTTGTTTGATTTGTTTTTGTTTCGATGGGTTCCATCATGTGATTTAGTTGTTTCTATCATATTATAAAAACTATATCACTTTAATATAATTTAAATATAATTCTACAACTAATATCTTTTTTATTTTATATAAATAAAATTTTAAATCATTTTTATTTATATTGTTTTCATATATTATATTAGATAACATAATGAACAATATATGTTCATATAAAAACATTAATATTTATTCTAGTTTATTTTTTGGGATCACTGCAACAATTGCTTTTATAAATAAAAATTATATATTTGGTTTCATATTTTTAATTTTAATAATTACATCATTAATGGTGCATTCATGTAGGACTAATTATACACTTTTCATAGATAAATTTATGGTTTTTATAATAGCAATTTATGGTTTTTATTTATTGTGTAAAAAATGTAGTAAAAAAAAAATAAATCCTAGGATGATTATTTTATTATGTTTTATATTGGCAAGTTTTTTTGTAACAATATATTTCTATTATTATGGATATTATACAAATCAGTATTCATTTGATAAAGATTTGAATATAGCTAGATTGTATCATTCTTATTTACATTTTATATCAGCATATGGACTTTCACTTGTAAATATATTGTAATGTGTTTTTTATAATAAAAATAAAAGTAATAATATAATATAAGTAAGTATATATAAATATACATTTTATAACTACAATTATTATGGGAAATAATTTATCAACTACAAATCAAACAACCACGTCGTCATTGTCTTATATGGATGATTTAACTGACGTTGAAAAGAAAAAAATATTAAAAGATCATGATTTTAGCTATATATTAAACTATATTGCAACAAGATATATTTTGACGATGGATTTTCAAAGTTTGAAGAATTTACAAGATCCAAAATACTGTGATGAAATGATTATTATTACATCCGATATAATTAAAAAGTATTATAATGAGCATGAGGTTGAATTTTTACAACAAAAAATAGAACAAGGGCAACAAACGAATAAATTGTCAAAAGACAAATTACTTTATTTTAATAAAAACTATTTATCAAATACAGCGGTTGATAACGGTATTAAAAAAAATAGAATGTGTATTGGTATTGCAAAATTTTATATAAAAATAGCGCATATTTTTTCAGCAATAGTCATGACTGTAAATCCTATTTATGTTTATAAAAATAATGATAATCAAACGATAAAAAAATCATTGTTGGAGAAAAAAGATATTCCAAAAGGATCGGAACCAAAAATAGAAAAAATGGGTATTTGCAATGCTAGATTCGAATTATTGAATATTGGGAATAATTTTTTAAATAAAATGAATTTTGGGAATAATACTAAAAATGAAGAATATGATGAAGATGGAAATGTAATAACTGGTAACAATGCTAATAGTATAGAAAACAACACAAATTTACAGAAAAAATATTGTAATATTAATAAAAAAATTTCAACAAATACATCGAAAGAAAATTTATCGGATGAGCCAGGTATTCCAGAATTAATGAATTTATATTATGATAAATATGATTATGAAAAAGGAGAATATAATAATATGTCAGATGAAAGTAGTGAAAGATTTAAGAATGATTTATTTTTATTTTATAAACATTTTAGTGGTATAGAAGAGATAATCAAAAAAAAATATCCGGATTTAAATGAAAAACAATTGAATGAAAAGGTTTCACAAGAATTTAATAATCAGGGAATAAAAAAATTTAGTGATATTAAATTAAAAGACTATAGTTCAACATTTGAAAATATATGTTTTAATAAAATGGGTGATGTTGTTAATAATTCATCATTGGACTATGTAAATGAAAGATCAAATAATGACATGTTAAAAAATGTGCGGTCTATCAACAATAATAATACTAAAAATGATAATACTAACAATAATAAATTAGATTACACCAAGCAACAAGACTTCCTACAAAAATACGCTAAAAATTTGAAAGAAATGTTGAGTACTATCAACATTGAACAAGAAAAATTATTAAATGTTTTGAATGAATTATTTGTTTATGTTGTTGATGTAAATAAAAAGCAAATTATTATTAATCCTGAATTGACAAATGAATCCTTGGATAAAATAGTTATAAAAACACGTGAAATAATAATAGGATTATATTTACAATGTGAAAGTGATTATGTTGATGGTTTAAAACTATATCAAGCATTAATTGAGAGTCAAATGTTTGTCAATGAGAAATCGAAAGAAAATAACTTGAATAGAGATAGAACAAATTTATATAACCCATCTATTTCTACACCCAAAACAAATAATAATTATCCTGCATATTCAATGCTTGATAGGAGTGACATGCAGAATAGGAGTGACATGCAGAATAGGAGTAACATGCAGAATAGGATTGACATGCCTAATAGGTCAGATATGCCGAATAGGTTTGATATGGTTAATAGGAGTGACATGTCTAACCCGTATAATATACCAAGTAAATCCAATATATTTATGCCTAACATGTCTAATAAATCAAACCAATCATCTCTTTTCCAAACCAATAATAATCAAAAATAAATATTACTAATAACAACCATCTATGATAAATAAATAATTATGCATTTAGTACAATTACTTATTATACCTATTACATTGATTCAATTGAATCAATCGACTAATATGAATTATGTAAAAAAAAAATATTATAATAATATAACATCTATGCAGAACGACGAATATATTAACAATACAAATAATACATTTCCTATTCCTAAAATAATTCATACAAGTTTCAAAACATATAAATCTATTCCAAAAGAGTACAATGAAATTTTTAAAAGTTGGAAAACAACAAATCCTGATTGGGAAGTTAAATTTTATTCATATAAAGATAATGAAATTTTAGTCAAAAAAAATTTTCCATGGTTGTATGATACATATAAAAATTTTTATTTTGATGAACAACGATTAGATATGGCCAAAGCATGTTATTTATATTTGTATGGTGGTTTATACGTAGATGTTAATTATTTACCTCTTGCAAATATAGATCCTCTTTTCAATAAATCAAATGATGAATTATATTTTGCATATAATAACAACAATAACAATACACAAAATGCAATTGTTACATCATTTATGGCATCCAAACCTAAAATTAGTTTTTGGTTGTCTTATTTAAAGAATATTATAGGCGACAAAGGATTTATTTTTAGTACCAAATACGGAATTATTAATTCTACAACAGGATCAAAAAAAATTACTAATCTAGTAAAAAGTTACAATGGTACAGTTGGAAAATTGCCTTATAATGATATTAATAGTTGTACTGAATGTAATGAAAACTGTAATCAGAGTTTTTATTTTCACGTTATTAACAATGGTAATATAAATGGTAATTTTATTTCTGATATTGATGTTGTTTTATTCAAATTCATATATTGTTTCTTTAAAAAAAATTGGTTTCTTATAACATTTACAATTGTAATAGCATTTATAGTTTTGTTTATATATTTATGGATCACTTATAAGACGGTTTTAATGATACCACCCTTTTTATTTTTTATTTATAAAAAAATGATGAAAAAAGTTGATAGTGTAATTGACAACGTGAAAACAGACATAGGTCATAATATAGACAATTTATCTCATTTAATAAAAAAATCAACACCTAAACGATCGAATAAAAAAGAGAAAAAAGAATAAAATTATAGTAGACGGATAGATATATTATATATTATAGGTGTAATATATAATGTATATATTTAACATTAAAAAAGCTAGTATTCATTTGATTATAGTGTCATTTCTAGTCTATATTTTTGTAAATATAATAGAAAACACTATACATTATAATATTGGTAAATTTAGTAATCAAGATGAATATCATTTTGATATTCCAACCAAAAAAGATTGGATAAGAATTATAGTAATAATGATTATTTTTGCATTATTACAAGGTTTTCTTACCTATTATTTCAACCGTGTAAAATAAACAGCTAAAGTATTTTTATTTTATCCTCTAAATCATTGAACAATTCATCATTATATATTAGTTTTCCCGATGGTTTATAAGAATTAATAGGTGTATATTTTTTATCATCCTTTGACTTGGTTTGTATATTTTTAGAGTTGTTTCCATTGTTGCCATTGTTTCCATTGTTTCCATTATTATAATCATTGTTTGTAATATATCTCATATCATCATCATCTTGTGAGACTTTTTTACCGTATTCATCTAAAACAATTCCAGTTTTTGATTTTATTTCATTTCTCACATAAGAAGGGACCCAATGTTTCCAACAAATGAAAATTGTGTTTGGATGGTAATATTGTACTATAAATCCATTAGTCTTTAATTTATTAATTAAATAAGCAATAAGCGTACCTTGATCATATTTAGGAACACCTATAATAATTTCAGGTACTACATACCAACAGAACTGTTCATCGATTTTTTGTCTAGACGTAGTTTTAATTTTCACATGAATTCGATTCAATATTTTGTTAAATAATTCTAATTTATTTAAATCCATTTGCTGTTTTTTTTCATATAGGCTGTCAATGTTTATTTTTTCAGTAAAATCGACAGTATTTTCTAGAGTAAATATATTCGCCATTTTATATTGTGCTATATTATGTTATGTTAATAATATACTATACTATACTATTCCTTCCTAATACAGAAAATATAGAAAAAAATTATACAAAATGATTTTATAAGTCACTTGTATAAAACACAAAACACAAAACAAATGACAATTAAAAATATTGTTTTTTCTGGTGGTGGTCATACATTTTATCAGTCATTAGGTATTATACAAACATTGGAAAAAAATAACATATGGAAAATAGAAAATATTGAGAAGATATATGGCACATCCGCAGGTGCATTATTGGGTGCGATTTTATGTTTAAAATTTGATTGGGAAACGTTGAATGAATATTTTTTAAATCGACCATGGCATGATGTTTTTAATATAGATATTAATTCAATTTTATCCATTTTTAATAAAAAAGGTTTTTTTAATATAAATCAATTAGAAAGATCATTTAAACCATTATTACATGCAAAAGATTTAAGTTTGGATATTACATTAAAAGAGTTATATGAATACTCCAATATTGAATTACATATGTATTCATTTGAAATAAATCATTTTAAATTAGAAGAAATTAGTTATAAAACACATCCAGATTTGTCTTTAATGACTGCATTATATATGTCTTCATCCTTACCAATTATGTTTTCACCTTTTTGTATTGATAACAAATGTTATATAGATGGTGGTGTTGTTACTAATTATCCGTTGATATTTTGTATAGAGCAAAATAACAAAATAGATGAAATTTTAGGAATTAAAAATGTATTTGATGAAGAATGCAATAATGTATGCAAAGAAAAGACTGATGATGTTACAATAGAAGAAAATACAATTACAAGAAATAAATCAAACAATATCAACAATGATTCCTCATTACTTGATTTTTTAATTAGTTTTTTTCAAAAAGTGATATTGAATTTAAATATAGATAATTTAAAGCACACTATAAAACATGAAATAAATTGTCAATGTCAAAGAGTAACATTTACTTTTTTTAACCAATTTGTATCTTCTATCGAAACCAGAAAAAATTTATTAGAAAATGGATTAGAATGTGGTAATCAGTATATACAAAAATTATCAGAGAAAGATGTATAAATATATTTATATAAAAATATTTATATAAAAAATAATTGATAGTAATATTATTTTTATTTATTTAATGTTATAAGACGTTTATAGAACACTATTTAAAAATTGTGTTAATGATTGTTGTGTTGGTTTAGCATCAAAATCAATAACTTGGTTGCCCTTTACTAATTTAATAGTAGGGTAACCTTCGATCTTGTATTGATCTACCATTTGTTGAATTTGTTGTGTTTCAGTTGTGCAATTTACTTCTGTAAATGTAATTGTATATCCGTTTATTATTTTTCCATTATATTGTGATTTTACTTTCTCCCATTCAGGTTTAGCAGTTTTGCAATGCGGACACCAATCAACGTAAAATAATATTAATTCAGCTTGGTTTGTGTTGCCACTAGATTCATTATATACTTCCGCTGTATTTATACTGTTAGTTTTCAATGTAGGTTTTATGTAATACACATAAATAGAGTAACCAATAATGATTAATATGACAGCAAATATAACGTATGTGAAAGTCGTCATCATATTGGATGATCCTTGTTTTATAGCACCACCAGTCATTGCAGAAACAACATTCGTGTTTTTATTAAAAAAAGATTTGGCTTTGTTTGCTAAGTTATTAAAGATTTGATTCGACATGTTTGGTTTCTGTTATTTAGTCGTTTGTAACTTGTATTTATATATAACGTAGAATAAAATACGTTAATAATTAAACGAATGTTTATATTTATACTAAATATATTCCTATTTTTCTTATGATGATTATAAAATCATCCTCTTGACAATCATTAATATTAATAGAAATATAAAAATAGAAAATATATAACTACATATAATATTGGTTCTGATATTACTTGTTTCACTACTAGCAAAATTGGAATCAGAAAACACAGAAATATCTAATTTTTTGGATACATCATAAGCAGATAGTGTATTGATAATAAATGCATAAGATAATATTAGTACAGCAATTATTTTTCCTACAGTCGAAACTAGTAAAAATTTACTTAATGGAGTAATAAAAAATAAAATAATAATCACAATTGAAACACTAATACATATAGATGCGTTTTTTGTAGAATTTAGATAATTCGAAATGTCATTGTCCATGTTTAAAATAATAGATTAGAGATATAGATTCGAGATATAGATTCGAGATATAGATTCGAGATATAGATTCGAGAGATATATATATGATGATTAAAATTTATTGATTTAGAAAAATATATATATTATATAAGCTAAATATATTATATATCAATATTAAATTATATTAACGTTTTTAAATGAATAATAAAACAAGAAAACGTACAACAACAACACATAAGACAAAACGTAGTAGGGTTTATAAAAAGGACGATTTTGTAAGTAGTGATGGTATGTTGACAACAGTATGGGGACCCAGTATTTGGCATTATTTACACACTATGAGTTTTAATTATCCTGTGCATCCTACACCTCAAGATAAAAAACATTATTATGATTTTATGATTAATCTTCAAAATGTGTTACCTTGTAAATATTGTAGAGAGAATCTCACAAAAAACTACAAGGAATTTCCTCTTACACAAAAACATATGGAAAGCAGAGAATCTTTCTCTCGATATGTCTATAATTTGCATGAATTGGTGAATAAAATGTTGAATAAAAAAAGTAATTTATCCTATTGTGATGTAAGAGAAAGATATGAACATTTTCGCGCTAGATGTACAGAAGAAAAACGAACTGTTTTTAAATTTAATAAAACAATGAAGAAACAACTAAAAGAAAACACAAAACAATCAGAAAAAGGTTGCACAGAACCATTATTTGGTAAAAAATCAAAATGCGTAATAAAAATAGTTCCTCAAAATATTAAAACCGCAACATTTCAAATGGATAAAAAATGTCTTAAAACAAGGGGGTGAATAAAAAGTTGTATTTATTTATTTGTCAATTACTCTAAAATAATATTTAGCGGGATAACTTGTAAAATTGATTATCTCGTTGTTTTCTAATTTTACTGTGTAATTCATAACATTTGTAAAATTTTCATATTCGCATACATAAGTTGATGCATTTTTTTTATTTTCTAATATTCCATTCATAAATTTATTTGCATTTTCAAGAGGCACTTCAACTATATATTTTTTTGAATTAAATTTTGTATATTTATCTTCTATAATACTAACTGGTTTATCTATTTCTATACGTGACCAATCTGAATAATTTGCTTTTTCACTTACACGAATCATATTGTAGTGTTATTTAGTATTTTATTATCAATATTTCTAGTGAATTGATAATAAAAAAATTTCAATTTTTTATTTTTATGATTTTATGATTTTATGATTTTATTTGTTATGTACATTACATTCCAAATTGACTAAAATCATTTAAAACTGGTACAGGAATATATTCTTCTGCTAGAGCGTCATAATTTGGTACTTTTTTACACTCGAAATTTGGTTGCGGACAACGAGCACATGCAGGACATGGCGGACATGTTTCTTTTTCACTTTGCATATTACATGGAAGCGTAGGACATGCGGGACAAACTGGTGGAACAACTTCAGATTTTAATATGTATAAATCTTCTGAACCTTTTGGTATTTGACTAGCAGGTATTCCAGGAGGTAAAGAACTACTGTAATTGTAAGAGTCACCCATACCACCCATAGTTCCTGGATACATATTCATTGATGTTGTTGTATTAGCAGATGAGTCATAATTGTTATTTGTTGTTGTAGGAGTAACTGTAAATAAAATAATATTACCATTAGGCATAGTTACTTCTAAAGCATAATTGCCATTATTACCGTTAATAAATATTGCTTTTCCGCCGTTTGCACCATAATAAATGGTTATATATATATTATTACTATTTACTGGATTATTCGATTTGTATATTGTGGTTTGACCATTTGGATAACTTATTATAATATAGTAGGAATCCGCAGTTTGAACAATTCTAGCAGTGGCACCATATGGACCATAATAAATAGTGCTTGTAATTGTGCTATTTGTACTGGCTGGAGGATATACGTATGAACTAGCAGATTCGTAGGAGTTGGTTGTTCCATACGGTGTATTATTAATGTAATCTGGATTATATGTTTGTGGATTATTAACTGTAAATAAAATAGGAGTTCCATTTGGTAATGTTACTTCTAAAGCATATTGTCCATTACTACCATTATTAATAAAAATTGCTTTACCACCTCTACTGCCATAATAAATTGTTACATATATAGTATCAACAGTAACATTTGTATTGGATGTATAAATAGTGGTTTCACCACTTGGATAAGTTACAATTATATTATAAGAATTAGCTGTTTCGACTACTTTGGCAGTAGCACCATGCGGTCCGTAATATACAGTAGATACAGAAAGTCCAGAGTAATGATTATAATTATCATAGTTTGGGTTGTAATGTACTGGTTTTGTGGTAGGCCATGAATTATATTTTGGATAATTTTTATTTGTATAATTAGGTGTTTTGGTAGTGGTATATAACTCAACTCTCATGTTATGTAAAGTAATCTCGATAGCAAGATTACCATTATCAACATGGATAACTCTTGCTACACCTCCATTAGTTCCATGAAATACAGTTAATTCATAGGATGAATTAGTTACAGGAGAATTATAAATGGTGTAATTACAACTGCAATCTATGATGCTTCCACTAACATCGTTACCACTGCAATCATTACCACTGCAATCACTAACAACAATCGAATATGTATTATTCGCATTTTTTACAATCTGAGCAGTATTTCCATTGGGTCCATAATAAGTAGCTACTGTATTTAAATTTTTACTACTAGCGGTTGTTTTTTTCGTAAAACCCTCTCTATGATTAATTCCACAATTACCTCCTAAAAATGAACATAATATTAATCCTAATAATAAAATGACAAAAAGTAATAATGCTTTATATTTAAAATTCATTCACCCTATTTATATAAATTGTATGTAGTATATAGTATATAGTATATAGTGAAAAAAGTTTGTTATATTAAAAATATAATTGATTTAATATATAATTATATTTTATATTTATTACAATAATCGAGAAAAATCATGGAAAACGAAAAAAAATCAACCAGCCCAACACATTTACAGTGTTATTATAATGATGATCCGAATATAATTGAAATCGGCGTAGATGAAGCAGGAAGAGGTCCTCTTTTTGGACGTGTTTATACTTCTGCTGTTATATTACCATCTAATAAAAAAACATTTGGTTCTGACTCTGATACTAATTTCGATTATTCAAAAATGAAAGACAGTAAAAAATTTCATTCAAAAAAAAAAATAACAGAAGTTGCGAATTATATAAAAGAAAATGCTATAGCGTGGTCGGTGGCTTATATGGATGAATCCGTTATAGACGATGTAAATATATTACAAGCAACACAAATGGCAATGCACAAATGTATCAATGAAATTATACAAAAGAATAATATGTCTCCTGAAAACACTTTGTTACTTATCGATGGAAATTATTTTAAACCAATAACACTTTTTGATAAAATAATCAATAAACTGGTAACATTTAATTATGTTTGTGTAGAAGGTGGTGATAATAAATATGCGTCTATTGCTGCAGCATCCATATTAGCTAAAGTAGCGAGAGATGAATATATTCAAGAATTATGCGAAGAACATCCAACTTTAATTGAATATTATGGATTAGATAGCAACAAAGGATATGGTGCAAAAAAACATTTGGATGGTATTAAACAACATGGTATCACTATTTGGCACAGAAGAACTTTTGGTATTTGTAAAGAATATGTGTAATTTTACTAACTAATTATATTTTGATTTTTAGATTATAATATAAAATTGAATATAAATATTTTAACCAAGTAACAAAAACAAAATATTAAATTCATTTAAATTAAAGTATAGAGGTTTTACATAGATATTAAAATATAGAACAACATCAATATGTTTGTGCTAGTTTTTGATACTGAGACAACAGGATTACCAAAAACAAAAGTAATAAATGAGAGTACTGTAAATAGTTGGCCTTATATTGTACAATTAAGTTACCTAATATATGAGACAGAATCAAATAAAATAATTAGAATTAGTGATAACATTGCAAAAATACCAGAAAATGTAGAATTATCAAAAGAAAGTATTGAAATTCATGGTATTGATAGGAAAAAAATGAATGAAAAAGGAAAACCAATTGTAGAAATATTGCAAGAATTTTTAATCATTATTGATTCAATCGATTTGATAGTATCTCACAATATAGATTTTGATATTAATATGATTATTGTAGAAATATATAGATCCGCGCTTGATGCAAATAATTCTAATATAAAAGAAATTAATTTACCCATTATAGTTCAATTGCAATATATGAATAAATATTGCACAATGAAAAATAGTATGGAATTATGCAATATAAAAAAATTCACTAAAACAACTGGAAAAGAATATGTAAAGTTTCCTACATTATCAGAGTCATATCATAAATTATTTAATGAAAAACCAAATAATATGCACAATTCATTGAATGATGTTTATGCATGTTTTCGATGTTTCTGTAAATTAAAATACAATAAAGATATATGTAAAGAGGATGCAGAATTTAATAAATTATTAAGGGATGCTCTGTAAATATTGTGTGTTGTGTATTGTGTGTTGTGTGTTGTATGTTGTATGTTGTATATACTAGACCAAATAAAAAAATAACATGTTTATATTGTATTTTTTTGAATTTTTATTTGGGGTATTTGCCTCTCTCTAATAGTGTAAGTTTTTTATTTTTTGGTTCAAAATAATCTATAAACTTTTGTGCAATATATTCAACATTACAATTACCACATGTGAATATATCAATTGCGATATATTTTTTTTCTGGCCATGTATGAATACTTAAATGCGATTCACTTAGTAAATACAACGCAGTAAATGCGCCATCTATTTTTTTGTTTTCATGATTAAAATCAAAAAAATGTATATTTTTTGAAAGCAGGTGAATGTTTGCTGTCTTTAAAATGTGATCTATAAAATCATTAAAAATATATAATGTAGTAGTATTTATACTTTGAAGAATTTCATTATTCACGTCATATAAATCTAATATAATATGCTTTCCGACACTCATATTTTATACAATTATATTATATATACGATGTCAATATAAACAATAATATAATTATCTCTAAACAGTAATTTATATAATTCATATATTATGCAGAACACATTTCACATATTTCATCTTCATTGTTATCGTTTGTGTTTTCATCTTTATCCGGTTCAACCGTAAATTGTTGTGCTTGATGTTTGGCCTTTCTTCTCAAATAATAAATGCCTGTTTTCAATCCTTTTTTCCATGAATAAAAATGCATCGATGTCAGTGTATTATAATTCGGATCTTCTAACCATAAATTTAAACTCTGTGATTGACATATAAATGCGCCTCGATCAGCTGACATATCAATTAAATGTTTCATAGGAATTTCCCATACTATTTTGTATTTCTCTCGAATTTCCGGAGGAATCATTGTGAGTTGTTGTACGCTACCTTTATTAGCAATAATATTGTTTTTAATATTATCATTCCATAATCCTAGATCAATCAACTCATTCATCAAATATTTATTCACTACAACAAATTCACCCGCCAATGTTCTTCTACTATAAATGTTACTTGTAATTGGTTCAAAACATTCATTGAAACCTAATATTTGTGAAGTACTTGCAGTAGGCATTGGTGCTATTAGAAGCGAATTGCGTAATCCATATTCCATTATATACTCTTTGAGAATTGACCAATTATAACGTTCGTCTGTTGGGTCAATACCCCACATATCAAATTGCAATACACCTTTTGAAGCAGGAGACCCTTCAAAAGAACTATATGCACCTAAATGATTGTTGTATGTAATATTCTTTTTTTCAGCGTTTATCAGGTTTATCGATTCATTCTCATAAATGAAATAGTCATCTTCTTTTCCTTGAGTAATTAATTTCTCATAATAATCATTTTCATTATCATATTCAAATAGCATTTTTTTATAGACTGGATGTGATTTTAATAATTTTAATCGTTCTGTCGCTAATTCGTTACTTCTCTCCAACGCTCCATGATAGATTGTTTCAAATATGTTTTTATTGATCACCTTTGCTTCTTCACTATGATAAGGAATGTTCATTTTAAAAAACACATCCGCTAATCCTTGCACTCCGATTCCAATAGGACGATGTAATAAATTACTGCGTTTAGTTTTTTCTGTTGGATAAAAATTAATATCGATGATTTTGTTCAGATTTGTTGTGACAACTTTTGTAACATGATGCAATTTTTCATAATCGAATTCTTTGGTGGTTTCATCAACAAAAAGTGGAAGTGCGATACTTGCCAAATTACAAACAGATGACTCTTTATCGTCAGAGTACTGCACTATTTCGGTGCATTGTCCTGTTAAAATACCATTGAATACACCCATATGTTTTTTAGGTTCAGTGAAACAATAGGTATCATCAATACGATTATTATCTTCAATCTTTAATATTTTAATAAACTGTTTAGCATCTCTTGCTGGTTTATTTAATGAACAACGTAATCTTTTCGGAGAGAATCCATTTAAACATA
>Ga0214921_10001943_pt1 | contig 34582 bp, 67 predicted proteins | sample LL1505_MetaG_FD_177992 | JGI IMG/M metagenome (GOLD analysis project Ga0214921, IMG submission 177992) | Freshwater microbial communities from Lake Lanier, Atlanta, Georgia, United States - LL-1505 | ecosystem: Environmental > Aquatic > Freshwater > Lake | place: USA: Georgia | collected... | reverse complement strand
AGAGTTTGTTCGCTCTATGCGTGATGATAACGACTGGTATCATTGGAACTGCCGTAATTGGGGAACTAAGTGGGACATTGGTGTTGTAAATGGTGACGAGTATCCAAACACTACTAAAACAATTACTGATGAGGGTGATGTTATGTATCACTTCCAAACTGCTTGGAGTCCTGTTGGTGAAGTCCTATTAAAACTATCAGAGATGTATCCTAGCCTTAACTTTGATTATGAGTATGAAGAAGAACAAGGTTGGGGTGGAACTTGTACATTTTTGGGTGGAGAGGACATAGCCTGTGACCAATGGGACATTCCAGAGTCACACGCTGACTACAAAGATAGAGATAAGGAATGCCCTTGTGAGTATGACGACATTGAGTATGCATACAAGGATTGCCCTGTAGATACCACTGGCTACCAGTGGAATGATGAAGAACACGAATGGCAGGAGATTTCTATTGACATTCCTGCCGAAGTAAGATAAACTATTACTAACAACCTACAAAGGAGAAAAACGTGGATTTTCCAATCCCAGCAACAATAGCACCATTTGAGTATGACAAGACAAAAACTATTGTCATTAACAAGCACTACTACGGCACACCAGAATACGCCCTTGTAAGTGCAGAAGATGTTTCTATGAAATACTGGAGGCATAGTGCTTTAACCCAACGAGTAACAAACTATGAGTCAGCACACGAAAAAGCAAAAGATTACCTTGTTGAGAACTTTGACGAGATTGGTGAAGATTATGCAAAAGAACTTGCAAGCATCTTGGGTATTGACTTACACAAAGAAGTTGAAGTTGAGTTTACTGTAACAATCAAGGCAACCGTTACAATGCCAGTTAATGAAGAAGTGTCTGACCTAAGCACTTATGATTTTGATGTTGAGATTTCCTCAAACAACAATGATTATGAGATTTTAGACTCTGATGCAGACATTGACTCAATAGATGAAAGATACTAGGTTTCCTAGTAGGTAGGAAAGGTGTGGCAGGGGATAACCACACCGACAAAACCCCACCACCTAATAGAAAAGAGAAATAAATGGCTAAGAAACTATTTATCGCACAGGAAAAGTGGAACACACGATTTGGTAAGTCTGATCGTGTAGTTGTACGAGATGCAAATGGTCACTTCGTTGACAATGTATCTAAGCGACAGATGAAAACAGGCGAACGTGAACTTCCTTATGAAGTTGCTCGCTAAATAAATTAGATTGCCCCCTGGAAACAGGGGGCTTTTCTTTTGCCCAAAGCTCGGGGCGACCCTCGAAAACCATCTAATTACGAAGCTGCTAAAAGTTCACGGGAATCTAGGGTAAATCACTATTGTAAATGTCACACCTTTGTGATAGGATACGGGTATCAACCTACAAAAGGACAAAAATGATTGACACAGATGATAAAATCTTGCAAACATTAGCAGACGACTTTGTTGAACTGCATAATGTTGGTGGTATTGAATTAGAACAATGGGAAACTGCTTACAAGTTTGTAAAGCATTTTTATCACACAGAGGAAATGGTACAGATTATTATTAGGGAGAAAAGATAATGACATACTTAGTAGCAGTAACAGAAGTTGTTTACGATGAAGAGTATTTAATTAAAGAGATGTTAGCAACAGGTGAGTATGGTATCAATGCTCACCCCATTTCGCATGAGGCTATGGTGGAGTTTGTTAAGGATAGAGAGTGGCAGATAGAACATAATTTATTCTTGACAAGATACGATGTACCAGTTAGTATCGCTATTAAAGATGAGGACGGCACAGATTTATTCTTTGCCAAGAACAAGATAGAGGTTAAGTAATGAAACTAAGAGGTATCTTTGAGGGTACGTTTGAGTCTGTATGGTCTATGGAAGTACCCCAATACGAATGGGATAACTATCTAGAACAGCACCCAGACTTTGATGAAAATGATCGTGACGACATTCAAGAGATGTGGGATTATTTTAAGAGTATTGGTTGTTATGATGAGATTGACGACACGGTAGACACAGATGTAATTATGACAGGTATAGAAACCTATGGAGTAGAAGTGGAGATTAACTAATGTATAACTACAATGTAGAGTTTGTCTTAGAGGCTATGGTAATGATTACCCACGTTTCTTTTGATGAGCCAGACTTATCTGATGAGTTTATTATTGAACAGGCAAGACAGAACATTTTGAGTTACTACAAGATTGACCCAGAAGTTTTGTATCTACAAGATGTAATCTTGCATAGAGGAGATTAGTGTGCCTAAAGATAAAGTAATCTGTAATTGGTGTATGACTATCTCTTATGTAGACTATGACGCTGATTATTGTGTAGAGTGTAATCAAACTGGATATCTAATGGATTTAGAACAGGAAGTAGAAGTATGAGTAAACAATATCATTGGGTAGTTGTATATGATGAACATTGGGGAGCCTTTATGGTTGATGCCGAATCAGAGTTTGATCGTGACAAGATTATGTATGATAAAGAAACAGGACGTTGGGAGTGGCTGGACCCTGAATCAGAAGAAGAAACTGAATATTACAGGCTAGAAGAAATCCTGGCTTATAACCTAACAAGGCTTGACTTAACCGCAGAAAGGGTATAGGATACGCATATGAGTAGAAAAGTACAAGTATCAATATCCTTTCAAATGACCTCTGGTGATTTAGAACTAAATTGGGACGATGAGGAAATGAGTGATGAGGACCTAATGCAATATGCTAAAGAGTGTTTCCTTGACGACATATATTCATTTGTTTCATCAGATGAACTAATGGACGTAATTCATGCGGAGATAATCAATGACTAATTTAACAGGTGTAACCGTGACCTATACGGAAGTTATCCCTACCTCCAAGCAAATGGCAGAGTTTTATGTCTGGCAAGAAGGATATGAGTCTTATGCAACTATCACATACCTTGATCGTGTGGTAGAGATTGAACGTAATGGTGAAATGCATTTAACATTACCTTATTTTGTTAATGGTGAACTATGTGATGAAGGTGCTACACACGTCAGATATTCAGACGACTTAGAAGCAGCAGGTATCAACGATGATATCCAACTAATGCAGTTTCTTAAAACTATTAGTAATAGTGGATTTGAAATCTATCGTATGAATCCTTGGTGGGAAGTGTTTGCACACAATCAAGATATGGGAGAGATTTACGAAACCCTGTATGAGGCAGTAGACGGTGGCATAGATTACATTCTAGATGATAGGAATTGGTAATGCAGCAAGACATTAATAGATTTATTAGACATACCGTGACTAACTTAGAAAGAGCCCTGGAACTAGATGAAGATCAATTAACATTAGCAGTCTTAATTAATCTAGAATCAGTCATAGGGACCTACATAACAGAACTTGAGTATGCCCTTGACAACCACCTAGAAAACTGATACACTAGACACACGAAAGGAGAATAATGTCATACATTGTTCGCCATAAAAGATTAGGAAAGAAACTGACAGACATTTTTGCTGACCGTAGAGTTAGTGGATTTCAGTTGGCTAGAGAAACACATCACGAAATGGATAATCCAAGTCGTGCTGTTGCAGAGGAGTGGGTTCAGGCGTTAAGGCAAATGGACATACTTGACCAAGTGATTGAATACGACTTAAGCGGAGAAGTAAAACTGCCACAGTTTCCAGAATAATCAAATCCCACCCAAGAAAAGGCTTGACTTTTTCTTGGGGATGGGGCGACCCTATAAAATTAAACATAGACATTACGAACTAAGTAAAAATATCACTGGAATTTGGAGAATATCTTGACAAAGACATATGAAGATGCTATATCAGATGTATTAGCTATATTAGAACATTACACAGGTGTAGCTGTATATAATGTTAATCTTATCCCTATTATAGATAGGATCAAAGCATTGAACACCACCGACCCTAAAGAATTAAAACCAGACATTACGAAGGAACCAAAAAAATCACGGGAAGTTTTGAATAATGTTTAACAAATTAATCTGTTATATAACAGGACACAAAATGGGGGTAGCTAGTCAATGCCCATATACCAATATGACCTATATAAGATGCATTAAGTGTAATGAAATATATGATGCATATAAAACCATATAGAAATGAATAATAATCTTATCTTTTCTGATACTTTTATGCAAGTTTTATGCATAATTTATGCATTTTATGCACGTTTTATGCATGAATTTTATGCACATTTTGAGAGCTTTGTCAAGGTTTTTTCTATAACAATATGCCCAGACATTACGAAAGTTGTTTAAATTCAAGGGAAAATAACAAGTCAAGGGTATATTTATAACATTACGATTACGATTGGATGCACCCGATTACACATACATTATGCAAATATTATGCAAGTATTCGTATATAATATCTTATAGGTTCTTTATCATAGTTTTCCACAAGTTATCCACAGGTGTGCATATATATTTTGGACGGAAATTAGCACTAGACAATCAGACAATTCTCTGATATCATAGTCTATGTGAGAAGATATGCCATAGCCTTTGCTATATGGATTACTATAGCTATATTGACTATATGGTTATCATTGAGGGATATTCCTCCTACCGCCGAAAAATCAGAATGGACTATAGATGCCTCAAAGTAATATTGTTGCTCTTGTAAAGCAAGCTATGCTTGATCACCAACAAGACATTGGTCCATTTCTTGATGATAAAGATTATGAACAGTGGTTTGTTAAGTATTATATGTACTATATGGATCAAAGTAATATTTCTTCTCCTACCCCCCAAAATCATAAGAAGAATGGAAAAAGATGAACATTAGAGACTTTATGAATATTGTTATGGAATCTATGCCAAATATTGAAAAGAATATGGGTAGGGAATTATCTCTGGATGAAAAGCGTTCTATCATCAAAGGTGCTATCGATAAGTGGAATGGGGAAAACCCTAATAACTGGTTAGTTATACCTGCGGAGTTTTTAAAGTGACTTGTATTGTAGCCATCGCAGATGGCGATAATGTCTATATGGCAGCAGAACGTGGATTATCAGATGATGATGTTATTACTGCAATGAGTGTGCCTAAGATTAAAATAAATGATAAGTATCTTATTGGATACGCCGATTCTCCAGGCACAGGACAATTACTTCATTGGATGGCTCTGCCTACACCGCCAAGGGCTAATATCGATAAGTTTATGCGTACTACTTGGGTAACTGCGGTACGCAAAGCATTAACCGATTCTGGGGTAGACCTAAAAGATAATGCTCACGCTTCATTTCTAATTGGTGTATCTGGAAAATTATTCTTTGTAGATACTCAAGACTGGCAAGTATCAGAGTGTGAATATATGGCTATTGGATCAGGTTCATCTATTGCTCTTGGTTCTTTATATACCACCGCTTCTTGGAAATCTCCAGAAAAAAGAGCCTACACAGCAGTTTCTGCTGCAATAGAGCTCTCACCATCTTGCAAGGGTCCAATAGATAGTTTATATAATTAGTAATCTATGTCACATTAATATAGTGGCATATGTCACATATATGCAGGATGTCCTGCATTGTTTGTTCTGGTTCGCGCCGAAACGCCGTTAGGGGTATATATGTCAAATAGAATATGTAATGATTGTGGAGCAAAAAAACTTATGATATGGTTTAATTCAAAAAAAGATAATCGTGATCTTTGCGACAAGTGTTTTTTAATAGATGGAAAAGTTAAGAAGTAGATCTTTTAGCTAGTAATTCATCAAAGTCTTTTTTCTTTGTGCCACCGTCATATTTCCAAGCATATCCATTATCAATCATTAATTCATTTAATGACTTAGAGGCGTTATCTAAATATACCCACCCTAGAATACGCCCATACTTTTCTGAGCTATCTAGCTTCTCTGTCTTAATTGTAACGATTGTTGCAGCCTTGATTTGCTTACTTACAAAATCTTTGCATTCTAAACCCAATGCTTTTTCTTTAAGATCTTTTGTACGACTTTCTGGGGTATCTATGCCAGCTAATCTTACTCTTTGTGTATATGAAATATCAAAGCCAAGATCAATATCAACGTCAATAGTATCACCATCAACTACCTTTAATACCTTTTTGATATGATACTCGTACATTACTTTAAACCACTAAATGGAGAACCAGACCAAATGCTCTTATTCATTTTGTTTTCTCTTCTACTCTTAATGCTGTTCCACTTAGCTCTTGACCAAGAATAACCAGCGTCACCACCCCAAAGATCCCAAGCAACTCTGCCTGGACTTGGAAAACCTTTTTCACCAGAATTAAATCCAGTAGCTCTCTTATCTACTTCGTGACGAGAGAAAAATGAATACATACGAGCAACAGTGCTTTCAGATAGGTTCTCACCATTTACGATTTGGTTTGCTCTTGCAAGACCTACACCAGTACCACCACGCTTACCTTCTTTATGCCAAGCAAGTGCTCTGGCAGCAGCACTTTTCATTCCAGAGGTAGGAGTAAGATTGATATCTGCTTTTGCCATATCATTCATTATCATTACATTAACTTCTACCTTTTTTGCATCTTGATACATCATACCAATGCTGTATGGAGTTGGCATCCATTCTCCATCTTCATCTTCATAAACTCTAACGGACATAGCTGGGTTTTCTGGTGGCATTGACTCAAGAGCGTATTCTTCTCCTGGAGTTCCAAGGGTTCCACCTTCATTCATAATGTGCTCTACACGACCCGTAATGATACCGTCTACGGTATCTCCTGTTACAAAGTCACCTTCTGTAATATTATTCATAATTATATTATACAACAAGAAAGACCAAGATGGTCGTGAGAATCACCTTGGTCTTCCTAATTTAATTATATATTACATAAGTTTTTCAGACCAAGTTTTTGGTGTTTTTTCAGTAATAAACTCTAATGGAAGATGATAGTCAAAAGGTTTTTCACCCTTAGATGCAATCCAATTAACTAATTCTTTTAATCCATCATCAAGAGTTGTGCTTGTTTTATACCCCAAAAGACTCCTAGCTTTATCTGCTGAACAATTTGCGTGTTTAACTTCTTGTGGTCTTCCTGGCATATAAATAGGATCAAGGTCAAACTTAAGGATTTTAGCAATTCTTTCTGCCAATTCATTAATTGTTATAAACTCCTCATCTGGACCAATATTTACAATTTGACCATCTACCGCATCTGTTTCACAGGCAATCATTAATGGATCTATTACATCTTGCATAAACGAAAAACATCTCATTTGACTACCATCTCCATAAATAATAGGTTGCTTACCTTGCAACATACGGTTTGTCATAATTGATGCTACATTTCTAAATGGATCATCATACTTCTGTCTAGGTCCAATGATATTGTGTGGAACAAGAATTGTATATTTCATTCCGTGAGTTTCTGCCAAGTTTTTAATTAACAACTCACCAGCATATTTTGCAATTCCATATGGGTCTTGGGGTAAAGGCAACAAGTCTTCTGTAAAAGGAACAACTTCTTGTGTACCATATCTAGCCATAGACGACATATGTACAATTTTTTTTACACCTGCTTTAATAGATGCACTCATAACTGTTGTAATTATTTGTGAGGTATTTTTTACTACAAGTGCTGGTGAAAATACTGAAAGCCCTTCATATGCAGTACAGGCTGTATGAACAACTAAGTCTACCCCAGTAAATGGTTGATGCAATGACTCTAAATCATTTAAATCTAATTTCCAAAACTCTACTTCATCTGGTACGTTTTCTGGATATCCTCCAATAAAGTTATCGATACCAACTACTTGGTGTCCACGCTTAATAAATTCATCTGCTAGGTGGCTTCCCATAAAACCTGCAACACCTGTTACTAAAACTTTCATTTTATTCTTTTAACTGCTAATACAATATTGTCTTCACCATTAGTTTGGGCTAAATTATTTAAATTAACTAAATATGATTCATAATTATTTGGTAAATTTTCTGCAATATCTAACCATAACTGTTCAAACTCTAAACAAATATCTTCAACAACAAACCATCCATTTATATCAAGAAGCGGTAAAAGTTTTGTAAATGTTAGTTTAGTTTCTTCAAAAAGATGTGATCCATCATCAACAATAAACTCAAATTTTCTATCTTCTATAAAATTAATAAAATTGTCAAAGGTGTGCTCTTTAGTTTGATCAACATAAAAGGATGTAATTCTGTCTTCTGTAAAAAAGTTTTCTAGGTCATATTCTAATCCAACAATTTTAGCATTTAAAAATATATCTTTCCAAGACTTAAGCGATGCACCCTTAAGCACTCCCATTTCAAGTACATTTTTTATTTTAGATTCATCATTAAATAATGCAGAATAAATTAATTCATAATTGTGATACCCAGTTTTATCAGATCCGTTTGTTGTAAAAGCATCTATAAAAAGCTTTACTTTTTCTTCTGTTGGTTTTCCAACATTTTTATAAAAATTATCTAAGCCACTCATTTTCTCTCCTTCTTTTTAAGTCCCATCCTTTAACAGTATAGTCTTGTGTATTTTTTTTATTATAATAGTGTTCACCGTTTATTGAAAATGTTTCAGTGTTACGATTTGCAAAATCTTGATTACTTTTAATTGTTTGTGATGCACCACTATCATCTACATAGATATTCTGTGGGAATAACATATTATCAGAAAGTCCTGCTAATGCTACTCTATCATTAAAATCCCAATCTTCATAGTATGCTGGATAATAAAATTCATCAAAAAGACCTATCTTTTCAATAATTAATTCACCAACTGAAAAACAACTATAGTTTGCATTACTTTTAACTAATTTATCACTATCACTATTTTTAGCTATTTTTTCTAAAGATCCTGGGAAAAAACTGGTATCTGCTGAAGAAATTAACCAATACTTAGAATGTGGATATAGTTTAATTCCTAAATTCCAAGAACCACTTATGCCCATATTTGATGGAAGATTTAAAATTCTAATATTGAGATTAGGATTATTTTCTTTAATATCTTTTGTTTCATCGTCATTGCCACTATTATTAATAATTAGTATTTCATCTATTGGATAGTCGATAGACTTTAAAGACTTATCCAATAAGTCAAACCTGTTTAAAACAGGGATAATCATTACTGGTATATTCATCACAGATATCCAATTTTCATATACTAATTATACTCTATTCTGCTTTTTTGTCAACTGCGCTAAATGCATAGTTGATTTCAGAAGCACTTAGTTTACCGTCATCAAGGAATGCTCTTGCAAGCTTTTCAATAACATTAGCAACTCCTAGAGTGCCAGCCATAATAACTGCTGTCATTGTGTCAATACCAACAAGCGAACCTGCACCAATAATTGATAGTCCTGACGCTGCAAATACTGCAACAATTCTGAAAAGAATGTTCCAAAGATTAGTTACTGCTGAAGACCCAATTACTTCTTCACCAGTTTCTGCATCAATGTCTACTAAATCTACTTTTCTTTTTGTCATACTATTCACCTCCTTCTTTTTCTTTTTGTTCTCTTAAGTTCATTGAAACCAGCCAAACAACTATTGACCAAAGTATTGCCCAACCTACTACAGTCTTTGCACTGCCTGTTAAAACTACCCAAGCAATGAACATACCCAATAGGGTGAATGTCTGGTTTAACATTTCACGGAATTTATCTACAATCCACTTTTTCATTTATCTCACCCTCCCAACCATACTAGCTGTCGTTAAAACCTGAGCAGCGATTACCGCTGCTATAACCACCTTCTCAGACTCTTTTCTGGTAGCATCAGTCATATCAGCACCGATATTTGCAACGGCTGTGAGAGCCTTTCCTGGGTCTGTAAATACTGCTCCAAGGATCTCTGAAGGATTTTCAAATATTTCTAGAGCATCTGCAACCACTGCAAGCAAAACTACTCCATTTTCCAAAGATACTGGTTGATCTTCTGGAAGGTCTTCAAAATCTAAGCCTAATTCATCAATCATTTCTGAACTAATTGCTTCTCCATTTGCTTGTTCTACAAGGACATCTGCAAGCAATTCTTTCTCATCTTGTGTTAATACTCCATCAGATGTAAGTGTGTCTGACAAGTTTGTTAATTCTTCATTTGATATATCACCGTCAGCCAATAGGTTTCCTATAATTTCTTGAGTATCAGCATCTGAGATAGTACCGTCAGAAACGGCATCTTCTACCGCAGCATCTATGATATCATTGTTAGATGGAAGATCAGTGGCTTCAGGAGCTGGATCAGGAGATGGACTCTCTTCTGGACTTGGAGTTGGTTCTGATGGACTTGAAGGCTCTGGCTCAGGAGATTGGGTCTGACTTGGCTCAGGTTCTGGAACCACTGATTCAGATTCTGAAGGAGTTGGAGTAGGTGAAGGTTCTAAAGATGGCTCAGAAGTTGGCTGTGGCTCTTGGGTTGGCTCTGATGGCTGGGGTGTCGGTTCTATTGTTGGCTCTGGTGATTGTGATTGCTGTGGCTCAGGGCTGGCAGTAGGAGTTGGCTCTACTGGGCATAATTGATTCCATAAAACTGTGGAATTATCCCAACAAATAATATTAGGTGGTTCTGGGGTACATTGAGCATCCCAGTTTACAAGAGATCCATCCCAACACTCTATTGGTGGGGGAACCTGCCTACAAGTAGCATCCCAAGATATTACCTGACCATCCCAACATACAATATCTGGTGGAGTTGGTGGGCAAGATTGATTGTATGGAACTACTGAATTATCCCAACAGATAGTTGGCTGAGGTTCTGCTGGACAGGTTTCTCTCCAAGAAGCCCACGAGCCATCCCAGCATTGGGTGTCTGGTGGTATTGGAGGACAGGTTCCATTCCAAGGAACGGTTGATCCATCCCAACATTGTCCTGGGGGTGGTTCTGGTGGGCAAGTTGAGGTAAGTGGAATAATAGAATTATCCCAACAGGTTTGCATTTCTACTGGACGACCACCGTTAATTGAAAAAGCCTCTGAGATAGTGACAACTTCTTGTCCAGATGTAAATCTAATACCTCTTCTAAGGTCTGCTGGAAGCCAACCAGTTGTCTCAATAATTCCAGACCAAGATGGTAATCTAGATGTATCTACAGTTAGTTTAATAATTGTAAGATTTCCAGTACTTTGTGGATAAGGTCTTACATTCCATTCAATACAAAAACCTGTTTCTGTAGCACCATAACTTAGTTTAGCACCCTCACCAAATGTTACCCAGTCATATCCTGCAAGGGAAATTGATGGCGTGTTTGGGTATGAGCTAAAGTTAGCATCAGGAGCACCAAACGTAAGTGTTCCGTTTGTAGTTACATATGTTGTTTCATAGGTTATATCGCCAAGAGTTAAGGGGTTTGTTAAGATCATTTGATGAGCATTGTCATCTTCGCCTGTCCAAGAGTATGTATTACAAGGCTGATCTTGAATTACCGCATTTGCTGGTGGTATTGTAGAGAGCGTTGTTACCGCTAATAGCGAGATAATTGGACTTAACAGTAGGTAGGAAAGAATTTTCTTCAATCTATGGGACACTCCTTGTCAGAAATCTCTGACAAATTAATTATATCACGGGGTGATTGTAAGAAAAGGAACTACCAAATATTCTATCTACTATTAATATAATTTATATTATTCTTCAACAAACTCGTAGTTAACACCTAAGTCATCTAATAAAATAAAGTCTTCATTCATAACTATTTCATCATAATGAATACCATTAGATGTAAATTGTACACGGGAAGAATGAGCACCAAAAGATACTAATTCAGCAGTTGTTTCTTCTTCAATCATCCAAACTAAACGATAAAACATTAGTTGTTCCTTCTTGGTGGATCGCCCTTAGCACCGTCAAAGTGAAAGGTAGCTCCAAATGATTCTGCAATAATACGAAGTTGATGAAGATATTCAAGCACACTTACTTGCTGACCATCACTCATTGACATTATTTCATTTTCATAAGTTCTTGCAGCAAGATATGTTGGAAACTCTACAAAATCTACAGTAATTTTCGCATATGGTTTCTTTACAGATTTTAATGCTGCTAACATTTCTGGGGTAAATTTAGCCACTTACAGCCTCCAATATTTTTTGCCAAATGTCTTTTGATTTGTGTGCATTTCTTGCTTGACTAATTTCACCATCAACAAGATAGACTCCACCCCAAACACCCCATTCTTCATTGGTTGTGCCTTGATTAAAACATTCTTTGATTACAGGGCAACGCAGACATACGTTTTCATCAATAGCTTTGGCAAGGTCCTCATCTTCTTCATACTTATCAAAGAACATTTCCTTGTCCATAGCCCTACATTGGGCTTTTAAGACCCACTCATCCTCTAGCATAACGCTTTGGAACATCCCATCCTTGATCGGTAATTGGAAAAACATTAACAGTTCCCCATTTAAAGTTTTTAAATACACCACTTGGCATAAAATATGCATCTGGGTTTGGTTTAAATTCTATGATATTCCATCCATCCCAAGATAGGGATTGATTATTGTCTACTAACTTATGTGCATAAGCATAGTTTGTAACTAACATTTTTATCTTTCTGTTTAGTCAAAAATCCCTGTGATTTTATCGTTATTATATTATACCTTTATATTACTATGAAGTCAAGTATTTTAATATGAAGGATACCATTTTGTTGTTGTAGCATCATATGTCATAATTAGTGCCCTATTAACTACCGCCGTTGAAGCAAGAGCAATGTTTCCTGCAGTTGTAGTTGTAAATATACCTGTAGGGATTAATGTAATTTGTCCACCAGCCAATGATATTGGGGATGGAGCAGTAATAGTTGCAATAGCGGTTGTTCCAGAAACAAACACAATTTGTGTAGTTGGGGCAATAGTGGTTGCACTTGCAATAGTTGGAGCAGCAGCACCAGTTGCCTTTAGTCCAGTTTCAACAGTATTGTCATTAAATGTTATAGTTCCAGCAGAACCAGATACAGCAGAGCCAATATTAACATTTGTTGTTGATCCAGAAACACTTGTTGTTCCTATATTAATAGTTTTTGTTGCTCCATTTACTGTTGCACCAGTAAATAAGTTTAATGTTGATGTGGCAGTTGTTCCACCTATTGTTAATGTGGTTGCTGCACCAAACTCACTAACGGTTGTAAGGTTTGTATTAAATAATGTAAGTGTTCCAGTTGCACTTGAAGCAAGTGTTGGGTTTGCACCATTTATATTTAATGTAGTTGCATTGGACAAAGTAACAGTAGCGTTTGCTATAGTTGCAGTTCCTGTTGCTGCACCTATAGATAATGTGGTTGCTGCACCAAAAGCATTAACGCCTGTAAGATTTGTATTAAATAATGTAAGTGTACCTGTAGCGGTAGATGCAATAGTTGGGGCTGCACCGTTTATGTTCAACGCTGTTGCGTTTGACAGCGTAACTGTGGCATTAGCAATAGTTGTGGTTCCAGTTGCTGCTCCAATAGCAATCGTAGTTGCTGCACCACCAATATTTAGCGTTGTGGCAGTAGCATTAAATACTGCTGCTGTAGTTCCAGTGGTTGTAATTGCTGTTGAAGTGCTATTATTTACAGCAATATTTCCAGTAAATGTAGTTGCAGCCACGTTTCCATTAATAGTGGTTGTTGATGTACCAGTTGCTGAACCAATGTTAACTGCTAATGTTCCACCTGCACCTGCACTACCAATATTAATAGTTTTAGTATTTGTTGTGTGTGCACCAGTTCCAATATTTAATACTGACTGACCACCTGTTGCAGAATTAAAGGCAGTGCCTGTTGCAATATTAACAACACCAGTAGTTAAAGCACCACCAACAGAAATTGATCCAGTAGTTAGTGTGGTATTCCATAATGCTGCTGTATCTCCAGCAGCAGAAGCATTAATTGTTGCAATCGTTGGAGTGGTCAAGGTTGGTGATGTTCCCATAACAACAGCACCACTACCAGTATATGTACTAAAGTCAGTAATACCAAATTCCCAACCTGTTGCATCTGTAACTCCAGTATTAATACAAGTAACCATAGCGGTTGTATTTGCTGGCACAGCTATAACTGTATTTAAACCAGAAGACTGAACAGTAACAACTCCTGAACTATTGTTTACAATATGATATGTCCATCCAGTTGCCAGTGTATTTGTTACTGGCAATACAACAGTTTGTGTTGTACTTCCAGTAAATTGCTGATAGTATGAACTTGCATTTGTTAAAGTTGTTGTTCCAGCTGCAGTGGCAGTTGAAGTATAGCCCATCAAGGCAGCCATAGTTTTATTAGGATTTGTAAAAATTGGATCAGTTAGTGTTTTAGCAGTTAATGTTTGTGTTGCACCAAGAGTTACAATAGAATCACTGGAATTAGTTGCAACAGGTTTTCCAAGCACTTGAGTTGAAGATAAAACTGTTGTGCCATTAATTTGATAAACTTTACCAGTTAATAAGTTAAAGTTTTCAGAAGATGTCCAAGCATCTGTAGCATCTACCCAATTTAATGTCTTGTCAGTAGCACCTTTAACAGTTATACCAGCACCGTCAGCAGTAACATCAGTAGCACCACCGACAGAGAACGTAATTGATCCAATAGTGTTTGCAGTAGCTGAAGTTATAGTAATCTGTGTTGATGAATCTACGCTAGTAATAGTAGTTGCTCCACCAAAAGCACCTGCTCCAGATGATTTAGTAAGTGCCATTCCTGGAATCATTCCAGCAGTAGATGTTAGTCCAGTTACTGTTGTTGTAGTAGTTATTGCAGTAATTGTTCCAGTAACAGATGCTATAGAGGTAACTGACCCCAATTCAATATTCTTATCATCAACGATTAAACTATTAGAATTAATCGTAGTTGTTATACCATTTACAGTAAGATTTCCACCAACAATAACATTGCCACTTGTAGTCAATGCAGCAAAATTTGTTGTTCCTGTAAAAGTTGGTGATTCAGGTAAGACAAGATTGGTTCCAGTTCCTGTATATCCAGTTAAAGATTGAGTATTAATAACTGGATTAGTAATTGTTGGGGTAGCTGAAAGTACTGCGGTGCTTCCAGTTCCAGTAACAGCAGTTATACCATTTCCATTAACCTCAAGCACGTTTCCTGTTGCAGAGGTATTAAAAGTTTTATTTGTAAACACATCTGTTGAAGTTTTTGTTACAATAGTATCGGTAATTGCAGGTAATGTTAAATAAACATCTGCTACTGGATCTGTAGGAATTAAAAATAATTCAAACGCATCTGGAGTTGAACCTTCAAAAACTATGGAGCCAGAAGTATATGCTGAATATGGTGGTAAAACAAGATTTCCACTTAAAGTTCCACTAATTTGAGAACTAAGTGTATTAATTTGAGACTGAATAGAAGATGTTACACCATCAACATAAGCAATTTCTGCAGCAGTTACAGTTCCTATACTAGTGTTTGCTGGAAGAATTACTGAATTAGCACCACTTGCAACAACATTTCCAGTTAATACTGGACTTATTTTTGTTGCGTATAAATCTGAAAGAGTTACATTTGTAACTGTTGAGGATGAAAGATCTAGTGAAATTATTGTTTGATTAGCCATTATGTTGTTACCTCATCAAGAACTGTAATTGAACCCTTAACAAATGTTCTAATGTATGTTACAGCACTTTCAATCCAAGTATATTGAATATCATAACTATATGTTGTTCCAACAACAAATAGACTTGTAGCAGTGCTAGGAACAGTTGCTGTTAAAAATGTACTTGCTGCTGCACCAGTCAAAACAAAAGTTCCACTATTTGTACCAGTAGATGCTAGTATTGTTCCTGTTGGATTTTCAATGTTACCTTGCCAGCCAGCACCACCACCAAGGGCAGGTATAGAATAAGCAGTGCCATCTTCTGTTAAATTAAACCTAAGATTAATAGAATCACCCTTATATACAGTTAAATTAACAGTGGTCGGTTCAAGGGAAATCTCAGTAGCCATACCTAAATTATACCCTAATATTTGTAATAAGATGATTTAATCTTATTATTTTCTGCCTTATCTAAAAGAATGTCAAATAGTTTTGGGTCTTGTTTAGAATTAAATGATAAGATATGATCAAAGTCATATGAATCAAAGCCTTCAATTACTTGGGACTTTTTTACACGATTGAATCTAGCTTTGATGCCATTTTGTTTAAACATTCCCTCGCTTTTATTAATAAATTCTGCTACAAAATTATTGATTTTATGAGGACCTGCGGTGTAGACATCTAATCTACCATCACTATTATTCATATTTTCTTCAATAGCAACAACTAATCCACGCATAAATGTAGGGTAATCTTCAAACTTATCTGTTCCATATACCAAAATTTTCATACTATATTATCTCATATTTGTATATTGGTGTCAAGGTTTAATTAAGATCTAGAGATAATAAATATTTTGTGGTCCATTGCCATTTGCATTTATTGCATAAGCATAAAGGTAAGCTTTTTTAGCCATTAATTAACTCCTTTGTAGTTTTTATTTGTTTCATTATGAAGGCAACTTCTCCAAAATAGCATGTTCAAATGTATAGGTTCTTGTACCACCAGATTGAAAAGTTGCCTCAACAATATTAGATACTGTTGTATTTACTGTTACTGCAGACGTAATTGATTGCGTTGAACTTCCTGTTGCAAAAATAACGCTTGATGCCCCACCTACAGTTCCAGATGATCCTGCAGTACGGCAAGTTACTATTGCTTCAAATTTAAAAGGAGTTGTACTAGTTGTAGTGGTTCCCGTTAATTCGGAAACTATAGCACCAGTAAGTGTTGTGGTACCAATGCGTATTCGCAATATTGGTGATGCGGTAGTACCACCAGAAGCATTTGCATATCCAGTAAATCTAAAAACATCTCCAGCAACAATGCTATTTGCAGGTGCAGTAAATGCAACAACTTGTGTTTGTGTATTAGCGATAGCACCAGTTGTTGCAGTTAGTTTTGCAACTAGAGTTTCAGAATGTTCTACAACATAAGCAGTAGTTGCAATCTGTGTTGTGCTTGTATTTGCTGATGCTGTTGGTGCAGTTGGAGTACCTGTAAAAGCAGGACTATCTAATAAAGCAACTGTTCCAGTTGCTGCTGGTAAGGTAATAGTATTTGTACCTGCTGTTGCAGCAGGAGTAAGTGTAATAGTTCCTGATGTTGAACCATTTAATAATAAATTTTTACCTGATGCAAGACTAATATGTTCTGATGATGTCCAAGCAGATGTGGCATTTACCCATTTAAATTCTTTATTATAGGGTGTGCCTTTAATTGTTATACCTCCACCATCTGCTGTTAAATTAGTTGCACCACCAACAGTAAATACTATTGCACCTGCAGTAATTGCAGTTGCTGATGTAAATGAAAATGATGTAGTATTATTAATCTGTGTAATTGTAGTTGTTCCACCAAATGCCCCAGTTCCAGAAACTTTAGTTAAAACCATACCTGGAATTAATCCAGTTGTAGTTGTAACAGCCATTTGTCCAGTAGTTGACCCAGAAAAACTTGCTGTAATTGTTCCACTAGTATTGCCTTTTCCTGATACAGATCCCAATTCAATATTGTTATCTGCAATAGTTACTACTGGTGAATCAATAGTTGTTCTCCACCCAGAAACATAGAAATCTCCATAAATATTTGTATAAGCCTCAGGAGTACCAATACTAATATATTTATTTCCAGAAGTAATACTTCCTGTTCCAATATTAATATATTGGCATACTGAAGATTCTGGAATAGCAATAACAGTTCCAGTTCCAATATTAATAGTTTGAGTAGTATCTCCTGATGGCGCATAAACACTTCTAACAGAATAATTGTCTATTACTTCAAGGGTTGAACTATTTCCTTGGATATTTCCACCAGATAAAATATTATTAGTAATAGTTCCAGTACTTAAATATGAATTTTTACCTATCGTTAAAGCATCGGTTGTAGTAAATACTGAAACACTAGAACCTCCATATAAATTTTTATTTGATGCAAGAGTAATATGCTCAGAGGATGTCCAAGACGATGTAGAATTTACCCAGTTAAATGTTTTATCTGTAGTGCCTTTAAGTGTAATACCACCGCCATCTGCAGTAGTGTTTGTTGGAGAAGCAATAGACCCTAATTCAATATTCTTATCATCAACAGTTAGAGTAGTTGAATTAATTGTAGTAGTTGTTCCATTAATTGTTAAATCACCAGAAAGTGTTAATGATGTTCCAGATATTGCACCAGTAAATGTTGCACCTGATAATCTAGCATAACGTGCATCATTAGTTGTATTTTGAGCAGTTTGATCAAAACCTAATTGTGCTGATGTGCTTGTGCCTGAATTAGTTATAGGAGAGGTTACATTTATTACACCACTAGGACCTGCTGCACCAACATTTACCCAACTTCCATTAGCATATAGCCTTATAGTGTCGTCTAAAGTATTGTAATAAATATCTCCTTCAGATGCACTTGCTGGATTTGAAGCTAAATTAAGTAAATTGATAGGAACTTGGAATTTTTTATTAGCCATAATAACTATTTTACCATTTAATCGTCATAGATTATATAAGAAATCGGGCTACTTACTTGATCATCAAGGCTTTTTTGTACCCTAATCTTATGTCTTGCAGCACCTTCGGCTTGTTCTTTAGATGCAAAATTAACACCTTTAAGACCACAAGTAACCTTTACCCATTCATTAATACCAATTCTACGCTGCACAGATGCTCTGTATGCCTTCTTTTCAGGCAGGTATGTAATAACTGCACGATATTGGTATTCTTCTACTAAATCTTTATCTTGCTGCTTTTTCTTAAACATTTTTATTTCCTTTATTTTTTTGGTTTGACAAATCGTCCAGCCCAAATATCATCTGATTTGGCTGTTGGTTCAATAATTTTTTCTTCAGGAATAATCCACATTTTGCATACTGCTTCTGGCTCAATCATTCCTTCAACAATCATACATTGAGCACCAGTATTATCATTAAAGAATACACAATTACCGCACATAAGACCTGTTGCCTTAAATGGGTTTGCTGATGCAGGTGCATAATGAGCACCATTTGCTTTTGAAGACTGATCAAACATTCCATACTCAAGAACACTTTCAAAATATGATTCTGCTAGATCTTGTTGTCTTTCATTAAGAGTATCCCATTCATCTGATTGTTCTGTTGATGGGTCTGCCTGTGGCATCTCTATTGGCATTTCAGCTTTCTTAGCCTCACTTGCATATAATGCACGTTGTTGTGCAACAGCACTCTTTTTTGATTTATGGCAAGCAACAACTTCATTATTTGAGTCTTTTACTACTGCATATCCTGACCCACAACGTGAGTCTTTTTTAACTGACCAAGGCATAATCTAATTATACATCAAATAGGGCTTTTTGTAAAGCTGGTTTTGGCTTTGCACCAATGATATGCTTTACTTTTTCACCATTTGTATATAGCATAATTACTGGGATGCTTGTTAAATTAAAGGCACTTGAAAGTTCTTTGCTTTCATCAACATTAACCTTTAATAGTTTTACATTATTTTCTTTTGCAATCTCTTCTAGAACTGGTGTAACCATTTTGCAAGGACCGCACCACTCCGCCCAGAAATCTACGATTGTAGTTCCAGACTTAATCTCTTCTATAAACTCTACTAAGTTCATTATTTCTCCTATTATGTATTCGGTGACAGGAAGACCTTGTGTTTTACCTGCAAGGCAAACGTGTCTCGTGGACTCGTAACTGTAACTATCAACCATCACTAAGGACGACTTCCTGCCACCTAGAGCCCCTTTTCAGACTTGAACTGAAGACCTACGCTTTACAAGAGCGTTGCTCTACCACTGAGCTAAAGAGGCTGGTACTTAATAATACCAAATAAATACTATACGGTCAAGACTATTCTGCTGCTGGCTTTACGACTGCACCGAGCATCCAATGCCATCTTTGGTGCATATCTTGACGTTCTGCAAGGAAGTTTGCAAGAGCTTGCTGACGCTGTGCGGTAGCCAAATCAAACGCTTCTAAAAGTTTTACAGTAACCATATCATTAGCCATAAGAAGGTCTGCTGACATTGCAACTGGATCAGATGTTACATCTGTTTCAGGAACATCTGAAAATGCTTGGAAGCGAGAAAGTTTATATGGAGCATATTCTCCAAGTTTTCTAATCCATTCTGCAAAAGTATCAATAGCACCATCATAATCGGTATAAATATCTTCAAAGAAATCGTGGTATTGAGGAAAATCATCTCCCTCAACATTCCAATGATATCCGTGTGCCTTAAACTTTAGAGCAACAGTATCTGATAATAGTACTCGTAGTGCTTGAATTAATTCTTCCATATCCTAATTATACCTCATTTTGTAGTCTTTGCCAAGTTCTAAGCCTATGACAGTTTGCACAAACCACCTGACATTTTGCTATTTCTTTCTTTATTTCAGCAATCTTTGCTGTTGAGTTAGCTAATGTAGCAACATTAACTTTCTTATCCCCAAGATGATCAAAGTCCATCTGGCTAAAATGATAAAATTTTCCACAATCTGTGCAGGGATTTTGCTCTTTAATTTTTCGCACATAATCCCTATTTCGTTGACGCTCAACATCTTTGGGCATATCATTATTGTACAGCAATAATTAATGGCGAGCAGTTTAATGTCTGTGCTCAGGACATCTTGCTAGTACCAGTTGTGGTTGTTAGAATGAACTAAGGCTCCACAAGGTGTTTTGTATCTCCCTTTAATGTATTTCAAACCCCACATAATTTGTGTGTGTGGATTTGATTTCCAGTCAGGTCCTGCTGATGCCATCTTACTTCCTGGCAATGACTGTGGTATACCGTGTGCTCCTGAACTTTTATTATGTGCGTTTGAACGCCAACCGCTTTCACGGTTCCATAAAGTTACTAGGCATTGGTATTGTTTTGTTTCCCATTTATACTTGGACGACATATATGACTTAGCCCAAAGTTTATTATACTCTGGAGTGGCATATTTGTATCTTGCAGCAGATCGTGATGCTGCTTCTGTATTTCTGTAATCCAACGAAATAGTTGTTTCTGGGGAAGGTGTTATATTTGTTTTTAGCGGTGCATTAGCACTAGTTTGACTCTGGCTTTTTGGTAGCGTGGTGGCTTCTGCATGGATTGCAGACCCTCCAAGAAGCGCAAAAAGGGGAATCAAAACCAAGGTTTTGAATCGCATTATTCTAGTTTAGCATATGACCGAGAGATTGTCAACTTAATTTATTTCTTATATCCAGTTTTTCTTTTATTCATTGATCCAGGAGTGTTATATCCACCTCTGTTTGGAACATTTTTAATTCTAATTTCTAATGCTCTTGCAACTTTATCGTGATGCTTACCCAATTTGTTTTACTTCCTTCCACATATCTTTTGTTTGTTCAATTAATAACATTGCTTCTAACATTGTCATTTCTAATAATTCTTCTTTATCTAAACCTAAATGTTCAGCATATCTTAAAATCTTTTGTATCATTTTAACTCCGACTTAAGAAATTCAATAGCATGATCTATGCTACCGCCTTGTTCTTTAATCCATTCTAATTTATTTAAAACAGTTCTAAGAGTGTTTACTCTTACAAAAGCATTTACATTTTGCAATTCTTTCATTTGGTCTCTGTAGTAATACATATCATCTGTCATTAAATTAAATCCTCTGTTAGTTTTTCAAATTGTGGAAATGGTTCAAGATCTTCAAATATTCCCATTTGGTTATGTGGCACAGATAATTCATCATCCTCATAATCATCCCACACCGCTGTATACATATCTGCATATGGGGAGGATACTTTTGCCAACCAACCAGATATATTCATAGCCTGATTAGCTACCCATCTAACTAGTGGTCCTTTATCTACATCGTGGTGCAAATTAAATTCCATTACGCTTCCTCCTGTCCCATATATATCTTCTTACATTAACATAGCAATTTAATGCTACAAAACTTAAAATTAATAACTCAGCGACTGAGTGTGAAAATTTCACTTTTCTTGCACCCAACCATTTTCTGTTCTATTATATACCACTTTGTGAATTGGATAATAGTTTGGATCTTCAAGCATTTCTGCAGTTACATGCCAGTCACGATAAAAATCTATAATTTGCTTTGTTTCATCTGGAATATCTCTATATTCCTTGCCTTCAAATGGACCATCTAGTGCTATCATTATTCCTCACCATCTAAATAATTCAGTACTTGAGTAGCAACTAAACGTGCAGTGAATCTTGGATCTGAAGCATCAATACCCAGACCTCTTTCAAATAATTCATTGCAGTATTGACGTACTGGTTCAATCTTTTCATATACATCATCACTGCCTAGTTCATAGGCTTCAACAATTAGTTCTGCCAAATCATCCAGATTGTATGTTCCATTATTTGCTTTATCAAAATTTTCAAGCAATTCTAATTTATTCATGCATTGTCCTTTGGTAGTGCAGTCATTGTAGCATAAAAACATTCTGCAAAGTTTGCTGCTTCTACCGCAAAGTCTTCCATATGCATTTCAGTTTCACCTAAACGATTTTCAACATATGTTCTTAGACCTTTTACAAAAATCTCTGTTAGCTCATCTGTTGACTTAATAAAATAACTTTTAGTTTCTTTAGACATCATTTCTCCAAGGATCATTATATTCGTGCAAAATGATAGGTGTTAGTTCACCCATCCAAGCACCCTCGCAATTATACATTATGTATTCATCTGCTTCTTCATATGTCATATCATCACGCTCAACAAGTACTTCCAGCATCTTAAGAAATGAATATGTTGCAAGTGTTGGCTGACCACATCTTTTAGATAAACCAATGAATGCTTCTTCAAAGCCATCCATCAACATAATTTCTTCATCTTCATAAGATAAATAGTTTTCTAGTTCTTTTTTATTCATTACCATCCTCCAAGACAGTCATTTGAGTGGGTGTGTAGCCAGAAGTTACCTTCCATATGCTTTTTAGTTGGTGCATACAATTCTTTACTGCAAGCACCACAAGTGTGTGACCATTCTTCTGCAAAGAAATCAAACTGAAAACCTCTACCCATTAAAAGTCACCAGGCTCAGGCTGAAAACATTTAAGACCAATGCTTCTCCACATATCTACAACTTGATTACGATCATCAAATACGCAAAATACATCATAGAAGGGCTCAATGTGTTCGCGGTATATTTCTTCTTTGATAACTGCATCTTTACGAGAGTCACCAGTTTTACGCATATATAGTTTAATAAATGGAGGACAATTTAGTCTTAACCATTCGTATGAGTCTTCAAAGCATGAATCATCACGAGCAGAGATAAATATAATCTTGTATCCTGCTTTCCATAAAGCAGTAATTACCTCAATAGTTTTATGATCTGGGCGGTCTGATGAGACCTTATCATATTCAAATGGTTCACGATTAGTTCTATGTGATACCGTTCCATCAATGTCAACTAGGACTAGTTTATTCACTTAGAAGCCTTAATGTTTTGTCTAATGATATTAAAGACAATTCCAAGCAAAATATTAAACCAAAGCACTGTCCAAAAACCTGGTGCAGGAATAGAGCTAAATACTGAATGCAACGATCCAATAAAAATCATTAATAGCCAGTTCTCTATAAATAGTATTGCAGACCAAAGAAAAAAGGCAACAACAAAAAAACCAATATTTGATGCTGTGGTTGATTTCTCATATGATTGCTCTGTATTATTTTTGAGTTGTTGAAACTTCCATTCGTTGTAATCCATCTTAATCCTTTATGTAAGCAATATTGTTTTCTTTGTTATAGTATAGCAAAAGCCCTCAACAATGTCAAGGGCTTTTGTAATGTTTTGAAACTAGGAAGCTAGAATTTTAGCAGGATCGATATCTTCTCCAGCACTCCATCTAATGTTATTTCTCATTTCAAAATGAAGGTGTGGACCAGAGGAATTGCCTGTATTACCAGACTCTCCAATGTGTTGCCCCTTCTTTACTACGTCTCCAGCCTTGACTAGAGCCTTTGATAGATGTGCATAAATTACCCATCCACCATCAACTTTTTGTACCAACTGTGTACCATAGCTGGCTCCCCAGTTAGCATTTTCAATCTTGCCATCTGCAACAGCAACAATATCTGTTCCTTCTTTGCAAGCAAAATCTACTCCTGTATGGTAGCCTTTTGACCACATTTTTCCTAGCTTCTTGTAAGGTGTTGTAACCTTACCACCCTTAATAGGTAGACCCATTAATAATCACTCTTTTCCAATAAATTAGGGATTAATCCCAAGTTAATTATATCATTGGTTTTAGTTGGGAAGTGAAACTGATTCGTGAATGTACCAATCATCCCATTTTGAACGATCTTCCATTACTCTTACATAACCTTTAGAGGTTAATAAATCATAAATTTTTTCTCTATTATCTGTGTAATTATGCTCCACAGTAATTACCTTAAATGTTCTTAAAAAATCATATGCGGTAAGGATTTCAAGCTCCGAGCCTTCGGTATCTATAGATAAATAATCTATAACATCTGGAGCATCATACTTATTTAATAAATCTATCAGTGATATTGTTGGAACATTGTAGGAATATCCATCTCTTCTCATATCTGACCACATATCATCATATGCATACTTTTCCATAGAAGACAAACCATTACCAGTCTCAATAAAACTTACAACTTCACCAGACTTATTTGTAACACAATTAAAATCTATGTGGCAATCTCTAGTGGCTATTAATTTTTCACGAGAAAGAATAGAAGGTTCACAAACTATACCTGCCCAGTTAAAACTTTTTTCTAAAATAAAAGTATTACTAAGGGCAACGCCATCAACTGCACCAAATTCTACAAAGAATCCAGGAGATTCCCCAAGTAAAAACAATACCAACTTGTCTTGATTGTTTTGAGAAAATGAGCTTTCTCCGTTTTCAATTAAATATTCACTAAAAAGATTTTCCATTTTTTCCTACTATCTTATTTTGTTATTTGTCCCTTTGGAGAGATTCGAACTCCCGACCTGTAGGGTAGAAACCTATCGCTCTATCCACTGAGCTACAAAGGGCGTGGGGTGGGTCAGACTTGAACTGACGATTACCGAATTATGAGTTCGGGGCTTTAACCAACTAAGCTACCACCCCTAAAATTAAATAGGGCTTGAAGCAGAATGACTGTTTATATAATGCCTTTCATCAATAACTTCATATGCATAGTTTTCCAACGCATTCTGATTCTTTGTATAGTGATGCCCACAAAACATTAGCTCCCCTGTAATACCTTTAACAAGGACAAAGGCTTGAGAGCCACACCTGTCACATCTATCTGCAACCTTTAACTGACGATCTACTACTTCTTGTGTTTCAATCATACTTCTAGTATACTCTCTTTTGTAATGCTTTTACACATATCTTCTACAAGTTCTTCAAAAGACATCTTAGGCTTCCACCCAAGTTTTGTAATAGCCTTGTCAATATTTCCAATTAAAATATCTACTTCTGCTGGTCTAAAAAACTCTGGGCTAATTCTAATAACGGTATTTCCTGTATTAGTATCAATGCCTATTTCATCTAAACCTTCGCCTTGCCATTCAATATTCATATCAAAATGCTTTGATGCAATATCAATAAAGTGTCTAACAGAGTGTGTTTCACCTGTTGCAATAACAAAATCATCTGGTTCATCTTGTTGCAGAATCATCCACATAGCCTCAATAAAGTCTTTGGCATGACCCCAGTCACGCATAGCATCAAGATTTCCAAGATATAAACAGTCTTGTTTGTTATTTGATATTGCGTGTAAACCCTTTACAATTTTCTGGGTAACAAAATTATCTCCACGTCTTGGAGACTCGTGATTAAAAAGAATGCCAGAACAAGCAAACATTCCATAAGACTCACGATAATTTTTTGTAATCCAATAAGCATAAAGTTTTGCTACACCGTATGGTGATCGTGGATAGAATGCAGTAGTTTCTGACTGTGGAATTTCCTGAACTTTACCAAACATTTCTGATGTAGATGCCTGATAAAATTTTGTATTAAGACCCAGTAATCTAATAGCCTCAAGAATACGAAGTGGTCCTAAAGCATTAATATCTGCAGTTACTTCTGCATAATCAAAAGATAGTCCAACGTGTGATTGTGCACCAAGATTATAAATCTCATCTGGTTTAATTAAACTAATTAGTCTTGTAAGTGAACCTGAGTCTGTAAGATCACCGTCATGCATAAAAAAGTTAGGTGTTTTTGATAAATGGTTAACCCTATCATCATTAGGGGTTGATGTTCTACGGTTAAGTCCGTGAACCTCATATCCTTTTTCTAAAAGAAACTCTACAAGGTAAGAACCATCTTGTCCAGTAACTCCAGTAACTAATGCCTTTTTCATTTTAACCCTTTCTAGGTAATTGTAGAACGTCTGCCTCCGAGCTCCCCAACCTAGACTTGAACTAGGAACATTCAAATTAACAGTTTGACGCTCTGCCGATTGAGCTATTGGGGATAGAAGGAAAGAGACTAGCAAGTTATATTATGCCAATCTCTTTCCCTTGAGCGAATGGAGAGGATCGAACTCTCGCCACCTACTTGGAAGGAAGGAGCACTACCATTATGCAACATTCGCATTGCCAGTTTGCCATGCCACCTAACATGTGGGAATGTGTGCAACTGGCTAACACACACTGCTGTACCTCGTAGGGGGATCGAACCCCTGATCTCTTCCGTGAAAGGGAAGCGTCCTAACCCCTAGACCAACGAGGCTAACCTACTTAAGACTTTGCTGCTGCTTTCTTTGCAGGAGCTTTTTTGGGCTTTGTTTCTAGAGTTGGAGTTTCTGGAACTTCCTCTTCTTTAATATTTGGATCTCCAAATACTGCGGTAAGAATGTCGAAAGACTCTTCAATCCACTTCTTTGCACTATCACCCTTTAGTTCAATGTCTCCATTAAATAATGCTAGAGCAAGAGGACCTGCCATATCATTGCGAGTAAAAATTGTACGAAGTACTGATGGGTACTCGTTAGTGGCATCAAAGCCCTCTTCGGTATCGTCAAAACGGCGATAGAACGATGTTGCTACATATGCAACCTTATCTTCAAATGTTGTTTCCATAGTTATATGTTACCTTCTTTTATCTAAAATGTCAATAGTTTTTGACACTAAATTGTATCATCTTTTGGATACAAAGTCTTATATCTTAATTGTAAAATTACATTTTTTTGGTCTTGAGTTAATGGACCTAAGTCACAGTTCATTGTTTTATCATTGACTATTACTACCCAATCATTAACATCTTCCTTTACCGTCACATCTAATAAACCCATCATCCATAATTCATAGATAATTATGTTAGTTTCAGCTATTTGTTCTTCAAACATATCTGGGAAGTCTTTGCTAAACTTTTGTGTAGTTTGATATAACACTTCTCCATTTTGATCTAGTCCAGTTTCTAACAAGTATCCGTCCTCTATTAAGTACTTCATAATGTCGTCTAATCTATCTTGATCAAAGTCTTCTTCATAAAAGTTTTCATCATCAAATGGCACTTAGTCCTCCCAAAAAGTCCATAATGTCCATAGGCATTTTTTGATTTCCTGGTCTTGATTCTTCTGGATCAACATCAGAATCATCAACAAACTGATCATAGGAATGTATTTGTATTTCTACTTCTCCAGTATTTTTTGGTGTTCGTGCAATAGCATTATAGATTGAACCACAAACTGCATCTGCTAAATCTTTTGAACCTTTTCTTGGATGATCTACTTTATCACGAATAATGCGTAATTGCAATAGCTCTTCTGTTAAAAGTGAAATAGCAGGACCAACAATTCTTTCTTCTGCTACTAATAGAACCATATCATCATAATGTTTTTTGGCAACAGAAAGAGTTTCTGACTTCATACCCACCGCAATTAGTTCATTCATAATATCAAGGCTGTTCCAGCGGTCAAAGGTTACTAGTTTAATGTTAAATCCACGCTCTCTAAGGCTAAGGATATATGCTTTTACTTCCTTAAAGTCTACTGTTTTTTCTGCAGTTGGTGTCCACCATCTAACAGCATCTACAACAACAATAGGACTTACAACATCTTTATCATTAAAACTATTTACCTTTACCCATTTTTCAACGTGTGACAAAGATACTGCACAGTGGTCATGCTTTTGTGCAAGGTCAACGTGTATGTAGTATTGCTTATCTTTATCTGGTAAGAATGATGCAGCAAACCTTCCTTCTTGATCTACCGCAATATTTACCTGATTAAAACAAGCATCTATCTTTTCTTTTGAGCGGAACAAAGCATCTACAGCATCTGGTGGCATACAGGCAAAACGAGACAAGGCATCTGTTGGTTTTGTGTAGAATGAAATCTTAAAATCATTAATAGATCTAGTTGGATTAATTTCCCAAGTAGGTCTTCTTAAAGCAAACACTTTTGGAAACTTATAGGCTTCGATAATATCTTCTTCCCATTCAATAGTAAAATAGTTTTCTGCAGTATCATCATCACCTTCAAGTTCTTCATCAAGTTTAAATGTGTGTTGTCTCATTACAACTTCTTTAGAAGCAATCACCGCATTGTAACGCTCTTGAATGTAGTCATTGCGATAGCGTGGGAACGAAAGCAAAACAACCTTACCAAAGTCTGGAAAACGAGAGTCTACTGATGCACGATACATATCATACAAAGCTGATGCAGTCTTAGCCTGATCGTGTCCTGATGTTGAGTCTGTAGCAAAGCCTGAGATTTCATCAAGGATTACCATAATTACGTTGTAACCTTCCCAAGACTCTCTCTCAGAGTGTCCTGAGTGACAAGTAATACCTTTATCAAATGTCATTGCACCTGCGGTTGGAGTATATTTTCCAACAAACCAAGGTGACTTTTCAATACGGGTTTTAAATCCCTTAAAGAAAACATTCTTAGCCTGTTCAGCATTGATAGCAATATTAAGAATATCAATAGAGTCGCCTGGAGGTTTACCAAAATATTTAGCAGGGTCTTTAAGGCAAAGCAGAAGATAAACAATATATGCCACAGAAATAGTTGACATATAGTCCTTACCAGAACCTTTACCAAGTTGAAGGATTACTTCATTACAAGTTTGCTTCCATCTTTTTTCACCCTCTTCTTCACCAAAGAGATTAATTAAAGTTGCCTTTTTATATATCTGGCTCATTGCACGAATAGATGTGTATTGATAGTCAGATAGTGGGGGCAAGCCAAGAAAATCTTCACTTGTAACAAACTCTTCAAGTGCTACTGGTCTTTCATCAAACTCGTCACCGCCAAGAAGATCTAACATATCTTCAAACATTAGATTTCCTCTGCTTTGTCGCTTATCTTTGAAAGTCTTTCTGCTACCTCAATGCGACACTTATCGCATCCAGATACTACATCTCTAATAACACCGACAATGACTTCTTGTCTTGTTTCTGTTTCTATAATTTTTTCAGCCATCTCGTGGTTGTCTAGCATACCTGCTTTTTGCAGCATATCAATCTGCTTTTGTTGAACATCAGAAATAAGTTTTAGTGCTGCCGTCTTTTGTGATAGCTGGTTAGTATTTCCAGCCTCATTTACAACATCCCAAGCCTCTTTAATTAGCATTGAGTAGTGCTGATCTGCACCAACTAAGGCTTCACGAGCACGAAGTTGAACTTGTTTGTCGCTTCTTACGACCATACGCCATTCTTCTAGATAGTCAATAACGTCCACACGCTTCATTTCTAGGGCTTTAGCAATAGTTGTGGGATTGGTGTTACCCTTTAGAAACTCTTCTGCGACCTTGTTGATATTTTCCCAACGGTCTACTAATTCTATTTCAGACATTATCTTTCTTTGCTCTTTTCTTCTTAGGCTTAATTATACCCTTTAAATCGTATACATAAAAGGATCTATAGCCTGTTGAGCCAAGAACATCAACCCATTCCATACCTGAATCTATGTTTTTAACATACTTTTGGAACTTAAATTCACCACGAACATTCTTAATTTTAACTAATGTACCAGAGCAAATTAAATCTTTACCGTGTAGATATTCATGCTTTACTTCCCAAAGTGGGTTATATTTGATCTGTACCTGTTTTTTAGCCATTTAACGGTATCCACCAGATGTTGGAGCCCATACAGCAACATTGCCAATAGTCCAACTTCTAGTTAAAATATTTCCACATTTTCCACATTGCTGATGGTCTCTATCATCAACTTTTACATTGCTTTTGCTAATAGTTTTATCACACTCTAGACAAGTATATTCATAAGTTGGCATTTTGTTCACCCTCCAGTCTGTTTATTTCATCATTGATATAAAAGATAGCTTTTTGTAAATCTTCAATCTGTGTTTTATCATCCTTGATACCTGCTCTCCACAGGTACTTAAAAGCATTACCAATATTAAAGTTTCGGTGGCGTGTAATCTGTATACATTCTATTCCAGATGGGTCAGAAGTATAGTGGATTGGGTGATTAACCTGATCTACTTCAATATGAAACTTTTCATCTTTATATTCATGCATTTAAATCTCCGTTTATTTGTATAAGTTTTGGAATGGCGTGTGTTTCAACAACTTCTTCCCAATTCCATTTTCTATGTATTTTAAATGATTCAGTCCAAGCATCTTCAAATGCTTGTTCGTGGTTTTCATATACTTTCCTCATATTGTATCTTATAGATTCAATTCTGGCAATATATATTTCACCCAAATATGTTTCTTTTAAGTATATAGGTAAGTCATTTGGTACTGGAGTTAAATCACTATCAATTTTATATTTGATTTCATCTTTGTACTCCGCCCATTCCCAAGTAGAAATTACTGGCATACCACTTGCCATAGCTTCTAATGGCATCATTCCAAAGCCTTCTCCCCAAGAAGGGAAAACTAAACAATGCGTATTGTGAAGCATCTTTAAATAATCATTAAGGCTTATAGACTTGCTTATGGTTTTTATATTTTTGTGAATTGTTTGTGGCTCTACAAGATTTCCTTTTGCATCTGGGACAAGAATAGTATGACCTTGATCATAAGACTTGATAAGTAAAAGAACATCATCATTGCCTTCAAACTCCTGCAAAAAAGCATCTACAGTAGCCTGTCCACCTTTTCTAATATATGGCTCTCCTAAATGTAAAAATATAAACTTATCTTTTTGCAATTTTCTTTTTCCTGGAACAAATGATCCAGATACACCATTAGGTAAAACGTGAACATCTTTATCTAACTTTTTCTTAAAAATTTCAGCATTCCAAGTTGATGTAGCCCATACCTCATCACCTTTTGACAAAGCCTTTGCCCAATTATCAGATATCTCAGTAGTTTCGTGAGCAGAATATAAAATATTATACATTCCACTAAACATAACGTGACTATGAGGAGATGAAAAAGAAAGGTTAATTTTTCTATGATATGGATCAAAGTTTTTTATATCAAACCCTGACTTTATTAATACCTTAGATATATTATTTCCTGCATTTGAATATCCAGTATCTTGTTTTGAATAATTACCATCTAAACTAACACCTGAAAAATTAAGTTTTATCTTTTCTTCCACGTTCTCTGACTCCTAACTAGATCAAACTCAACAAGATACCTATATATTGTTTGGTGACTTGTTGAACATTCTTTTGCAATATCTTCAATAGTCTTTCTATCAATAAGATATCTTTTTGTCAACCAAGTTTTTGATTGATATAATTTACTCATTATCTCTCCGTCATATTCTTGTATGCATAGTAGGCAATACCACAAGCATCGCCAACATCATTGTCTTCAATATCTGTACCAAAGGTGGTATTAAAGAAATCCATAGTTTTTTGCTTTCTTCTATTTCTCATTTCACCTTTATACCAAGTTACAGACTTTCCTGGAATCTCTTTTTCCAATGCTAACTTATCTGCCTTTGTTGGATTTTTATTTCCAATAAATGCTTGCCACTGAATAGGTGCAATAGAAACTGTTTTAACTCCTGGCTTTAGCAACACAGAAAGTGCTGCACCAACAATCATTGCAATCTTTAAACCTGCATCAGCAGACTTAACCATAATTGCTGATTCAATAGCAACATAGTCTGGCTTTAAAAACTCTGATGCAATTCTTGTTTTTTTTCCTGCATCAGCAACCTTTTCATAAATGTCCATTCCTTCTAAAGGAAACTTGCCATATTTGACAGGAACACCATCTTCAAATAAACAAAATGCAATAGATCCAGTAGAAGCATCAATGCCTAAAACTCTAGCTGCTTTTGGTTTTGTTAAGCTTGCTAATAACATTTTCAATATCTCCTATAACTATATTTGCTTTGTTTTTTCTTTTCTTTTCTTGACACATACTACAAGAACTATCTGAATTATACCTGCTTAATTCACTATTACAGGTCTTACACAGCCTTAATTTACCTGCAAGTCTTTGTTTCTTTATGTAGTACTTTGCCATAATTTTTTTATTTGTAGCAAGCCTACAGCATTCTTTAGAACAATACTTTTGGTTATGTGTTTTAAACTTAAAAGGTTGCTTACATTGTACGCAATCTTTCACAATGATCTAACCTCCAGTGGTTCAATCTTTGTACGACCATCTGGCATTGACCAGCAAGCAGTTTTAATTGGGCAGTAAGTACACTTGCTATCCTTTTCGCTAAAAGGACGCTTAATGTTTTTCTTGTCAGCCCAAGCCTTGTGAACTTCACGCATCCACTCAAAGATATAGTCTGCATACTTTTCATTTTCCTCAGACATTACGATAGGGATACAGGCAATCTCGTGACTATTTTTATTTTCATAAAGGAAAAAACCTTCATTCATATTCATAGCCTTCATATAGATAAGTAGCTGAACAACGTGACTATCTGCACCAGTAGAAGTATCTTTACGAATATCAAAACCTTCAGACTTAACCGTTTTGATTTCACCAACGATCTCTTCACCGTCAATCTCAATAATTGCATCTGCAAAACCACGAATAGGTGGATCAATTACTTTTACTTCACGCTCAAGTTCAACTAACTTTCCATACTCCATCTTACCCATAGCAGCCTGAATACGGTCGTGTGCTTGTGTACCTGCATTCATTGCAGCCATACCTTGAGCATTAAAACTATTCTTAAACTCTACACCGCTAAATGCAAGGTTCCAGTATCTTGGACAAGTTCCATAACCATAACCAACGGTGGACGGTGAAAATGTTTTCTTTGTTGTAAACTGAATACCATTCTTACCTGCTAGATATGCCTTACCTAATGCAAGACGATATTTCTTTGCATCTAACTTTGTATCTCTTGGTTTTGTTACTAAACTTCCTATTAAATTTTTAGCCATTTTATGCTCCTAAGTTGTATCGTGCAAGATACTTTAGAGCATCTACGATTTTGTCTATTGATTCTTTCATTGTATAGTATACATTCTTTTTTGTGTTGTTCACACTTCCCGATGGACCTTTTGCAATCGTTGTATAATAAGTTGCAAGAATAGCAAACTTAGCAGACATTGCTTGTAGTTTTCCAATTAGGGCTACTGCTTGAACAGATGGAATATCTGGCTTCATCATAATCTTTACAATCAATGCCAATGCTTCATCAAGTTCTGGGTCTGCCATAAACTCGTGCAGGTCATTAAATTCTGTGACTTGACTAATAAACTCAAGTGTTGATTCCATTTGCTCTCTCCATTAAATCTTCTAGAGCAGCCCATTCAATAACTGCTAATCTTATCTTTTGTGTTTCTCCAATAGCCAGTAGTAGGGCAGGATATTTGTTTTTATCCGTTCTCAAGGTGTCTGTGACGATCTTAGCCCATACATCTTGGTTAAGAGTAAAACTTTTACCTGCTTCTTTTACATCTACAATAAACTCATCTGTATTGCCATCACCTTTATAGTATTGACCACGACCAGAGTTTTTATGTGCTTTAGCACCAATACGTTTTAACTCTCCTGCTTCACTCAAAGACTTGCCTCATTCTTATGTCCATCTTTGCAGATATATAACAAAGTCATTGAATCTTCATTTAGTTTAGCCTCTGATACCGAAACAAGACATTCTTGGCAAACAAATGATCCACCAACAATAGTTAATTCTTCTTCTGGTTCTTCTTTCTTTGGAGTAATGTTTATAAAATCATTTGGATTTATCATAACTTTGAATACACCATACTTTCAAGAGTGTCAAATACTTCTTTATTTTCTCTAACATATTCTACCACTTTTGCACGTCCTTGTAAACGCTGTTCTAGAACTGTATACCAAGCACCACCACGTTCAATAATGCCCATAAGTTCTGCTGTATCAACAAGGTCAGCGATAGTGTCTACACCAACGTGATCACCTTGGAAATAGAAGTCATATGACCCACCAATAAACTGTGGTCCTGTCTTATTGTAATCAATAGTCCAATTAACTGGGCGACCAACCTTTTGCTCAATTAAACGATCACCAACAGTTACTTTGTCTTTAATAGAACTGGCTTCTGATTCACTTGACCAGAGCTTTACGATGGTGCTTGAAAAGAACTTAACAGCCATACCACCAGTAGGGATATGAGTTGCATGCATTCCACCAAAACTATTACGCTGTTGTGAAATAAGAACAAGCAGTGTATTTTTGTTTGCATAGTTAAGCATCTTGACTGCGTGTGTCATATCTTTTGCTTCTGCACCTATTTGCTTGGTGTCTTGAAGTTCTTTAAGTTCGCTACCATCTTTTTCAAAGTAGATAGCAGGAAGGAGTGCAGAGATAGA
>Ga0214921_10001942_pt1 | contig 34584 bp, 29 predicted proteins | sample LL1505_MetaG_FD_177992 | JGI IMG/M metagenome (GOLD analysis project Ga0214921, IMG submission 177992) | Freshwater microbial communities from Lake Lanier, Atlanta, Georgia, United States - LL-1505 | ecosystem: Environmental > Aquatic > Freshwater > Lake | place: USA: Georgia | collected... | reverse complement strand
CTCCACCTCCTGTTCCTGGCCACGGGAAATATGAAAGCCCACCAGGATAACTTGTAGGCGATGTTTCTGCTCCACCAGCCATTGCATCTTGTATTCCTAACATCGTTTCATTACCAGGAGTAGGGGGAACCACCGGATCATTATGGGGATCATAGCCAACTAAATCATTCCACGAATAAAAATGTGAACCTAAAACAAGTGGTACAGTCATATCTCCCGTCCATTGTCCTGTACCAGGATCGCTTGGTGGACCGTTAACCGAAATTCTTACAAAAATAGTATTTGTTGGCGAATTATCTCCATCTAAACTAGCGACTGTAATGTTAAGACCACTAAAAGTGACGGAGTTTATCGTGTAGTCTAGAACCGGTGGCATTTGTTTCTATTTAAAGAAAATATATTAAACGCACGAAGGCTAGATGTATCGTTATAAATAAAATACGTATGTATACCGGAGACCTACTCATTCGTCGCCGTAAGTGCTTTCCACGCTACCGGAAAATAGGGCAAAAGCAGCCGTTCAATCGCCCGTGCGTACTCCTGAATCTCCCGTTGTGCTCCGCTATCTGTACGCAGTTCCCATAGACGGGCGTAGGCTGCGAGACTCGCCGTTTCAATAAATTCCGTATACATTCCTTGTGGCAGAACCGCTCGTGCGATTTCTGGAGCGACTTGACGTTGGAGCAGGGAATCATACAACTTCAAACAATCTGCTCCATGCTGCTTGATTTCCTTTACGATATCGTCGGCTCCCTCAACCGGTGTTTCTTTGCTACCCTGTTTGAGTTTCGGATCACGAGCACGCAAGCAGTCGGGTTGCGGATACCAGAGTTCGGGTGTCGTGTCTACGTAGCGTCGTGACACCTCGTTACGTGCGAATCCGACAGTGTGGCGGAACCATTCACGGGCGACGAAAATCGGCATTTTAATCCGCAACTGAATTTGCGGATGAAAAAAAGGACTGATGTGATGATGCTTTGCTAAATACGTAACGAGTTTTTCGTCACGTTCCTCCATCGTATCGACAGTCTTATTAAAAGATACACGTGCTGCGTTGACGACCGTTTTATCGTCGCCAAATACACCGAGCACTTCAACGGAGCCAATTTCATCGGCCGCTTTCCATACACATTCTTTACATGCAGGGGCAGCCATTCTAATGAGTTTATCGATGAGATGAGTTTAGACTAAGGGGTAAAACTAAAATCATCTGTTATTGTAAATGGGCGGCAAAAATATTCCGAACAGTAAACCACAGTTTAATCATAGCCTTGTTGCAAACGCTCTTCGGTCTCCTGCGTTTGGAGGTCGGCGTATGTCTCGTCGTATGTCTCGCCGCCGATTGTCTCGCCGAAACAATAACGTCGCCATCAATTACGGCGGGACGAATGTCTTCCCGAATATGGCTCGCACAGTCAACGCCCAGGCGAATCAGCCAAAGCACTTTACGATGTCTAAATCATCCAATGTTACACACAAAAATATGCGATTACCCGCTGTTCAACGTGCGACTGTGAAGAATGCGAATCGTTCTCTGGAACATGCGTCATAATTGGCGATTACAACTCCGTCGCATATGGAACAGTATAAAGCATCTCTTGCGAAAATGGCGACTCCGGTGAATCAATTGCTCATGCGTAATCGTGCTACACGTCGCTTGAATACAACAAGTCGTCTAACACGACCGATTGCTCGACGAGGACTCTTCTAGACACGTAACCGTGTAACCCATTCATACGGAGTCTGACATATGTCGCAAGGTGTCTGCGTTTCAAACATATTCATAATTGTATCATAATTTGCCGAATGACCACAACTTGTACTACACGTTTTTGTTATTTCTGCTGGAAGCACAGGCAAACGTTTCTGTGACATACAACGCATAAAATATGTGTTCGCAAGAAGTTGTGGAAGTGCGAGCAATAATGTGGTCAGGGAAGGATTTGGAAGAAGTGGTCTTGGCCACATAGGTGGTAGTGGAATCGTCTCTGTGCTCATCCACCCTTACAGAATTATGCTTGATTTCTTTATGTCCTTAGTTGTGTATCAATAAAGGTATCGTTACGTGGTCACCTTGAAAATATGTCTTTGTATGTTCCAATTCTCCACAAACATCCGGCACATCAAACTCTGGAATATGACTGAACTTATCATAGCAGGCTTTCCGAATATGTTTAGGTATCTTTGCGTTTCCATCAATGGAGACTTGATTGATATCCTGACGAATATACTTCATGAACGTCGCACAATCTTTCCTAGACGCCGGCGGAATCGCCAGTTGTTCTTCTAATTTACGGCGTACAATACCCCATGTCGTCGAATAGTGTTGAAATTCTGTGGCCATGGATGCGAACGCAAGTTTTTCTTGTAGCATGGTTGTCATACTGACAATAATGGTTAGCGAACCGAAAAACCATGCAAGTTGAAATCCATTGATGTCCGTACCGCCCGCAATAATATTGGACAATCCAGAAAGAGCCGACAATATATTTGTTGTAATTATAAGTTGCCGTGAGCGTGTATGATATAGTGAATATGCTTCTGTATGCATCCATTCGAAACATTTCGCTTGGTCGCACCACTTGGACAATAATACATCAATGGATGCGTCCCATGTAATTGTAGGCAGTTTCGAGTCGTGGCTTTCGGGACTCGTCATTGTTCCTAAAGAGGGAGTATATAAAAAATGACGGTTCTGAGTGTTGATAGTTTGCTTTGATAGAATGGCATCCTGTGGAGATTCTATAGTGGACGCAGTTGTACGTAAGTTTCTGGAACGTTCGGCGGTCGGTCAAGCCAAATACGGCACAACACTTGACCGCACCGATTTAGGTCTATCCGACTGGATTACGCACGCTCAAGAGGAACTTATGGACGGCATTCTATATTTAGAAAAACTCAAGCAGACAACCACGAATACCACAAAAACCATAGCCCTTATCAAGGAGAATGAGACACACACGAAAGCGTAAAGGCGGAAGTTACCGCACTCCTATGAATCCAATGGACGAGTTTCATTTACGTGTTCTTAACGCACACGGAACCATAACACCTGAATATTATTATATAGTGCCGGAAAATGTCTACTTACTTATGCCGAATACATGCGGTGTACGAACCACAACATCCGATGTGGTTTCCCAATCTATTTTTGAATCGCCCGAAGAAGGTGCGAAACAGTTTCGTTCACGGTTTGTAAAAGGTGGAATGAATACATCCAAAGGAGCACCCTTCACTGTTTATGAACCAGGTGATATAGTTCCTATTCATGTATTTGCGTTCAGCCCTTTGCTTAGCGGCGTACACTCCTTTTTACGCACAACCTCCGCCGAATTCCCGTTTGGGTTTGTAGGCACCTTTCAACCGGGTTCCTTGGAAAAACTACCTTTTTTGAACAATGCGATTGCGGATGGAGACGCAAAAAACAACTACTTCCGTCTCTTATGGGTTGATTTGATACGACAATATGATTTGGTTACACGGAGATACTTTTATGTACCAAACAATTCCTATATAATACAAAATTATTGTATGACACTGTTGGATTATTTACGCTCATTCGGCGATCCCTATAAAGAGGTGCTGCGACCGTACGCAGGTCTTGTGAACGGAGATCTTACACGAGAACAATGTAGGAATATTATAAAATTCTTGTTGCCTGTCATTCCTGAAAATTCAATGAGTAAAACAATTCTTGACACGGGAAAGTATGAGTATTCCCTTTACGATGTTGTAGACCATCTTTCGTCAAAGGACGGTACACCCGTTATTATTTTGTTTAACGCATGCCGCTCTTTAAAAGAAGCGACTCGGCTCGAATCCGCATGGAATGATGACGACCCAAAGACAACTAAACCAAGTATGGCGTTGGTGCGTGCGATTAGCGAATCTGGACATACAAATGATTCTGAGGGAGCCGTCAATATGAAGGCGATTCGTGCGTTCCGAGCCGCAAAAGGATTGTCTATGGATACCTCTATTGTCCTCAAATACGACCAACTTGCCGCCCTCTTACGTGAAACCTATGCTTCTTACAATCATGAATCGGATGTTTTGTTTGCTCCGCTAATGCGTAAACTTTTACCGCTTCTGGATATACTTGGCTCCTATACACCGCCATCCGGTGAGCCGGTATTTGCGACAAAGTATATGGATGCGAATATGGCTCGCATTTACGGCGATATAGAGGAGTCCACACGACGTGCTGCAGAGACTGCGGCGGTGGCGGAAAAAGAAGGACGAGAGCGTGAGTTGACGGCTCTCAAACGCCGTCGTGATAAACTCAAAATAGACCGTATGACGCTCAAAAAGGGAAAACGTAATACAACGGAATTAAATGTGGAACTTGCGACTGTTACCGAACAGATACGGCGGTTGACTGCGTGAAAAAGTTGAAATTAAAATGTGCGCATCTAATAGAGCATCAATGAAGACGCTCTATGATTTCATAGACTCGTTGTGTAAAGAGTACAAGATTGATGCAAGCCATGACCTCCAACATTCCATTCGTTGTGTTGAATGGGTACATCGCCTCGCCGATGCGGATCCGAGTATAACCGAAGACGGCCGGCGAATTGCGGTGTATGCGGTCGCACTTCATGATATGTGTGATGCGAAATATACGGACGTGCGTGTGGCGAGTCGTCGTATACACACCTGGTTATGTGAGAATGACTGGCCAGTGGATCTGGCGAATGTTATTATTCACATTATAACGACAATGTCCTATAGTAAATTGCGGGCGGCGATGGTCGATGGTGAAATCGTCTATCCCGACCACGGACGTTGGCAGGCCGTCTATCATATTGTTCGTCACGCCGATCTACTCGAGGCGTATCGAGTGGATAGGTGTTATCACTATCAAAAACATGTGCGACCGGATATGTCGGACGACGACTGTTGGCAAAATGTCACGGATCTATTTCGCCGTCGTGTATTCAACTATGTAAAGGATGGATGGATTTTCCTAGATGCGGCCTTGGAACATACAGATAGACTCGAGGCCGAAGCACGCCGGCGTATCGCCATGCGTGAATTAGAATAGGGTTGTGGAAAAATTGAAGTTGTAAGCCATCTGTGTACGGATTGTACAGAGATGACTCACCGTCGTATACTTAAGGAGATACAAGATATTCGCAAGTCGCCAATTGATACAATACAATGTTCCCCTCGTGAAGAGAATGCGTATATATGGGATGTAACCATGAAATTGTCGGGCGCACAGGAGATTCAACTGGAGGTCAACGTATCGGAAGAGTATCCGTTCAAACCTCCAAGTGTCAAGGTTGTTAGTGAGTTTCGTAACCGATACGTTCACAATGGTCGTATTTGTTTAGATATATTATCAAGAGCGTGGTCGCCGTCACTTACTATTGAGAAAACGTTATTGAGCATTCAGAGTCTGTTTCAAGACGAACCAAGGCGTGCGGTGAGACCGCAACGCCCTCATGTTGAGGTTGAAGCTCCATTAGTATGAGGGGTTTGAAAGGGGTTGCCCCCCTTAGGAAGGGGGTTTGAAAGGGGGCGAAGCCCCCTTAGCATGAGGGGCAGCCGTCTGCCCGTTTAACAGCATTGGCGACTGCTGAGGCCTGTGCGGATGGGGGAGCCTGATACAGGGTTACTTTACACGGCGAAGCGTACGACGTCGATACATACGGAAAGGGAGCACCCGCTATTGTTATTGTAGGATTCGACGCAATAAGACTGTTCTGATTACATACGCCGTACGAAATACAACCGGGAAACGGTTGTACTTGACTTGATTCATCGTTTTTATACGCAACACGACTCGTATTACAGGTCGCAATACGAACTGTGGAGACTGTGTCGTTGGGACTTATGTAATAGGAATTGGCCGCCTTTCCGAGCATCTCTGTACGAGCTCCTTGGTCAATATATGTCTGACGATGGATATATTTCGTCATACTTTGAACCTTTAGTTTTAAGTATGTTGACGCATCCATTTCTTTACTATGTTATAGTAAATTAAATTTTGGGAAGCCTTGGTAAGATGGAGAGTTCAGGATATACACTTCTAACAGTTCTTGCTCTGTGTGCGATTGTGGTATTCTTATCGGTGTACCGCCGCAAAGGATATTCAACGGATCCATTTGTTGATTTTTTAACGACCAAGCCGACTCTATGGTGGTTCGTCGATTCGGAGCCTAATGCGCGTAATTGGTGGGATTTCGGTGCTCGGCGTTCCACCGATCCGAACCGTGGCTACTTACAGGTCTCTCGTGAGTCGCTTGTTAAATCGCAGGGAGCCGATTTTGCGATTCGTACGCTCATCGGACGCAATGAAGTCATGAGTGTTCTTCGCAATCCGAATCCCATGGCCTTACGTTTGCCACCCGCATTATGGCGTCAATGGGCTATTTCCAACCTATTGGCTGAAAAAGGCGGACTTGTCATGGACGGTAACTCCACACTGACCGTGGGTCCCTCGTTCTTGCCTCTTGTGAAAGATGTTGACGCAACCTGTTTCGGTATTCATCCCGAAGAACCCGTCGCATCGCCGACCACTGCAATCGCACCCGGACCCTCGCCCTACGTAGCATGGTCTCGCTCGGCTGGTCACCCTGCGTGGAAACTTGCCGCCGATCGCTGGAATACACTTGTCGCACGGGGTCCTCAAGCGTGGTCGGCGGCTGTATGTCGCCGGAGCGAACTTGCTGTATGGGATGAACAGAAGCAAAAAGGTATTTCTGTTATTCGTGAAGCGGATGGAAGCCGTCTTCCTAGTGGTAAACTTCGTGTGCTCGAAGACTTATTTGGTCGCTCATCGGATACCAAGGATCCACGACTTGCCCTGCTTCCCAACACAGTATTTATCTCCTTTGATGGTGACCAACTAGAGCGTCGCTACGAATTCAACTGGATTCTCGTGCTTTCCGGAAAAGAGATTAAAGCATCCAATCTGCTCTGGGCAAAACTTGCAGCGTAGGATTGTGGAATTGCATCCATCCCGCAATCATTAGAATAATCATATACAACACCATCATTCCATACATTGTTGTGTACGATTCTGGCATATAGTTTGTGGGGTTGTCTGGTTTTACAAGGGTCTTGACCATAAACTCGCCGTCTCCTTCCATCGTATATCCACGCTTTTCATAGTAATTCTGGACGCCGACGCCAGAAATAACCGCAATACGTTCGTAGCCGGCTTCCTGTGCGAGCTTCTCCGCCTCCGCCAAAAGACGCCGACCGATGCCCAAATGTTGTGCAACGGTCGTTTCTGTACCCGCCGCTTCGTCCGTTGTCGTACCCGTTCCTACGGTGCGTCCATAGACATGAAGTTCACGAATGAGTGCTGACGCCGTAAGTTCTGGAAATACCTCATTGGGTTTCTTGGAGGTGAGACGAAGACGAAGAAATCCGAACAAGACTGTGCGTTCAGCGTTCTCCCACGATAGAAAGTGTTCCAGTCCGCCCTGAGCCATATACGAACGGAGAACGAAGCTGCCCGTTGCGGGATCCGAATCCGGCCAACGTCCCGCCTCACGGCACCGAATACACCGGCACGTCAAACCACGTTCCTTCATAATCTGCTGAAACTCGCACCGCTGCGAACTCGACTTGACTCCGTCCACAATATACGTATCTGGAATATCCCGTACAATCCGATTGTTGCGAATCCACTCGTGAACACGTGTCTTCCAGTAGATAACCACATCCGTTAGAGCCTCATTGTCATAGGGAACATATTTACCGAGTTTATAATCCTCCAGAATCTTCGTAAAGGGCGTGGTTTCACACGGATACACCTTGACTTGATCAGGATGGAGAGACTGGAGAACAACATCCATCATCGCCTTGTCCTTTTCGGGTGTTGCGGTCGGTAGATTTGGCATAATATGAATATCGACCTTGAAGCAGTTATCACGTAGGAGTTTCATGGCTGCGACGGTATGTTTATGGGAGCAACCACGGTTCACCGCACGTAGAATTGCGTCGTCCGTATGCTGAACGCCGATTTGAACACGGGTCACACCCCAACGACGGAAATGTTGTAGTTCGGCGGGCGTAATACAGTCCGGTCGAGTCTCAATCGTCAGCCCAATGACACGGTGATTGCTTGCTGTATTGATAGCCTTCTCGGCGGCGAGCGATTCACGATTCCGATAGGGAGGCGTATCCGTACAAATATTGGCCGCATAGTACAAATCACGCATAAAGGTCTCTAGATACGACTTTGGATAGGAGTGAATCGTACCACCAAGAATGAGCACCTCAAACTTATCCGTTGGATGTCCGTTGACCTTGTAGGATTGAATGCGGTTGAGCATCTGCTTCACACAATCAAACTCATTCTGGTTCGCACGCAAGACACCTGGTTCGCCGAACAGATACGACCGAGGCTGTCCAGGCTCGTTCGGACAGTACGCACAATTCCACTTACACGAGAACGCCTGTCCCTCAGGATACGGCGAAAAGAAGATGGTAACGACCGAAACGCCCGAAATACCACGGCAGCGTTTCGTAATCAGTGCGTTCTCCAACTTGACGTTTCGTTCCATACGCCCTGCGGCTCGCTCGTCCAAATACACCTGCGTGAAATGACTCGGCTTCACGGAACGATGATGGCGACGCTGTAGAATACGAATGGCGGACTTGGATGATGTCTCTGTTTCTAACAGTTGTTCCATCTCCGTCATCATCTCCTTCACCTTACTGTAGTCGGCGTTCGGAATACGGTGATCGTTCCAAATATGCGTTGTCGGCATTGTACGACAGCTATCCTCGATATCGCTAATTCGCTTTCCATTCCGTGCGTACTCCATGATTGTTATGTGATTGTTATGTGATCTGGTGGTCACTGATATATTCAATTTTTTTACATAGTTGTCTATATAGAATGGCATCGAGTGCTGTCGCTCCAATATCTGGAAACGGAAATAATATGCCGTCGGTTAGCAATTCCGCAGTTCATTTACTCGGCAAAGGCTCCTACGGCTGTGTTGTGAAACCCGCATTCTCCAATGTAGATGACTTTGGACGACCCGTACATTTTCCGAACAATGTAACGAAGATTTATTCGGACTTGGATGAGGCCAAAAAAGCGGAACGTGACAGCGATACTCTATACAGACTTGATCCACGTGTAGCCATCCCGATACATAAATATAAAAAGAAATTTACACGCCGCAATATCCCCGACACATTGCGACCTAAATGTAATATAGATCCTGGCAACAATTTAACCGCTCCCATTTATCCTGTACGTATGCCGTATTTAGGCATGAGTGTATACGATGTAAAAAATTCGCGAGAACATATGGGGCATATACAGACTTTGGATCCTCGTATATTTTTCCAACATGTTCGTCATCTCTTTGAAACTGTTGCTGCGTATCGGCGTGGTCAGTTTATACACGGTGATATACGACAACCGAATGTGATGATATTTCCCTCTGGGAAAATGACGATTATTGACTACGATTGGTTTTACAAACAGGATTCGTTCTTATACAAGTATACTGGCGTAGGATACTATAGCAATCCTATGGAAACCTGTTTATGGGATGAAGAATTCTTTAAGGCTGATAAGAAGCTTGACATCGTACATTTCAATCGGCTTGCTGAACGGTACACTCGTTCGTATCGTGAATCGCAAGCGACTCAATCCTATCCTGTTTGGCTAAAGAGGACAGATGTATTGGCTACGGCCTTAGAGGATATTCATTCACGATTTATGGAAACGCACAAGAGTCTCGCATCGCGTCCTCGGTTTCGTGAATTTCGTAAAGTCTCAATCGATACATTTGATAGTTTCGGCTTAGCGATGACACTTATTTATTTTATTGATGGATATTTGCCAGGATGGAGTGGCGATCGTGCGGTCTTGAGAACACATCTTGAATCTGTTCGCGGATATACTGTTCCGCCGGCAAAAGTTACTACGTTTATGGAACTTGTACAACGTCTGTATAGTGAAGTCTTTGTACAGATGGTACATTGGAATCATTTGACACGTATGCGTATTGATGCAGCTATTGCGAAATTGGACGAAATCCGTAGAGACCTTGATACGTTGTTCCATGTTGCGGGTGGACAACGTATCAGCCGACGTGATTCACGCAAGGTGAAACATATGGAAAGAGGTTTGAAAAATTGATGGTCGGTTGGTCATTTGTAGAATCCTGTAGAGAGATGCCTTCCTTTTCTGAAAAGATGTACTTTGATTATGAAAAGTCCTATTGTTATTATGTTATTCGTGGATACAATTCGCATTGTATTGTATGTGAGGAACTTGGTATTCCTTGTGCGTATGCGAAACATGTCCAACGTAAGTACGAAGAAGTCTACGGCGGTGTGTTGTCCGAACAAGATTTACAAAAACTTGTTACGACAATTATTCGAAAAGGTGACGCAGCAGTCTTGAACGCGCATCATATTATTCATATTCGGTAACTATTTGCGGTGAAATTCGAAATACTTCTACTTCTGGCGTAGCCATCTCTATCTATTTGTACTATTTATACAATCTCCAGTTGGCACACTTCTTTGCCCTTGGACGGCAGTACCTTCCAGGCCGGCGATGCGCGTAATGCTTCTAACAAATCATGTGTAATGGTTGCTGTCATGTTTTTACGGGCGTTCGTCGAAATATCACGAACTTTTTTACCGTGAAGTTCCAGTGCGTACGTCGACTTACCCGCACGGCCGTCTACCGAATGCCATACAACAGGGAAATGTTCTTTGATGTCGTTCAGTTTGCGGAGAATCGGAAGACGACCGTTGTGTTTGGGCGACGCTGTCGTTGTCATTTCTAGAATCGCAATCTGCTTCTCATTGTCCGGCGGTAGAACGCGGTACAGATGGGAATGGGCTTTGAGAGCGTGGAATAGACGGAATTCCGCATACGCCTGGTATTCCATCCATTCTTCGTAGGACGCAGAACGGCTCTCTTTCCACTCTTTCAGATTCGTTTTATGCCAGAGAAGAGCATAACGCTCTTTGCCGTGGCGGTCACCAATACGATCTAAAATAACGGGAAAGTGCTCCCAAATACCTTTTCGTTGTGTGAGGTCGGGAATACTCCAGTCTTCCAAGATATTCTTATTCATACTCGGCGACTCGGATTTTGGTGATACTTTCTTTGGCGACTTGGATTTACGTGTCGGCGGCGATTTCTTCTTTTCCTCTAACGCAACAATATTGCCCCATAATAATTTCCCCTCCGACATTTGCTGGAAGATCGGATCGTTCATAAGTATTTTTGCAAGATTGTTATTTTTGCGGGACATTCCTAAGAGGTGTTTACAAAATTGATACAGCCTTTTGCCCGATCGCAAACAGCATAAACACCATGCCTGCCAACAATCGCCCTGTTCGTGCGACGCGTAATATTAAGGTCAACTATGCGGAGTCGGTTTGCTCTGCGGCCTCTGACAACGATTCAGAGTACTTTCCTGAGGACTACGTTGTGGAGAAGAGCTCTGGGTCGGTCGGTTCCGAGGAGGTTCGTCGCTCTCCGCGTCTGATCGAGAAGAACTCTCGTAAGAATCGCCGTGTGAGCAAGCATTAGGACGCATATATAAAAAAATAAAAAATATAAAAACCCTATAGGGTATGGAATCTTTTTCAGTTACGTATTATGATCCCGAAATCAATTTGGATGGTCGCTCTGGAGGATCAGAAAAAACTAAAACTGTATCTGTCGCACCTATACGTGAGCATCTTGGCGCAGTTTTACGAACGTATTCAGAGAATGTAGAACATAAACGTCCAGCACTCTTTGAATTTAGTTTTTTTGACGCATTTGGTATTCCTCCCTATTCATTTATTAGTGTACAACATCATTTTGGGGAGAAATGGACTCCAGGATTAAAACAATTTATCGTCAATGAGTTCTTTCTACCATTTCTACCTCTTTTTAGAAATCCCGATATAATTACATATCAACGCAGTAACTTTATAGAATTTAATTACAATGAGCATAAACCGAAATTTGTTGGAAGTGAAACCAATAAAATACATCTAATGGTAAAACACGACTATATCCTGTATACAATCCTAAAATTAGCATCACTTCCTACATATTTTCCTGCCAATAAATTTGTCTTCAAATTCCAACTCTTCAACCGAACAAGCAATCTTCGTCCTGAAAATACTGGATTACACGATATTCGTATGGATGGCGGCGTTGCACCAACTGTCGTTATATATGGTTCCTCCGATTCAGTGACTATGTCACTTTTACTGTCGCTAGTTCTGAATCTGTTTCCAGAACACGAGCGTATCGGATTAATGGAAGAGTCTGGAACACGCACATTATCGCCCTTCAACATTCGCTTGAATAAATTAGTATCCTATGCGGCTGGTGATCGTGGAAAAAGCCTTGATGATATGTTACGAAATATGGGAAATATACGCCTCTATACCGACTATAGTATTCCACGTTGGTTAGAGGATTTACAAAGTGGTTGTAACGCAGAAACACGTGAGGGACTCAACCGACAAACACAACTCTTTCTCGGTATTGACGCATGTGATGAGAGTGGAGCAGCCATAAACTATTCTGAAAAATGTAAAGAACCACGCACTCCCGACATGAAATACTGTTATATTACAAAATCACCGGAAATGCTCGATCCACGCAAACTTGTCGGTGGACGACGACGCACACTACGCCGCTCTAACAAAAAGAGACAGTCACGTCGCACTCGTGGACGTTGACCTTTTTCATCGCTGAGGTTGTAAGCTCACAGCGTTTTTTACGTGGCGTTTTGCCGCCGCTGCTACCACTACCATTACTGGATATAGTACCTTCCGTTGTAGGAAGCGATTCAACGACTGTGCTTGTCGTCGACCGTGAATAATGTTCTTTAAGCGTACTATTCATATCACGCTCAATGGCCTCACGATTTACGGACACATATTCGTAAATCTCTTTTTCAATAAACCACCGAAAGAAATTCAGTTGTCCTACCGTTGTAACGAAGGCTGGAATGTCACGAGCTTCAAACATAATTCTCTCGCGGCGGCAAAAGGGGTCAAATAGCCGCTTGCTGTACGCATTTAGTTCGCGTTTATAGTTAAAATACACTAGAAAATGTTTATCGTTCAGCATAAATGCTGTATTCATCTTCTTTGCGTAGTTTGTCACAAAATAGTCAACAAGACGGAGACTCACCTGCGATGTACCTTGTACAATCGAGATAAGTTTCTCAAGATTGCCCGGTGCTGTATAAAAATCTTGTAGCCACGCAACAACCTGGTCTTGGCGGCACTGTACACGATTTTTTACGGTGACGGAACGACGCTCTAAAACAGGGAAAGTCGCCTCAGGTGGTGGAGGCGTATAGGATAGGGCGGCCATGGATGTGTTCTATCGTATGAAAAAGACTAGTCATTTTAAATAGGGATGCTTCAAACAATCCAACTTGCGAACCGGTCGTTTCATTTGCCGGTTAGCGATGACGACAGCAAACGGCGTATCGCCTATTTTGATACAGGCGTGGGTTCTTTGTTACCCGAAGAACAAGAAATTCTAACAGGTCTTGGTATTGATTCCAAGTTAGAGGGAATTTTGAAATCCTACCTGGCTGCGTTTTTTGACGGTCTTGCGTCATGCCAGTCCGACACAAACTTAATGTTGAATAAACAGTGCGAAGTTGTTCACTACGTGTTATGGCAGACTTTGTTGGCTGCTCGCTACGATGCGAATCAACGTATTCAGAAAAATCGTGAAACGGCGGAACCTATGACGAATATTGATTCCGCTATGAATAGTGAAATTATATCTGGTTTACAGCCAAAACCGGATCCAAGTGATGATATTCGTGCTGTATTTACACTTCTTTTTACCGACGATCCATTGCCTGTCGTAACCCCGGCTGTATCCAATACAATTCGTGATGTATTTACACTTATACTTACAAAATAGAGAATATATCGTTTCTTCGCTATTTGAATAGAAATATCTTATTCTACCCAAATAGAGTATGCCAAAATTACTGGAATACGATATTCTGTCCGATGCGCAGTCGATGAGTGCACGGACACAGTCGTCGAACGGTTATATACCGTCCGATGCGGCTGCGTTGACCGATTTAGGAATTCTTACAAAAACGAAAGGATTGCTTTCGGTGAATCCGCATCTCGGCATTAGCAAAACCGAAATCGCCGACTTTTTGAACTGGTTTGCGGCAAAGCCTAAATACCCGTTACCTCCGGTAGTACGCAAGATTTTATGTCTTAAGCGTGCGAAAATAATGGCGAGCAATAGTTCGATCGGAACGTCCAAATCCGCACGCACAGACCAACGTGCGATGATAAAACGTATTGACGAAATGCTCAAAAACGACGGTCTCACCGATTTTACGGCCGCCGGCGATATAGTTCGTTGCCCTGTGGAAGGATCGAAATTTGTTCCTGTCAAGATACCGACACCTACACCGGCTGTATCCCAACCGCCATCTACACCCGGCACAGCATGCCATACCGAAGTGAAATGTGATAATAGCGGAGTCCTAGCTATTCTTGAAATAATACGCACGAAGATCGATGAATTACAGAAGGCACCTGCTTTGCCACCTTTACCAAGTGCACCGCCCGCTTTAATGCCAGCACCAAGTCCCGCTTTAGCAAATGTTCCCTACGGAACACCTGTTGTGTCGCCGTCTATTGATTTAGAGTCCGTAAAAACCCTGATTGAGCGAAAGACAACTGAAATTCTAACACAAATTCGTGAATCCGATACATCCGGTAAACAACAATCCATGGAGTCTCATATTACACTACTTGATAGTATACGTAAATTACCGCCAAGCCCACAAAGAGAGCGAATTGCGACCGCCTTGGAAGGAGTCGATCCTACTGCTGGTTATCCAGCAATTCTTCGTAAACTCGATGAACTACAACGTGATATCGCAGATAAAAGCGAAATAGCGACCATTGTGAATACAGCAAAAACCCAAATAAGTGGACAAGTGACGGAGATTGACCGAAAAATAGATAGTCTGTCTACACTTATTGGTGAACGACCAACACTTGAGACAATTGTTGAAAATGTACGACGTGAATTTCACGCTGCTTCGCCTGGTGCGGTTGACAGAACTGTGGAACAACTTGAGGTTCTTAAACAATCCTTGACGCAAATAAAACAGGGAGCAGATATTGATACACAATCGATTTTGATGCAATTCAATCGTCTTCGCGATTTAATTGAAGCTCAAGGAGGGGCTGTGACTGTACCTGCGAACGATACTCGTATTGCGGAACTTCAAACAAGACTTGAAGCCATTGCTGGTGTTCTTGCATCCAAATTGGATGAAGTCCGTGCTCATCCTGCTGATTATGAGCGTATTGTACGTGGGCTTATTGGCGATTTAACTACGGATCTTATCAACCGTCTTGACATGCTATTTGGTGAAATTAATTCTGTAAAAGATGTTGTGCGTGAAGTCTGCGTTCCAACAAACAATGATGCTGCGTTGCTAGCCATACGTGAAGAGATCTCTCATCTGCGTGAAGATATGGGCCGTTCCATGGCGGCGGTTCAGGGCATCTTTGTAAATGGTATTACTTCGTTGTATCGTGCAATACAAGAATTACGTGCGATGGCGGCGGGTGCGATAGATGCTGCGAGCCCCTATGCGGTTGATATACGTATTATTCGTGAAGCTGTAGAACGCCTACAACGTCCTGCTGCTCCGACAGTTGATGTTGAGCCTCTGCGTAGAGAGATTGCGGAATTAGAGAGACGTCTCGGTGCGAATGAGACGGAGAAAAATGGTCTAGATGAGGAGTTGCGTGCGGCTCGTGATCTTATAGCTCATCTCAATCTTGAACGGAGCCGCTTGAAAGCCGCTATCACCATTTTAACAAATGCGAATGACCAATTACGTGAATCTGAAGAAGCGAAGGAAGCACGTATTCAAGAATTATTGCGTACGATTGATGCGTTGCGTAAACAACTTACGGAATCTCAGACAGAAAACGAGGCAGCTGTCGAGGAATTGGAACGTCGCCTGGCTGCTGCGGAAGACGAAAGCCGTTCCAAGGGTGAACAGTTGGCGGCTGCGGAAGCCGAAAGCCGTTCCAAGGATGAACAGTTGGCGGCTGCGGATACATCTAGCGATGATAAAAATACATTGATTGGACAACTTCGTGCGGAAATTGAACGCTTACGAGCGGAACTCGAAGCACGTGTTGCGGAGTACCAAGCACAGATTCAGCAAATTGAACGTGACAATATGGATGAATTTGTGCGTCTTCAGAACGAATTCGGCGAAGATATTAATCATGCGGTTGATGAAGAACGTCAGAAATGTATTGATTCTGTTCGTGTGAAAGTGGAGGAACATGAACGAATTCTTCGTGTGAAAGATCAAGAGCATAGAGATGCGTTGGCACAGAAAGAGCGTGAGTGTGCCGATGCGTTAGCACGAAAGGAACGTGAGTGTGCGGAGGCGTTAGCACAAAAGGAACGTGATTGCGAAGAGAAACTTGCTGCTTTGCCTGTCGCAGCTCCTGTGCTAGCACCGCCTGCTCCTGAGCTGCCTACACCTGAGCCGCCTGCGCCTGAACCGCCTGTGCCTGAACCGCCTGCTCCTGAACCGCCTGCTCCTGCGCCAGAGCCGCCTGCGCCTGAGCCGCCTGCGCCTGAACCGCCTGCGCCTGAACCGCCTGCGCCTGAACCGCCTGCGCCAGAACCGCCCGCACCCGCACTCACAATATCACGAAAATCGAAACAATATGGTGAATTTACAACGAAGCAACTTGAGCGTTCTATCGGCGATATTATCAAATTGAATACATCACTCAGCCCTAATGAGAAACGTACTACAAAAGAGGCTACAGAAGATGCTGTGCGTAGACTAGCAGATGTCTATGAAAGTGAAACTCCAAACATATCTGCTGTTCAATCCGCTGCAGCGGACTTGATTGAGAAACTACCGAAATTGAAAACCGCACTGGAACGCAATAGCGAAATGTTGAAACTTGAGGCTGTCACCGAAGCGAACGCAAAGTCCTTTATTGAACAGATATTCAACAAACTCGGCAATTTAACCAAACCCGTCGCTGCAACCAAACGCGGTGGCCGTGTAGGAAAGAAATTAAATTCCAAATCCTATACAAGGAAACGTAGACAATGAATATACTTCTGAAAGCCAAATATAGTTTTTATAGTGCGTTGGTCTTCTTTTTAGTTGCGAATCCCGAAACCTACAAAATAGTTCAATGGGGGCTTGGTCATATTATCGGTGATATTGCGAGCAGCGGCGGCTGCCCGACACCGATAGGATTGTTCTTGCATACAATACTTTTCTTTGTAGTGATTCTTTCACTCATGATGTTTCCCCGTGATTAGACGAAGTAGATTTGCGGCCGCTGCTTTGTACGAGTACGATGCACATACATAATCACGTGAATGAAACACAGGTAATGCGGCGAGAAACGTAGGAAAATCGTTGGACATATTGTCCAAGGACGACTTCATTCCGCATGTTGCATCCATACAGGGTACGGATGTTGCTCCCTCCATAGAAAAACGCTGCCCCGAATGTTTTTTACAATCGAGTACGAATAATGGACAATCGCACGCCATAATCTCCAATGATGCTAATCCCTGTGTTTCGGTTCCATCCAACATAATACAAAATCGTGACGACCTCGCATGATGTCGTAACATTTCCTTGTCGTAGTGATAATATACAAGTATGGAACCCCGGAAATGGAAGTAATTGTGGAACATATACTGATGAACCTTTTGAAGATGCGGATAATTTTGGCTTTTGAAATAAATAAAGAAATCCTGCGTTTTAGGCGTGCTGATAGGTCGAAAAAAATCGGTATCTACACCCGCTCCCCATATATCACATGTACGGTTCCCAGCCTTTTCTTTAATATCAAACGGAAGGCCTCGCTGAATCCACCATCGATACCAATGACTCGGTATAAGAAAATGTGTGCCGCATTTCCATAAATGGTGTTTTGTATAATCCTCTATTTCCGCATCTTCGTTTCCAAATACCATGGGGCCAATATACGCATCTGGTATACGTGCGACATCTTCGGAAAATTTCGCTGTTGTATCAACAAACCAATTTACATCTCCAGGTTCATTGAGCAAAAGAATAGGTTGTTCATCTTGTTGTGCGAAGCCAAGGAGTGTTCCTATAAGAACTAGACTGGGTCCTCCAAACGCAATATGGGACGAATTAAACCATACTCCTATACGGAGAGGTGCCTTCGACATTCTATGCTTTTTTTATATCTACGATTTAGATGTTATGAAAGCTACCCGTAAATACCATCCATCTCGGTATTATTCAGGATTGAGCAAAACTCAGAAGGCCAAACGTGAACGGGAAATTCGGCGTTTCGGTTCCAAGGGATGGAAGGATTCCTCAGCCTATGTTGGATTTAAAACTGATAAAGGTGTAAAAACACGTACGTCGTCGTATGTACAAACTCTGCGGCGTAGATTTCGTAAAATGGGACTGTCGGATACAGAGACACGGTCGCTCCGGCAAAAAGCAAAGCACACCGGTATTCCTTACAAAATTATTCTTGCTGTCTTTAACCGTGGTATGGCGGCATGGCGTACGGGACACCGTCCAGGTGCTACGGAACAACAGTGGGGATATGCTCGCGTTGCATCCTTTTTGACGTGTGGAAAGACGTATTGGGGTCCCGATAGTGATCTTGCTCGGCAGTGTAAATCTGCGAAATGGTGGAACGGTTGTTCATCTGTCTAAAAACCTACAGCGTAAATAAGATGACCCAGGTCGACGAATGGACACCCATGGTGTTGGAGAAACTGACCGCAACGCTTGGAGACGATGCTCCTAAATTGATTAATCTTCTCAAAGAAACTGGTGCGATTCTATCGGGCGGATTCGTACTGAACTCGATTGCGGCGTACTACATTGCGGGATCGGGTGTCGCACCGGATTTAGACATCTATGTGCCGCTACCGAATATGCCCCGATTTCTTGCGGCTTTGGTGAACGATACCTTGAAATTCAGCAAGTTTCATCATTTTGATGCGACTATCTACTGTCGGTCGTTCTTGCGCAAGAACGGTATTCGTCGTGTTCATACCTTTATTACGACAAATGACAAGTCTGTGGATGTGATGGCGGTTCGTACTAAGAAAACACCGGCCGACGTGTGTTCCAACTTTGATTTGACCTTCTGCCAGGTCTGGTTTGATGGCACACATGTTTTTGCGACACATCCCGACCATATTCGTACAAGGAAGGGTTATTTACAGGGCGAATATATTGATACATTTGTACAGGGCAATACATTTCTCAAAGACCGTATTCGCAAATATCAGCAGCGTGGATTTACTATTGAGTATGACCCTGCTGTACCATCTGTGAAACTACCCGTTATAGCCGATGTATTACAACTGTTTCATAAATGTTCTAAGGAAGAGGCACGTGAAGCGTTGTTGCCTATATGGTTTCAACGTGCGGCAACACGCTGGTTGGCATCATCAAAGGAAAATACAAAAAAGTTTGTATTACCGTTTGGAAAATCATCATCCATGACGAATCAGGTCTTTACTCCAGGCACAAAGCCAGTTTATGTATACCGTTCGATTGATAGGTTTAGTGTGCCGGACGACGAAGGCTATGATAGCGAGTCGATGGATGTGCCAAGGCTGACCGAGTTGGCCGTGGCGAAGTACGAACCTGCGGGTACCGAGTTGGCTTCCAAGCCATTAGACCCTGCACTTATCCTTGGTCGTTGTATGTTTGGTATGTTACAGGCGGTCTTAACGGAACCAGAGAAAACACCAGATTATCACTATTTTACTTATAACTATAAAGAATTACTAGATACTCATCGTAAACAAATTGAACATTTTAAAGAACTCTTACGAGCTATGGAAGCGGGAGAACAGGTGCGTGGATGGAGAGGAACAATTGTGCAACTCAAAGAACGTATTCAACGACTTGAACATGATCTAGCTAAACCTATGGTCTTTGTGGACTACCTTCAAGCCCAGACAACTCGTGCCGGCACGGACTTTGCCGCCGATGACGGACAACTGTATGATATCCATAACCATCCTATGGATGCTGCGACCACACGTGATTCGCTCGAAGGCTACTTGGAGCAGTTTATACGTCTACCGGAACACGATAAAGCAAACGGCGTGCCCTGCTACCACAAACCTACACCGGTTGTACGTGGTCAACCTGAGCCGGCCACGAACTGTACGCAGAGCATTACTATGAAGGAGATTCAAACGATTGTCTCCTATGAGTTTTTCAAGCGGTTTACCGCTCCTCAACCTTTTAAGACCGGTTTGAACATCGTTATGCCGGTGTATGAGGCGGCGTTACCCAATACAAAATCTCTAGAGGTAGGATACGGCGATGAGTATCACGAGACGATGTGTCCATTTTGCTTACAGACAATGAGCCGTGGCGACGGATGCTCGTATATGGAGCACGAAAATCCGAAACGTCTAGGCACTGAGCAAGCACCGTATTGCCAAAAAGAATTTGTTGTACAGTCTATATTGGACAAGTACACAGCTATGGCAAAACGCATTGATGGGGAGGAGATGCCGTTACATCTTGAGGTCTGTGTGGAATGCGGTCGTCCGTGCTCACGCCATCAGCACTTTGATATTACATCCGCAGAACCGAAAGTTGTGGCGGCTCTTACAAGGGAAGACCCAGCCCGTCCTGGTCGTATGATTATGGATTACGCCACGTGTGCGGGTGGTGGACGTGCGGAGTTGTTTGCTCGTATGCTGGCTGTACGTGATGTGTACAAGAAGGGCGGACACAAGAATCCTAAAGCTGAGCGTGAAGCAGCGGCGTTGGCGGCCGATGCGGCAGCCAAAGACCCTGCGTACCTAGCTAGAGGCAAGGCTATTGCGGATATGCCGCCAGCCGATCGCAAGTTCAATACGAAGGTGCCGGCGATTAAGAAGTATAATGATCCTGCGTATGAGGATGTCTCAGAGGAGGATGCGGCGGCGGCCGCAGCAGCAGCGGTGAATGCAGCGGAAAATGCGGCTATTGCGGCAATCGTGGCAGCGGCACCTCCTGCTCCTGCGGCTGCTCCTGGTGCCGAAATTGTCTATCCTGAAGGGTTCCCTGCTTTTTTGCGTGCGAAACTCACAGGATGGCTAAATAATAGGGGTATAGAACCTATAGATCCGGTATCACTACCAGATATAGAGAAGTTTCAGATTGCGGAACATGCTGGAATGAATGTGGAGGGAGAAGATAATGTTCTACGTATAAGACAACTTGGTGAACAACAGATCAATGCCACAAAACACAGCCCTCTATACACACTCTGGCAAGCAACAGACTTTCGAGTCAATAAACCGGCATTTGATAAAGCATATGCGAATGTCGTCTTCCATTATTGGAACGGATTTATGACAAAGGCGCGTATATTAAATCTTACAATAGATGAACTTATGAGGGTTGTGATGAGTGCACGAGAGCGACGTGCGCATGACCGTGGTGAAGCACTACCTGCTGAAGGTATTGTGTATGCGGACGAAACTTCGGAACCCTTGAAAACTGTGATTAATGCACGAGTCCTTGCCGAAGACCCGGCCGGATTTCAGTCGTCTCCAACACGCGTAGGCATTGATCTTACAACACCAATACTAGCTCGCATTAATTTTAGTGATGCTCAAAGAAGCGAAATTTACAATTACGCAAGAGATTATGTTGAGGAAGTAACTCAATATGCTATATATCGTCGGTTAAAAGAAGAAGAGCGACGCCAACCTCCTCCGCCCCATCCAGCAAATTTAAAAACAGCTATACATCAAATCACTGCGGATTGTATTTGTCTGTATATGATGAAAGTCAAACAATTACTGGATCAAAGGGGTTTTCGTGGTGCACTCCTGCCACGGGGTGCGGTAGCTCCGGCGGCGGTAGCACCTGCAGCGGCGGTAGCTCCGGCGGCGGTAGCACCTGCAGCGGCGGTAGCACCTGCGGCGGTAGCACCTGCGGCGGCGAATGCGGCGGCGAATGCGGCGGCGGTTCCTGCGGTGGCGAATGCGGCTGTAGCACCTGCGGCGGCGGTTCCTGCGGCGGCGAATGCGGCGGCGTGGGTCGCTGCACAAGGTATTAATATCAATAATCCGGTTGCGCAACTCCCCGTGTTCTATCCCGCCGACAATACATTAGTCGCTCGTCCTCGTATACGACAAGGATTAGCTGACCCACCAAAAGAGCGTGAAGGACCTTTAGCACATATGTTTACATGGGTACTTGAAACAGATGTCACCTTTGGTGATGGTATAGATGATGTATTGTTTAACGTTGCTGAGGGTGTCAAGAGAACTGCGGTCTATAGAAACTGGAAGGAAGTGGACGATGCTATACGTGCAAATGGTCCTATACCTAACAACTATAACCAGTTATGGGCTGCTGTATGTCTCAAATACACAGAAATCTACCTAGCTCAGGTCGCTATTGTACAACAGCAAGGCGGTCATAAGAACCACAAGAACCACAAAAACCACACCTATAAACGCCGCAACGTGAAGACCATTCATCGCCGTGCGGTCGGTCGCACAACCTATAAAAAGCGGAAGGTTCAGCGAAAGACCCGTCGCAATAAGTAAAAATTCATCTCGTATAGTAGACGATGGAGGAAGACTTTGCGTTTAATCATTCCCCGAATAGTCCGCTATGGGATACACTTGAGCATTATCATAAGGTGAATTTTGAGAATCTTGAGGAAGGAAAATACTATTACTTCAAAAACGGTAATTTTATAGAGGACTATATTGTTCAAGTTGTTCGGAAATCTAACAACAAAGTCACACTTGCTACAAAATACAAGCGTGCGACATCGCATTGGGGTGTTGGCCCCAATGCAAAGTACGAGGAGCTTAACCGACAGAACTTTGTGTATGTTCCCAGCGATTGGAAAGAGGTGGACTATGTAGCTGAAATAACAATACACGATAATGAACTCAATGACGACCAGGCACAGGGCGGTCTGAGACAACTGTATGTCTATGACGAGGATATTGTTATGCAGAATGGCGGAGTTCGAAAGAATGTGAAACATAGAAGGTCACGGAAACTCCGTAAAACCCGCAAGGCACGGCGTGGAAAGAAGAGTATAAAAAATACGAGGAGTGGGGTTCGAACCCACGCAGATTTCTCTACGCGAACTTGAGTCGCGCGCCTTAACCACTTGGCTATCCTCGTTTAAGGGGTTTCCCCCGCCAATGAACAATCCTGGAATTTTATATATCAATTTTGGATAAAAACAAAATTGATGTATATATATTTATTTTATTACACTAGCAAATGCTATGTACAGTCATTAAGAAGAATGGCAAAGAATGTCGCCATACAGCCGATCATGCGTACAAAGGTCGTCCACTATGTGAAAAACACTGGAACAACGGCCGTCTGACGAAATGTCTTCCTGCGAAGGATGTTCACGAAGCACGCCGACGCATCCGTGCGTTAACCGAAATTCCTTACATCTGTAATACTGTTCTGAGTGCGGTGGTTCGCAATTTATCAATGTCCTATGCGAATATGGCGGATATGGCAAAACGTATCGCAAGTGTGAATCGTACATTAACCCGACGTGAATTGAAGGATACAATTCAACTTATCCTTATGACGGTCAAACTCAAACGGGAGACAACCGCTGCGAATGAACATAAAGCATTGCATGTCATCGGCACAATGATTCAAGATTTGTGCTCTGAATAAAAAATGCCGCAAAAGAGTAAATGGATACATCCAGGCTGCTTCTCGCAGGTTTGTTGTGTATTCTTCTCTTGCTCGTTGTCAAGGGACTGTTTACACGTCAAGATACTATCTTCACATGTACAACATTTTTTGATTATTCCAAACGTGATAGTTGGTCTATGTTTTGCGACGGTATAGACCGCCTATTGGCTCTCCATGATCCAACGATACTTGCTCGCATTGGTCGATGGGTCGTTGTTAACGAATACAGTGAATCACCTAAAGATGATTGGAAGAATCGTATAGCATCCCGATATCCATTTATAACATTTGTTCAAAAAACGGGTGGACAGAAGGGACAACCCAAATCCTGTGCGATGGTCTTTGACTATATACAACCCTATACATACTGGATACATTGGGAAGAAACCTGGTTTCCAACACGTCCGTTTCTACGCGATGCGTATCGTATTATGGAACAGACACAAATTAGCCAACTTCAGTTTACTAAAAACGAGACCGGTCATACAGATTGGATGAAACGTACAAGTGAACCCAAAACGTGCGTTGGAGCCGGTGCGAGTCGCTATTGTATAGTTGAGCATACAGCCGATATAGATACAAACGTGAAACGAAAAACGTTTAAGGATACGGATGAAATGGTCAAATATTGGCCGTTATATTCTTTGCGTCCCTCGATAAATCGTGTATCCTTTTATACCTTTGGAAACTTTTCATTAGAGACATTTCCTCCTCCGGTCATGGCAGAGTACGACTTTGCTCAACGCTGGTACCGGAACGGCGGAATCAAAGGTATCTTTTACGATGGACCGGTGGCTCGTGCGGCAGCGTATGTGAGCACGCACTATCATATGCACGACTAAAGCACTATATTTCGTTCATCAACGCCTTGAACGATTTGCCATTAATTGCGTAATTTTTTTCTGCTAAACGATTCATTCGTTTTTTAAACGTGTTTCGGTAAGGTTTCAATATAGTGTTACGAATATGATTCGCACGCCGTGTACGTTTGTCCTTGAACGCTGGACGTTCGTTGACAGAGGCCGCAAACCGTAAATCGACGTATTGACTCAGTGCGTCCAATACTTCAAACTGCATTTTCTCGCTGCGGTATAGTGTGTATGTATATGTATCCCACAAAAACGGTAAATACTTATAGTCAATTCTAGGCAGCGAAATTTCTAACAATGTTGTTCTCGGCTCTGTGCGGGTTTGGATGCGAATAACACCGAGTCCCAGTTCTTTACCGTTCCATTCAAAATTAGGAATGATGCTCATCAGAAATGGACAGTTTGGCGGCATTTTAAAGTCGCTTATCAGTTTACTTCCATAAATAATATCTCCTAAACGATCGATATTTTTTGTAGTGTCTTTCTTACTTCGAGTACGAAGTACATGAATTGTATTATCGTAGTAGAGTGCCGGGGTATGGAGGTTATTGTGTAAAGCCTGCCAGAGTTCGTCGTAAAACCACTCATCCGAAATGGCTGCTTGTAATTCTTGTACAATCTTAAGAATGAGGGCGTAGTACACAGATATAAAATCGCTTTTCGGAAGGTTTGGATTGACTAATAACTCACAATCAAAATCACCTGTAAATGGATACGGTACCCCGCCGCCTGAAAGAAGGGCTATAGCATTTCCGCCTTTTAGAAAAAACCGAATATTGTCCGAACGAATCAATTTATCAGTAATTGCGACATCTTGATTACATGCTTCATATATATTTGAAATGACATAAATACACCACACTTGTATGATTGGATCTGATTGGAGCGGCGGAAGCGGCGGATGTGACGAAGTCGCCATTCTATATTGGCACGCCTTTTTATACCACCCGAGTAGCATGGGTGGGTCTGTACCTCTCGCATTCGCATCTCTATTGACGATTGTAGACGTCGCAGCCTTTGCAGCCGTCAAAGAGATTATACTCAAAGGATGGAATCCATATTTTATTGTAGCACCTATGGTGTTATATTGTATACAACCCCTTATTTTATGGAAATCGTTGGAATATTCAAGTCTAACACTCATGAATGTATTATGGAATGTCGTAAGTAGTACTGTGGTCGCTATTCTTGGTTTGGTAATTTTCCAAGAAACATTATCAACTCGTGAACTCGTTGGCTGCGTTCTTGGATTGTTAAGTATTTATGTGTTTAGTTTTAATAACGTAAACGACCCGTTTTTATCTCTACTGGCGAATGGCGTCCACAAGTGATTTCACTTCCTTTTCCCACACATAGGATTTTACCGTTGTCTCGGCCGCCTTGCCGTGTTGTTCACGCATCTCTGTATCCATCAAATATTCCTCGGCTGCTAACATCAATTCATGAGGATCCATAACTTCAATAATGCCACCCACCGAACTGTGTGCGAGAGGAATATACGAACGCCATTTAGGTGTGACAGTGAGAGAATTCTCTTTATTGACGCAGAAGTCACGGAATCCGCCAATGTACGGAACGACTTGCGGAATTCCAATACCCATTGCTTCAAACTGACACAAACCAAATCCTTCCCCGTCCGCTCCCGTAATCCCAATATCACTCATCGCATAGAGCTCATTCACCATTTCATCCGTGTACGTCATAGATGTTTTGGATATCATAAGTTTATGAATATGAAACTGGGGCGGAACCCCCAGTCGTTCCAATTCACGCATATAAATTTCGTGAATTGGAAACCCACCGTGTTCGCCCGCATCACAAACCGCTAGAAGAGCAAGCGGTTTTGTCGGATGCCGAGCTACGAGTTCTGCGAATGCTTGTACAACAATATCGTGACGTTTCCTCGGTGTATTACGATTCATATTGAGAATTACAAACAGATTCTCCGGTAGTCCGTGCTTCTTACGCATGGCTGTTCGGTTCAGATGCTTGAATTGCTGTTCGTCGAACCCGTGCCGCAAAACAGAAATCGGTTGTGTCACTCCCTGTTTACGCAATACAGTCTCCCAATACTTTGTAAATACGAAATAATGCGATGCTTCTTTGTTCATACGTTCCATATAGTCAGGTCGTTGTATAGGATACACTTGATCCAAATACAAGAAAAGTTTATAGGTGCGTGTAGGCAGTTTCTCCGCAAGTTTGTTAAGGAATTGGCATATCACACCCGCATCGTTGTAAATCATAACAATATCCGGTTGAACGGTCTTGACGTAGTCTGGTAGTTGTGAAAATCCGAATCCGTTTTCCGGTTCCGCACGTTTCTCACGTTCGGCGATGACTGGATCATACACCTGAACACCTGGCGGATAATTACGATAGTTTTCTGGTGGCTGAAAGAATTTCTGAAATCCGAAATGATAGAGGTCGATGAAATCGTACCTTGCGAGTTCTTGTATGATATGATAGGTTACCTTACTGTATCCGGTAGTTTGGTGAGCATGAGTTCCTACAAGAAGAAATTTTACTTTTTTGGCTGGTTTTGTTGGTTCTATTGGTTTCTGTGACTGTTGAATAACCGCCAACAAAGACTCTAAGTTTGTAAAAGTTGAATCCATATCCCTTTTATTCGTTGTATACATACGTTCTCTTTATGCCCGACGCAAAAAAGGCCACAATTCCTCGTGCGTTGCGCGAACAAGTATGGCGAAAAACTGTGGGTGATAAGTTTGATTCAAAATGTTTTGTTGACTGGTGTGCGAATCGTATGACTGTCTTTGATTTTCATGTTGGTCATAACAAGCCCGAATCCAAAGGGGGCGCGACGGAATTGCTAAATCTCAAACCAATTTGTTCGCGTTGTAATTTATCTATGGGAAATACATATACGATTGAGCAATGGAATAAATTGTCGCAGAATACAGTGTGCTGCGGATGCTGGAGATAATTATGCCCAGTAGTTATTCGGCAGTCGCTGTGACGGATCAATATCGAGAGGTACGCAATTGTACGTAGCCGCCATCTTCTGCGACGCCTTCTCAGTAAACTCGTAGAGAGTCTTCACCTGGTCGTAAACCGCTTGAACATCGTCGTTTGTCATAATCTGCCCAACAATATCGTTTCCCGCATTGATATACATCTCAGACAGTTGAATCCGGTCACGCATCTTGAGCGTCTCCTTCTCCTTCCGCTGGAGCGTGGTCTTCCAATCTTTTTCAGTAATCTCGTTGACCATACGCTGAACACGGAGTTGCCGCCGCCACTCATCGCGTTCGTTGGTGTCGATGGTGCGGCGATAGTGAGGAATTTCAACGTACTGAATATGGCGAAAGAGACGAATATAGTTTAGGAGTGTGTCGACAATTGCGGCGTTCCCTCCATTGCGGAGTGAGTTGAGACGAGCCGTCAGAGCGGCGGGACCACCGCACGGATTGAAGGGTACGTCGCCAGGTGCTCGCGGAAGGCCACCGTTCTCTCGCATCCACTGGAAATAATGGGGATTATGAATAATGTGCGTCTCAATCTTGCCAGATGTCCAACTGAAGGCCGTCTTACACTGCGTACACCACATCTGGTCGCAGCCGTCAATCTTACTTATGAGCGACGCACACTTTGGGCACGGCTTGGCTTCCTTTCGGATAGCCTTAATGGACTCCACGAGTTCAGGATCGCAGACATGGTCGTCGTTCTTGGGCTCGTGGCAGTCCTTACATACTTTGAGTTTACAGAGGCCGCAATTCCATTGCGTGCTCAGAAATCCCTCGCATGTTGAGGAAGGGCACTTCTGAACGAATATGGCTTTTACAACGGGTTCTGGAGGAGGTGCTGCTGCGACTGCTCCTGCTGCTGCTCCATTAGGTCGTACATAGGGAACAAGTATATGACCGTACGATGACTTAGTATAGCGATTGTCACGTGTGCCCTTATTCAGAATCTTTATCTTACGAGCGATTGCGAGCTTCGCTTTCCTATACTCTGTAGAGGCCTTTTCATATTCACCATAGGTAGAACGAAAACTCGGATCATTCACCCACTCACCGTATGTTCGCCCCTTCCGTGAATCTAGATACACCTTCTTTTTATCCTCCATGACTTTATAGGATGGCAATGCAATGATCTGTTTCTTCAGCACATCAATCGACTCGTCAATCGGCTTAAGAGCCTCTACAGCATTCTTGTACGCCGCCGCATTCTCTTGGGTCTCTGGAAAGCGAGCACGTTCACGATCTACCAGTACCTTCTCACGATGGAGCTTGAAGGCGTTGTTGCGGAATGCTGCTGTAAGCTGCTCATTCAGAAAGGAACGGCTCCAGGCCGCACGGCACGACGGACACGCCGGCTCGGTTGCGGTATCCATCAGCAGACACTGTTGGAGACACTCACGGCAAATCGCCGCATCGCAATAAGAACAATCTGTCCGCTTACGCAGCGCAGAAGTGAAGGAATCCATACAAACGGAACACGTCATTTTGAAAGAAAGAAGACAAGAAAAGAAAAGGATACTGTCACAATCATACGGTGGCCACACCATATGTCAATTTTTTTAGGCCACAAAGGAGGCTATCTTGGCTCGTACCTCCGCCTTCCGTTCATTCCACCACGTCACAAGGCTCTGGCGGTGTTTCTCCATCAACTCCGTCTGAGATGCGAGAAGTGGCAATGTATCCGCAGCTGTTTGCCAACTGGGAAACGCCAAAAACGGATGTTTTCCAAACAGTTCGTGATACTCGTCCGATGTATTGTGCGATTCGCTCGCAACATAAATAGGAATCGCCCCCTGTTCAAGTGCTTCATAGAAACGATAGGATTCCAGTGCCGCACTGCCACGGAAGCACGGCACAAACTTCGTATTCCGCAGAATTGTATTGTACTCCTGTGCTTCCACCGCAGCAGGAGTACTCCAGGTAGGCTTCGACTTCTCACAAAATGTTCCTGTCTTGCGTAGCGTTGCGATGGCTTCCTCTCGTCCAGGACGATCCAAGGATCCCGCAAACGACCAAACATATTCACGTGCGTTGAAGGCGGGTGATTCTGGGTAATGTGCGGAGTGGCGATTGTTCGTGTATCCGAGCGGCATGACGTACACTTTATCGCCATAGAGTCCCAAATCCGGTCGCCAATAATTACGGAGAACACGTTTGATAGCAGGGCTCTTGTAAAACTCCAAATTATCTCGGCCAAATTCATCACTGAGATGAAGAACCGTGATTTGCTTATTATTCTCCGTTAGAATTTTCGCAAATTCCGAAAAGAGTGCGGATACATCGAGTTTTCCGTTCGGCATAGCTTGATAGAGCAAAACAGGGGTTTTGGATGACACTAAACTATTAAGTGTATCGAGTGATTTCCATACAATCGGCTGTGGAAATAGACTGCGAAGCCACTGGTCTTCTAGGAAATTCGGCTGAATCATCGGCAGATGATAAATCTCTTGCTGCGACTGCGGTGGCTGTACAAAATGAGGAATGCCTGGCTTGACTTGCGTATCGCCTGGATAGAGAACTTCTTGAATCTTCACCAAGAGTGGTGTGCGCGATTCGCTAAAGTTTGTTTTTATGAGCCGACGAATCGTATCAACATGATTCATAATCGTCTCTTGGCGTGTTACAATAAGTTGCTCAAAGATACGGAACCAACTAAATTGTTTTTGAAAGTCTTCGCTGCTCATTGCGTTCCAAAGATTGAAAATCTCTTCCAAACAGCCTGGAATATCCTTATCTTCCTTCATGGCGATGTGTCTCAAAAACCGATTCCATAGGGCTATGCCGTATTCTGCGGATGTTTTTTCCGGCATAGAAGTTGGTTTAGTTACTTGTATAGGAGTATTGTCCTCCACCTTAAATGTACCGGTTTGTATATCCGCCGTTAGACATTTCATAACCTCTTCTTTTGTGAAACGGTCATTGTTGTTCCATAAATCGCTGTCAAATCCGTCAATCCGGCTGAAATTATTAAATTCCGATTTCTGATAGACAGGATCGTTCTCCTGGAAACATGTTGCGACCAACGGCGTTGTAAAGTAAATATTCAGCAAATCGTCGCCGTGGTTTACAATCATATGGTCGCCACTTGTAAAGATACCTTTCTCTTTAACGAGACCGCATAGTTTGCGAGCACCTTGTTGTGTCAGAACATACGCATAATTACAGAAATGGAAATAACGACGTGCCGGTGCTCCAAACAGATCATTCTTGGCGATACGTGCGAAGAACTTATTCACCGGTTCCACCACTGTAGGGAACATACCTTTGTTCGGTGGAAGAATGCCGCCAAGATAAATGACATCCGCATCTGCCGGCACGGACGATGCAGCTTGTAGCCATTGAATCATCCAGCGTTCTCCGAAGACAACATCGTCTTCCATAATGAGATAGGATTTTGCGAGTGTATCGTTGGCGAGTTTTTCCCAGAGCCCCAGATGCGATAACGCACATCCCATAACGGCCTTCTTCCAATTGAAATCATTGTTGCGGAAACAGTGAACGAGATTTGCGTCCAATTCGAGTGTACGGCCGTCCGTTGCTTTCCACAAATAGGTGCGTGCTTTAATCTGTTTATTGGTCTGCTTGAAACCTTCCAACCGATCTGTACGACGTTCCAAATTAATCACATAGGCTTCGCCAATACCGTCAGAAAACGGCACAAAATCACGATAGTTTCCACGATGTACGTAGAACGGAGTGCCCCACTGTTTTGCTGTACGCATTGAGCGGTCGCAATAAACGTCTCCAAGCGGCTGGCGGGGAGAACCCGCACGCATCGTCAGAATGCTCAGAATCGATTGGTCGTGCCGATGTCCCATACAATTTGCAGAATAGGGTGACCATTTTTCGCCTACGATAACATCCCTCTGTGCCTCGGCAATTGCGAGGGCTTGTTTGTGGACACTTTCCGTATACTTGCTACCCGCCTTGAATCCGATACCGCCCGCCCAAATCTGATTCGCCTTCTTTTCTGTGTCGGTAACCGACAGCCGCTCGCAAAATGTTGGATGGCACCAACGCTCATTGATCTGCTCTGGATCATCGTTGAGATAGATATCATTGTCATCAATGATTTTCCACACCGACGGGAAAGGCGATGCGAATACCGTACCCGCATCCAAATATAGACACAGTGTATTCGGTTCCGCCTTGGATAAAACATCCACATGAAGCCACAGTTTCCAGGCGAAATGTTGCGGCTCCCAGAAATCCGGCCAGGGTGCTCTCTGAGTGGGGAAAATACGTAGTTCAGTCGCACCGTGTTTCCGCAGAGCATCCTGTACACTTGTCGATACGTCTGGCCAGATATAGACAATCTTTGCAATGGCGGGCTCGAATTGCTGTAAAGACGCAAGAGCGTTCACGGCGGCTTCGGCGTATTTCGCATTGGTGGCTGTGACAAACATACGGGGCTTCGTTATAATGGGTACGACAGGGGACGTGATGGGTGTGATAGGAGCAACAAGCGATTGCTTCCCAAACGATTCAGATGTAGACCAATTTAGCGAGTCAATCGTTACATTTAGAATCGTCTTGAAAATACGTTTGCCAATCTCCTCCATAGTACGCTCACACCAACGCCGTTTGAAACTGGACAATGCTGGAACGGCCATCATACGTTTTCCACGTTCTTCATCCTCTTCCACCTTCTTTACAAGTGTTATCAAATCGGCGGGTGATGCGACTTGATTCGCATTAATGAATCCGTCACTGTTGAAATCACGATCCACAAACGGATCGCCCCAATAAATTGGAATACAACCTGCGACTTTTGCGTGGAAGAGTTTTTCTGTTGTATAGCCAGGCGACGACGAATTCTCAAACGTGATTACATATTTGTATTGTTTGTAAAACTCGATTTTCGCAAGTTCACCACCGCCACCACCCAATCCCGCAGGAATAGGCCCACTTGGAATATTACAAAACAGACGGCCGCCGCTATCTACGGAACGCCATTGATTGAGAATATGAAATGCTGCATTACGGTTTTGGTTACCAGGATTCGTTGCAACAAATGCACAGAACTTTTTCTTCTGTTCAATGATGGAAGGATTGACGGCGATACAATCCGCAAGCGGAACAGGACGTGGGTTGACAATCTTATCTGGATTGCCCCCGAACCAATTAATTTCCAACACCCATAGCGGTAGACGTATATATTTTGCGGATGTATCGTATTGGAATCCGAGATTGAGGAAAATATCAGGATCTCCGTGGGGAGGTGTATTCTCACCCGTAAAGAATACCTTTGGAACACCAGGATATTGACGCTCCTGATTGTTGCTGTAGGGACCAAAGATAACAAGATTCGGTGTTTGCATATCCACGGTTACACGGATATTTTTTGACATACCCATCCACGATAGCAAATACATAAAGAAATTATCATTTGGTTGAAAATTCTCCCACATATGACAGAATGCGATACGAAGAGCAGTCTCGTCGACGGGCATCTCGGTTATTTTAAGCTTCGGTGGTGCGGCTGGCTTTGTAGTTTGAATCGCTACAGAAATCGCTTGTGCGTTCGCAATCGGTGAGAATCGTTTTGCTAACGCAGATTTTCGTTGGTTCGCTGCGGCCTCGGCAAAAAAACCACTCTGTGCGACTGCATCATCCCGCAATTGTTTCCATGCTGCTAACGCCTCTGAAATCTGATTCAGATGATAGAAGTAAGGAGCACCCAAATCACAAATCATCTCGCAATTGTGTATCATCGGAATACCTAGATACATCGCATCGAGTAGATATGATTTAATAGGGCGGAATCGCTGATGTGCAATAAAAAACGTTTTCTCTTTTCGCAAATCCGGCAAACGTACACGAGGCACAATATTTCCACTAATATCAGGCAACAATAGATTTTTTACAATATTTGTGTTGAAGAATTGGCTCTTTGCGAGGTTGTCACCATTATGTATGGTCACACGAACTGGATCTCCATTCACACGAATTTGGGTTATAATATTGAGAGGTAGAACACAATGACTGGTATTGCTAAAATTACTTTCTACAATACGAGCAGACCATGCGAGTGTTTTCGGAGTCTCAGGAGGAATGAGCGATTCAATATGGCGCGCGGAGTCTTTCCATTCAGGAATGTTACTTTCACGCACATATGCGTCCAATGGATCTGAATCCCATAGATACGGAATCTGTATAACGGGCACACCGGACAAAAATTCTAGATAGCGATAATCTTGCTTTGTATAATGATTGTAAGTCATAATGGCGAATAGATTTTTAAAATTACGCTGTGTGGGATTCCAGGGATATACCGATGATTCCATGTCGTGAAAGATCGCAGGATGGTGAGAGAAGAGCACAGATTTCTTTGCGTACCGAGCACGGTCTTCAGGGCTCATAAACCATACAACTTCTAGAATCATGTCGTAATGCTCATTGTTATCCCAAACTTTCCGTGGTGGCAAAAGCGATTTCATGGCGGGAACATCGATGAACCAATCTGTTTCGGATTTTGGATACAACAATGTTACGGAATGACCCGACCCTGCAAGCGAACGTGCGAGAGCACACGCAACTTGTGGAATCGATCCGCTGAAATAACTATTCTGAAATCGTACGGTTACACCGACCTTCATTCTTTATATCCACAGATTCATTTCGTTTTAGACCAAATGATATGTAAAACCCGACAAAAATATATAAATTGTAAAGGTAGAATGGATATTGAAGAATACATTTTACCTTTATTAATTCTGGTGGCCGTTGCTATTTTTGGATATATAGTGATAGGTCACTATGGAAAAAATATCTACGAGGCATTCGCACCAGGAGATCCAGAAGATGCGGATATAGCGGATGATGCGAATCCGGATGCTGATGCGAATCCGGATGCTGATGCGAATCCGGATGCTGATGGTGCTGATTTTGATTCTCCAGTCACTCCTCCACCAGGCTCAACACCTCCACCAGGCTCTACACCTCCGCCAGGCTCTACACCTCCGCCAGGCTCAACACCTCCGCCAGGCTCAACACCTCCGCCAGGCTCTACACCTC